>Ga0307379_10000317_pt1 | contig 83020 bp, 61 predicted proteins | sample UN2MG_FD_202237 | JGI IMG/M metagenome (GOLD analysis project Ga0307379, IMG submission 202237) | Soil microbial communities from Risofladan, Vaasa, Finland - UN-2 | ecosystem: Environmental > Terrestrial > Soil > Coastal area > Acid sulfate soil | place: Finland: Risofladan, Vaasa | collected... | reverse complement strand
CGGCTGCTGTTCGGCTCGCGCGGCGGACCCGCGCCGCCCCCGCCGCCCCCGCCGCCGGCCGACCCCGGTCAACTGGTCCTGGCCTTCGCCAAACCGCCCACGTGAGAAAGCGTGGGGAAACTCCTGCAACGGGTTACCTTGACTTTGGGCGGATTTTGTGTATGATTAACAGGTAAACCCCAGGGGAGGCTAACCAAGCGGCGTAGAGTGCGTGTATTCGCCCTTTCTTGATTCCGCTCACCGGCTGGGCGATTTCTGTTGCGTCATGTGTGGGGGGACAGGTCGGCGGGGAGCAGAGTCGGCATTTCCTCGTGGCGGACTTTCCGTCCGCATGGTTTGAGATGTTGCGCTCTCGGGCGCGGGCGTTGGTAGGAGATAGTTGAAGAGGAGAGACGCGATAGGGAGGGTGTTTTTTCGAGTCAAGGGCCCTTCTGTGTGGCGGGGCCGGACCAGTTTAACTTCCGGGGGAGCACGATGAAACTCAGAACCCTGTTCGTGGTTGTCGTGGTTTCAGGGGCGTTGGCGGCTGGCGCGGCGTACGGTGGGACAACCTATTCTTTTGACGTCACATCCATTCATTACGACAACGGGGCCCCGGGGTTTGTCATTGATGATTCTTTCGGGACCGACGGAATGAGCGGAGAGAACGTCGTGATCGGAAGCGGGGTGGTTACAGACCCGCTGGGCTACGTCAGCAACCCCTACTGGATCCAGTGGGATCCGAGCGGGCGGTTGACAACCACCTTGGAGGGGCCGTCGCCGACGGTGATGCGTATGACGTTTGATACCTCTTCGTCGACGCCGACTTGGGGGGCACAGGCTCTTGCCGGCGACATCCTCAAGTGGGAGTTCGTCCGGGAATCCCACGTATCCGCCCATGCGACGAACTTCACGGGCATGGATGACCCGAGTTCCAAGTACTCGTTCGGCGTGTTGATGACCGTTTACAACAGCACGAACACGCTCGAGGTCAACGCGAGCTGGTACGACGGGTCTTCGGGCGGGGGGCCGTTTCAGCCAACGCTGCAGCTTTCCGTGGAAGCGTGGGATCGGGCGACCAACACGATCCTGTTGCAGACCCCATTCGTTGTCGAGACGGGTTTGGACCCGCTGACGGTGGACCTTAAACTCGGCCTGGACCTGTTCGTTGTGAGCGGCTCGACGATCGCCTATGGCTGGTATGACGTCAACGGCGGCGGGCCGCAGTCGCTTGGGGCGTTTTTGTTCTATCCGGCGCCCGGTTTCCCGAAGGGCCGGCCCGGGGTGAGCGGCGGAGTGCCGGAACCCGCATCCCTCGGCCTGTTAATCGTCGGGTTGGCGGGTATCGCCGCCGGTCGCGCCAGGGGGCGGAAGCGCCGGGCCTGATCGTCCGGCCGCCGGGGGGCCTGGGCGCGATCCGGGCGCCGGTCGGAGCATGTTATCTTTCGAAGGGTGTGAGGCATGGTGCGGTTCGTTCAGAAGCACGCGCGGCTTTTCTTTGCGGCGTTTCACCTCGGCGAAGCGCTCGCCTGTGCGTTATTGATCGCGGTCGTGTTCTGGCAACTGTCCGGAATTTCGATGGCGCGCGCCGCGAGTCTGTACCTCGTGTTCGAAGGGGTGCTGTTTGCGTCCTATTTCGTTCTCGCCTGCCGGTTGGGGCTGTTCCAGTCGATGCGGCTGATGACCTTGCGTCAGGAAATCAAGCGGACGTTCATTGTGTACACACTTTCGGTCGCGCTCGCGTTCATGGCGGCGAGTTTTCTCCGACTGATTCCGGAGGGTTTCGACCGCCACCTGATCCTGGCCTCTGCCGCGGGCGGTGCCGGACTGATAGGGTACCACCTGGCGACCCGCAAAGTCCTTCGGGTCATTCGTCGGCGAGGTTACGATCACAAGGTGGCTGTCTGTGTGGGGATTAATCCCCAGACTTTGGCCATCGCCCGGGCCATTCGAAGGTGGCCGGAAATGGGGATTGACCTGGTGGGGGTGTTCGACGCCCCCGACCGCAAAGCGGGGTTGACGTTTGCCCCGTACCTTGGGAACCTCGAGGACATTGCGGAGTTCGTCCGAACGCAGATTGTGGACATTGTATTCATCACGCTGCCGGTGCGATCGCATTACGACGACATTTGCCGTCTGGTTCAGGTTTGCAGCGAGGTAGGAATCGAGGTCCGTTACCAATTGGGCCTGGCCGCCGTGCCGCCCTACCAGACTCGGACGACGGTGTTTGCGGGCCAGCCGTTCGTGACCTTTGACGAGACGTCGTTGTCGGCCTCCGCCCTGTCGTTCAAACGAGCGGTGGACCTGCTGGTGGCCTCGATCCTGCTGGTGCTGTGCGGGCCCATCATGCTCCTGGCGGCGCTGGCCATTCGTCTGACGAGCGGTTCGCCGGTGCTGTTCAGACAGATGCGAGTCGGGTACCACGGCCGGCGGTTTGTTCTGCTGAAGTTCCGGACGATGGTGCTTGAGGCCGAAAAACACCGAACGTCGCTCGAGCACCTGAACGAAGTGGGTGGGCCGGCTTTCAAAATGCGCGACGACCCGCGGATTACGCTGATCGGACGCATCCTGAGGCGTTTCTCGATCGACGAGTTGCCGCAATTGCTCAACGTTCTCCGGGGCGACATGAGCCTCGTCGGGCCGAGGCCGCCGTTGCCGGAGGAAGTCGCTCAGTACGAGTGGGCATGGCGGCGCCGTCTGTCGCTCCGGCCCGGGCTGACGTGCACGTGGCAGATCTCCGGCCGCAACGAAATCGGTTTCGAAGATTGGATGGAGATGGACCTCAATTACATTGACCACTGGTCCCCGCTGCTGGATCTGAAGATCCTGGTGCTGACATTTCCTGCCGTCCTGCTAGGTCGGGGAGCCTACTAGGATTGAAGATCCTCCATTTCGATACGGACGACATCGAGAACCCCCTGGGCGGGGGACAGCCGGTTCGTACGTTTGAAATCGAACGGCGCCTGGCCGAACGTCACGACGTCACCGTTTTCACAAGCGTCTATTCGGGATGCAAGCGGCGGCAGGATCGGGGCCGGCTTCGGTACCGCCGCCTGGGGTTCCGAGTGGCGCCGTTCGGCCTGTCGCCCCACCTGACGTTTCTGTCGGCCATCGGCCCGGTCATCCACTCGACGCCCCACGACCTGGTCGTGGAGGAGTTTACCCCGCCGGTCGGTTTCTGCATGGCGCCGTGGTGGACGCGCCGGCCGGTGGTCCTGATCGTTCAGTGGTTTTTCTTCGAGCAGTGGGAGCGCCGCTACCATCTGCCGTTCTCGCGGTGGATGCGCCGGATCGCCCGTTGGGGCAATCGCTACCGCCACGTGATAGTTCAGACGGAGGCGATGCGGCGTGTTTTCCAGACCTTGCTACCCCGGGCCGATTGCCGCATCATCCCCTGTGGAGTGAACGACGACGCCTTTTCCGAAGAGCATCCCGGCGAGGGGGACTGCGTGGTCTATCTGGGGCGTCTGGACGTCGTCCAGAAGGGGCTCGACGTTCTCCTGGCGGCATGGGAGAACGTGTGCGGCCCGAAGAACATCCCACTGGTTATTGCGGGTGAGGGCCCCGACCGCCGCGTCCTCGAACAACGGGTTGCGCGGGCGGGGTTGGGGAAGTGCGTCCGGTTCGTCGGGCAAGTCGGGAACAGCCGGAAGCGCGACCTCCTGGGCAAGGCGCGTCTGATGGTGCTGCCGTCGCGGTGCGAAACCTTTGGAATCGCCGCCCTGGAAGCGATGGCGGCCGGCAAGCCAGTCGTCGCCTTCGACATCGAGCACCTGAACGAACTGGTCCGGCCGCCGTGGGGTGTGCTGGTCCCTCCCTTCGACGCGGACCGCTTCGGCCGAGCGGTCGCCGACTTGTGGGAAAGCCCGCGCGCCTGCCGGGAAGCCGGCGAGGCTGCCCGGCGCCGGGCCGAGCGATATCGCTGGGACTGCCTGGCTCGGGAGCAGGAACAGTTCTACACGGAGATCGTGGAAGGAAAACCGCTTTGAAAGTCGCAATGTACTATCCCTGGATCCACCTCCACGGCGGGATCGAACGCGTGATCTTCGAACTGGTGACGCGAAGCCGTCACGAGTGGCGGATTTTCACGAGCCATTACGATCCTGCCGACACCTTCTCGGAGTTTCGGAGTGTCCCGGTGACGGAACTCGCGCGGGTGCCGGTGGATCGGAGCCTGCCGGCGGTGCTTCGCGCGGCCTGCCGCATCGGTCGCCAGCGCATTCCGACGGACGGATGCGACGCGCTGCTAGTTATGAGTGACGGCCTGGGCGACCTTGTGACGTTTCGGAACCGCCGTGTACCGCTGTTCGCTTTTTGCCACACGCCGCTCCGGGCTGTCTTTGACCCGGTCTATCGGGAACAGGCCCTCGGGGAGCGCGGCCCGCTGGGGCGCGCGGCGCTACGGGTCGCGGGGGCGGTGTTCAGGATGGTGGACCGGCGCGCCTGGAGATCGTATGCGGGCGTCCTCGTCAATAGCCGCGAGGTTCGGAGACGGATCCTGGCGGGAGGCCTTTACGAAGACGGGCCGCGCCTTCGCGTCTGCCATCCGGGCGTCGATTGGGAGGCGTTCGGTGGCGAGGCGGCCTACGAGCCGATCGTTCTGGCCCCGGGCCGCATTATGTGGACCAAGAACCTGGAACTGGCAATCGAAGCGTTCCGGCGGGCCGCACTGCCGGCCCCGTGGAAACTCGTCGTGGCGGGGTTTCTGGACCGGAAGAGCCGGCCCTATCTTGAGAAACTGAGGCGGATGGCTCTCGGGGCCGGACAGGTCGAATTTGTCATCTCCCCGGACGAGGCACACCTGCGCGACCTCTACCGGCGGGCGTCTGTGGTGCTTTTCCCCCCACTGAATGAGGATTGGGGCCTGGTGCCTCTCGAGGCCATGGCCGCGGCCAAACCGGTGCTCGCCACGGCCCGCGGCGGGCCGACGGAAAGCATTCTGGACGGCCAGACGGGCTTCCTCTTGGAACCAGACCCCCATCGCTGGGCCGCGGCGATACAACAACTGTCCCAAGACCCCCGATTATGCCGACAAATGGGTGAGCGCGGCCGCCGGCATGTGCGGGGGTTCGGCTGGTCCGAGTTTGCCGCTACCGTCGACTCGACGCTCGAACAGTGGACGGCCTAGGCGGGCCGCGGTGAAACAGGGGCCGCCTTCCGGAAATCAACCAATTGGGAGAACCGGCCATGACAAGACCCGCGGTGGACGTGGCACGGAAAGTCGCCGAAAGTGTGGACAGGGACGGGCGCGTCTCCGTCCGCGAGGTGGCTTCCAAAATCTTCATACGCTTTAGATTGTTTCTGGCGTGCGTGATCCTCGTGCCGGCGGTAGCCATTCTCGTGACTTACCTGGTGCCCGGGAAATACAAAGTCACGGCCAAGGTTCTGATCCGTCGCGACCGGTCGGAATCGTCCTTCCTGGGCGAGATCACCACGCCGGAACGCCAAGTGGTTTCCGGTCGCAGCAACGCGGAGATTATCCAGAGCATTCCGGTCTGCCTCGAGGTCGTCAAGACGGTGAAACTGGAATCCAAGGACGTCGCGAAATCGATGTACAAGGTTCTGCTTGGGTATCTGGCGCCGCTGATCAGGCCGTTTCTGCCGGCGAGCGAAACGTCCGGGCCCGAGGCCGAGCAGGCCAGCCTGACGAACCTGGCCAAGGAGTTTCGTGACACCATCGAGGTGAAGACGATTCAGCCCGAGCGGACCGTGGTCGAGGTGAACGATGAACTGATTCAGGTGATCGTCCCCTCGCCGACCCGCGAGAAGATCGCGGCCATGGCGAACCAGGTCTGCGAGGCGTTTATTGACGAATACTATCGCCTGTCGGAAGCGGACGCGAACCGCGCCTACGCGTATCTCTCGAAGCAAGCCGAGGTCCTCGAGGCGGACCTGACCGCCCTTCAGGCGGGCGCCGCCGGCGACCTGGCGGGGTCGCCGGAGGGAAGTCCTCCCCTCGGCGAGGGGGCCGATAAGACAATCTCCCTGAACCCGTTTGTGGACCAGAGTTCCAAAGAGATCGCCCAGATGGAACTGGAACTGGCGCGCTTGCAGCAGATTTATAAGGAAGACGCCCCCGAACTCGTTCAACTCCGGGAGCGGCTCGAACGGTCCAGGGCGGTTCTCCGGAGACAGGAAACCCTCGAAACCGCAAAGGCGGTCGTCAACCTCGTCAAGAGCAAACGCCGCCAAGCCTACATGACGGCCCAACTGTATAGGAACCGCCTTGTGCCGATCTCCATCGTCGAGGCGGCGGTAACGCCCAAAGCGTCCATCTTGAAGGAGATCGGGCGCTACGCGATGAACGGCGGGATCGGACTCGGCAGCGGCCTGGTGCTGGGCATCGCCTTGGTCCTGTTGCTCGGCACTCTCGACCACCGGCTCTACACGACGTGGGATGTCGAAAAAGGCAGTGCGGTGCCGGTGGTCGGCAGCCTTCCCGTTCTGCCGAGCGAGCGCCTCCGCGAAGCCGCGCTGAACGAGTATCCCCTCTCCGAGGCCACGGCGGGCCTGACCCGGGTGCTCGGCAAGATCGGCCTGTTCGATGGGCTGAAAGGGCAGGTGCTTCTGATTACGAGCCCGACCCAAGGTGAAGGTAAGACAGCCGTCGCGCTTCAGATGGCTGCCGCGCTGGCCGCCGACAAGCGGGCCAAGGTTCTCCTGGTGGACGGAAATTTCGTCAACCCGGAACTGAGCAACCTGCTGGAACAAAGTGAGGCCGACGGCCTCGTCGAGGTCCTTGGGCAATCCAAACCCGTCGCGGAGGTTATCCGCCCGACGGTCTTGGAGAACCTGAAATTCATCCCGGCCGGTAAAACCGGGGCGCGCCTGACGCTCGGTTTTTTCCGCAAGAGCCTGCACGACGCGCTGGCGGTTGTCCGCGGGGAGTACGACGTGGTGATGATTGACGGGCCGGGCGTTCTGGCGGCCGGGGAGAGCGCCATCCTCGCCAGCGAAGCCGACCGCGTGCTGCTGGTTGTCAAGGCCGGGGCCACCCGGCTCGAACCGCTTGCCGCCGCGGTCACCATCCTTGAAGAAGTGGATGCTCACCCCTTTGGTGCCATCATGAACTTCCGGCGATTCCCGATCCCGCGGACGTTCTATCGGAAGATGTGACCATGCAGGCCCTGGTCGCCGACATCCCGAAACCTCGAAGCCGCCTCTTCGAGGGGGCGGTCGCGATCAGCCTGAGCGTCCTTTTGGGCACCGGCATCGTCCTGATGGGCGACCTGCGGACCCTTTACCAGTCCGCCGTCCTTGCCGGGCTCGTCGGCATCGCCGCCCTGGTGAGCATTCCGAATCGGCGGATGGCCCTGGTCGTCGGATGGGTTCTCGTTCATCCGCTCAGCATCGAGAAGGTGTTCTTCCTAGGCCGGCCTCTGATGCGGGATTTTTTCCCGCCCACGATCGTCATATCGGCGTCGGATATCTTCCTGCTGCTGCTTGTGGCGAGCCTGGTCTATGAGAGTGTCGTTCAGAAGCGGAAGGCTTGGTATTGGCCGGCGTGCGGGCTTCCCTACGCCCTGCTGATCGTGTGGATGGGAATGCTGCTGCTGCCGCATCCATCCACCGAGGGCGCTCTGGCGGTCGCGCGCGACGTCAAGATGCTGGTGTTTATGGTGGCTTTGTCCTCGGCGGTTCGGACGCGCAACGATTTTCTACTCTTACTGGCAGCTGTCCTGGTTGCCGTTGGCGTTCAGACCGTGGCGGTGGGCATCTCCTACGCGATGGCCAAGCCCCTTGTCGTGGCCAGCAGCCGGGCGGTCCAAGGCCTGCTGACGTTCTCGGGCTCGGAAGGTTCCTCCTATCACCGCGCGACGGGGACCCTCGGCCATGTCAATCAGCAGGCGGTGTTTCACACCTTCTTCACGCTCCCCCTGCTCGGTTTGGCCTGGGCGCGGAACCGCATGTGGCGGGCCGCGACCATCGCCGTCATCGCCGTCAGTTTTCTGGCCCTCGTTCTGACCTTTTCCCGCAGCGCCTGGTTGGCCTTTCCGATGGGTGCGGCGGCGGTTATCGTCCTTGCGCTGAAGGTGAAGCAGATTGATCGTCGCGTCTGGATCGTGGTGTGGAGCGGCGTGGTGTTCATGGCGGTCGCGTTCACCATTTACAATCGGCCGATTCTCGACCGCCTGCTGGTGGGGGACGAAGGCGCGACGGCTTCCAGAAAGCGAGCGGCTGAGTTGGCCCTCGACTTGTCGGCCATGCACCCGATCGTCGGCGTGGGTCCGGGCCGTTTCGTCGGCGCCTCGCTCGAAGCCTTTCCGCCGGACGTCCAAGAGACCGAATGGCGGACCGCCGGAGAGCGCGAGATGCCGGAACGCCTGGGACACCTCGAATACACGCAGGTCAAAGTGGACGAGCAGCCGATGCTGGTCCCGCTTCCCGTGCACAACAAGTATCTGCTGGTCCTCTCGGAACTCGGGGGGATAGGGTTGCTGCTTTTCGTCTGGTTCCAGTGGCGGGTTTTCCGGCATGCGCTGCGCGCCGCGCGGGCGCACGACCGTGTGCTTTTGTGGGCGGGGCTCGGCATCTTCGGGGCCTTTTTCGCCACTCAAGTTTACATGATGCTCGACCTTTTTTCCGATGATAAGACCATGGAGCTGCTGCTTATTGTTCCCGTCCTTGCCATCATCGCCGACCGGCTTGCAAGTGGCGAGCGCCGGGCGGAAGGGGCGCCCTCATGAGACAGTCCGTCATCATGCGGGGCACCCTTTTCATGTCGGCTTCGCGCATTGTGGCGGCGGCGTCCTCCTTTGTCCCGCTGTGGGTCGTTTCCCAAATATCTGTGGAAATGGTAGGGGCCTTTCGGACCATCCTGGTCTATTTCCTCTGCATGCAACTGGTCCCGCTGCTCGGCATGACCCATTACCTTGTCCGCGAGGTGGCCCTTCACCAGCACGAGAGCAGGAAGTATTTCCTGCACGGACTGATGTTGTCGTGTCCCGTTGCCGTGCTGGCAGCCGCGGCGGTCGTCCTGGTCGGACGATACGGCGCATACAGCCAGGACATTTCCAACGGCCTGTTCGTGGTTGCCGCCGGCGCTCCGGCCGCGGCCATCAACGTGGTGGCAGCCTCCCTCCTGGTGGGCCTGGGTCGGGCGACCGTCTTCAGCGTCATTTACACCGTCGATGTGGTTCTGCGGACCGCTGCGGCGGTGCTGGTCTTTCTGCTGGGCGGGGGCGTCGTTGGCGCGATCGGCGCGTTCGTCGCGCTGCAGTGGCTTTTTGCCGCCGTCTATTGGATGGCCATCAGCCCGCACACCCACGGGCAGCGATGGTCCGTTGACCGAGCCTTCTTCGGCCATGTCTTGTCCCACGTGCCGATGTTTTTCGGCATCCTGGCCCTTGCCCTGATCGTTCGGTATTCCTCCCAGGCGATGCTCCCCTGGATGAAGGACGACGCGGCGGCGGGACAGTTTGCGGTGGCGCTCGTTTTTCTGGATGTGGCACTGATTCTTCCCACGGCTTTCGTAGCCAACCTGATGCCTCTGATGAGCCAACGGTTCCACGAGTCGGCGACGTCCTTCGGCCTGACATGCCGCGGGGCCGTCAAACTCGTGACCGTTTTCATCCTGCCGGCCGTCGTGCTCGGGGCGATTCTCGCCAGGCCAATCATCGGGATTTTCCGCGAGGGGTACGCCCCAGCCGTCCCCCTGCTGCAGATAGTCGTCTGGGCCTGTTTCCTGATGGCGCTGGACCAGGTCCTTTCCACGGGGCTCATTGCATCCAGGCGACAGGACCTGGATTTGAAGGTGCTGGCGATCGGCGGCGGCGCCACGGTCGTGCTACAATACGTTCTGATCGGACGGATGGGCGCGTCGGGCGCGGCGATTGGCATGCTCGTCGGCACCTTGATTCTCGTCGGCGTGCGACTGGTCTTCGCCGGCCGCTATATCCCCGGCCTGGAACCACTCCGCATCCTATGGCGTCCGGCGGCGGCGGCCACGGTGATGGCCTTCGTCGGATTTTACGGGCTGGGAGGGTCTGGGGTCCTGACCGCCTTGCTCGCCTTGGCCGCCTATGGGATCGCGCTGGTGCTGGTCGGAGGCGTCAGCCGCTCAGAGCGAATGGAGATGGCGTCCGTCCTGACCGCCGACACGCGAAAGGGTATCCAAAATGCAACCGATGACGTGGAATAGGACGCGCCGTCTGATTAGGGCCGACGTGTACCGACGGCTCGAACTGGAGGGGCGCAGGCCGTGCCTGTCGAACTTCGTCAAGGTCCTCTTTGCGCCCGCGATGATCGCCGTCGTCATTGCTCGCGTCAACTGTTTCTTCTTCCGAAACGGCTGGATGGTGACGCAGAAACTCATCGGTCTCCTGGATGTTATTCTGTTCAACGTCGAGATTGACCCCCGCGCCGAGATCGAAGGAGGGTTTGTCCTCGCGAATCCCATGGGCATCCTGGTTCACCGGCGGACCGCCCTCGGAAAGAACTGCACCCTCCACCATCACACCACGTTCAGCATCGGTCCGCGCCGGCGCATGGACCCGGAGCGCGACCTGGTCCGTCTTGAAGACGGCGTGGTGGTGGGGCCGGGAGCCCGGCTGATGGGCAATTTCCGCATCGGACGCGGATCCCGAATCGAGCCCAATGCCGTGGTCATGTACGCGGCCGAACCGGGCGAGGTCTTGAGCGGAATGCCCGCGCGGGACGTGGCCGGGCAACCGAACGAAGACGCTCCGAACGAACCGGGCCGGACAGCCTCCCGGCCGAGGAGGAGAAAAGTGACCCTGCGCGAAACTCTGCGGTTGATGCACAGCGACATCGTGTACCGGGCGGCGATTGACGGCAAGCCGTTCTCCCTGTTCTGTTATATCAAATTGTTTCTCAACCCGCCCGCGCTGGCCGTCGTGATCTATCGCTTTCAACACTGGCTCGACGGCAAGGGCTTTTCGGGGCCCGCCTGTCTGCTGCAGCGTTTGACCCTCGTCCTGTTCTCCGTGGACATCGACCCGAAGGCCGAGATCGGCGAGGCGCTGGTCCTGGCCCACGCCAACGGCATCGTCATCGGCAGGAACGTCCGGATTGGGAAGCGCTGCATCCTGATCCATCAGAACACGCTCGCGGCTGGCCTGATGGGCGACGAGGTGAAGCCCGGCGACGAACTTGTCCTCGGCGACGACGTGGTCGTCGGCGCAGGGGCAAGGGTGGTCGGAAGCCTGAAGATCGGCGATCGCTGCAATATCGGCATAAACGCTTCCGTGACCTGCAACGCGCCGCCCTATGCCTTTCTGTTCGGCGTGCCGGCGGAGATCGTTGCCATCGGGAAGCCATCGCCTGCGGCAGCGCCGCCTTCGGCATGAGCTCGGATTTCCTACGGGAAGGGGTCAGGTCAACATGAACCCTCTGAAAACCGTTGCCAAACGTCTCTTGTCAGACCGCGACTACGTTCGCTTGGGGGATTGGGTGTTTCACCTGGGCAAGCCGCTCAGGTTTTTGTGGTACCGTGGCAGCAAACATTTCTGCCCCTGCTGCGGGGCGCACTTGCGCCGGTTCCTGTTTTTGGGTGCCTACGGCTATTGCCCCTGCTGCTGGGCATTAGGGCGACATCGCTTGCTCGGTCTTTACCTGGAGCGCAAGGGTCTGCTTGAGGAACAACTGAAGATGCTCGAAATCGCTCCCATGCGTTGCTCGCGGGACCTCTTCGCCATCCGCCCGAACATCGAGTACACGAGTGCCGACCTGGTTTCCGACCGAGCCCTGGTCCGAATGGACATTACCTCCATCGACCTGCCGGACAACCAGTTCGATGCGATCATCTGCTACCACGTGCTGGAGCACATCCCGGAGGACCGCAAGGCCATGCGGGAAATCTGCCGCATCCTCAAGCCAGGGGGATGGGCTATCATCGACGTGCCACAGAATCTCAACCGAGCGATGACCTTCGAGGATCCTGGCATCGTGTCCCCCGCCGAGCGCAAGAAGCACTTCGGCACCGAGCAGCATGTGCGGCTGTACGGGCGGGACTACGTCGATCGGCTCCGGGAATGCGGCTTCGAGGTGGTGGCCGACAGCTTTGCCTCGACCTTGACGCCCGGCGAGATTGATCGCTATGGCATTTGGCTGAACGAGGCAGATACAACTGGTTTCGTTCACTTCTGCCGCAAGGCCCGGGTGCGCGATGACAGCAGGTATTGAATGGCCTCCACACCACCCCCCAGCAGACGGGAACCCCCGTCTACTTTTGTTGGGTTTTTGGTCGCGGCCTTGACTAGGGCGCGTCGGTGGCAACCGGACCGCCGTCGGCAGTAAAGCCCTTTCAGATGTCTTCCGGATGAGAGGCGGAGAAACGGGGCAAGCCATGGCGCCGCGGCTGGCTATCGTCATCGTCAGTTATAACACCGCGGACCTTCTCGACGCCTGTCTACGGTCGGTCTATGAAAACACCGTGGGCGTGGAGTTCGAGGTCCTCGTCGTTGACAACGCGTCCACCGACGGCAGCCGCCGGATGCTCAAGGAGCGTTATCCGCAGGTGCGGCTGATCGAGAACCGCGAGAACATCGGTTTCGGCCCGGCCAATAATCTGGGTGCGGCCGCGACGCGTGCGCCCTACGTTTGGTTCCTCAACAGCGACACGGTTCTCCTGGAAGACACCGGCGCGGCGCTCGTCCGTTTTCTCGACGAACACCCCGAAGCCGGCGCCGTCGGTCCGAAGGTGCTCCTGATGGACGGCCGGCCGCAACCCAAGACGTGCGGCAATCTGCCGCGGCTCCGGCCGATCCTGTGCCAGTACCTCCTGCTGTCGTGCCTGGCGCCGAGGTCGAGGCTTCTGGCGGGCATTTACATCGAGCGGCAGCGGCAACGGGTGACGGAGGTCGGATGGGTCAGCGCCGTCAGCGTGGTGGTCCGCGCCGAAGCCTTCGAGGAAGCGGGGGGGTTCGATCCCGCCTATTTCCTGTATGCGGAGGAGATTGATCTGTTTCAGCGGATGGCCCGTCGCAGCTGGAAAGTTTACCGGATTGAGGACCATGCCCTGAAGCATCACCTGGGCGCGAGTTCAAAGTCGGAGGCACAGTCCCTGCGGAATTGTCTGATGGGCCAAAGAAACCTCCTGCGCGTGGCTGTGCAAAACAGCCGGTGGCCGACACAGTGGGCGATCCAGGCCGCCATGGCCGTCGGCCTCCTCGCTCGCCTGGCCGTCGGCGCCGTTGCTGCAATCGGGTCCCGCTCGCTGCGGTTCCGCGTCCGGTGCTGGGCGTGGGGCTTGGCGGACCTCTTCGGATGGGTCAAGGAACTTCCGGGAGGCGATCGTGCGGATCGGGATTGACGCCCACATCCTCGGCAAGGGCAAGGGAGGGGTCGAGCGGTACGTCCGCCACCTCGTCGAGGGGCTGCCGCCGGTGGCACGGGAGCACGAGTTCGTCGTCTTCGTCAACCGCCGTTTCGCCGAGAGCGTCCACGACCACGAAAACGTGCGCTTCGTCCGACTTCCCTTCGCCGATCCTATCCTTGAGCGGTCGCTGGTGCTTCCGCTGCTGGCGAGGCGCCATCGCCTCGACGCGTTGCAGGTTCAACGGATTGCGCCGCTGGCGACGCGCTCGCGCCTCGTCGTGGACGTCCACGACCTGGTGCCGCTGAAGGACCCTGAAAACTACCGTGGGATTCGCAACTTTCTGATCCGTCGGCTGACGCCGGGCAGCGTGCGGCGCGCCTGGCGGATCGTCGTGCCGACGGAGGTGGTCCGGCGGGAGGTCCTTCAGCGGTTCGGCATGGACGAGCGCCGAGTGGTTGCGATCCCTCGCGGGGTTGACCACCAGCAGTTTTGCCCCGCCGACTCGGGGGATCGGCCGCCTGAGGTGCTGAGGCGACTTGACATCCGTGGCCCTTATATGCTCTATGTGGGTGCGATCGAGCCGCGGCGGAACCTCGAGGTCGTTCTCCGGGCTCTGGCGCGGCTTCGGGCCGGAGGCCTAGCAGATGTCGCATTCGTCATGACCGGCGGTGTCCGATCCAATGCCTACGCGCGGGCCCTGGCGGACCTGGCGGCAAACCTCGGTCTGACCGGGTCGGTCGTGCAGACCGGATACGTGGACGACGCGGATCTTGTCGGGCTGCTGCGTCACGCCCGTCTCGTCGTGGCCCCCTCGTGGGGAGAAGGGTTCAATATGCCGCCCCTGGAGGCGATGGCCTGCGGAACACCCGTCGTCTGCTCTGACATTGAGGTTCACCGCGAACTTCTGGCGGGCAGCGCCTGCTTTTTCGATGCGGCCAGCGACGAACGATTGGCCGAGGTGATGGACCGGCTCTGGAGCGACTCGGCCGAAAGGGCGCGGCTCCGCAAGATCGGTCTGGAGCGTGCTTCCGTGTTCACGTGGGAGAAGACGGCATGTCAGACGGCAGCGATGTACAGAAGCCTCGCCGACCCAAGCGCGGCCTGATGGAGCGCATGGGATTGGTGTTGCTTAACTCCAGCGTTCAGGCGATGATCCTTCATCGTCTGGCCCACTGGCTGCACCGGGCGAGGATTCCCGTCCTTCCAGACTTGGTCCGGAGGATCAACATCGCCAGCACCGGCGCCGATATTCACCCCGGCACCCGCATCGGCAAGGACGTCATGTTCGTTCATTCGGTGGGCATCGTCATCGGCGAGGAAGTCGTCGTGGAGGACAACGTGGACATTTACAGCGGCGTTGTTCTCGGCCGGCGCGGAGGCACGCGCGAAGACGACGGGTCTCCCCACATTCTTTACAATTGCGTGATCTGTTCGGGAGCCAAGGTACTCGGACCCGTTACCGTCGGACCGCACGCGACGGTCGCGGCCGGGGCCATCGTTCTTGACAACGTTCCGGACCATGGGTTGGCGGTGGGCGTGCCCGCCAGAATCGTGGCGCCCGAGACGGAGGACCGTTCATGCTAAACTTGCGACGCGGGTTGATCCTGGTTGTCGTCGTCAGCGCGACGGCGGCTGGATGTGCTTTCCTCGGCTCCGATGCCAGCGACGGCCAGAACCCTCCTCCCGCCGTGCCGACCGTTTCGACCGACGTTCTAGTGTGCGAGGTTCAGGCGGACCAGCCCGTCGGCCCGGTTCCGCCGGGCGTCTTCGGCACAAACCTCGAGTGGTTCAACAACGGAACCGGTCTCGTGGACGACCGCGGCCGGCTCGACGACCGATTGGTGCGCCTCGCCGGGGAGCAGGGCATTACCCTCGTTCGCTTTCCGGGCGGCACACTCTCGGACTTTTACCATTGGAAGAACGGCATCGGGCCTCAGGACCGCCGGCCCACCGGTCCTCACGGCTCGGACACCGGCCGCTCGGTCAACCGGTTCGGCACACCGGAACTGATGAAGTTCTGCGGGCAAATCGGCGCCAGCCCCCTCTTGACCGTCAACGTCGGCACCGGGACTCCCGAGGAGGCGGCCACCTGGGTCGCCTACTGCAACCAGCCCGGCCACGCCGAGCGCGCCGCCGACGGATTCCCGGCGCCGTTCGGCGTCAAACTCTGGGAAGTCGGGAACGAACTTTACTTGGCCAACAACGACGTCGAGCGGTCCATCACCCTGCCGCCCGAACAGTACGCCACCCGCTTTCTCGCCTTCGCCAGGGCCATGCGAGCCGTGGACCCGACGATCTCGTTGATGGCCATTGGAACGGCTCCTTCGACGCGGATCCCGATCTCGAAGTACGAGAACTGGAGCGAGACGGTGCTCCGGACAGCCGCCGCCGAAATGGATTACATCGCCGTGCACAACGCCTACTTCCCGATGCTTATCCCAGGGCGACGATATGAGACGCAGCAGGTCTATGAGGCCCTCTGGGCCTCGCCCGAATCCGTGAGCCGGAGCCTGACTCAACTTGCGCAAACCATCGCCGCGAACGAAAAGGGGCGGGACATCGGCATCGCGGTCACCGAGTGGGGCATCTTCTATTCGTTCCTGGACCGCACCTGGGTTGATCAAGTCAAAACACTCGGCTCAGCCGTTTACGTCGGACGGATCATGCAGGTTTTCCTCTCGCACCCGAAAGTCCGCGTCGCCAACTACTTCAAGTTTGCCGACAGGACGTTTATGGGCTGGGTCTCCTATGCCGGCGAGACGAAGGTTTCGTACCACGTCATCGAACTTTTCCGAAAGCACTTCGGCACGAACCTCGTCCGCGTGCGGATGGATTCGCCGACGTACCAAACGCCCGCGCTCGGCCTCGTGCCGGCCGAGGACAACGTGCCGTTGCTGACGGCCGTGGCGTCCGTTGACAAGGGAGGCGGACGCCTCTACGTCAACATCGTCAGCCGGTCCTGGAACACGGTCCACAACGTCCGGCTGTCGCTGGCGGGGTTCGAGCCGAGTTCGAGCATGGCGAAGGTGTGGGCCATCGAAGGGGCCACCGTCCTGTCAAACAACGGCCGGGACCTGCCGCCGGGATGGCCCTGGCCTTATGTCGAACCCGAACCCTCCAAACAGCCGATAAGGATAAGCGAACGAACGGTGGATATTGCAGCGCCCATCGGGGTGCAGCCGCATTCGATTCTCACGATTGAAGTCGCAGGGAGGATGCGGGACGAATGAACCCTCGGCTCAACCGGAAAACTCCAAAGGTGTTTGCCATGCCAGTCACAGCCAAATGGGGCACGGCCAGGCGCATCCTGGCGGTTGTCGTTGCCGTCTCGCTTGGAACGGCGCTGGCGGGATGCGCGCATCGCGGCATCCTGATGCAACGCCCCGGAGAAAAGTCGCGACGCGTCGAGGACGACCTCCAGGCGCTGCCCCAGGCGCTGACGGAGTACTACGTCAACCCCCTCGACGTGCTCAGCATCAGCGTCACCCCCGCCAAGGATCTCGACAAGCCGTTCCGGATCGACACGGATAACCTCCTGGCGGTCCGGTTCTTTTACGGCACGGGGGAATATCACGTGATGGCGGGCGACCTGGTGAGGGTCAATTTCCTGGCCGACCCGAACCTGGACTTCGAGGCGGTGATCCGGCCGGACGGCCGCGTCACGCTCCCCAGGCTCGGCGAGGTGACGGCCCAGGGTAAGACGCCCCTGGACCTGAGCAAGGAAATCAGCGACGCCTACAAGGTGCTCATGAACAATCCGCAGACGACCGTCTCGGTCGTCCAGTCGAACGTCGCGCTCGTCGAATCCCTATCCGGAGAATATCGGGTCCGCCCGGACGGGAAAATCTCGCTCCCCATCCTGGGCGAGTTCCAGGCGGTCGGACAGGCGCCGGCCGATCTTGCCCGCGCCGTCGCCCAAGCCGCCGTCGCCAGGTTCGACAACCCCATCGAGGCCTCGGTCATCGTCAGCGACTTTGCGCCCGAGCGGCTCCTCCGCATCGACCGCCAGGCCGTGGTGGCGTCCGATGGAACGATCATGCTCCCCGACGTCGGCATCATCCAGGTGGGCGGCATGACGTTGCCCGTCCTCCGGGACGAGTTGCGGAAAGCCATCGAGGCCAAGTACAGCAACGCCGTTGACGTCACCCTCACCCTCGTCTCATCGGCCACCCGCTCCGTGACCGTCGGCGGCTGTGTGACGGTGCCGGGGTCCTATCCGATCGGCACCCGCACCACCATGCTTCAGGCGGTCATGGTGGCGGGCGGCGTGACGATCGAGGGCAACCTGAACGAAGTCGTCCTCATCCATCACAGCGGGCCGGGAGAGATCACGGTCTATAAGACCAATCTCGACGAGGTCATCAAGAAGGGCAAAGGGACCCAGGACCTGGTCCTCGCGCCCCAGGATATCATCTATGTGCCCAGGACCGATGTGGCGGAGGCGAACAAGTTCGTCCTCCAGTACATCGACCAGATGTTGCCGTTCGTCCGCAGCGTCAACTATTCCTTTACTGCCCCTACCAAATCCACGGTGCGCGTGACGCAGTAGCGTTGACGACGAATCCGCCCCTGCGAGGGCGGGCTTCGGCCTGTCACGCGCCTTTCTTGCGCGCGACGAGGAACCGGTCCATCCCGCTGGCGTCCTCGCGGCGGTCAAGCGGATCCGGGCCGCGAAGCGCAAAACCCGCCCGTCGCGCCAGCCGCATCGGCCAACCGAGGACCGGAAACGCCCGCCGCAACCGCTGCCTCCAGCGCCGCCAGGGGTGGCGCGTCGGCTTCCCGCTCCGTGACAGGCCCGCCGTGTACGTGTGCATCTCCTCCACCCGAAAGCCGCGTGCCTCCAGCCACGCCGTCAGCGCACGCTCCCGGAAATAGTTCAAGTGTTCCCGATACGACCGGATGCCCGGCCAGGCGAGCCCTTCCTGGTCGAACCGGTCGAAGTTCGGCACCGAGAGGGCCAGATAGCCCCCGGGCGCAAGAGCCTCCGTCGCACGCTCAAGGGCCGCCCCGGGATCCACCAGATGCTCCAGCACGTCAAACATCAGCACCACGTCAAAGGAGTTCGGCTCGAAAACGGCGTCCTCGACCGGTTGGTTCAGGATTTTCAGGCCGAACTTCTCCAGCCCTACGCGACAGGCGGCTTCGGAGATTTCGATTCCCGCCACCTCGGCCCCGCGCCGCCTCAGCACCACCAGCGTGGCCCCGGCCGCGCACCCGATCTCCAGCACGCGCTTGCCTCGCCAGTCGGCGATCACTCTTTCCATTCGCCGCACGCGAGGGCAATAGTCCAGGTCGCTGACCGCTTCGGCATACTCAAAGTAGTGCTCGTAGGTGTCGCTTGCCTCGAAATACTCCTTGTCATATACCTCGGCCAGCGCGCTGGCCTTCGGCCGACGGGCCAGGAAAGCGAACCCGCAGCGGGCGCACTCGTGAACGGGTTCCCCATCCGGCCGCACGACCACCGGACGAATGTTGCCCGAACCGCAGAGGCTGCATCGCGCTGCGATGTCAAATCCGTCGGCCTCTTGCTCGAGCACCGGATGCTCCCTTCCCTGCCGCCAACCACCTCTACCGTAGCCCACAAGAATGAGGTATTCAAGTGCCGGCGTTTCGGGCGTTTCTCCGCGCCGTGTCCACTCGGGGGGTTGGGCGAAGACGAGAACCAGTTGGCGCGGGGCTCTTTCACAGAACCGCCTCCCAGACCTCGTCGAGACTGGAACTTCTCAGCCGGCTCAGGATGGTCAAGGCAGATCAGACGAAGGATCGGACCGCTGCGCTGAACCAGCAGAGCCCTCGCGCAAGGAGGCGACCGCGCCTTGTTGAGAGGCGCGGCTGCCGACCTTCGCCCCCGTTCGGCTCACGCCTGGAATTCGTCTTCCGACCGCTGCGGCGGCGCAGTGGGGCGTACGGATGCTGTGGAGAAGGCGGGCCTGCGGCTCCTCGGTTTTCCGAGCCACGCCGACACGCGCAGGCCGAGCCGACGGATCAGGTAGTACCCGCCGAAGACCACGGCGGCGGCCACCAGAATCCACAGGATGTCGGTCAGGTACTGCTCGTAGGAGTGCCGGGCCAGCGTCCGAACGGCCAGCACGAGCGCGGCCGCCGAAAGGTTCCCCAGGAACCGCCAGCCCGCTGACGCCCGGACCTTCCGCCACGCCAGGACGCACCCGATGAGCGTCAGGACGGCCACGACGCCGCGACTCACCCTATTGACCGGCAGCGTCATGTAGCGGACGCGAAGGGCGGGGGGCTTGTCAATTGCGATGAGCGCCTGGAAACAGTATCGGTTCATCGTAATCGGCCGGTCGGAGAGCATGTCCACGCGAATCTTGACCAGGCCGCCCGAGGCCATCTTGCACAGCATGACACACGAGTCCTCGTTCTCGTACTCCTGGCCGCGCGGGCCTCGATTGGAACCCGGGCCGCGATGGCCAGCCGATTCTTCCTGCGCATCACCGCAGACGAAGATCCGTGGCCAAGTCGGCGTTCGCTTCGACCTGGTCGTCAATTGGCACGATGAGCAGAACCACTTGCCCGTGCTTATGTTAGAGCCGCAGGCCGCTTGACTCCCTGACTGGCTTGCAGCATGCCCGATGCGCCCATGCTGCGCGCAAATCGGTCTCGGCCGCGCCGATGCACGTTCGCACCGGTCGTCAGCAGCGTCGCAACACCCTTCTACATGTCACTCCGCCGGAGCGACGCCTCATCGCGCTGCCGTTCATACCGAACACGTCCCGCACAAAGAGCGATGGCCCACTGCACTGGTCATGACGCAAACCAAGGTCTAACAGTGGGATTGACCGCATGCTCCGGCCAGGCGCCGCGCAAGACGTCGACCACGGCCTGGGCGGCGCGCCGTCGGCACTCCGCGCCGGCTTCTTCCGAGGCCGCGGCTACATGCGGCGTCAGCAGCACGTTGTCGAGTTTGAACAGGGGGTGGTCGGTGGGAAAGCCGTCCACGCCAAAGACGTTGACGATACCGAAGACGTCCAGCGCGGCGTAGCGAATGACACCTTCCTTCAAAGCCGCCGCCAGGTCGTCCTCGTTCACCAGTTCGCCACGCCCGGTGTTGACCAGGACCGCCGTGCGCTTCATCTTCCTGAACTGCGGCATGGCCAGCATGCCACGCGTCTGCGGCAGCAGGGGGCACAGCGGACAGAGATAATCCGATTCGGCGAGCAGGGTGTCGAAGTCCACAGAGGTGACCCCCTCCCGCGCCGCCAGTTCCGGTGTCAGGCACGGGTCATGGGCGAGCACCTGCAGGCGAAACGCGCGGCAACGCCTGGCGACGGCGCGGCCGATCAGGCCGAAGCTGATGATCCCCACCGTCTGCGTGCTGAGCCGGTGTATGTGGGAGAGGCTGAGCGGCCGCCGCCCCTGGCGCATCTCGCGGTCCAGGAACCAGAGCTGCCGCGCCGCTGCGAGCAGCAGCGCAAGGGTATGGTCCGCCACCTCCTCGGTAAAGGCATTCGGCAGGTTGTTGACGATGATGCCCTTGCGCGTGGCCGCGTCAATGTCGATCTTGTCCACGCCGGTGCCGATCCGCGAGATGATCTTGCAGCGGGTCAGTTCACTGATCACGGAACCGCGCAGGCAGGCCGAGACGATCAGGATGGCGTCGGCCTCCCGGCAGGCTTCCAGAATCTCCGCGTCCGTGGCGCCTTCGATCTCGATGAGTTCCGCGTCGGGATTCGCCAATAGCGAGCGCTCCGCCTCGCTCAGCGGCAGGGTCCGGGCGTTGAGCCGCACCACGCGCGGGGATGGACAGATTGGCATGCTGAAAGCCTCCTTCCGCCGTTATTTCGAGTATCGAACCTGCCGGGCCGTTTTTCGGGAGGCCGCGGCGAAGGGCGACTTCGGCGACGATTTCGCAGCCAGGCCAGCCCGGATGGCGGCGATGCCTTTGCGTGTCGCGTCCCACATCGAGACCACGTCGGCAGCGCACCAGAACACCCGCATGCCCTTGTCCCGCCAATAGCGCACCCAGGTCGGGTCGCCGCCGGCAATGCCGGGCAGGACCCGGTGCTTTTCGCAGGCGGCGATGATGGTCTCGACCGCTTTGAGATAGCGCGGACTGTCCAGCTGTCCCGGGATGCCCAAGCCGATGGAAAGATCGTCATTGCCGACGATGGCCATATCGATCCCCGGCAGCGAAAGGATGTTGTCGATGTCGGCGAGCGCCTCGGCGGTCTCGATCTGGATGCCGACTACGAGCTGCTCGTTGACGTAGGCGATTTGTTGTGTAACCTTGGGCCAGCCCAGGTACCTGCCCACCGGGCAGGTGCTGCCGCCGAGGCCGCGCTGACCAAGCGGGGCGTACTTGACCGTGTTGACGATGAGTTCGGCGTCGGCGCGCGTGCGTATGCGCGGCACCATGATACCGTCCGGCGCCTGGTCCAACATACGGTTGAACTCGTGGTAGCTGTGGTCGGCGACTCGCACCATCGAGGGAATTCCCAGCGCACGGCAGAGCCGGATGTGTTCGAGGATGGTTTCGTTGTTCAGCGCCGTGTGTTCGCGGTCGATCATCACGGCATCGTAGCCGCATTCGTGGTACATCTCGACGGCGCTGCCTGAGCGACAGTCCATGATGCAGCCGAACAGCAGCATGTCGCCGTTCTTGACGCGCTCTTTCAGAAGTCCTGTGCAACCTCTCATACCCGTGTCCTTTGTTCTGTGTTCGTTCTTGCAGTCGACAGCTTTTGCGTGATGTTCTCGGTTTGAGGATTCCGCACCTTTTCCGCTCTCAACCCTCGGTTTCCATTATCTCGGGGCTAAGCGGTCCGACATAAGTTCTTTAAAGTCATGGCGCGGTCGTTCTTCGCACCGACCGGGGGTTGGCGCGGTGGGTCAGGAGACCCACCGCGCGGCGCCTCGCAAAACTTATGTCGGACCGCTTAGTGCCCAACAGGGCCTCGGCAGATTCGGCAATCGTGGCGCCAGGGCCGCGAAAGGCCCACACACGGGATTCGTCGCGCCCATGGTTGACCCCGGCGGCGGCGGTCACAGCCGGCACATGGTACTCGAGTTCGTTAAAGCGTTCCTCACCGCTCCGGACGCAACAGGCTTGGAAAGCCCATCCGGTCTCGTACGGATGCACCCACAGCGCGTCCACGTAGTCGCCATTGGGATCAACCTGGAACTGGCGCACCACAAGATCCCAGATGCCGGCCGCCGAGGTCCGGCGGAGGTACCCGACCCGTCCGGTCAACGAGAGGGCCTTGAGGCCGATCTTGGCGTTGTCGCCGGAACTGCCCATGTTCCAGCGTACCAGGCGCGGCGCAACCGTGAGTTCGTCAGCGGATGCCGCCCCGAACACAAATTGGGGCCGGGCTTCGGACGAGGTCGGGATCCGCATCTCGCCAGGTTGCGGCAGTTGCAGCAGGTTCCAGATGCCCAGGCGAATTCCGGCGTCCGCAACCGGCTCCAGCTCAAGGGTCGTGATCAGAGTATAGCCGGCGTACTGAAGCCCGCGATGGGCCAACGGCGTATCCCGCAACGGGTTGGTAGCCGGGCGGATGCTCCTGCTCACGTCTACACCGATCTTGCGGCGGGAACGCTGCAGCCACGCGTGGGCGGAGTTTGTCAGGCACAGTTCCGCGCCAGCGCCTGGCACCACGGTCCAGCAGCCGGGATCGAGCGCAGGCGGCACCACATAGCTTTCCATGGGCCGCGCCAGATCGCCAATGAACAGGTCAATCTCCGGCGCCAGCCATGTGCGGTCGCCGCCGGGATTGGGCCAACCCTCCCGCCGCAGCCAGGCCGCGGCGGACTCCGGGGTTGCCAGCGCCGGATTCGTCCACAGGAAGTTCTCGTCCGACCCGGGCGGGAACAGGCCGAGCAGGCGGCCGCCGAACGGCAGCACCAGCAGCCGGGTCCCGTCAGGGAAAGCCAGCAGCACGGGCGGCTTTCCGGCCAGCGTCAGGTTGGCGAGCAACGGTTGCACCGGTTCGCTGCGCTCCGTTCGTCCGCTAAAGGCCCGGCACATAACCCTGACCGAACTGGGCGGTCATCAGCTGTTTGAACTGCTCGCCAAACGGCATCCACGAGGTGGTGCCGCCGTCCACGACCAGGGTCTGCGCAACAATGTAGCGGGAAGCGTCCGATGCCAGGAATAACGCGACATTCGCGATGTCGTCCGGCTTGCCTGCAAAGCCGCAGGGAATACCCCTGCCGCAATCCCTGATCGCCTGCTCCACGTCAACACCCGGTGAGGACTTGAAATGATTGGGGACCGGTACAGCACCAGGGGCGATGGCATTGACGCGCACGCCGTGCGGCGCCAGCTCGATGGCAAGCTGCCGCGTGAAAGCGACAATCGCGCCGCGCGTTCCGGCATAAACCGAGTGCTCGGTATAGCCTTCGTAGGCGTGGATGGACGAGAGGTTGATGACCACGCCGTGGCTATTCTCCAACTCCGGCAGCAGCGCCTGGGTCAGAAAGAACGGCGCGCGGACATTGACGTGGTAAAGCAGGTCGAACTGCTCCACCGTGACCTTTCCGAACGGTCGGTTCATGGTGATGCCCGCGTTGTTCACCAGCACATCCAACCCGCCCAGGAACGCCACGGCCGCACTGGTCATGCGCTGCAACGGCGCCACCTCCCCGAAATCGGCCTGGAAGGCCGCCGCCTTGCCGCCACCGTCAACGATCTCTTTGACCACCGCCTCGGCGCCCGCGGAACTGTGCGAATAATGCACGGCCACCGCCGCACCATGGCGGGCGAACGCGAGCGCGATCCCCCGCCCAATGCCGGTACCCGCGCCGGTCACAAGCACCCGTTTGCCTTTCATGTGCGAAGACCTCCGGATTGCTCTTTCGCCGATCGGTTCGGTGGTGGTTCCAGGGTCAGCCCCTCGCCCGGCTTGAGCAGGCGCGCATCGACCTGCGGACAGAGCCGCGCACAGGCATTGATGAAACCACCAGGGTCACCGGCCCCCTGCTCGGCCAGGGTCCAGAAATGACAGGGAATCGCCAGTCGCGGACAGGCCTCACGGACCAGCATCGCCGCGTCGATGTGATTCATGTTGCCGAAGCCACCGTTGATCGCCGGCAGCACCACGTCCGGCTTCAGGTCGTAGAGCGGTCGGAACAGCTTCGGCCGCCAGGACGAGTCGCCCGTGGCCATCACCCGGACGCCGCCGAAGTCCAGAACCAGGGCCAGGGCGGTCGGCGACAGGTCGCCATGGTCCGCGGGCACGGTGTGCACGACAAGGTCCCCCAGGTCGTGCCGCCGGTTCGGCTCGAGCACGAGCCGTCGGGCCGCCGGCACGCCCGCCTGCTCGAGCCCGGCCGCGCAACCGACCGGACCGGCGAAACGGCACGCGGGATTGTGGCGCGCGATCTCCGGGATGGCATCGGGATCGAGATGGTCGGTGTGCTCGTGGGTCAGGATCACCCACTCCGCCTCAACCTCATGCGCCGCCATGGCCGGCAGCGAGAGGCGCTTGAAGCCGTGCAGCCGTTCGCAGGCGTCGGAAAGGTATGGATCGAGGAAAATCCGCCGGCCTGCCGCCGTGCGGAAGGCGAACCCGGCCTGGCCAAGCCAATACAGCCGCACCCCACCGGCAGGCACCGCGACCTGCCCCATATCCAGTTCCAGGCTGTGCATCGACACACTCTCCGCTCTGTATGTGTAACCGTTCACGGTTTTACGGCCGTTCAGGCTCATGATGAGCCTGATCACCTGATCAGTAGTATATACGCCCCCCCCCCGACGAGTCAAGCAAAGATGTGTGGCTACCGAGAATTCCGCATAGTCTGGTTTACCAAGGTCCCCCATCTCTGGTCCGCAAGGCTTCCGGGCCTTACTATTCGGTTGCCACGGGAGCGGGAAGGCAATGGCGTCCCCAAGAGGAGTCGAACCTCTCACCTTGGGCTCCGGAGGCCGAGAAGAAGAGGATGAGAATCGTCGCGAGCGTGACGTGGTGTCGCATGACTCTCATCGCATCGGCCTCATCAGCGGGCTCATTCGATGGTGAAGGTCGCTGGCTCGACCGTGATGGGGAACGTGTCCTTGAACTCGGCCGTGATGGTCCAGGTTCCGGCATGCCCCGGCGGGATAACCCAACCCCGTTGCTCGGCTTCCCATGTCTTGGCCTCATAAATGATCTTGCGGCCGTCCGAGGCGCGGACCAACTCGAATCGCACTTGCCACCTTTTTTCTCCCTCGTAGAAGCCCACGTCGCGCCCGCCCGCATCCCGCCAGTCAAACCTGAATCGGAGCGCCCCCTCCGTTTGCGTGACTTTCATTCGCGCGTGTAGTGGAGAACCGATGGCAATGGGTGCCGTCGTGCCAGCTCTGAGATCGAATGTTGCTATAGCCCCCCTCCTCCCAGAATACATTTCTACGCGGGGCGACGTAAAATTGGGATTGGATATCAAGTACTCGCGGTATTCTAAAACTTGATACCGCCCGGCAGGAACCGGCACGGGTTCCCGGCCGCCATACACGTAGAGAATGGATTCTTCGCCAATGAGAACCATTCGCCAGAAGGGGCGGTCTAGGTGGATTGTGGCGGTCGGACCGGTCCACGGCTCGGCCGTCACATGGCGGTCGTCGTCCGCCACGCGAACCACCCACCATTTCCCATCCACCAGGATGGGATTGCCGTAACATGCTTGGGGAATGCGTTCCCGGTTGATCACCCACGCCTGGCCATCGTAGCGGATCACGTCTTCCCCAACGTTTGTGTATTTGATGATGCCGGCGCCATCCTCGTAGCAGTCCGCGCAGAACCAGTCGCCCCATTCGTCTCCCGCCGGTCCCTCCGGGTCGGCCATGCCCTTCAGCGGCCGTGGGGGGTCGCGGACATCAAGGTTTTCTGTCTTGTCGTAGAAGCGGACCTTGTACACCTTGTCGCCGAAACGACACTCGCCCACCATACAGGTGGAAAAACAATAACTCAATTTTGCGGCCGAGCCCAGAACGGCCCCTTCTTCGTAGCCGATGACGATGCCGGCGGCCAATTGCCTCCCGCCGAAGGTCATGGCGGGCAAACCGGCTGCAAATTCGTACTCGACTTTTCCTTCTCCAGAGGCATTCCTTTCAGGACAAAGATAGATGCGAGGAATCTTCAGGGCGTCGCGGAAATCTCCCTTCCCGGTCAGGTCGAGGCGGATGACGTCGTAGAACTTGGCGTCGGCCTTTTCGGCATCCAGGGCAACGGCCACCTTCTGGTCTCCCACAGGAAACATGGCCACCTGGGCTTTGGGAAGGACTGTGCCGCTACCGGGCGAGGGCGGGCTGAAATGCCGGCTTCCTTCCATCACGTCCCGCCTATCCGAAAATGCATACACATAGACCAGTTCACCGACGGGGATCTTCGAGGCATCGGGAGGGGGCCAGTGTTCACTGATAACATCAAAGGGTTTCCCGATTGCCGCCCAGCTAAGAGTGACATCAGGTGCGATCTTATCGGCCCATTCGGGTTCCTTTCTGGGGGGCGGTTCCTGCACGTTGCCAGGAGGCAGCGGGGCGCGGCACTTTCGTAGCGGGTTCAGGTCGGGGCCGCGCCACACGTGGGGACCGCACCGAGGCGAAGGACTCCAGTATGCTGGTTCTCGATATTGCATCGCCGCCACCACATATCCCCACCGCGGGTGGTGTGTCATGGAGAAGTTCCCCTCCCAGACCCGCTGAGGTGTCCCGACCAAGTGCCAGCGGCCCTGGGGATCCGGTTCACAGGGGGTTCTGAAGCCGTCGGACGATGTCAGGATCAACACGGGCCCGTGTTCGCCTTGGGTAGCACAACCCAGCGACATGCAAGTTCCTTCTTTCTCGAAAGTGCCGACAATCTCCTCGGCAGACCACTGGTCGAGGTCGCTGCTTGTCCACCGGCTAAGTTGATAGCGGTAGGACTCTGTCTCGTCGGAGCCAGCCTGCTTTTTCGAGGTGAGTTCATAACAGCAGAACCGCCCAGGCTCGTCCTGCGTGAGAGTGCGGCCGGGGATTTGCTCTGGCGTCCAGTGGCAGGCGTCGCTACTGATCCAGACCCTGTGTGTCTTGAATTTGCGACCATCGAGAATCAGCCGCCCCAGATGGTCTTGGAACACGGTGCAGCTCCTGGAGGCCCCAAGGTCGGAGATCAAAGCAGGGCTGCTCCAATGCAGGAAGTCGCGCGACCACGACACGTACGCCAGTGACCGGTGCTGAGCATCACGGTCGGAGAGGAATATCAGGATGAAGCGCCCGCTCTCGTCCCGCACAAGACAAGGGTGGCTCTCATTCCATCCGCTGGAGACTGGAAGGTCCAGTTTCCACGGCGGCGAGAACGTCTCGCCGTCCGTGCTCGCCGAAGACCAAAGATCCCCCTCGAAGGACCATATCACCCGGATAGTCTGGTCGTCGGCCTGGACGGCCGGCTGCTCATCCTCGCCTTGCCAGAGACTGGAGCGGGGGGTGGGGTAACCAACACCCACCAGGGCTGAGTGCCAGTCACCCCAGAGAGTTCCTTCTTTCCAGGGGAGCCGGCCGATAAGCCGGGTGGTCTTTCCGGCTTCGATGGTCACCGGGCACTCCCATTCCCCGTACGGCGTTCCGGGCAGCACCGGGAGCAGCCGGACCGTGTGCTGGCCGGCTTCCAGGGGACCGACAGTGCCGGAGAACCATCGGGCAATGTGCCCGTCAACGTGGACGACAAAATCGGCCGTGTCCTGACAGTGGATTTCCATGGAGCCCGGGTGCTCGATTCGGGTTAACGTGGGGGCAACTTCAATGCCTCGGACAACAATCGGCCCGCTGTGGGCGTCCTTGACGACGACCCGGCACTCGGCGATCAGGAGCCCCGACCCGAAAGGCGCATCACATCGGAGCCCCTCCTGGCGCGCCACGGCCAGGTCCACGGTCTCGGATGGGGTCCAAGCGGGCGACTTTTCTTGGTAGGCCTCCGGCCAGCGGAACCGGACCTCCAGACGTCCGTCGTCGCCTTCAGTCAAGGGGCGGAACACCAGCGACTTGAAGACGTAACCGTTCGGAGCTCGCATGGCCACCATGCCGCGGGTCCACGAGGAATTGAAGATCATTGTCCGGTCCTGGTTGGAAAATTGGTCGCCGACAAGTCGCCTGGGTTCCACGCGAACAGTCTGGGGGCGGCACCCAAGGTCAAACTCCAGCCATGACCCTTCTAGCGGATCCGGAATCATCCACGTCTCTCCGGCACTGAACCCTGGGCACCATTGGATAGGGACCACCGGCAGCGCCGCGGTTCGCGCGTGGTGTTCCAGCAGGTTCTGAAGACCGTACGGAACAGCCCAACCCATGGGCAGCTCGATACTCCAGTCAACCGAGTGTAAGACTGGCCCGGACAAGCGGACGGCTTCCTCATGGCGACCGACTTGCGCGAGCAGGTGGACTCGCTTGCATAGCAACCATTCTCCGGCGCGCCACTTTCCAAAGTAGCCCCACTCCGACCCCTGCCAGATGGCGGCATTGGGGAACCGGCGGCCCATGTCCTCATACATCCGCAGGAGCGCGTCGGCGGAGACGTCCGGAGTGCTCTCGTACGTGTGCACGTACTCCACCATCGCGTCGCCGAGGCGCGGGTGGGCCATGTCCATGTACACGAACCGCTCCAACGACCGGCGGGCGTGCTCGTAGCGGTTCATGAAGTAATACATCTTCCCCACCCAGTACACCGCCTCGACGTACTGCGGGTCGTCGCGCGACGCCTGGCGGAACCGCAGCCACCCTTCCCCGTACCGCCCCTGGTCGTAGAGGTCCATCCCCTCATAGAGCGCCTTTGCCGCCGGCAGACTCCGCGTCCAAACCGGCAAGGTCTCGAGAATCTCCGCCGGAGGCCGCTGGGTAAACCACCCCAAAAGTTCCGCCGAGAGTTGACGCTGAAGGTCCAGCACCTGTTCGACCGGCCCTTCGACCTCCTTGCGCGCAAGTTCCATCCGGCTCTCGACGTCCACGATCTGGCCGGTGATGCGGATACGGCCGTCGGCCACGGCATAGACGCCGCTGATAAGTTGCTCGATCTTGAGGCTCTTTCGGATTTCGTCCATGCGGGCGGCGTCGGTGGTGGCCATCTCAGGGACCCAGTTCATTTTCTGGGCTACCAGTTGCATCTCGTCGCGTGCGACGACCGAAAGGCCCCGGCTCTGGACGAAGTCGGTGGCGATGCGGTCGGCCAGACCCTTTTCGAGCCACCGCCAATCGGGACTGCCAGAGGTCATCTGAAAATTGAACACCGCCACGTTCGTCGCAGCAGAGGCAACGGGCGCGCAGAGCAACCACAGGCAGACCGGCAACATCCACCCTTTTTGCGCCAGGCGAGTTCTCATGGCTGTTTCTCCGCCGGACCAAGGCGTTCGACGCCGGATTGGGATTCGGCCTTTTGGGCCTCGGCCAGGAGTTTCCTGACCGCCTCGGCGCGCTTCGAGTTCGGATCGCGCTCGAGGTACGCCTGCCATTCGATGACAGCATGTTCGGGTTCATCGAGGCGCTGGTAGCAGACGCCCATCCAGAAGTGGGCCTCCGTATAGTCCGGGTCGAGGTCCATGGTGCGCATGAACTGCATGACGGCCTCGTCCAGGTTGCCGGCGTAATAGTGGCTGAGGGCCTTGGCGAAATGGAGGCTGGCGATGGGCGAGGTGTCGATCTGCTTCAGGTCAATCTCCGGCAGGGGCATGGCCATCTGTTTGGCCAGCCGGCGGGCGAGTTGCAGGGCAGCCTCCGGCAGGTCCTCCGGCCGACAGGCAAGTTCGTCCGCCGCCAGAACGCGCTCCGTCGCGATGTCCACCGCCTGGGCGTGCACGGTCAGTTTCCCCTCGACCAGATACAGCCGGCCGACGAGGACCGTGTCGGCCTTCAGGAGTTTGCCGGCCTGCAAGGCGTACGGCTGGCCGGTCAGGCCCTTCAAGGACCGGGCCTGCTCCTCCGCCAGCGCAAGCAGCCGCTGGCGCTCGACGACGGTGACGTGTTCCTGCTCGGCGAGGAGGACGGCCACGAGGTCGCCCAAGCCGGCGCCAGCGGGGTCGTACTGTTCCTGGCCCGTCTCGTTGTCGAAGGGGGCGGCGAAGATGGTGCGGTTCTGCGGCTCCGCGGCGGCGGGAGCGCCCGTAGCGGCATCCTCGGCCGCTTGCGCCCACGCTGCCAGCGCCAATGCCGCCAGGCCTGCAAGGACAAGCGTTCGGCTTTTCATGGTCATTTCTCCTTTTCGGTTAGTCTCCGGATCCCGCCAAGAGGGGGTTGGCCTGGATTTCATCCAGCCGATCTTCCTTCCGAAGGTGGTCCTTGAGGATCTTCGCTGCTTCCCGCCGAACGTCAATGGAAACCCTCTTGAACAGGAGCGTCTCGCGCCAATGGTTGGGCACCTCAGGCAGGTCTCCCGTGACGTAGGCCCACAAGGTTTTCTCGAACACGTCCTTCGAGGCGGTCTGGCGCAGGGCGCGGAAGTAGTACTCGACGCGTTTGGTTGCCCCGCGAACGCGCAGCGGCGCCTCGCGCCACAGGCGCGGCACGAGCGCCACCACCTCGTCCCAACGCCCCATCTCGCGGAGGATGCAAAGGTAGACGTCCTCGGCAACGGGGCATTTCAGCCGGGACGGCTCCTCCGCGAACGGGCGCAGCAGTTCACGAGCCTCCTCGAACGCATGCATCGCGTAGAGCCAGTAGGCCATCATCCGCGCCGTGTGGATTGAGCCGCACAGTTCGCCCTTGTTTACGGCGTCCCGGTAAGCCGCGACGGCAAGGTCCCGGCGTCCGACCTTTGAAAAATAGAAGACGCGGGGAAGCGGCGGCTGCTTGCCGGTCCAGGCTTCGAGCCGCTCAAGTGCCGTCCGCAGGATCTGCTCCGAAGACTGAAAAGCGCCCCTCTCCTGCAGTCCCGCTCGGAGCGTTTTGAGGGGCACGATGACCAGCGAGTCCCCCACATTGACACAGATCGCGTCGTGGGTGCGGCACATGGACGATGCGCGGTCGGCCACCATGAACGGGCCGGCGAACGTGGCCCCGTCCCGTGTCGCGGTCAAGCCGCCGCTCCGGTCCAGTACCCAAAGCACCTTTTCGTCGGCGAGGACGTCGGTCGGGCAACCTGCCAGGGGGGCCACCCGCATCCCCTCCCGGGTCTTCGGGTCCCAGAACCAGCGGTGACGGCCCAGCGTGCTGGATAGGTTGTTCAACGTTGAAGGGGGGAAGTAGATCGGCGCGAGGCCGCCGCTCGATTCCTCCAGCCGATAGAGCGGATCCTGGGTGTCGGAGTAGGTTTCCACCAGAACGTCGAGCCCGCAGGTTGACGCAATACAGGAAGGCTGGAAGGAGTGGACTTCGACGGACCAACCATCGCGCCAGGCGCCGGATGCGGGGTCGAACAGGCTGATCCGCTCGGAGCCGGAGTGGTAAACTCGCCAGGGCTCGCCGTCGCGCGGGCAGACGCGCCGTACCGGCCCGCACGCGTCCGGGGCCATCCAGAGGGTCCACTTGTCGGAGCCGTCGCCCAGCCGGGCGATGTAGCCTGCTTCCTTGCCTCCGCCTGCGGCATAGAGCGCTCCGCCCCGTACCAGCAGTGCATGGACCGACCCGTCCGGAAAACCGTCGGTCACCTTCGTAGCCTTTCCCGTCGCGAGGTCAACCACATACAGGCCGTGCTCTTCGGCCCCGACATACACGCGCCCGCCGAACGACGCGATTGACGGCCGCATGACGTAACTCGTGTAGATCGTGTTGAGCGGATAGAGCGGCGGGACACCCTCGAGGCGCAGAGGCTCACGTCGGCTGACCTCCCAAAGCCAGTATTCCTGGCCGGACCGCAGAATCGCCAGAAGGGGGCCGCCTTCGGCGGAGACGGACATGGCGTGGCCTTGCGGGACGGTGTATTGCGTCAGACCCTCCAACGGCTTTCGGTCCACCAAGCGCGTATCGCCCCAGGATGGAGCCGAAAACGCCGCTTGGAACGCCTCGATGTCCCGCTTTTGCTGGAGGAGCCACTCGATGTGTTCGAGGAACGGCTTGAACCTCGGCCCCGCCTTCTTCACATTGTCCCGGAGTGTAGTCGTCAGGTAGTAACTCGTGAACGCCCAGCCCGGATACATCCGGTCCGACCACTCCAGGGCCTCCCATGCCCAGTCGAACCGCTCGAGGTAGATGGCCTTGGCGATGTAGTAGCCGAAAGGTGTATAGGAAGGCGGCTCGTGCTCATCCACGTAGGCGAGGCAGACCTGCTGGGCGAGGTTGGCATCCCCGTTCTCGAGTAGGATGTCCACAGCGGTACCGCCGCAGTCGGGGCCCGGCGGGCAGTTCAGGATCATGTGGGCCACTCGCCGGGCCAGATCGAGGGCCCGGACGCGATTGGCCTCGACGAGTTGTTCCGAGCAGCCGAACCTGTTCTTCAAATGGGAGATTTCGCAGCGCACGGCGTTCCCCCACAAAGGGTGGTCGGGGAACGCCTCAATGAAGTGGCGGCGCATGGTCACGATAGGCTCTTCGTGGTACAGCAGCACACTGAAGCCCTCGCCGGTGTCACGAGTGGCCGTACCTAGCGGATCAACAACCACGTAGGGTTCGGGACTGTCGGGGATCAGGTTGGCCGCCTTCAGGGCCAGAGAGATCGCCTGTTCGGCGTTGGCCTGGAGCCCCTCGTACGTGGCCGTCATCTGCTTCGCCAGGGCGAGGTATTTCTGGGCCTCCCAGTACCGCCGCGCCTGATCATCCGTTTCGACGGCCGGCGGGGCGGGCGTGCCGGCCAGCGCCGCAATAGCCTCCGCGAGACGCTGGACAGCCTCGGTCTCCATCGCCGCCGCCTCGGCCAGGATTCCCGACACGCGGATTTCCTTCTCCTCCCCCCCGCGCGAAACCTTCAGTTCCAGCACGAGCTGCGACTGGTCCACCTCCTTGCTGCTCGGAAACGTCTGGGTCAGGTTTCCGTGGACGGCGATCGCGCCGGCGACGGGGGCGAATGTGCGCTCCGGGGCCACAAGGCCCGTCGCCGCCAGCGACGCCTCGGCGAGAACAAACTCCCCCAGTTCACGGTGCAGGACGCGAACCCCCGGCAAGGTCGCCAGCCGTTCGGCCAGACGGCCTCGCAGGCTCTCGGCGACTCCGCCCTGCTCGGGGAACGGGCTGGTGTGCGTTATCGGAAGCACCGCCACGTCTATCACGTGTTCCCGGCGCACGAGCGAAGCGGGAAGGGCCTCCATGAACCGCCGCGCAGCCTCGCGTATCGCCGGATTGTCAGCAGCGGCGCACGATTGGCTGAGCAGGATGTTGCCCGTGGCGGTCTCGATGGCCGTCAGCACCAGATCCACCCTCTCGGCTTCGTGCGTGAGCCGCGCCGCCAGCAGCACTTCGGCCCCCACGATCCGGCCGGCCTGAAGGTCCTTGCGGTTGAGGCGGCTGAGGACCAGTTCGTCGAGGATGGCCTGGATCCGCGCCCGCTCGACGACCACGACGCCCGGCAGGCGCGTCAACTCGGCGTCCAGGACGGCCTCGACGAGGCGCTGCATCTCGGGGTCGCCGGCGCCGCCAACCTGCACGGGCAAGAGCGCGATCGTCCAAGGGCGGTCCGTCTCCGCCCGGCAGATCGCGGCGGCCAGGGCAACAGCCAGCGCAGTTAGCAGGATGCGCCGCAGCCTCACGCCTCCTCCTTCTGCTGATTTTCCCGGCCGAGGCGCGGGTCGACCGATTCGGCCGAGGCCGCCTTCACCGTCATCGCCCGCGCTTTGCGCCCGGTGAGCCGCTCCGCCTTCACCTTCATTTCTCCTTCTCCGGCGGGGCATAGGCGACGAGGCGGCGGGCGACGGCCAGGGCAAGTTTGTGGCCGGCTTTCTGGAGCGCCGTCTTGCCGGCAGTCTGCTCTGCCAGATCCACGGCCCGGTCCGTGTGGCGGTCCGCCAGCAGGATCTCGCCCGTATGACGGTCAATCACGTTGACCTCGGCCCGGCCGGTGCAGGTCACAAGGTCGCCCGTGCGCAGGGCGAACTCGCTGAATGCTTCGCCGACGACAACCACGTCGGCGTCCTGGAGCGCGGCCGGCCAGGGACCCTTTTTGCCCTCCAGCATGCCGCGAGCCCAATCGGCCAGGGCGTTCCTGCCCGTGTCCACCACCTTGAAGCCGCAGGCGATCAGGGCCCGCTTGATCTCGGTCTCAACGGCCGGATCCACGACGGGGGCGGGGGGGCGATGCGTCTGATGCTCTTCCGGGATGACGACGGCCACGACGGGCAGCTCACGGTCGCCGACGGCTGCGCGGATCTCCGCAAGGGGGTCGGCCAGTTTCGTATCCGGCGGAAGGAGGCCGGCGGCCTCCTTGCGAATGAGCGCGGTAATGTCCTCCGCAAGCAACAGAATGGCCTCTGCGAGAGGCTTGCTCGGCTCGACCGTGCGAAGAGTTCCCTTGACGGCGCCCGTCTCGACACCGACAACCTTCGTAACGATCATCAACTGTTTGTCCATCATGAACGTCTTGCCGATAACCATCAGTTGCGCACCGAGGAGTTTGCCGACCTCGACGGCCCGTTCCTGGTCGGCCAGGCCGACGAGTTTGAGTTTCTGCTCCTCCAGGATCTTGCCGAGTTTCGCGCGCTCGACCAGTTGGAAGGCGTCCTCGACACTGAGGCGCGCCGTCAGGATGTCGGCCATCTGGGCGCCGAGGTCCTTGTTGTCCGGCGCCGCCGCCTCATAGTCGAGGACGGCAACGGTCGGCGGCGCCGCCTGGGGTTCGGGCTGACCGGCCCCAGCACGTCCCGCCAGCGTCAGGCCGGCCGCCAACAGCACTATCAACCCAAGAGCATGGGTCCTCATGATCCACCTCCTTTTCGCTTGTACCCTAGGGATTCGCCAATGTCCATAGAATGAGATCGTCGAGGATGGCGCGGCCGCAGGCCTCCGTCGCCGGTCGGTCGAGTTCCGGATGGACGGCGGCGACGGCCCATCCCCGGCCGACGCGGCGCGCGACCGCCAGGCCGAACGCCCCGCCGGACGGAGACGACCCCTCGGCCGCCAGCCCGATCAAGACACGGCCCTCGGGTCCGGTTTCCAGGACGCGCCGCCACGGCCCGGGTCCAAGGTCGGATTCCAGGACGGTTTGCCCGAACCCTCCGCCGAGGCGGGGCGGCGCGGTCACGGGTTCCGGTGCCCGGACGGACGTGACGCCCCATCCTTGCCATCCCGGCGGCGGATTCAGGATGACCAGCGACAGGCCGGCCAGTAAACGTTTTTCCGTCCCCTGGATGACGGTTGCAAGGTTTACATCCTCCTCGTGTGCTGCCACGATCAGCGTCCCGCCGTCGAAAAACCGGCGCTGGATCTCCGACGCCAGGTCCGCAAACTGGACGCCCTCGCGCCGCAACGCCTGCTGGACCTGGCCGCGGGGATCAATCACGCCGACCCGGCGGGCGGCGATCCGCCCGGCGCTCGGCCCGAGCGCCGTCTGGGGCAGGACGACGAGGGCCGCCGACCGCCTCGCCGCGCGGCCCGCGAAGACCCACCGGCACTCGGTCCGCACGCGGACGTCCGGGGCCGCCAGCCGACACCGCCCGATTCCCTCCTCGTCCAGCGCAAGGGCCCCCTCGGCAAGGACGGTGTCCTCGAACGCCAGTTGCCAGGTCGCCCGGCCCTGCGGTTCGCCCGCCACGACGACCGTCACCTGCGTGCCGCTCAGCACGATCAGCCTCGGGGCGGCGGATTCGATCCCCTCCGAAAGGGAGATCAGAATCGCGCTTTCCCCGACCGGCAGGGCCTCGGCGCCCCCGGCTGCGACTCCCCGCTGGCTGTCGCGTTCGCGGGCCTGACCGTCGCACGAACACACCAGGCTCATCGCGCCGAGCGCGACGCAGCCTCTGAAGATCCGCCCCCATCCGCCGCCGCGCATCTCACGACCCTCGCCTGGTCCTTGAGGCCGACGCGGTCTCGGTCAGCCCACGGCGCCCGCAAACGGAACGACCTGGAGCCAGAGGCGTACCGGCCGGCCGTTGAGCCGAAACTCGCCCACCTCGACGGGGTCGGCCCCGATGGCGACGCGCCCCCGCACCCCCGCCGAGTCCTGTGCCGTCTGGCCTACCGTCAAGGCCACGGCCGCCCAGTCGGTCCCGGCCGCCACTTCGTAACCGACCGGACGCCCGCCCAGAAGGCCGGCGTCCGGCAGAGCGAGGCGCGAACCCGGCTCGGCCGGCAGAATGAGGTTGACGGTCTCCATCGTTTCGTTTCCCGGGCCGACGAATCGGCAACGCACCAGGAGCAGGCGTTCGGCCCCGGCTTCGCCAGGCACATAGCCGAACTCGCCGCGCGCCCCACTCAGGACCAGCCACGGGACACCTTCGATGCCGGGCTCCACCACCTGGCGCCACACCCGGCCGTAGGCCTCAATTTCCGCACGGGAGATGGCCGTCATCGGCACCCCGGCCGAGGATATCGGCGATGGGTGTTCCATAATCCGTACCGTGGCATAGGCGGCGAGGGTGGCGCTGATGCCGCCGATCAGGATCCCCGCCGCCACACGCGCCAGCCACCCCACCGTCCGACCGCCTCGGGCTGGACGGATAGCGTGCGCCGCGTCCGGCTTCAGCCGCCGGAGCAAGGCAGCACGCGACGCCTCCAAGGTCCCTTGGGCGGCATCAAATCCAAAGGCCGCGCGCGCGGCCCGCTCGGCCAGGAGCATCTCGCGGAGCGTCTGCTGCGCGGCCGGGCTATCGGCGATCTCGTGCAGCACTTGCCGCGATTCCGCTTCGTCCGGCGCGCCGCACAGCAGCGCGTGGATCCGCCGCTCCAGGTCCAACTCCTCCGCTGGTTCCATCGCTACGCCTCCGGAAAGGCTTGCTGCATGACCCCTTGTAAGTGTTTTCGTGCCCCGTGGACGCGCGATGCAACTGTGCCCACAGGGACGCTCAACAGTTCCGCCGCTTCTTCGTATGTGTATCCGTCGAGGACGGTGGCGACGAACGCGACGCGCAAGCCGGCCTGGAGGTCCCCAATCGCCTCGCGGAGCCGCTGCACCTCTTCGCGCCGCACCGCCCGGTCGACCGGACTGGAATCGGTCTGCGGCAGAGCGGCGACCGTCCACACATCCACCGTCTGGCCCCGCCTCATCCGCCGCCGCGCCCAGTCCCGCACGCAATTCACCAGGATCTGGTGCAGCCAGGTGGTCCGCAGCGCCCCGCCGTCGAACCGATCCCACCGGCCGAGCGCCTGGCAGAAGGCTTGCTGCGTCACATCGGCCGCGTCAAAAGGGCTCCCCGTCAGGCGCAGTGCCGTCCGGTACAGCCGCGGGTACCAGTTGCCGATTTGCTCGTCGGTGGGCCTGTCCACGGTCCGATCCCCGGCGCCGCCCGGCGACCTCGTTGCTGCGTCGCGCCCGAAATGCTGTCCGCACCCAATGAAACGCGGAAGGGGGAGGAAACTTCGCTCTTGTTCGGACATTTTCCCATGCCGAGGGTGCAGGTTCAATTGGTTTTTGCATCTCTTGGCGCTGGGGCCTATCTTGACAGGGCGCGGTGCGGCGGTAGAATACGCTCGACGGTCCGCGGAGAGGTGGCTGAGCGGCCGAAAGCGACGGTTTGCTAATTCTTCGTTTCACCTCGGCGTAAGTCCTTGCGAACACGGTAATTACAGTTGCCGCCATCACTTGCGGTTGAAACACGAATGCCGCTGGAACCGCTAGAACCGCTGGAAACCGCCCGTCCGGTTGTCGCGACAACAGCCCCGCCGAATAGTTTGTTACCCCACGAGCGGATTGCCGAAACAGCAGAGCGGGTGGACTTTAATCCCGGCGCGCCGGGATTGCGAGTTTGGGCCCCGCCCCGCGAGCCAGTCTTTCGCGCGGAGCGCAGTGGAGAGTTAGGCAATCCCATAGAGAGCCTTCGCCAAGGCGTCGATTTGCAATCGAGCGTTTTGCCTGCGGCGGATTTCCAGGGAGCTGTCACACAATTCCTTAGCCAGGACGGCGATCTCTTCGCAAGTTGACCGCGCCGATCCCTCCGGGAGCACAAGGGGAAAGTCTCGCAGGACAAAGACCCGACAAATGTATCGCTCCGGCCCGATGGCCGGCATCCGATGCTGGGTGAATAGCCAGAATACTTCGCTGTTCAGGATACCCAGGAGGTAGTAGGGCGAGATGGTATTGGCATCCGGCCGCACAATGACCACGGTGCTGTGACACAGGATGCCTTGTCGCGTATCAAGGGTGAAGCTTCTTCCGAAGCCAACCTTGCCGGCGATAAGTCTCGGAGCATTCGTCGCATGCCGTGGTTTGCGGAAGCGTGGCGCCCACCAGGGACCGTCAGTGCGCCTTTGATCTGCTATGAGCCAGTCCTTCTTGCTCTGGAGGTATCCATATGCCGCCGGGAAGCGTTCTGCGAAAGCCCCTTCGGTCAGCAGTCCGTCCTGTTCGTCATACGGGAAGACGCAGAGGGTCGTTGGCTCAGGAGGCAGGTAGGCTTTGATGTCCCGTCCCCGCACGATGGGGCGCACGGCCTGCGACTCGATGCGGAATGTTTCCCTGTATCGGCGTTCCCGGACGAGCACTGAACCATCCCCTGCATCTCGGACGTGCTGCAGGAGAAACACCTTGTCGGCTCCCGTGCTCGTTCCGCTGCAGATCTCCACGGGGAGTAGCCCAAGCCTGATACCCGCGCGCTCAATCCTGGCGAGGCCTGCCGCATCTGCCCCATCTGCCGATGACCACGGTTTGGCACCCAAATGCCGGACGGGTAGGAAGCAGACCGCTATGTTGGGGTCTTCGCCCTCGTGGGACGAATGCAGCCGACCTAGCGCGCGGCCCACGGCGTCTTCTCCGCGCAGCCTGACAAATCGCGTGCGGAGAGCCCTCTTGCCCTTGCTGAGGCAAAGCAGCACGATCTGGACCTTGGCATCCGGATAGACCTGGGCGTCGGGGAACTCAACGATCTCCTCGACGGTTGCGCTTTCCGCGATCAACTCTCGTAGCCGTCGTCCGCTCTTCGAGCGGAGGAAGGAGTTCGAGACACTGAAGCCGAGACGGCCACCTTCGCGGAGAAGGTCCAGTGACTTCTCAATGAAAAGCATGTATAGATCAAATGAGCCGCATGTGGCCGTGGCGAAGTGCCGTTTGTATTCCTCGACCCGCTCAGGTTGGGTTCTGTGTAAGTCCTGCAGCCGGACGAACGGCGGACCGCCGATGATGGCGTCGAATGACTCCGGGGGTCGGTACTCCGTGGCATCGGCCGGGCTGCCAGCAAAGCGGAGGAAGTCCGTGCAAAGAATGTTCGGGTCAAGCGTAGGGAGTTTCCCCCCGGGGATGGCGCGGACATCAAGACTGTCCTGCACACATGAAGCCCAGACGGTTAGAAGCAACAGACGGCGGGTCCACCAGACAGCCTTCTCGTCAATATCTGTCCCGAAGATCGCGCCCCCGATGTACCTCAGCCGCTCACTGACGGGCAGATTGTCAACAGGGCCCTGTCGAAGCAGCATTCCCGTGACCGTGATGAGAAAAGCGCCGCATCCACAGGATGGGTCAAGAATTCGCGGGGGAAGGCAGCTCACGGGTTCGCCAGTTTCAAGCAAGGGGCCGAGGGTCCGGCGCACCAAGTACTCCACAATGGGAGTTGGCGTGTAGTGTGCACCCCAATCGTGCCTCCGACGTTGGCTTTCCAGCGTGCCGAAATGGAAGAACGATGCCTCAAGCGGCCGGGCCATGCACAGTTGATGGAAATCCCCAAAGAACGCGGAGGGGACTTCCGTTGGGCTCATCAGGTTCAGGGCTTCACCGACTCGCTCCACCCAGGGGCTGTTGAGCACGTTGTCGGGAACGAACATTTGTTCGTCGTGATTGTCCGTCTGGAAGACAGCCTCCAGCATTGGAGAAGAAGCGGACTGGCCAACCGTGGTCCACAAGTCCTGAACGCTTCGCGCTGTTGACGAGGTAATCACATCGCGCAGCGCTGGCACGGACTTGGGCGCTGTTCGTCTAACTTTTTCTACCAGCAAGGCCAGCAAGACGAGATCGTCCACCGCGTTCCCGATGGCGCGCGTGTCGGGCGCACCGGATGTGTGGCCCATCCATGCGTGCGCGAGATGCTCGCGCCAACTCTGGATGTACTTCAGACACCGTGCGACCTGCTCGTAAGGTACAGCAGGCTTGTGGTTCAGGGACATCAGTGCTTCCCCAAGTTGTAACTTGCTGGCTTCAAGGTTTGCCTCTACAAAGTGGTACGCCTACCTCAGAGAACGCAGTTGCATCGGCCGACGGCGGCGGTCAGGCCGAGCGCTTCGAAAACGCTCCTCTCCTCAAGACACAGGCCGATCTGCAAGTCGGGCGCGCGGCCGCGTATGGTTTGGATCATGTGCCGATAGAGGGCGGTTCTCAGGTGCGCCGGATAGCGGAGCCGGCCGTCCGGCGACGGCCCACGGGGGTCGAAGGCGTCCGAGACGGCGTTCGAGCGGCCGAGTTGTGATTCCATCAGACCCCGTGCCGCTCGGTATGAACAGATACCGCCTAAGGTGATGCGGTCGAGAGGCACTTTCGCCAGAAACGTTCTGAGGAACGCCGTGTAAACCCGTTCCCAGCCCGGCAGTGGGATAATGGGCATGATCACCGCGCGGACGGGGTAACCGGCGTCGGCGCACCACTTCATCGCCTGGAGCCGCTCGGCTAGCGGCGGCGTGCCTGTTTCGAATGCCCCGATCACCTCGGTTGGGTTCAGGGACCAGGAAAGAATCGTGTGCCCCCTGTGGTTGAGGTCTAGTAGATTCTCCACGCTGGCCGACTTCGTCAACAGCGTCATTCGCGCATACCGATGGTCCGCGAAGAAGGGTACCAACGTCCGCGAGTAGCCGGTCAATGGGTCCAAGGCCAAGCCGTCTTGGAGTTTCCCCAGGTAGAATGCCGTCGGCTCGGCCAACTGCATTGCAATTCGATCAATCTCGGCAAGGATCACGGGCAGATTAAGGAAGACCTTGATCGTCGGCGAGAAGCGGACGCCGGGCGTACCAGCCAAGTAGCAGTAGCGGCACCCATAGGGGCAGAAGCCGTACGGCGAAAAGTGCCAGTAGTTGGGGCAGGTGTTGCCTTCCTCGCGGCTCTCGCGAACGGCACTTTGGTGTTCGCCGAGCACCAGGGTCCGCTTGCCTTGTCGCAGAGCGCGAAGCGGATCAACTTCGCCCAGGTCCACCCGGTTGTGCGGCACCTTCGGAAGGTCGGCCACTTCCGCATCCGGGTAAGCGCCGCACATCTGCTGGGCAAACAGGCGACGGCTGGGTGTCGTCTGGCTACCTTTGGCGAGGACGATTCGCTCGGGCCTGAAGTCTGGGACGGGCCGCGGCCTGTAGGCGGTACCCGTTGTGGCGGTAAAGATATTTCCCATTGGCCGGACCCTTATTCCATTGGCCTTGACCACGGATACCTAACAAATACCTTACACGCTCCATCCTGTCAACGTGAATCTTTTTTCCTTTCTGATTCTGGATTGTGCTTCCTGCCGGAATTTCAGTTCGGATTACAAAGGTTTTTTGAACCGGCGCCTCGGGCCCAACTGTTACGAGTGACGGACCTCCAGCCAGGCGCGGATTTCCGCCGAACCCACTTGACGGCCGCACCCTGTAGGGATATTGTATTCTCAGGTATAGAGCATGAGTGTGGGAACAGCCTCAAGTCAAAATCAAATACGGCGTTTAGGGAGCGTCGCGGTTGTCGTCTCGGTTGTCCAATGCCGGAAGTTCCCAATCGCCGGTTGTTGTAAATGCCTATCGCTTAGGATGTTAGGAAAGCGGAGAGGTGGCTGAGCGGCCGAAAGCGACGGTTTGCTAAACCGTTAGGTGGGGTAAACCTGCCTCCCGGGTTCGAATCCCGGCCTCTCCGCCATACTTTGCCCGTCACCCCGACGTCGCCCGGCCATGCGCTGCGAACAGTCGCCCCATGCGCCACCGGCCCGGCGCCACGCGGGCCGGCTCAGCCGATCGCCTCGCCGCCCGTCTCGCCCGTCCGAATGCGGATGCACTGCTCGAGCGCCACAACGAAAATCTTGCCGTCGCCGATCTGGCCGGTCCGGGCGCCCTTGACGATCGCCTCGACCGTCGGCTGGACAAAGGCCTCGTTAACGGCAATCTCCAGACGCACCTTCTTCAAGAGATTCACTTCGATGTCCACACCGCGGTACGATTCGGTGTAGCCGCGCTGCTGCCCACACCCCAGCGCGTTCGTCACCGAAATCTTATACACCTCGCGCTCGTAGAGGGCTTGCTTGACGTCGCTGAGTTTCTCCGGCTGAATGTAGGCGATGATGAGTTTCATGCTTGCGTCTCCCGCGCCTTATGTGGTCGTGAAAATCTGGAAGCCGGCGTAGGCTTCCATCCCGTGTTCGCCGATGTCCAAGCCCCGCAGTTCCTCCGCCTTGCTTACGCGCAGGCCCACCGTCGCTTTGATGAGGAAGAAGACAATCCCCATTGTCGCCATTGCAAAGAGCGCGACGGCCGTCACTCCCAGCGCCTGGACGCCCAATTGCTCGGCGCCGCCGCCGATGAAAAGCCCGTCGCGCGCCAGACCGAGCGCCTCCTGGCCCCACAGCCCCACCGCCAGCGTTCCCCAGATGCCATTCATCATATGGACGGGGACAGCCCCGACCGGATCGTCCACGCCGATCTTGTCGAGAAACACGACACCGAAGACGACAACGATTCCGCCGATGGCGCCGATGGCAATCGAGGCAACCGGCGAGATGAACGCGCACGGCGCCGTGATCGCCACTAGGCCCGCCAGCGCCCCGTTCATTGTCATCGAGGTGTCGGGCTTTCCGTACAGAATCCAGGCAGTGACCATCGCGAGGATGGCCCCGGCGGCGGCGGCGAGGTTGGTGTTCATCGCCACGAGGGCGGCCGACTCCGCCTGGCCCGGACCGCTCACCCCCAGCGTCGAACCGGGGTTGAAGCCAAACCATCCAAACCAGAGCAGAAACACACCGAGCGCCGCCAGGGCGATGCTGTGGCCGGGAATCGCCCGTGCCCGCCGCTTCTTGCCGTTGGTCAGGAACTTGCCGATGCGCGGCCCGAGCAGGACCGTCCCCACCAGGGCGATGCACCCGCCGGTCGTGTGGACGACGGTCGAGCCGGCGAAGTCGCCGAAACCCAGCCCTGCCAGCCACCCACCGCCCCACGCCCAGTGCCCGATGATCGGATAGACCACGGCGCTGACGACCACGGTGTACATCAGGTACGCCGGGAACTTCATCCGCTCCGCCATACCGCCGGCGACGATCGTCGCGGCCGCGCCGCAGAACGCCGCCTGAAAGAGCCAGAAGGCCCAGATCGGCACGCCGCTGGGATTCTCGGCCTCCGAGAGGCCGAAGCCGCTCAGGCCGATGAAGCCGTTCCCCCGGCCGAACATGAACGCATAGCCCACAAGGAAGAACATGATGCTCGCGACACAGTAGTCGAGCCAGTTCTTCATGAGAATGTTGCAGGTGTTCTTGGCGCGAATGAACCCGGCCTCGACCATGCCGAAACCCGCCTGCATGAAGAACACCAGAAATGCCGCCAGCAGCACCCAGACAGTGTCAATCGCGGCGGCGTTCGTCTCGGCGCTCGCTTCAGACCCTGCCGCTCCTGCCGCACTGCCGCCAAGCGCGATGGCAACCGAAAACAGCACCGCTCCCCGATGAAGAAGCCTGATCCGCATCCCCTTACCTCCTCCGTGCAACCCCGAGGGCAACCACCGGCATCTTTTGAGTCCTATGCAAACGGAGTGCCAGAATACAGCATGGCCGTAAGAGGACGATATAAGCGCAGCACAAGAATGGGCTTACATTTTAACACGGGCATGAGGCGAAAAAGGGAAGCAGCCAACATTCCTACCGGTGTGTAGGGAAGGTGGCCGTATTCTACCGAAGCGTGCGAAAACGCTTCCGCTCAATCCCCAGGCTCTTCACACGCAGGCCCATGATCCGCTCCGAGATGCCGAGCGCCCGGGCCGCCTTCGCCATGTTCCCCCGGCTGCTTTTGAGTGCGTCGAGGATCATCTCACGCTCCAGGGCCTGGAGGGCCTCCGGCAGCGTCCGCGTCAGGCCGGTGCCGCTCGCCTCCGCCGTTTGAAGCGTCGGCGGAAGGTGGTGGCCGTGAATCACGTCGTCCGTGCTCAGGAGGACCGCCCGCTCGATGCAGTTCTCCAGTTCCCGGACGTTGCCCGGCCAGTGGTATACCATCAGCATGTCAATCGCCGGCGTCGAAATCCGACGCACGTTCTTGCGGTGCGCCTCGTTGTGCTTCTGCACAAAGTGGTCGGCCAGGAGCATGATATCGGTCTTGCGCTCCCGCAGCGGCGGGACGTGGATCGGAAACACGTTGAGCCGATAGTAAAGGTCCTGGCGGAACCGGCCTTGCTCAATCAGGGCTTCCAAGTCGCAGTTTGTCGCGGTGATGACCCGCAGGTCGGTCCGGATGGTCTCGCCGCCGCCCACCCGCTCGAACTCCTTTTCCTGGAGGACTCGCAGAAGCCGGATCTGCGTCGCGGGCGAGAGGTCTCCGATCTCATCCAGGAAGATCGTCCCGCCGTGCGCCAGTTCAAATCGCCCTTTGCGCTGGGCGATGGCGCCCGTAAACGACCCCTTCTCGTGGCCGAACAGTTCGCTCTCGATGATCGTCTCCGGCAGGGCCGCGCAGTTGACCTTCACAAACGGTTTCTCGGACCGGGGGCTGGAGTAGTGAATCGCGTGGGCCACCAGTTCCTTCCCCACGCCGCTCTCGCCCTGCAAGAGCACCGTCGTGTCGCCCGGGGCGACCTGGGCCACCAGGTCGTACACGGCCTGCATGGCCTTGGAGTTGCCGATGATGTTGGCCGGCCGGAACCGTTCCTTCAGTTCCTCCTGGAGCCGGACGTTCTCCTCCAGGAGCCGCTGACGCTCCTCCTCGGCCTGTTGGCGGAGTCGGACGGCCTCGGCGATCATCGAGGCGATGATCCGCAGGAGCCGCACGTCCTCCTCCAGGGAAACGCTCTCCGCGAACAGGTGGTCGGCGCTCAGGGCCCCGATCGTCTCATTCTCCAGTTTGATGGGAACGCAAATAAATGAGATATCTTTCTTGCTAAGACGCTTGCGGGCACCCGTGCGGTCGAGAAACTGGGGCTCCTCGGAGATGCGCGGGACGGCGACGCTCTGGCCCGAGGCGACGACCTTGCCCGTCACGCCCTCGCCGAGTTTGTACCGCCCGCGCTGCCGCTGGCTGGCCGACAGACCGTACGCCGTCTCAATCGAAATCTCGCGCGTCTCGCGGTTCAGCAGCGTGATCGTGCCGCGGAGCATCCCCATGTGCTCGGCCATCGCCTCCAGGACCAGCCCCAGCACCTCCCCAAGGTCCATGCTCCGTTCCAGGGTCTGGCTGACCTCAAACAGGAGCGAGAGTTCCTTGACCTCGCGTCGGACTTCCGGCTGATCCCCCGCGCGCTTTGTGGTGTGCTCGGACAATGGGTCGTCCTTTCGCCACCATCATAAGCGCCAAATAGCCGGCTGCAAACCCATTTCGCGGCTACCCCTTGGGCCGCCCGCACGGTATGATACGCTCTGTGGAGGCGACGCCGGCGTCCAGGCGCCGCCCGGAGAACGAGAGTCGCGATGGGACAGGTCAGCGCACAACTCAGCACGGGCCTCGCGGGGCTCGACCGGACGCTCAAGGGGCTCATCCCCGGTGACAACATCGTCTGGCAGGTCGGCACGGTGGACGATTACCGGCCTTTCGTCGAGCCCTACTGCCGGTGGGCCCGCGCGAGCGGCCAGCGCCTGACGTACTTCCGGTTCGGCCGACACGATCCGCTCGTCGGGCCCGACGCCGGCGCCGTCGTCCACTCGCTCCACCCGGAGGCGGGGTTCGAGGCCTTCATCGCCGAGATCCACGACGTCATCCAGTCGAACGGCCGCGGCGGGTACTACGTCTTCGACTGCCTGTCGGACTTGGCGGTGGACTGGAACAGCGACCAGATGCTCGGCAACTTTTTCCGCCTGACGTGCCCGTACCTCTTCGACGTGGAGGCGATTGCGTACTTCTCGGTCCTCCGCAACTATCATTCCGCCCATGCCGCCGGCGCCATCGCCGAAACCACCCAGGTCCTCATGGACGTCTATCGCTACAAAGGACATCTGTACATTCATCCCATGAAGGTCCAGCAGCGGTACTCGCCCACGATGTACATGCTGCACGCGTGGAACGGCGACAACTTCGCCCCCGTCACCCAGAGCGCCGCCACCAGCGAGGTTCTGACGAGCGCCCCGCGCGCGGGGCCCGACTCGCCGCGCTGGCAACTCGGCATCTGGAACCGCGCCTTCCTCCAGGCCGAGGAGGTTCTTGCGGCTGCGGCCCGCGGCGAGGCCCAGACCGAGCAGGTCCGCACCCACCTGGGCCGGCTCCTGCGCATGGCCATCTCACGCGATGCAAGGGTCCTGGCGCTGCTGGAAAAACATTTCACCCTCGCCGACGTCCTCGACGTCCGCCGGCGCATGATCGGAACGGGCCTGGTGGGAGGCAAGTCGGTCGGCATGCTCCTGGCGCGCGCCATCCTCCGCCAGGCCGACCCGCGCTGGGAGGGGCTTCTGGAGCCCCACGACTCCTTCTACATCGGCTCCGACGTCTTCTACACCTTTCTCGTGCAGAACAGCATCTGGTGGGTCCGCGAGAAGCAGAAGGATCCCGCCACGTTCCTCGAAGGCGCCGAGCGCGCCCGCCACCGGATGCTCACCGGCAATTTTCCCCCGGACACCGTCCGCGAACTGGAGGCGATGCTCGATTACTTCGGCCAATCGCCCATCATCGTTCGCTCTTCCAGCCTCCTGGAGGACAACTTCGGAAACTCCTTCGCCGGCAAATACGAGAGCGTTTTCTGCGCCAACCAGGGCTCCCGCGACAAACGCCTCGAGGACTTCCTCTCGGCCGTCCGCACCATCTACGCCAGCGCCATGAGCGAGCGGGCCCTGCGGTACCGCGCGCGGCGCGGCATTCTGGACTGCGACGAGCAGATGGCCCTCCTCGTGCAGCGCGTCTCCGGCGGGCTCTACGGCCACCTTTTCTATCCCCCCATCGCCGGCGTCGGATTCTCCTTCAACCCCTACGTCTGGAGCGACCAGATTGACCCCGAGGCGGGGATGCTGCGGCTCGTGCTGGGCCTGGGCACCCGCGCCGTGGACCGCTCCGACGACGACTACACGCGCGTCGTCGCCCTCAACGCGCCCGACCGCCGGCCGGAGGCCAACTTCGACCAGGTCCGACGATACGCCCAGCGACGCGCCGACGTCCTGGACCTGGAGGCCAATCAACTGGTATCGCACAGCATCTCGGAAGTGGCACGGGTGAGCCCCGGCCTGCAACTGGACCTGTTCGCCTCGCGCGACGAGGAACTCGCCCGCCGCGCCGAACGTAGCGGCGTCCGCGACGCTTTCCCCTGGGTGCTCACCTTCGAACGCCTCTTCGCCGAAACCGACTTCATCCGGGACATGCGCGACATGCTCGCCACCCTGCACAAGGCCTACGATTACCCTGTGGACATCGAGTTCACCGCCAACTTCCCCGACGGCCGGGGCTACAAGATCAACCTCCTCCAGTGCCGCCCGCTTCAGGTCAAGGAGGGCCTCACCATCCAGGAGCCCCCCGCCGACCTCGCCTCCGACGAGGTCGTTCTCCGCGCCCAGGGCGCCGTCATCGGCCAGAGCCGCATCGCCCCCGTGGACCGCCTCATCTACGTCGTGCCCGACGCCTACGCCCGACTTCCCATCGCCGATCGGTACACGGTTGCGCGGCTCATCGGCCGGCTCGTGCACCTCCCGATGCCGGGCGAATCGCCCACCCTCATGCTCCTCGGGCCGGGGCGCTGGGGCACGACGACGCCGTCGCTCGGCGTCCCCGTCTCCTTCGCCGACATCAGCGCCGCCTCCGTCCTCTGCGAAATCGTGGCCATGAAGGAGAACCTCGCCCCCGACGTTTCCCTCGGGACCCACTTCTTGAATGAACTCATCGAAATGGATATTCTTTACTGCGCCCTTTTCCCGGCGCAGGAAGGGAACCGGCTGAACGACGCTTTCCTCCGGCGGGCGCCGAACCGCCTGGCCCGCCTCCTGCCCGACGCCACCCCGTGGGCCCACGCCGTCCGGGTCCTCGACGCCGACGACCTCCCCGGCGGCGCACCCGTCCTCAACGCCAACGTCCTGAAGCAGCGCGTCGTCTGCTACCTGGAGCCGCAGCAGGCGTAGCGAAGCGGGCGCTCCGGAGGGGACGGAACTTCTCGCATCGCCCGATGGGCGTCAGGCGGCAGGCTCCGCGCCGAGGCGGGGCTGGACGGCCCTGCGTGCGCTGGCATCCGCCAGGGCGCGACCCCTCAGGGTCCCTTCGAACATCCTCTCGACCGCCTTTCGGAGCACGCGCCCGATCGGCCGACCGGCCGCCGGCTCGAGCGCCTCGCGTGCCGCCTGCCGGTACGATTCCAGCAGCCGACGCGCCGACGCCTCGACCTCCAACTCGGCCAGGATTCGCTCGACGCGCGCGGCGGTCCCGAGCGGCGCCGGGGCGCTACGCCAGGCGGCTTCCAGCAGCCGCCTCGCCTCGCCTACCGACCGTTCGTACGCCAGCGCCAGGACGATCGAGACGCGCCGGCCGCACCACTGGCCCGCCCCGCCCGTCGGCCACGAGTCTTCCAGGTCGTCCCGGATCTGGTAGGCCACGCCGAGCGCCTCACCGTATCGCCCGAGCATCGGCCAAAGGGTTTCGTCCGCGCCGGCGAGCGCCGCGCCCAGACGGACCGCCACCTCGAACGCCGGCGCCGTCTTGCCGCTGAAAATCCGGAGTACCTGGTCCGGCGTCGGCGGCGCCGGGTTGCCAAGGGCCTCCAGTTCTCGCCCCTGTCCGACGCACAGGCTCCGGTGGCCCTCGGCCGCCGCCCGCACCATCCGCGCCTTTCGCTCGTCCGGTGCCGCCAGGTCGCCCAGCAACCGGTATCCTTCGCCCACCAGAAAGTCGCCCACGTTCAGCGCCACCGGGACACCCAAGCGAACGTGCAGCGCCTCCTGGCCGTAGCGTTCGGCGTCGCCGTCTTCGATGTCGTCGTGGATGAGCGAAGCCTTGTGAAAACACTCGACGGCGACGGCGGTCCGGCAGAGGGCGGCCGGCCAGGCATCCGCCTCCGCGCGAAGCGCCTCGTGGGCACAGGCCACCAGGAACGGCCGCCAGCGCTTCCCGCCCCTGGCCAGCCAATCGCGCGCCGTCTTCTCGGTCTCGGACTCGGCGGAAGAGAGCGCCTCGCCGAGCGCCCCCACACCAAACCACGAGGCCACCGCCTCGTACAGGGCGTCCAGGTCCCCGCCTCCCACGGCATCGCTCGGCTGGTCGCGCAACGCCTCTCTCCATACCCCTCCGCGCCGACGCGGCCCGGAAAAGGCGGGGCCATTCTAGGGAGCCGACCGGTAGGTTTCAAGCGGTCGTCAGGGCATGCAGCAGGCGTGCTGCCGGGCTAACGGGCCAGGGACAGGCTGTCGCGCAGGCGGTCCGTCCGATGCAGCAAGTCGCCGCGCTCCAACTGTGCCACAAGGTCGGGTGCCAGGTCGTCCTCGCCTGCCAGGCCCGCGAAGGCGCGCGCCAGGTCTCCCAGGTCGGCCGCGCGGCCGGCGTCGGCATCCGCGCGGACCGCCGCCAGCCGCTCCGCCAGCGCCAGTTCCCGCGCGAGCGCCCGCGCCCGCCCCAGCGCCTGCTGGTGCTCCTCGGGATCCATCAGCACCAGGCGCACCAGCACCCGCCGTGCGTCGGCCAGGACGGGTTCCGTTCGCCGCTCCCACGCCCGGCGGTTCAGGGAATCCAGACCGACAAAAGAGAGGATGACGATCGAGGCCGCCGCCGCCACCACCCCCGCGACGCGCCCGATCGGCGCCCGGTCACCGAAGAGCCGACGCTTCCCGGCCGCAATCCGCGCACCGAGGAGCGCCCCGCGCGCCTCCAGGTCGCCCGCGACGCGGCCGGCCAGGTCCGGGACGGCCTGCGGCGCCATCTCGCGCCGGACGGCCGCGTCCACCGACCGCAACTCCTCCAGCGCCCGCGCACACAAGGGGCAGGCGTCCACGTGCCGGCGGACGCGCTCGGCCGAGGCCGGCGACGTTTCGCCGTCCATGTATCGGCTGAGCGTCTCTCTGGGAATGCAGCGTTCCACGCCCTGCTCCTTTGCGTCCGGCTCGTCCGACGTGTCAGGCCGCCCTACACGCGGCCGCCCGCCGCGTCCCGCGACCGGTACATGCGTTCGAGGTGGACGGGCGCCTCGGCTTGCTTCAGGAGGTGCGCCATTTCCCGGCGGGCGCGCAAGAGGCGGCTCCGCACGGCGCTCGTCGAAATGCCGAGCGCGTCGGCCAACTCACCGTACGAGAGGCCCTCGGTCGCCCGCAGCACGAGGACGCTCCGAAGATGCGGCGTCAGGCGGTCGAGCGCCGCCTGGACCGAGCCCATCGCCTCCCGCGTTTCCATTGCACTGGCCGGCCCCAGCGCCCGCCGCGCCAGCGGATGCTCCCGCAGCGTCTGCATCTTCCGCCGACGCGCGTCCTCCTTCCGCCAGTAATCAATGACCGCGTTGATTGCGACGCGCCTGAGCCACCCTCCCAGCGCCTCCGCCGATGGAACGTCGCCCAAGTGCCGCCACAGCCGGATGAAGACGTCCTGCGCCAGGTCCTCCGCCGCCGACCGCCGGCGGACCATCCGCAGCACCTGCTGGTAGACGGGGCCCTCGAACCGCCGGACGAGTTCGGCGAAGGCCTCGGCGTCGCCCTCGCGCGCCGCCCGGACCAGGGCCGCCGGGTCGTCCCGGCGATGGCGCACCGCCGCTTCCAGCGCGCCAAGCGCCGCGTTCGGCCTTGCGGTAAGCGCCCCTGCGGTCGCGGTCATCCGGTCCTTCTCCATCACTCTGCCGCCCACCCTCTTGGACGTTGGCCGGGGGCCGCCGTTCCGAAAAATCCCCGATCGGCCCTCCTATTTCATTATACGACGGGCGGTGGCGGCCCTGGGGAACTTCCGCCCGGCTTTCGTGCCATACTCATGCCGTGGCGGGGGATGCAAGGCCGGGCCCTTTGCCATGCTCAAGGCAGGCAAGGCCGGTCGGGCCACACGGGCTCGCGGGAGGGGATGCAACAGAATTCGGCTTGTCCGTCCGCGCCTCTACGGGCTCATTTGATGACATATAGGTGGCAGATCACGTAAACCGCAAAGGTCAGGAAGTAGTTGGCAAGCAACAGAGCGACAACCCCGCACACTTGCCGCAGCCTCGGACTTCCGTCTTGGAATCCGCGTCGAGCCAGGAGCCAAATCAAGGCTCCCGTGACGGCGAACGACACGGCGAGGTTAACCGCCATGATCACCATGTAGTCGCGCGTTCCCCACGGCTGCATCCTATGCAGAAAGGACGTGGGTCCGAAAACCAGCAAGCCCACCCCTGCGTCTGCAAGGAGCATCGCCGCCCCCAGGGCGGCGATTCGCCATGGACCGACCGCCTCGCAGGCGTGCAGAAGGGCGGGCCAGCCGACGGCCGTACAGACCACGAACGCCAAGACCACCGCCAGCAGCCCAGGCCAGCCCACGAAGCCGATGCGGAATTGCCGTTCGGCAATGGACACCGGTTGCCATGGCGGCAAGCGCTCGAAATCCTCACCATGGATTTTGCGCAGCCGAGCCACGCAGGCGTTGAGGGGAAACTCACGAACTAATTGTTTGGCCGTCTCCCGCGCACGAGACCAATCCTCCTGGGCAGAGTACGCATCGACCGCTTCCTCAAGGGCGGCCTCGCGCAAGGGTGATTTCGGGTGCCGAGTCAGAATGAACTCGAGCCATTTCGACACGGCCGGATAATCCACGTCGGTTGAGGCCCACCAGCGTTTCCTGTGCTTGAGGTCCATGACCTTAATCCATGCCGCATACGGGGCGAAACGACTCTCCGGGCACTTGGTCAGAATCTCGTCAACCGATGCGCGAACCGCCTCGGTCAAAGTATCGCCGACCAAGCCGCGCGCGCTGGCCCAGGCGCGCGCGGCCGCCTGGGTCCAGAGGCGCGACGCTTGACGGTCCTGGGGGTCCGCCGGGTCCCGGACCTCCACAAGGGCGGCGGAGTCGGGGGGAAAGCCCGCCGGCCGGATGCGATACGTCCCCGCGCGATCGAAAAGCAGTCGCACTTCGTGTTCGCCCACCAGATCCACCCACAGGGTCCTCACATGGGTCTGCCCGGGATCGAGGTTCACAGGGCGAACCATGATGGTCCTCGAGGGACCCCATTCGCGGCAGAGGTGCAAGAGGGCCGGAGGCCGGCCTTCCGCACCGACATAAACCTGATAGACGCCGCGGAATACCAACGGTACCGTCTGCTCCGATATGTTGTGCCAGGACAGCCGAAGGTACAGCGGTTCTCCGACGAGCAGCGGGGAGTTCACGGCCTCAACCGAGACGCGCAATCTCCCCCCGACCGTCAAGTCTTCTTCGCCGGAAGCGCTCCTAGCGCCAACCTCTGCGGCAAGGATAAGGCCGCACGCAAACGAAAAGAGTATTGCCCGTCTCATGGCACTGTCTCCTCACACCAGCAGCCGCGCCGCTCCTAAACAGATGGGTATTCAACGGAGCCGGCGCTCTTGGCCCAGGCGTCGCGGAAATCGGGCATCCGCCGGCCCGCGCGGCGATAGTAGTAGCGGAACCCCCAGTTGGCCGCCAGGTTCATCAGCCAGCCCGCCTTCTGGGCGGGGGGGCGTCCGGGGGCGCCTGAAGGGTACCAGGGCCCCGTCTGACAATCAATCCCGCCCCGAGGGGCCTCCGGCGGGGCCGGAAATAGGCGCGCAAGACCAAAAATATTTCAATTGACAGGGCTGGTTTGGCCGATTACACTCCTTGGTTCAAGAACTCGTTCGGCTTTGGGCCGGCGGGACGAACCGGACGTCCGGTTCGGCTATCAGGTCTGTTAGTGCTTCCCGGTAACAGACTCGTGCACGGAAAGAATCCCGGGAAGACGAAGGAGCAGCACAGATGGCTCGTGGTAAAGTGAAGTGGTTCAATGAGCAGAAGGGTTTTGGTTTCATCGAGCAGGAGGGCGGCACGGACGTGTTCGTCCACTACTCGGCTATTTCGGGGTCGGGCTTCAAGACCCTGGCCGAGGGCGATGAGGTCGAATTCGACGTCACGGCGGGCCCGAAAGGCCCGAAGGCGGAAAACGTCCGCCGCGCCGAAGGTGCCTGACCGACAGCGCCGATGAAAATGAACCCCGCCCGCAAGGGCGGGGTTTTGTTTTTGCGCCCGAGGCAGCTGGTCATTTTCGTGCCCGGGCCACCGCCTCCACGCACTGCCGCGCGGTCTGCGTGATACGGTTCCAGGCGGCCTGCTTGATGAGTTGGGCGTTGATGAGCGAATGGCCAAGGCCGACGGCCGCAGCCCCCGCCGCGATGTACGAGGCCGCAGTCGAGGCTTCGACGCCGCCGACCGCCATCAGGCGGACCTGCGGCAGCGGCGCTCGGATCGCCTTGATGTACGCCGGACCGCCCACGCACGAGACCGGGAAGACCTTGACGAGGTCGGCGCCGGCCTGCCAGGCGGTCCATATCTCGGTGGGCGTCAGCGCCCCGGGGCAGACGACCTTGCCGGCCTGTTTGGCCACGCCGATCATCTCGCCGTCCACGTTGGGCGCCACCAGGAACTCGGCCCCGGCATCAATGACCCTACGGGCGGCATCGGCATCCAGGACGGTGCCTGCGCCGACGACGAACTCGCCGCGGCTCTCGGCGGCCAGGGCCGCGATGGCCTCCACAGCCCCTGGCGTCGTCATGGTGACCTCGATGGCTCGGACACCGCCGGCCGCCAGCGCGCGGGCACCTTCCAGGAGGCCCGCCGAGACGTCGGACCGAATAACCGCCACCACGCCGCTCTCCAGAATGGTCCGCAAGGTGTCCGACATCGGATTCTCCTGGCGCCGGTTGCTGCATGCGCGGCGGCCCGTCGCAGCGGTTCGTCTGGCGCGTCCCGTCATCGTGAAATCCTCGCTCCGCCGCCGGCCATCGCCTTGAGGATCTCGTCCAGGGTGGCCCGGTTCAGGTCCCTGGGGAACGTGTGGGCCAGGGCCGAGTACGCGGCGGCGATGAATCGTGGGGCGGTCCCGGTCATCCGATCCTATCGCGCGGCGCCCGCCACCGCCAGGCGGACTTGCCAGACGGCCGTGTGGGCGGTGATGAAGAGCGTCCGGCCGTCCGGTCCGCCGAAGGTGCAGTTGGCGGCCGTCTCGGGCGTGCGGATCTTGCCCAGGAGTTTCCCCTCGGGGCTGAAGATGTGCACGCCGTCGCCGGCGGTGCTGTAGAGGCGGCCGTCTCGGTCCACCCGCATCCCGTCGGGGACGCCGGGCGAGACCGTCACGAAGACCTCGCCCCCTTCGAGCGTGTTGTCGGGCTTCACGCGGAACCGGCGGACGTGGTGGATCTTCGGGTCGCTGTCGGCGATGTAAAGAAGGGCCTCGTCAGGCGAGAAGCACAGTCCGTTCGGCCGCGAGAAGTCCGACACGACGGCTACCGGCTCCGCCGCGCCGCGGTCGAGCCGAAACACATGGTTGGCCGTCTGCTCGGCCATCTCCGGGCGGATGCCGTACGGCGGGTCCGTGAACCAGATCGTCCCGTCGCGCTTGACGACCACGTCGTTGGGGGAATTCAGGCGCTTGCCCTTGTAGGTGGCGGCAATCGTCTCGACCCGGCCGGCCTTCCCGGTCCGCGTGACCGTCCGGCTCCCGTGCTCACAGGTAACGAGGCGACCCTCAAGGTCCACCGTGTTGCCATTGGCGTTGTGCGACTCCTGGCGCCAGACCTTGAGCCCGTCCTGGCGCGACCAGCGGTAGATGGTGCTCACGGGGATATCGCTGAAGAGGAGGAACGCGCCCTCGGCCATCCACGCGGGGCCCTCGGTAAACCGGAGGCCGCCGGCGACCGGCTCGACAGCCGAGTCGGCGGCCAGGACGGCCTTGAACTTTTCCCGGACGACCTCGATGGCGCCGGCGGAACTTTCTTTCACTACGGGGGGCTCCTTCGATTCACGCTTCGACCGCATTCTATCAGACGGCGTTCACGGCCGCCAGAGCGTACCATCCGGCAGCCGGGAGACGGTCCAGTTGGGATTCTTGTCGTCGGGCGGGAACTTGGCGGCCAGGGCCTCGTTGAACTCGACGCCCCAGCCGGGTTTGGCGCTGGGGTAGGCGTAGCCGTTGCGAACCTCGGGCGCCCCGGGGAACAACTCGTATTCCACGGGTTTCCGGACGGCCCATTCCTGGATTCCGAAGTTGTGGCAGGCCACGTCGAGGTGGATGTTGGCGGCCATGCCGACCATCGAGAGGTCGCCAGGCCCGTGCCAGGCGGTCCGGACGCCGAAGGCCTCGGCCAGGTGGGCGAGTTTCAGGGCGGGCGTGACACCGCCGATGGCCGAGATGTGGCACCGGACGAAGTCAATCAGCCGGCCGGTGACGAGCGGCACCATTTCGCGCGGATGCGAGAACAGTTCGCCCATCGCCAGCGGCGTCGCGGAGGCGCGACGGATCTCGGCGAACCACTCCAGGTCTTCCGGCGCCAACGCGTCCTCCAGGAAGAACAACCGGTACGGCTCGAGCGCCTTGGCGAGCCACACGGCGTCAATGGGCGCGAGACGCTCGTGGACGTCGTGGAGGAGTTCGACCTCGTCGCCGAGTTCGCGCCGGACATGCTCGAAAAGGCGAGGCAGGACGCGTAACTTTTCCTTCGGGTCGAAATAGTCTCCAGGCGGAGCCCCGTCGGGCTTCAGGCCCGTCCTGCCGGCGAGGCCGCGGTAGCCGCCCATCTGGCAGCGGACGTGGCGGACGCCCTGGGCCATGAGACGACGGGCGGACTCGACCACGGCTTCAGGCGTGGCGCCGTCGGCGTGGATGTACACAGCCGCGGCCGGCCGCGCCAGACCGCCCCACAGGTCGTAGCACGGCATGCCGGCCAGTTTCCCCTTGATGTCCCACAGGGCCATGTCCACGCCGCTGATCGCGTTGTTCAGGACAGGGCCGTTGCGCCAATAGCCGCTGACCATCGCCATCTGCCAGAAATCTTCGATGCGGCGCGGGTCCTGGCCGATGGCCAGGGGGCCGATGTGATGCTCGAGGGCGGCCTGGACGGCGCGGTGCCGCTGGGTGAACGTCGCGCAGCCAAGGCCGTACAGGCCCGGTTCGCTCGTCAGCACCTTGACGACGATGAGCCGCGCACCCGCCGGCTGGGTGATAAACGTCTGGACGGCAGTGATCTCGAGGTCGGCCATGCCTCTGCGCTCCTCTCCTTGGACCTCGCGCACCGGTCGAGGAGGATCGGCCGGCGCGGCGCTAAATGGAAATGCCGGGCGGCGTCAGTTGCGCCGTCAGACCGCCGTCCACGTAAAGCACCTGGCCGGTGATGTATGACGCGGCATCGGAGGCCAGGAAGGCCACGGTGGCGGCCATGTCCTCGGGCGTCCCGGCCCGGCCGAGCGGAATGCCTTGCATTTTCTCTCGGAACCGCTCCGCCCACTCGGGTTTGATCTCGCGGGTCAACGTCAGGCCGGGCGCGAGGGCGTTGACGCGAATCTTGTACGGCGCCAGGTCCAGCGCCATGGACCGGGTCAGCGCATCAATCGCGCCCTTGGAGGCATCGTACCCGGCTTTCCCGCGATGGGCCCGCAGCCCGCCCACCGACGAGATGTGGATGATGTTGCCGCCGCCCGACTCGGCCATGTGATGGGCCACCAGGAAACTCGGCCCGTAGATCATCCGCATGTTCGCTTCGAAAGACTTCCGGTACTCCTCCTCGTCGAGTTTCAGAATGGACCTGGACCGTACGTGGGCGGCGTTGTTCACCAGGAGGTGGATGCGGCCGAAGCGCGCGAGGGCCTGCTCGACGAGACTCTTGGAGCCTTCCGGCGTGGAAAGGTCCGCGGCCACGAAGAGACAATCCACGCCGGTCTGCCGCAACCGGGCGGCCACGGCCTCGCCGGCCTCGGCGGAGCGGGCGCTCGTGGCCAACTTCATCCCCTGCCGGCCCAGGAAATCCGCGATGCCCACACCGATGCCGCGGCTTGTGCCGGTGACGACCGCCGTCTGGCCGGCCAAGTCCGGAAACCTCGCCGTGACGACCGGACCGCCCTCACCTTCAGTGGCCACCCTCTTCGCCTCCTCGCATCCCGCCGAGGTCCGGTGGTCGTTTCGGCGTCGGCCTTGGCCACATGCCGCGACGGTCCGACGCTCGATGCCCGGTCTCGGTCCGCGTGTTGTGTAAAGAGCGGTGAATTATCGAGGCCGGGCGGCGACTGTCAACAGGAATCAGCCCGTCGCGCCGGGGCTTTGGCGAACCCGTGGGGGAAAAATCCGAAAAATTTTTTTGGGGGCGGGCGGATTTTGGGAGCGTTTTTTGGGGGGTCACGGCCGCGTTCCCAGAGCGCCAGGGCGGTTTTCGGGTGTGGAAGACTCCGCGTGGAGTGCAAAACGCCCCGTTTTGACCCCGTTTTTGCCCCGATTTGCCCCGTACATGCCCCGTACTGCCCCGGTTTTATCTCGCAAACACCTCGTTTTGCCTCCTATGTTATGGAGCGACGTGGATGGTTGTCACACCAAAACGGAATTTGCTTGACCGGTTTGGCATGGGATTTGCACGCCGGGGGAGGAATGGTGGTTTCAACGCAGAGGCTTGCCCCTTCGAGTTCCTCAGGGCAGCGCCTGAGTGCAGCGCAGCGGAGACCGAAGGCGAAGCCGGGTCAGCGAGCGGATGCCGTTCTCACGCAAAAAGATTCCGGTCCAGCCGGCGGTACTGGACCGCCTCGGCCAAGTGCGTTGCCGTCAAGTCCGGCGCTCTCATAGCCAGCGCCGGGGAAACTTGGAGGCGAATTCGACCGCTTTTCGGCCTTCAGCTTCGCCGCCAGCCGCCAGTACTTGATCAATCCAATGCACATGGCCCAACCAAAGAAGAACGGCAAGCAACCCAGAATCGGCGGGAGTGCAAAATGGGCGTTGCAGCCGATGAACAGGCCGAGTGCCCCCAGAAACATGAAGACCGCGCCCAAGGCAATCGTCGGCACCGCACAAATCTTGTCAAACAGATTCATGATCCTTGCTCCTTGTGCACAGTTGGGCGGACTCACGCAAACAAATTCCGGTCCAAGCGGCGGTACTGGACGGCTTCGGCCAGGTGGGTCGCGGTCACGTCCGGCGCTTCCTCCAAATCCGCGATCGTCCGGGCGGTCCGAAGGATCTTATCGTGCGCCCGGGCCGAGAGGCCCATCTCCACCATCGCCTGCTTGAGCAGGCTCTCCCCCGCGTCGTCGAGAGCGCAGAACTTTTTGACCTGGCGATGGCTCATACGGGCGTTGGTCATCCGCCCGCCGCTATCGAACCGTTTGGCCTGGACCGCGCGGGCCCGCGACACCTGTTCCCGCATCGCTGCGCTCGTCGAGCCGTCGGACCGCGCGCGGAGTTCGCGGTACGGGACGCTCGGCACGTCGAGGTGGATGTCTATGCGGTCCAGCAGCGGCCCGCTGATTTTCCCCATGTAGTTCTGGACCTGGCGGGGCGTGCAGTGGCACTCCCGCTTCGGGTCCGTCAGGTACCCGCACGGGCACGGGTTGAGGGCCGCGACGAGCATAATCTGCGCCGGGAACGTCAGGCTGGCCTGGGCCCGACTGATGGTTACAAAGCCGTCCTCCAGCGGCTGCCGGAGGACCTCCAGCGTGTGGCGGTTGAACTCGGGCAACTCGTCCAGGAACAGGACGCCGTGATGCGCCAGGCTCACTTCGCCCGGCGCGGGGACGCTCCCGCCGCCCACCAGGCCCGCCTCGCTGGTGGTATGGTGCGGCGAGCGGAAGGGGCGCGTCGCGATGACCGACTGGTTGCGGCCCAGGAGGCCGAGGCTCGAATAGATGCGCGTCGTCTCGAGCGACTCTTCCAGGTCCAGGAGGGGCAGGATGGTCGGCAGGCGGCGCGCGAGCATCGTCTTGCCGGCGCCCGGCGGGCCGATCATCAGGACGTTATGCCCGCCCGCCGCCGCCACCACCAGGGCGCGCTTCGCGTGTTCCTGGCCGCGAACGTCGGAGAAGTCCACGTCGTCGCGCCGGGAGTCCTCGAAGACAGCCTGAAGGTCCACAGCCGAGGGCTCAATCACGAGGTCCCCCGCCAGGAACCCGACGGCCTGGGCGAGGGCCTTGACGGGCACGACCTCGATGTCGGCGACGACGGCGGCCTCGCGGGCATTGTCGGCCGGAAGGATGAGGCCCTTGAGGCCTTCTTCGCGGGCCGTCAGGGCCATCGCCAGCGCCCCCTTGACCGGCCGGACCGACCCGTCGAGCGCCAGTTCCCCCACCGCCGCATAATCCTTGAGGCGGTCCGACAGGAGTTGTCCCGTGGCCGAGAGAGCCCCGAGCGCCAGCGCCAAGTCGAACGCGGGGCCTTCCTTTTTGGTGTCGGCGGGGGCGAGGTTGATGGTGATCCGCCCGTCGCCCGGCCAGCGGTAGCCGGAATTCTTGAGGGCGGTGGCGACGCGGTCCTTCGATTCCTTGACCGCCGCGTCGGGCAGGCCGACGACAACGATGGCTGGCAGGCCCTGGCGGACGTCGAACTCGACCTCGACGCGGTATCCTTCGATGCCAAAGACGCCGACCGAAAGCACTCGTCCGAGCATAGCGCCCCCCTAGCCGTCGGGACGTGCATGAAAAAGATGAGCCGACATACTACCCCCGCCTGTGCGGGCCGTGCAACCGTATTCCGGGCCTCCCACTTCGGCCGAGGGAAAGGTCACAACAGCCTTGACTTTTCTGCCGGGAGCGGCCACAATGCTGCCGCTATGTTGACCCGATACGCTTCAACAAGTTCGGTCGGCGCCGCGCCGGCGGCTGCGCCCGCGGTCCGTGCCGGGGGCGCCGCCCTGTCGGCCCACCGGCTGAAGCCCTTCGACCCTCCATCCGCCTGAGTTCCGCTCGGACGCCGGAACGCCTCTCGAGTCGCCCCTTTTCCGATTGACCGGGAAGGACCTTATGAGCCGTCAAGAGATCCGTAACGTCGCCATCATCGCGCACGTGGACCACGGGAAGACGACCCTGGTGGACCAGTTGCTGCGTCAGTGCGGGCAGTTCCGGGCGAGCGAACTGAAGGGCGATTGCATCCTGGACTCGAACGCGCTGGAGCGGGAGCGCGGCATCACGATCCTCGCCAAGAACTGTGCCATCCGGTACACCGACCGCGCGGGCAACCATTACCACATCAACATCATCGACACGCCCGGCCACGCGGATTTCGGCGGCGAGGTGGAGCGGGTCCTCAAAATGGCTGACGGCGCCCTGCTCGTCGTGGATGCCGTGGACGGCCCGATGCCGCAGACCCGGTACGTCCTGGCCAAGGCGCTGGCGAACGGCCTTGCGCCGATCGTCGTCATCAACAAGATGGACCGGCCGGAGCAGCGCCACGGGGCGGTCCTGAACGAGGTGTTCGACCTCCTGGTGGACCTCGGGGCCGACGACCAAGCCCTCGACTTTCCCGTGGTGTACGCCTCCGGCAAGGAGGGCTGGGCGACGACGGACCTGGAGCGCCTTCCGACCGACGGCCAGGGCGACGTCCACCCGCTTTTCGAGGCGATCATCCGCCACGTGCCGGCCCCGACCTTGGACGCCTCGGCCCCGCTCCAGGTCCTCATCACGACGCTCGACTACTCGGACTACGTCGGCCGGATCGGCATCGGGCGGGTCTTCGCGGGCACGCTCCGGACGGGCCAGGATGTCCTCGTGATTGACCGCCACGACGGGCGCACGCTGCAGAAGGTGGGCGGGTTGCTCCAGTTCGACGGTCTGGGGCGGCGCGAGGTGGACCACATCGCCGTCGGCGACATCTGCGCCGTCGTCGGCCTGGAACGAGTGGACATCGGCGACACGCTGGCCGACCCCGACCACCCCATCGCCCTGCCGGCCGTCCACGTGGACGAGCCCACGCTGCACATGACGTTCCGCGTCAACGACAGCCCGTTCGGCGGCCAGGAGGGGCAGTACGTCACCAGCCGCCACCTGCGCGAGCGACTCCAGAAGGAACTCCAGTCGAACGTGGCCCTGCAAGTAACCCCCGGCGAGGGGCGCGACGAATTCGAGGTTGCGGGGCGGGGACTGCTGCATCTCGGCATCCTCCTGGAGAACATGCGCCGCGAGGGATACGAACTGACTGTCGGCAAGCCGAAGGTCATCTACAAGGACGCGGGCGGCGAGCGCCAGGAGCCCATCGAGCACCTCGTGGTGGACGTGCCGCGCGACAACCTGGGGCCCGTCATGCAACTCGTGGGCGACCGGCGGGGCGAACTCGTCCGCGTGGACACGCGCGGGAATCTGGCCCACATGGAGTTTTTGATTCCGGCGCGCGGCCTGATCGGCCTGAGGACCCGGATGCTGACCGCCACCGGCGGCGAGGCTATCATGCATCACGTCTTCGCCCGGTACGACAAGGTCCGCGGCCCGATCGCCGGCCGAGCCTCCAGCGTCCTGGTGGCCGTCGAGGCCGGCCGCGTGACCGCCTATGCCCTCGACCAGTTGGCCAACCGCGGGACGATGTTCGTCGAGCCCGGCGAGCGCGTGTACGGGGGCCAGGTGGTGGGCGAGCACGGCAAAGAGGACGACATTCCCGTCAACGTCGTGCGCCAGAAGAAACTGACCAATATGCGCGCCTCGACCAAGGATTCCACCGTCGTGTTGAAAGCCCCGCGCCGGATGTCGCTCGAGGAGGCACTGGAGTACATCGAGAACGACGAACTGGTCGAGATCACGCCCCAGTCCATCCGCCTGCGGAAGCGGCACCTGTCGGAGAACGAGCGGAAGCGCCACGCCCGGCGTCTGGCCGCGGCCGAGGCCTAAGGCGGCACCGGAGGCGGGCTCTTTTCGTGCGCATTTCGGGGGTGATGCGCAAGGCCCCCCGAAATCCCGCCCGAAAGATGTCGCTGCAAACCCCCGTCTCAAAAGAACTTACGACCGACCCCTGCGCCGCCCTCCCACCGAATTTGCCCCGCTGACACTCATCCCTATCCTTTGAATAGCCGGGCGACGTCCGGGGGCCGGCGCCGGCATTCCGGAGCCGGCGACGCTCGCCTTCCTGGCAATGGGGTCGGCGGGGCTCCTGCTTCGTCGGCGCCGATAGAGTCTCGCGGAAGTGCTTGCCTCGCGCGCGGGCGGCGTTGAGCCCTGAAGACCTCCGCCGCCCGCACACCCCTTGCCCCGCCCGCCGAACCCCAACTTTGAGCCTCTAACAAAATGGGTGGCACTGGCGGCTTGCCCGCCAGTGCATCCCCACCTCTGCCACGCACTGGTGGACAAGCCACCAGTGCCACCCGGCCATGATCATTTTGCTATACACTCTTAGTCCGTTTTCTGCTCCATCAATTGGATGAAGCGGTTGCCGATCGCCAGCGCGGGGTCGAGCGGCACTTCGACGGGCTTGCAGCCCTTGGGGATGCTGATGGTCGGCGTGGGGCGGATTTTCTTCCCTTTGAACTGCGGAAGCCACCGGCGCTCGGCCTCGAGCATCTCGGCGCACAGGTCGCGGATTTCCTTCAGCGTGCAGACGGCCGAGGTGAGCGGGTCGAGCGCAGCGGCATGAACGATGTGCTCCGGATCGGCGTTCAAAGCGGCCTCGGCACCCAGGATCTGCACGTTCACATTGGTCATGCAGGCGGCGGCGCACTGCGGCGGAAGGTCGCCGATCCGCGACGGATGCAAACCCGTCGCATCGGCGAACGTGGGCACCTCCACGCAGCATCCGACCGGCAGATTCGTGATATAGCCGTCGTTGCGGACGTTGGCCATGAACTTGAACGGCCGGCCCGTGACAACCGCCTCCAGGATATAGGAACAGTACTCGACGCTGCGGCTCTCAATCTTTGCGGACTCGTACTCCAAAGGGTCGTGCTTCGCATACTTGGCGGCCAGGGCCCGCGCATACTTGTAGTACGCCCCGCTCTCCCCGCCGAAGGCCGGCTCGTCGCAGTAAAGGTCCAGGGCCTTGCGGTTCTTGCGGAACCAGGGAACATACTCCGAGAGGTGTCCCGTGGACTCCGTCATGAAGTAACCGAACTGGCGGAAGACCTCGCCGCGCACTTTCTCGTTCTTGTAATACTCGGGCCTCTCAAAGACCCTGCGGAGTTCGGGATAAAGGTCGCGGCCCCTGTGCTCCAGGCGGAGGAACCAGTCCATGTGGTTGATGCCGCCGCAGGTGTAGGTAATCTCGTCCTTCGGCACGCCGACGTATCCGGCAATCAGGTCGAGCGTCGTCTGCACGCCGTGGCAGAGGCCCACGAAGGCGACGGGCGTCGCCTTGCCCAGGGCCAGGCAATTGGCGGCCATCGGATTGGCGTACTGAAGCATAATCGCGCCAGGCTTGGCGACCTCGTGCATGTCGCGCGCGATGTCCACCAGGACGGGGATCGTCCGCAGGCCGCGGAACAGGCCGCCGGGCCCAAGCGAGTCGCCGATACACTGGTCCACGCCGTACTTCAGCGGCACTTCGTAGTCAATGCGGAACGCCTCCAGCCCGCCGACCTGGATCATCACGACGACGAAGTCGGCGCCCTCGATGGCCTCGCGTCGGTCGAGCGTCGCCCACACCTTGCCCGCGAGGCCGTTGTCCTTGAGCATCCGCCTGGCGAACGCCTCCATGCGCTTCAGTTTGGGGGCGGTGCGGCTCATGAGGGCCCACTCGGAGTCCTGAAGGCATGGCGTGGCCATCATGTCCGCAAGGAGCGTCTTGGCGAACACGACGCTGCCCGCCCCGATCATGGCGATCTTTGTCGGCACGGTTCAGGCTCCTTTGCCCTCGGCAACACCCAGATTCCGGAATAGGTACAGGCCGTCCTTGCCCGGGGCGACGATGTCGGGCCGGCCGTCGCCGTCGAGGTCCGCGACCTGGAAATGGATGCCGCAGCCTTTCCCCAGGGCGAGCGGGTCGGGCGTCGCGGCGGGGTCGAAGTTGTGCGGGCCGGGCCCGTAGGTGATGACCTGCTTGGCGAAGTTCTCACCGGTCCACTTGAAATAGTAGATTCCGACGGGGTCATATTCGCCCGGGTCGCGGCCACAGTGGGCGCGGTAGCGCTTGCCGGTAACGAGTTCCGGCCAGCCGTCGCCGTCCAGGTCGCCCCACCACAGGTCGTGGTATTGCGAGTTGCAGGGGTCGATCGGGTGCTTGATCCAGCGGCGCTTGCCGTCCTCCAGGCGCTGTTCCCACCAGTCCAGGCCGTAGTCATGCGACTGGCCGACGATGAGGTCTGCCAGGCCGTCGCCATTCACGTCAGCCACGATGATGGGGCACGAGGCGCTCCCCAGGTCGAACTCCTCGTGGAAGGTCCATTTCTTGCCGCCGAGGGGATCGGCCGGGGCCTCGAGCCAGCCTTTCGAGAGGACCAAATCACCACGCCCGTCGCCGTTCACGTCCCCGAACCCGAACCCGTGTCCCGACTTGCCGTCGTAAATCACGTGTTCGGTGAACTTGCTTGTGCCCTTGCCGGCCGCGTCGGTGACAAGTCGGTACGCCCGCAGCGGGCCGCCGGGCGTGTTGGGGACAATTTCCAGCCGACCGTCGCCGTCCACGTCCCACGCGCGGGTCGTCTCCACGTTGCCGACCTCGGCGATGACGTGTTCCGGCCACTCCTTTGCGGGATCGCCTCGCGGGTTCTCACGCCAGCGTATCGTGTTGCCCCACCATCCGCCCGTAACAAAGTCCAGGTACCCGTCGCCGTTCACATCCAGGGGAATGGTCGAGAAATCGTCGTAGTACTCGCCGACGGCCCGCACCTCGCCGACGGGGCGCTTGCGGTCGAACGTCGGCCCGGGGTACCACCACGCCCCGCTGACGATGTCGAGGACACCGTCGCCCGTGACGTCGAACACCGCGGCGGACTCGTACCGCTCGTCGGCAATCAGAATCTTCTGGAAGCGGATGGGCGGCACGGCGGTGCTCCTTTCCAAAACCCGCCCCGCGGCGGGTCACATGGTTCCGCAGCACACGTCGCGCAGCCGCGCGGCGTAGTGCGCGAAGTTTTCCCACGACACGTCGTCGGGTATCAGGTGGTCGAGGTCCGGCACATACCGGCCGCGTTCAACGGCCGGGCGGATGCGCTCCAGTTCGGCGTCAATGGCGGCCGGGCCGACCGCCAAGGCGCGTTTGTCGATGCCGCCCATCATCGCCAGGCCCGGAAACCGCCGCCCCATGTCGTTCACGTCACAGCCGGCGGCAACCTCGAAAGGAAACATGTAGTTGACGCCCGCCCGCATCATCGGCGGGATCATCAGGTCCGGCCGGCCGTCGGTGTCCACCGAGAGAAGCGGGATGCCGTGCGCGTCCGCAAACGCCCGGATCCGCCGGTAGCACGGCGCCATGAACCCACCGAAATGAGCCGGAGAGATGAGGGGCCCCTGCCGGCCGCACATGTCCTCCCACAGGTGGATCACGTCCACCCGGACGCCGGCGGCGACCACCTTTTCGAAGACCGCCAGGTAGACTTCCGTCATGTGGTCCATGATCTCGTGCACCAGGTCGGGCGCATCATAAAAGGCGAGGAGGCACTCCTCATCCCCCAGGAGCCAGCGGAGCGTGCCGTAGATGCCCACGTCGGGATAGTAGCCCAGTTGGATGGGTATGCCGCGAGCCGCCCAGTCGGCCGCCTTCTCGCGCCAGTCGCCGTCCAGGCGGCGCGGGTCGTCCGGGTCGAGCCGCTCACGCTTAAAGCGTTCCCAGTCGGCGCGCGATTGGACGGGGAACTCCAGAAACTCCGACATGCTGGTGTGACCCTTGGCGTCGCGCCGTTTGATGCCCCAGGAGTCGGTGGAGATGACAAACGCGTCGGTCTCCTCAAGGACCTCCCATTCGATCTTGGGGCACGGCCCGCAATTGACGGGCACGACGGCCGGCGGCTCGTCGGCCCCGAAGTGGCGCCGGACGTCACCATAGTCGCGAAACTCCGCCGGAAGGCCCTCGCGCCGCCACCGGCGCCAAGTGGTCTCCCACGGCCCCCAGAAGAGCCAATAGGGCGGCCGGTCCGGCGTGCGGCCGAGCATGCACGCCAGAAACCGCTCGCGGTCGGTCGGAGGATGCCTCGGGGTGGTCATGTCAGCGCCTTCCGTTTCAGCAAATAGTCGCGAGCGACCTTCAGGTCCTCCAACGCCTCGGCCGCGTCACACGGGGGCTTCATCTCGCCCCGGCAGACCTTCACGAAGTTCTCCGCCTGCCGGCGCATCGCGTGCACCCACGGCATCGTCGGCATCGTGCGCTCGGGCGTCGCCCCGTCGCCGGGGTCGCGGTAGATTTCGACCGTCCCCGCACGGTTGACAGTGAGCGGCGCCGGCAGACGCAGCACGACGTACCCTTTCTCAAACGCCACGAGCGCCGACTCCTCCCACGCGACGGTCGTCCGATAGGGCGTCATCTCCATGACGCCCGCCACGCCGGACTCGCTTTCGACCGCCATCAGCACACCGCTCTTCTCCGCGTAGGTCACCCGGTACGGCTCGCCCAAAAGGTATCGCATCAGGTTAACTTGATGGATGTAGTAATTGACGAAGGCGGCGTAGGCCTCGGCCGTGTCCGCGTCCATGCCGGGCGGCGGGGGCTCCGACTCCAGGGTCGGCGCCTTCTCGTCGGTCCGGATGAGACCCGTGAACCCCCCGGCGATCCAGTCGCCCGCCGGCATCTGGATGCGGACGTACCGCAACCGACCCATCTCGCCGCCGGCCTTCCAACGCTCGATGACCTGCTTCGCGTGAGCCGTCGCCGGATCCGACCGCTTGTGGTAGCCGACCATGTGAATGCATCTGGCGTCGGCGGCGGCCTCGACCAGGCGCTCCCCCGCCTCCACCGCCAACGCCAGGGGCTTCTCCGTGAAGACGTGCTTGACCTTCGGGTAAATCTCCGGCAGGAGAAGGGCGTGGCGCATGAACGGCTGGCTGGCGACGACGCCGTCGAGCGCCTCGGATGCGAGCATCGCCCGGTGGTCGGCGTACACCTTCGCGATGCCATAGCGCGCAGCCACTTTTCGGCCCAATTCCGGCCGGACCTCCGCCAGCGCCGCAACCTCGCATCCCTCCACGTTCACGTAGTTCGCAAGGTGGGCCATCTGGCCCATGCTGCCCACGCCGACGAACCCGATCCGCATCTTCTCCATCCGTCGCCCTCTCCTTGTCCGGAACCCCCTGTGAGCCAGCACTATGACGCTTCTTCCGGCACGGTCAATCACTTTCCCGTAGGACGCCGGAACACCAGACCCTCAAAATCAGCCGTTGGGGCCCATCAGGACGGCGCACCGGGGCTGTGCCCGTTCACGGAAAATGCAGTCTCAAGACGAACTGCTCCCATCGCTTCTGGAATGCCGCCATGTCCGCTCCGCCCAGGACGCGCTTCAGGGTCTCGTAGCCGGTCGGATCCTCTTTCGCAGCGGCGCGGAACGCGTGATAGAACTTCACGAGCAGCCCGTGTTCCTGGAGCCAGTAGCAGAGGTACCGCGCCTGGGCGTAGTTGGTCTCCTTGTCCTCGGTGTAGAACGCGCGGTCGCTCGTCGCGGTGAGCGACTGGAAAGAGGGCACCCGCCCCGCGCGGATCGTTTCCTGTAAACCCTTGAGGCGCCAGTTCGTCAGGCCGACGATCCGCCCCTGGCGCTCGGCCGACTGCTCGTACAGGCTGCCGAGCCCCTCGTTGAACCACGCGGGGCACGCGGGGAAGTTCGCCGCCACGAAGGGGTGGACGATTTCGTGGACGAGCGTCCCGCCGCCGGTCGCGATGTTCATGATGAGCGCCCCATGCTCGGGCGAGCAGTAGCCGAACGGCGTCGTCGGTTCCTCCCCGAAAAGTTCGCGCACGTGCCGCTCGTAACTCGTCTTGTCCTTGAAGAGCCAGATGTCGAGGATCTGCGGCGGGTCCTTCTCGAAGTAGAGGGCTTTCAGGCGCTCGACCGCCCACCGCACCGTCTGCTCCGCGCGACGGCGGACCATCGCGGGCTCTTCATCCCCGATGACGACAAACGGTGGTTCGGGAACGACGGTGAAGCCTTCGGGAACCTTGGCCTGGAGCGCACGGAGATGTTCAGCAAGCGGGTCGGCGTCGGCCGGGGCCGTTGTTTCGGAGAAAAAGGGGACGGGAGTCTTTTCCGCGAGGGGTGGCACTGGCGGCTTGTCCGCCAGTGCGGGGAAAAGGCTCCCGTCCCCTTTTCTCCTCGCCGCTTCTCCACCTTTACCCGGGGGCGGCAACAAGTCTGACGAATGCTTCACATGTTCAAGCGATTCCATTGCTTTCGCAAAGTTCTGTTTCTCGCGACCGCCACCGGTCCCCCCAGCGTTCCCCAACACGGCTCTCGCCTCGTCAACCGACCCCACGCGCCGAGATAGCACATACACGAGCAAAGGCAATTGCTCTGTATCCGTGCAAACACCAAGCGCCTGCAGCACCCTTTTTGCATCGACGCGCAAGCGAACCAATGCCCTAACCGCAGGATAAAAGTCCTCCCCCAATAACATCTTCCCCCGCGGCACAGACAAGGCGTCCAATTGATAATCAATGATCGCCAACAACCGTGTGTCTGCGTCAAGCACATGCCACGCTTCGACAGCCATTATCGCACAATGGAGCGGTGAGTAATAAGTGCGATCATGTCTATACTTGTCCGCGGCATCCTCCAGGACCGCCATGAGTTCCCTGCCCCGTCGAATGTATTCCGTGTTAAGCTTTTCTAATGAATGCGCGCGTTCCGTTCTCTTGGCGGACAACAACTGCCTGACACCCTCCTCAGATGCCTGGGCAGCGTCGCCCTGCTCGACGTGCGGCTCCTCTCGCACCGCTTCGGCCGGGCGCGCCTCCGCGCTCGGCGGCGGCACATCGGGCGCCGTCGGCTCCTCACTTCGGCAGGCGGGGACCGATAGTACTATCGCCGCGACCAGCCACACCGTCCATCGCCTCATAGGTTCATCCTTGCCGGGCAGACCCATCCCCTCTTTCTTGGACGCACCGTCGCCGGCCGTGTTCCATCGAAGTGCTCGCCCAAGTGCTCGCCCGATTCATCTTGATTCCCCCTCCCCCGACCGATATCGTACATCCGGCCAAAGGGAGGTGCCATGCCCACGCCCCCGACGGGCGCGCCGCAGCACGACCGCGCCGCCACGCCCACCGCCGGACGCATCGTCCGCGTTCTCCTTATCCTTGCCGTCAACGTCGGACTGGTCATCGCGGCCACCGCGCTCGGATCGGCCGGCGGCACCCTGCCGGACCTGACGGCCGAGACGCTGGCGGTGCATCTGCTGCCCGTGTCGGCTGCCATGGGCCTCCTGCTCGCCTGCCGGCGGCTCGACTTCTCGCTCCCCCTCCTCTTCCTGGCGGCCGCCACCCTCCGCGCCAACTCCTTCGCCTTCCCGGGCGACCCGTGGATGCGATTGCTCCTGCTCACAGGCCTGGCGGCCGGTCTCGCCCTCGTCACCACAATCATCACATGGTACGGCCGGATCGCCAGCGCCCTCTGGACCGCCCTCGTGGCTGTGGCGCTCTGGGCCCTCGTGGACTTCGCGAAGGCGCCGCTCTTGGGCGGTTCGGCGGGGTGGCCGTGGACGGCGGGCGTGTCGGCGGCCCTCGGCCTTCTGGTGCTCGGGGCGATGCTTATGGGCCTGGCGCGCATCGTCGTACCCCCCGCCTGTCCACCCATCTTTCAGACCGGCTCGCACGGCCTGGGAGGCCTGGCGGCGGCGTGGATGGTCGCAGCGGCGGCGATGGTTCTGGCCGCAGGCGCCGACGCCCCCAAAGCCCTCCTCAAAGCCCCCTGGCTGGCTTACCCGCCCGTCCTGGCCGCGGCCGCGCTCGGCGGCGCCTATGTCCTGCGCGGACGGTGGGGCGCGATCGAGGCGGTGGTGCTTACGGCCGTCGCCCACCTTGCGTGGGCGTTCACCCTTCAGGCCGACCTCGGCGACAAGGCGCTGAACGCCGTCGTGCCGGTGGCTGCGCCGCTTGTCGCCGTACCTCTCTACCTTCTATTGGACTGGCTCGTCCGCCAGCGGACGGGCGAATCCGCCCCCACCGCGCTGGTGGCCTGAACACCGCGCGAATTTTCGCACGCCGATTGAACCGAGCCGAGGGCGCGGCTACACTTGCAACCCCCACGGGCAAGCAAGGAGAAGGCGATGGAGATCGTCGAGTACGGCGGCTGGAAGCGGAACGTGCGGCTGGCGAATGGGAAGGTCGAACTGGTCGCAACGCTCCAGGTCGGGCCGAGGATCCTTCACCTCGCGCCGACGGGCGGCAAGAACCTCTTCATGAACTATCGCGACCAGATGGGCACGCGCGGCGAGAAAACGTGGCAAAACCGCGGAGGCCATCGCCTCTGGATCGCCCCGGAGGACCCGGTGGCGACGTATTTCCCGGACAACGGTCCCGTCGAGGCGAAGGAACTTCCGGGCGGCGTGCGCCTGGTGGCGGAGCCGGAGACGGCCAACGGAGTTCAGAAAGAGGTGGACATCGCGCTGGACGCGAAGCGGGCCCGCGTGCGGGTGGTGCATCGGATCAGGAACATCGGCGGCAAGGCGCTGGACCTTTCGCCGTGGGCGCTTTCGGTGATGGCGCCGGGCGGCGTGGCCGTCATCCCCCTGCCGCAGCGCGGCGAGCATCCGCGCGACCTTTTGCCGAACCAGAGAATCGTCCTCTGGCCGTACACCGATCTGGGGGACAAGCGCCTCGTGATGGACACGCGGGCGATCCTGCTTCGGCAGAAGAAGGGCGGTCGGGCCATCAAGTTGGGGTTCTCGAACCCGGAGGGTTGGGCGGCCTATGCGGTGCACGGATGTTTATTTGTCAAACGCTTCGGCTTCGACGCAAAGGCGGAGTATCCGGACATGGGGTGCAGCACGGAACTTTTCACGAACACGGAGATGCTGGAGGTCGAGTCGCTCGGGCCGATGGCGCACCTCGCGCCCGGGGCGGCGGTGGAGCACGTCGAAGAGTGGTTCCTTTTTGAGAATGTCGCGGCGCCGAAAACCGGCGCGGACATCGAGAAGCATATCCGGCCGGTGGTGGAAAAGACCTGAGAACACGGAATGCAAAATGAAAGGCCAACGGCACAGCACGCAACATCCGTGACAGCGGAAGAGGTCCTGGAGATCCGCGCAGCACGGGGGGCGGTGGAGAGAGAGCGTGCGGCGGAGGCGTGGGGGCGGTTGCCGGCCGCTCCCGGTGCCGCCCAGGGCTCGCCACGTTATGGCCCGGCCGACGGGCGTCGGCTGGTTGTCGCGGCGCGGGGGGACGAGATCGTCGGCGTCTCGGGCTGGTCGGCGGGCGCCGGGCGCTGCGCTTCGATTCTCCTTCCGCGCCTGGAGCGGTGGGACGAGGAGACGGCAGCGCGGCTGGTGGCGGAAGCGGCGCGCGGGGCGGCGGCGGGTGCACGGCTGATTCAGGCGCTGGCCGAGCCCGACGAGTCCAGCGCGCTCGCGCACGTGCTCCAGCGGGCGGGCATGGCGCGCCTGGCGGTGTTGGCGTACCTTCGGCGAAAGGTGGCGGCAGCGGATGCACATCTCGCGGCGTCGCCAAGCATCGCGCTGCGGCGCTGGGCGCCCTGGCGGCGGGGAAAGTTCGCACGCACCATCGAGCGGACGTACGAGGGGAGCCTGGACTGTCCCGCGATGGCGGGCCTGAGGACGGCGCGCGACGCGATTGCGACGCATCGGGCGACGGGCCTTTTCCGGCCGTGGGCGTGGCACTTGGCCCTGGAGGAACGCGAGGCGGTCGGCGTGGTCCTCACTAGCGCCGTCGAAGGGCGCGGGGACCTTACCTATCTGGGCGTCGTGCCGCAGGCGCGGCAGCGCGGCATCGGGCGTGCGCTCCTGGCGCAGGCGATTCGGGACACGGCACGGATGGGGCTGCCGGTCTTGGGCCTGGCGGTGGATGTGAGCAACACACCGGCGGTGCGGCTGTACGCGGGTGCGGGGTTCCAGGAGGTACGAAGGCGGCTCGTGTGGTTCGTGCCGAGAGAGCGGTTGGAGTCCCCGGGATTCACGCCGGCTGCGCCGTGACTCATCCCGGGGCGTCAGGGACAGTCCGGCTTCGCCCTACGGGCTACGCCGTGACAAGCCGGTAGCGGTCGTCGGTGCGATGGACGAGGTCGTCCGATTCGTGGGCCAGCAGCGCGTCGCGGACGTTCTCGTCGGCGTAGAATCGGCGCTTGCCGGGCCACGCGAGGATGCCCGGGACCGTCAGGCCGGGGCCGGTCGGATCGGCCTCGGTCTTTTTTTCGGCGGCGTGAGCGGCGAGGGCTTGCAGGACATCCTCGCGGCAAAGGCGCTGGATGCGGCCGGGTGATTCGTAGAGCGACCCCACGAACCGCTCGACGCTCGTATAGTCGGGATAGCGCGAACCGATAAAGTCGCGGACCTGAAGGACGCCGGACTTGTCGGGCGCGAGGTGGCCGGCGAGGTACGATTCGACGGCCAGGAGGCCAACAGATCGCATAATGCGTTCGGCGGCCTGGTCGGCGTCGAGCGCGGCATCGGCGGACCAGAGGAACTTGAGGCCCTCCATGGCGACGCGGAGGACGCGGCCCTGCCCCGCCTCCTCGGGGGCGACCTCGAAGGCGCCGACGAAGGGCTCCAGGCCGGCGGCGGCGGCGAGGAAATGGACGGCCACCGGTTTGCCGGCGGCCTGAATCGTTACGGTGTCACGTCCGTTCATGATCCCCTCCCCGCCGGCGCCCTTATGCGACTGTCACGTCCTTACAGAGATACACGTCCTGGACGGTGTTCAGGAGTTTGACGCCTTCGGCCATGGGGCGCTGGAACGATTTGCGGCCGGTGATGAGGCCCATGCCTCCCGCGCGTTTGTTGATGACGGCGGTGCGGGCGACCTGGGCGAAATCGTCCTTGCCGGACGCGCCGCCGGAGTTGATGAGTCCCGCGCGACCCATGTAGCAATTGACAACCTGCCAGCGGGTCCACTCGATGGGGTGGTCGGTGCAGAGTTCATCGTAAACGCGCTGGTGGGTGCGTCCGAATTTTTTCTCCTTGGTCGAGAGCGCAAGATATCCCCCGTTGCACTGGGGGGCCTTCTGCTTGATGATGTCGGCCTCGAGGGTGACGCCGAGGTGGTTGGCCTGGCCCGTGAGGTCGGCGGCGGTGTGGTAGTCGGCCTCCTTGGTCTTGAAGGCGTTGTTGCGCAGGTAGCACCAGCAGACGGTGAACAGGCCGCGCTCGTGGGCGCGTTTGAAGGCGTCGCTCACTTCCACCAGTTGCCTTCGGCACTCGGGGCTGCCCCAGTAGATGGTGGCGCCGACGGCGGCGGCGCCCATCCAGTAGGCCTGGTCCACCTGGGCGAACATGGTCTGGTCGTAGAAATTGGGATAGGTCAGAAGTTCGCTATGATTGAGTTTGACGATGAAGGGGATTCGGTGGGCGTACTTCCGCGAGACGGCCCCGAGGACGCCGAGCGTCGAGGCGACGGCGTTGCATCCCCCCTCGATCGCCAACTTGACGATGTTCTCCGGGTCGAAGTAGATGGGGTTGGGGCCGAAGGCCGACGCGCCGGAATGCTCGATGCCCTGGTCCACCGGCAGGATAGAAAGGTAGCCCGTGCCGGCGAGCCGGCCGTGGCCGAAGAGACGGCGCAATTGATTGAGGACGCCAGCGGGCCGGTCGCTCTGGGCGACGACGCGGTCCACAAAGTCCGGCCCGGGCAGGTGCAGTTGCTCCTTGGCGATGCCCTTGGCCTTGTAGGAAAGGAGGTCGTCGGCTTCGGGGCCGAGGAACTTTCGGATCGAGTCGATCGCGGCCATGGGAACCCTCGCTTTCTTTGCCACAGCGCTCGAAGGGGATACCTTCGCCGACTATACGTCGCCGCGGCGCGGCGCGTCAAGGGCGCTGGCGAATCAGGGCGAGCGCGGCCGGCCGACGGCGAAGAGGGGCTCAATTTCGGCGATGACCGCCTTGAGCCAGTCGGCAAGCGGGCTGTATCCGCCGAAGGGTACGACGCCGACCTCGAAAAGAATCGGTCCGGAGAACCCGACGGCGGCGAGGCGGCGGAAATGCTCGCGCCACGGCACGATGCCGGTTCCGATAGGACGGTGGTCCTCCAGGCCGCTGTCGGTTTCGACCACGTCGTGGGCGTGGACATGACCGACGCGGCGGAGGAACGCCTCGGGAGGCGCCTCGCTGTGCTTACCGCGCCGCCACGCAAGGAAAGAGTGGCCGAAGTCCCAGCAAACGCCCGCTCCCGTGCCGGCGACGAGGGCCAGACAATCACCGTACGTGTCGCCGAGACGAATGCGCGGCGCCTCGTGAGGACCGAAGGGAAATTGCGTCTCGACCAAACAGCGGACGTGCGGGAAAGACCGCTCGGTCTCGGCATCGGCGCAGGCGACGAACGCGCGGGCGCTCGTCATGGCCTGGTCGAGAGGCCGATGATGGGGCTCGTCCAAGGCCCTTCCGGCGTGAAAGACAAGAGGCACGTCGTGACCGGCAAGATCGGCAACGGCCTCGGCCGTACCGAGGATCTCGCGGAGGATGGGGGTGTGTGCGCCGGCGTCGAAAACTTCCGGGGCCAGCGCGCGGTCGCGGTAGGAATGAACGGAGGCCCAGAGTCCGGCGGAGCGCAAAAGCGATGCGGCCCGGAGGACGGCGGCGGAGTCGTCGGACTCGGTCCAACTGATCTCGGCAAATGTGACGCCGCAGGCTCGGACGGCGGCGAAGAAACGAGCCGGGTCCTCGTAAAGGGCGCGCCAATCATCGGAGGAGGTTTCGGAGAAACTGTACTTCAGACCGTAGTCCATTCGCGCCTTTCCCGACGACCCTGAGGGGGGCATTATAAGCGGCGCGGGGACCGGGAGCAACGGCAAGTCGGACATTCGCGGCGGCGGTCCTCGCACATGCGCGATCGGAAGGAAACGCAGTGGGGCGCAAAAAGAAGCCGGGCCCGCAGTGAAGCGGACCCGGCATGGGAATCAACTCCGGCGGCCACCTACTCTCTCGCCGAAGGGCCGGGGTCGAATGAAGCCAGGATCTTGTCAAGTTCGGCAGCCAGCGCGGGGAGGTCCTTTTGGACGATAGCCCAGAGAATATCTAGGTTCACCTCATCGTAGCCGTGAATCAGCCGGTTCCGCAGGTCAACCACATCGCGCCAGGGGATGGCCGAAAACCTCTGCCGCTCTTCGGCGGGGACTCTTGCCGCCGCCTCGCCGACAATCTCCAGCAGTCTGGTAAGAGCCAAGCTCAGTTGCCGGTTGGCGTCGAGATCCTTGCGTTTGCAGCCGTGCGCCATCTGGACGGTTTCTTGCGCGTGGTCGAGCATGTGGCGCAAGCGCACGATCGTGTCATGCCGCGTCATACAGCACCTCGGCCTCGGCCAGAACGGTATCGCGGTAATAGCGGCTCAAGTCAGTCGGCGTGTTCAAGTCCACCTTGCGGCCGAGGAGTTCGGACAATTCGCGCTGCATAGAGAAAAAAGCGAGACCCGGGACGTGGCCGGGCTCGAACTCGACGAGCACGTCCACGTCGCTGTCCGGCCGGAAGTCCGGCCGCAGCACCGAACCGAAGAGGGCGAGTCTGCGGATGTGGTGACGCCGACAGAAGCCGGCGATAACTCGACGGTCCATCGAAAGGTCGGTGACCATGACCCCGTTCTCCCTGACGCGCGGCGGAGGCGTGCCAACACCGCTACAGTAGCACATGCCCCGCGCCGGGTCAAGCGCACCCTGGGGCGCAAAAAGAAGCCGGGCCCGCAGTGAAGCGGACCCGGCATGGGAATCAACTCCGGCGGCCACCTACTCTCGCCCCAAAGGGACTACCATCGGCCGGAACGGGCTTAACGGCTCTGTTCGGAATGGGAAGAGGTGTGGCCCCGTCCGTAATACCACCGGAAAAACTCGGGAGCGTCAGACGCACTGGCGGGCAAGCCGCCAGTGCCACCCGGCGCTTCGTATTCACTTGTGAACGGCGCACCCGCCAAAGCGGGCGGCGAAATCGCTCCGCTCGCGCGGAGCGCGGGTCGGGTGGGTGAATAGCGGCAAAGGTGTGCGCATGAGACATGACGCGGTGAAGAGTCAAGAATTATTGTGGTCAAGTGATCGGCCATTAGTACCGGTTTGCTCAAGGCCTTTCAGCCCTTACACGCCCGGCCTATCAACCTGGTAGTCTTCCAGGGGCCTCTCTCCCCTTGCGGGGAATGGATACCTCATCTTGAGGAGGGCTTCACGCTTAGATGCCTTCAGCGTTTAGCCTTTCCGTGCTTGGCTACCCTGCACTGCGGCTGGCGCCACAACAGGTACACCCTAGGCACGTGCCTCCGAGTCCTCTCGTACTAGGGAGACACCCTCTCAAGTATCCTCCGCCCACGGCAGATAGGGACCGACCTGGCTCACGCCGGTCTGAACCCAGCTCGCGTAACACTTTAATCGGCGAACAGCCGAACCCTTGGGACCTTCTCCAGCCCCAGGATGTGTTGGGCCGACATCGAGGTGCCAAACCGCACCGCCGCTATGGACGCTCGGGTGCGATCAGCCTGTTATCCCCGGGGTACCTTTTATCTGTTGAGCGATGGCCCTTCCACACAGAACCACCGGATCACTAGGCCCTGCTTTCGCATCGGCTTGTCCCATCGGACTCGCCGTCAAGCACCCTTGTGCCCTTGCACTCGCCGCACGATTGCCAACCGTGCTGAGGGTACCTTTGGACTCCTCCGTTACTTTTTGGGAGGAGACCGCCCCAGTCAAACTGCCCACTTAGCACTGTTCCCCGGCCGGATGACGGCTCGAGGTTAGAATCCTAGATAAACAAGAGTGGTATTTCAACGTTGGCTCCACCCGACCTAGCGGCCAGGCTTCGTAGCCTCCCACCTATCCTACACATGCTTGTCCAAGACCCAATACCAAGCTGCAGTAAAGGTCCACGGGGTCTTTCCGTCTTGCCGCGGGTAGGTCGTATTCTCACGACCACTGCGATTTCACCGAGTCCCTCGTTGAGACAGCGCCCCAGTCGTTACGCTATTCATGCACGTCGGAACTTACCCGACAAGGAACTTCGCTACCTTAGGACTCTCATAGTTAGAGCCGCCGTTAACCGGGGCTTCAGTCGCAAGCTTTTCCCGGCCGAAGCCGGAATAACCTGCTTCCTTAACCTTCCGGCACCGAGCAAGCGTCGGTCTCTATACGTCCTCTTGCGAGTTAGCAGAGACCTGTGTTTTTGGTAAACAGTCGCCAGGGCCGATTTACTGTGACCTTTCGCGTCTCTTGCGAAACGCGAGGAGGCACCCCTTATCCCGAAGTTACGGGGTCAGTTTGCCTAGTTCCTTAACGAGGGTTCTCTCGAGCGCCTGAGGCTTCTCGCCACGCCTACCTGTGTCGGTTTTAGTACGGACACCCCTGTCGGTCCTTACGAAGCTTTTCTCGGCCGACCTCGCGGAGACTCAGCTCTAAAGCGAGCCTCGCCCTTCGGCTTGGAGTTTTTAGTGCGGCGGATTTGCCAACCGCTCACTCCTTGCCTACGGGATAGACATTTCCGATCGTCTTCTCTCCCAAAAGGCCGGCGTCCCTCCGCAAGTTCAAGCCCTTCAGAGGTGGTGCAGGAATATTAGCCTGCTGTCCATCGCCTACGCCTCTCGGCCTCGGCTAAGGGTCCGACTAACCCTGGGCGGACTTCCCTTCCCCAGGAAACCTTAGGCTTTCGGCGGACAGGATTTTCACCTGTCTTATCGTTACTCACACCGGCATTCTCACCTGGTAACGCTCCACCGCTCCTCACGGTACGGCTTCGACGCGGTTACCAGCGCTCCCCTACCAGACCGCCTTCCCGAAGGAAGGCGGAATCCGCGGCTTCGGTGCCATGCTTAGTCCCGTTCCTTCTCGGCGCCCAAGGGCTCGACCAGTAAGCTGTTACGCACTTTTTAAATGGTGGCTGCTTCTAAGCCAACATCCTGGTTGTCTTAGCCCTCGAACTTCCTTACGCACTTAGCATGGCTCAGGGACCTTAGCCGACGATCTGGGCTGTTTCCCTCTCGACGCTGGACATTATCGCCCGGCGTCTGACTCCCGGGATAGTCACGGCGGTATTCGGAGTTTGGTTGAAATGGATGACCTTGCGGTCCCCATTTTCATTCAGTCGCTCTACCCCCGCCGTGTAGTGACCCGAGGCTAGCCCTAAAGCTATTTCGGGGAGAACCAGATATCTCCCAGTTTGATTAGACTTTCACTCCTCCCCACAGATCATCCCCTAGCTTTTCAACGCTCGTGGGTTCGGTCCTCCGGCCCGTTTTACCGGGCTTTCGACCTGTCCATGGGTAGGTCACTGAGGTTTCGGGTCTGCCCCGTGCGACTCGATCGCGCTTTTAACACTCGCTTTCGCTTCGGCTCCGCCCCGGAAGGGCTTAACCTGGCCGCACAGGATAACTCGCCGGTCCATTATGCAAAAGGTACGCCGTCACCCGTTCCCCGACCGAAGTCGGGGCATAGGGCTCCGACAGCTTGTAGGCACATGGTTTCAGGTACTTTTCACTCCCCTCGACGGGGTTCTTTTCACCTTTCAGTCACCTTACTGGTTCGCTATCGGTCGTTGGAGAGTACTTAGCCTTGGGAGGTGGTCCTCCCTGTTTCACACGGAGTTCCACGAGCACCGTGCTACTCTGGGTCACCGGACGGAGGGCCTGCCGCCTGTCGCCTACGGGGCTTTCACCCGCTACGGCGGACCATTCCAGATCCTTCGGCTAGGCCGGCCTTTCTGCGCTCCGTGTGTCCGGGCCCTCAACCCCCGCCCGAAGGCGGGTTTGGGCTGGTCCCCGTTCGCTCGCCGCTACTTGGGGAGTCGCTGTCGCTTTCCTTTCCTCCGGTTACTTAGATGTTTCAGTTCACCGGGTTAGCTCCGTCGGCCTATGCATTCAGCCGACGGTGAGACGGATCGGTTGCCCGTCCGGCTCGGGTTGCCCCATTCGGGTATCCCGGGATCAACGCTTGGTTGGCAGCTTCCCCGGGCTTATCGCAGCCTCCTACGCCCTTCATCGCCTTCCAACGCCTAGGCATCCACCATGTGCCCTTAGTAACTTGACCACAATAATTCTTGTCTCTCGTGACCCGCCCGACCTCCCGGCCGTGCAGCACCGCAGACAAGAACCGTCCTCCTTCGCCTCGGCTCGGCGAGCAGCGCCCGCTTCGCTTCGGCTCAGGCGGACTGTGGTCACGCCTCAGCGCACGAGTAGTTGCATTCGCAGTTGCGATACAACTACCCACTTTGCCGCTATTCACTTTTCAAAGAACCCGACCTCACTCCAATGCGGAGTGCGGAATTCGGAATGCGGAATGAAAGGCGCCGGCATCGACCGCCGTCTTTCGTTCACTCCGCACTCCGCGCTCTGCATTCCGCGTTGGCTTGCCAGGGCGAAGTTCGCCGCGACCCATCGTATGCCCGGCTTCGTCCCTCCGGGACTTCGCCGGGGCAGGCTTCCTTCGCCGCCAAGCGGCGAACGAAGCCTGGTGGAGCCGGAGGGATTCGAACCCACGACCTCCTGGTTGCAAACCAGGCGCTCTCCCACCTGAGCTACGGCCCCCTTTTCCAATGCGGAATTCGGAGTTCGGAATGCGGAGTGAAAGGCAACCGGGGATGCGCCTGCCGTTCACTCCGCACTCCGCATTCCCCACTCCGCACTGGGAATGGTGGGCCCAGGTGGATTCGAACCACCGACCTCGCCCTTATCAGGGGCGCGCTCTAGCCAACTGAGCTATGAGCCCCATGATCATTGCGGATTTTGGATTTCGGCTTGACAGCCAAGGCTCACCGCCAAAGCCGTTCAATCCGCAATCCGCAATGCGAACAGTCCGAGCCGGAGCAGAGCGGGAGTGTGCTGACGTTCCGCCGCCCCGTGGGGCGACGGCCTAGGTCTCCCTAGAAAGGAGGTGATCCAGCCGCAGGTTCCCCTACGGCTACCTTGTTACGACTTAGTCCCAGTCACCGAGCTTACCGTCGGCGCCTCCGCCCCTTGCGGGTTGGGTCAGCGACTTCGGGTACTCCCGGCTTCCGTGGCTTGACGGGCGGTGTGTACAAGGCTCAGGAACACATTCACCGCGGCGTAGATGATCCGCGATTACTAGCGATTCCAACTTCATGCAGGCGAGTTGCAGCCTGCAATCCGGACTGAGATGGGTTTTTAGGGATTGGCTCCGCCTCGCGGCTTGGCAACCCTCTGTACCCACCATTGTAGCACGTGTGTAGCCCCGGGCATAAAGGCCATGAGGACTTGACGTCATCCCCACCTTCCTCCGCGTTCACCGCGGCAGTCCCCTTAGAGTCCCCGGCATGACCCGCTGGCAACTAAGGGCAAGGGTTTCGCTCGTTAAGGGACTTAACCCGACACTTCACAGCACGAGCTGACGACAGCCATGCAGCACCTGTGCAGGCTCGGGGCTGAACCCGTGGTTCCCCTTTCGGGGTTCTACTACCTGCATGTCAAGCCCGGGATAAGGTTCTTCGCGTTGCCTCGAATTGAACCACATGCTCCACCGCTTGTGTGAGCCCCCGTCAATTCCTTTGAGTTTTAGCCTTGCGACCGTACTCCCCAGGCGGCGCACTTAACGCTTTCGCTGCGGCAGAGATGACCGTCAGGGCCTCCTCCACCTAGTGCGCATCGTTTAGGGCCAGGACTACCGGGGTATCTAATCCCGTTTGCTCCCCTGGCTTTCGGACCTCAGCGTCAGGATACCCCCAGCAGGCTACCTTCGTCATTGGCGTTCCTCTCGATATCTACGCATTTCACCGCTCCACCGAGAGTTCCACCTGCCCCTGAGCACCTCAAGCCCGGCAGTATCGGGCGCCGTTCCTCGGTTGAGCCGAGGGCTTTCACACCCGACAGACCGGGCCGCCTACGTCCTCTTTAAGCCCAGTAATTCCGAGTAACGCTTGCCACCTTCGTCTTACCGCGGCTGCTGGCACGAAGTTAGCCGTGGCTTATTCCGGAGTTGACGTCTGCGCCACCCGCCTGTTCAACGGGCACGCTTCATGCCTCCGAAAAGCGGTTTACACCCCGAAGGGCTTCCTCCCGCACGCGGCGTCGCACCGTCACGCTTGCGCGCATTGCGGATGATTCGAGACTGCTGCACCCCGTAGGGCTCTGGGCAGTGTCTCAGTCCCAGTGAGGCCGGACACCCGCTAAGGCCGGCTACGCGTCATCGCCTTGGTGAGCCGTTACCTCACCAACTAGCTGATACGGAGTAGGCCGCTCCCAGACCGACAGGTCCCGAAGGATCCCCACCTTTGATTCCGGTTCATCCGAACCGGAACGTCATCTGGTATTAACCCGCCTTTCGGCGGACTGTCCCAGTGTCCGGGGTACGTTGCCTGCTTTGTACTCTCCCTTTCGCCACTAGCCGTCCAACCTTTCGGCCGAACGGCTCGTTCGACTTGCATGTCTCAACCACGCCGCCAGCGTTCACTCTGAGCCAGGATCAAACTCTTCAATTGGAAAGCCTGGTCACAAAGCACGACTCACGAGAGTGCGAGTGTGCTTCGTGTCTTTCAACACACCACTTGGCCATCCCGACCGCTTTCCTGCCGGGACCGCCTAACCTCCGCCCGCCCTGCGGTCGCTCGATCGCTCGAACAAGCGCACGACGGTTGGACACACTCCCGCTTTGCTTAGGCTCGGACTGTTTACTTGTCAAAGAGCGCAGGCGTCCACACGCCCTAGAGAACCGGGATTGTAGCTCCGGCCCGGGGGTTGTCAATACTAAACCGCCCCGTGATTTTCACTTTTTTCGGACCCCGCGGCATGAACCGCGTACGGGGTCCCGGATGGGACTACCACCCTACCCCTGTAAGTAGTATAGTATACCATGCGGCCCGGCCTCGTCAAGCACCATTTTTTCCCTTTCCGCACCACCCCGGCAAGCCGCCCCGCACTGCCCCGCAACCAGCCTTAATCGGACCCCAGGAAGCCCCTCTTGAGCCAATCCCCCCCTGCCCGCTCCCGCGCCACCCCCTGCCCCACATGTATCTGTGGCACGGCCGGTCTTGCTTGCCACGCCGACTTGTCACGGCGTAGTCCGAAGGACGAAGACGGAAGCCTTCGGCGAAGGCTTGCCCGGCCGTGGTCCTCTCCATAACTGACGCATTACTGTGCTGGATATTTTGTGCTTGACGGGGGGGGGCAGGTAGGGTATAGTCCGGTTTGTAAGGAAAGATCGGAGAAGCAGCAGCACGTCAGGCAAGGGGGGCTGGGATGGCTTGCAGGGCTCACTCTGGCTTGCGCTGGGCGCTTATCATTTCGCTAACGCTCTTGTTCGCCGTGATCGCGCCGGCGCTCTCGGTTGCGCGCGCTTCAACTCCTTCGCCGGTCGAATCGGATGCCCGCCGGCACGCGATTCATGAGGCCATCGAGCAGTGTGCCGCGCTGGTCGAGGCGGGCGACCATCGCAAGGCGCTGCCGTTGCTCTCGGACCTGCGGCAGGCGCTGGCGAAGCAGGCCGAAGGCGATCCCGGCGCGCCGGAACGCGACGCGGCGCGCGAGTTGCCGCGAGTGGATGCCCTGATTGCCCGCGTCGCCCTGGACTCGAAGGCCCCCGAGAAAGCCCTCGACCTCGTCCGTCCCTACGTCGAGCCGCACGATACCTATAACCCCGACCATGCCGACTGTTACCTCGTCGCGGGCGATGCGCTCCTGGCGCTCGGCAAGCCGTACGACGCATTGCTACTTTTCGATTGGATGGCGGGTGAGACCGAGGGCCTGGCGCTCGTGCGAGCGGCGGAAGGGTGCGGACGGGCGCTCCTCGCCCGCAAGGAGTTCCAAAGGGCCGTCGAGTGCTTCCGCTTCGCCCTCGCCTATGCCCGCGCGTACTGCTACGACCAGGAAGCCTTGATCCGTCGCCTGGAAGGCC
>Ga0307379_10000316_pt1:35000-83059 | contig 83059 bp, 62 predicted proteins | sample UN2MG_FD_202237 | JGI IMG/M metagenome (GOLD analysis project Ga0307379, IMG submission 202237) | Soil microbial communities from Risofladan, Vaasa, Finland - UN-2 | ecosystem: Environmental > Terrestrial > Soil > Coastal area > Acid sulfate soil | place: Finland: Risofladan, Vaasa... | reverse complement strand
TTCGCTTTAGTTGACGGCATGATACTCTCCTTTCAGCACCCAGGGGGTGCACTCACTCGACTGGGATTTGCTTGTTCAGGTTACTATTAGGAACCGCTCCACAACTGTTTATCTATCGTCCGCGGCCGCTAGGGGCCGAGTTTCATCGCTTCGCCGTTCATTGACACTCCCCATTGCTTCTATTCCGCGACTGTCCTACTTGGCCTCTCCAAGCTTGGCCATTGCCTTTTCCGCGGCCTCACGCACCGAGGGATCTCCGTCTTGAAGCGCCGCTTTCAGATTCGCAATAGCGCTTGCATCCCCTATCTCTCCCAAGGATCGCGCCGCCCATCGCCGCACCTCCGCGTCTGAATCCTTCAGCTTCTCCAGGAGCGGATCGACGGCGACCGCATTACCCTCTCTACCCAGGCCGTAAGTAGCCCAACGCCGCACACGCACGTCAGTGTCTCTGGTCATCGAGATGAGTATCCGGATCGCATCTTTGTCCCCGGTCTTGTCGAGCCCGAGACCGTAGGCGGCCCACATGCGAACATCGGCGTCCCCATCCGCCGCCACGGCGATCAGAGCCCGCAGAGCTCGTTCATCCGCGATATGCGCGAGAGCCCAGGCCGACCAACGCCGAACATCAGCGGAGGGGTCACGCAGGGCGACGGTAAGCGGGTCCACCGCCCGGGGATCACGGGCGGCTCCGAGATGACGCGCCGCGTTCATGCGCGTTACCTCGCTCGAATCGCTCAGTTCCTGGATCAGATCTTCGACGCCGACTTTCAACTGTAATCTCGTCAGCGCTTGTTGGCCCATGGTTTTAATGATCTGGTTCTCGTTCAGCTCCCTGCCGGTCAATTGCCCGGTTTTTCTAATTTCCTCACCAAGGAGCTGCATCAAAGGCTCGATCGCGGCGGGATCGCCGATTTCGCCGAGAGCCCAGACGGTCATTTGCCTGACCCGGCTGTCCGGATGCCCAAGTCCCTTCAGCAGCGTCTCGACCGCCCTGGTGTCGCGGATCGATCCAAGGGCCTCGGCTGCTTCGATGACCACCTCGGGCACGTCCTGCTCGAACCTTATAATCAAATCGTTCAGCGCGCGGCTGTCGCCAAAAACACCCAGGAAGTGAGCAGCCCTGGCGCGAACGCGCGCACGCTTGTCGCTCAAGGCGTTGATCAGGAAATCGATGTCGCGCTGAGTGCACTTACCCAACCTGTCGAGCATTTCGAGTGTATCGATTTCCCCGCCGACCTCGGCGGCAGTTTCCCTTACGCCAGCGTCCGCATGGACTGAGGCCCGGGCAAGTACAGCGCCGGCCGCCCTGCCGTCGATCTTGTATAGGGTGAGTATTGCCGCTTCCCTGACAATCTTGTTCTGGTGTTCCAACGCCGCCTTGCTCAAGGCCTCGACCGCCGGTGCGCCGATCGCTCTCAAGGCCGCCGCGGCCTCAGCTTTCGGGGTGGACTTGGTTTGCATCCAAACGTAATTCCCGGGGCGCTCCTCGCTCTCAATTAAGCGGTGCAAATCAACATTCCTCTCGTCCGCCAGCATTTCGATAAGAAGGGGTGCGGCCTCGGCGGCCTGCTCTCCCAGGTGGCTGAGTATGTATGCAGCCTTGGCGTGGACAAACGCGTCATCCGTGCTCAGTTCCCGCAGAAGTCGCGGAAGCTCATCAACATTCACTTTGAGGGGGTCGGTTACTGCCCTCGGAATTTGCTCGTCGTCCTGCTGCCAGATGTTGAAGGCGGCCAGGCTGGTCACGGAAAGGATTACCAGGACGAGCATCGCGCCCGAGGCAAGCCGGTTGCCGGCGCCGCGTCTGATGTTCGGATCGAGGATGCACAGCAGGCGGTCTTTCAAACTCGAACCCTCCGAGATCGCGGCTGCCTGCCAAAGCGGCCTGTCGAAGGCACCGATGTCGGCCGCGACTTCCATCAATTGGGTCGCGTAGTCTGAAGGCTTGGTACCGGCGTTGAGCACGAGGTCGTCGCAGGAGCGCTCGCGCTCGGCCCTCATCTTCGCCACCGCCAGCCAGACGATTGGATTGAACCACTGGATCGCCAACGCCACCTGTGCGAGCAACTCTGAGAGCCCATCCCAGCGACTGACATGGGCAAACTCATGGAGCAGGACTACCCGCGCGCGATCTTCTGTCCACTCCTCCGCACTTTCGGGCAGGATCAGCTTCGGCCGGAGGATGCCGAAGTTAATGGCGGCCTTCGTGATACCACTCTTCAGCAGCCGAAAACGCCGCCTCACACCGAGCCCCTCCGAGATATCCTTCGAAAGGCTCTCCCAAAATCCGCCTTCCAGCCTCCCCGATTTGAGCGTGATCCACCAGAGGCCGATCTTCCCGACGAGCAGCCACAACAGGTAGACGACAGTTCCACCGAGCCAAAGGATTGATATCCAGAGAGTCCAGTTCAGCGGTGTGGCGGATCCCTCCGTCTCGCCTCGGATCTCGGATTGCAGCGAAATCTGAGGGATACTGATCTCTCCCTCCGCCGATTCAGCGTAGGAATTCTGGTCCAGTGAAATAGCCAGTTTAGCGCCGGCCCCAGACCGGGTGAGCGCAGGATCGGGCAATATCTGCAGGGTTATCGACGGCACGAGTAGCGAAACAAGCGGAATCAGGAAAACGCCCGCGAGCGCGAAAATCCAGAACCGGCCCCGCAAGGAAGCGGAGAGTTTCTTCCGAAGCAACCAGGTCAGCGCGTAAGTGAAGATGAGCAAGGCCGATCCCTTGATAAATATCTCGGCCAGCAGTTTTACGGTTTCAACCGAGGCCGTTTCGATGGCAGCCATCTCCTCACCTCCCCTTTCTTCGGGCCGACTCGATCAGGTGGATGATCGACTCCACTTCATCTTCCGAGATATCGGCCTCGCCCTGCTTCAGCAATGCTATCGCCGCCTTGCTGGCGGAGCCGTGGAAGAAGGTGTCCATTACATTCGCGAGAGCCGAATTTCTCGCTTCCTCGGCGGGGATGGTTGGGTAGTAGAGATAACGGTTGTCTGGCAAACGCTCATGACGCAGAAAGCCCTTTTCCTCGAGGATGCTCATGAGCTTCCTTACCGTGGAATACCCTGGTTCGTCCGGCAGGCTGGACGCTACCTCCTGCGCGGTAGCTTTGCCCTGCTTGTAAACTATTTCCATTATCTGCCGCTCACGGCGGCTGAGTTCGTTTATCAAGGATTTTTTTGTCATATGGTCCACTCCTTCGGAGTTCCTGCCGCTTGCAGGTCATATGCGAATATTTTCGCCTGCAAATAATTTCGCTAATGGGAAAGGTTTTGTCAAGAGGAAAATGCGAATTTTTTCGCCGGCAGTCTAAACCAGAGCCTTGTTCCGATCCCAAAGCGCGACACACGCGTAGCCGCATCTCCAGTATTTTTCAGCAGGACACTGCGTTTGAAGTATCAGAATAATCATAACAGCGTCATCAAGACTGCGGATGTATACTATTTCCGTCACACTAAATTCCGGGGTGCAAATCATGTCCATGATACTCTTCGTAGCAACGCGCGGATCGGACGATCCCACCATGGCAACTTTCCCTTTCGAATTAGCGGTTGGGGCGGTCAAGGAAGGCCAACAGGCCCAGATCGCCTTGCTCGGCGAATCTGTGGTGACGATGCGGGACGCCGTCGCCGAGGAAATGCACGGCTTCGGCTGCCAACCGCTGAAGGAAGCGCTTGCAGAGGTGATCGAGCACGAGATCCCGATCTATGTCTGAGGATCGTGCGCGAGGACCCGTGGGGTCCTGGAATCCGATCTGGAGGGCAAGAACGCGGTCATTTTAAATACCAAGCTCTTCGTCGAGCTTACTCTCGACTGCGACAAGGTGGTCAGTCTCTAAGTTCGACCTCGACCCGCGACCGAGGCAATCATTAGCAGCTCTTATTATATCCATGATATTAATATATCAGCGAGACAATGCTATAAATATAGTTCGATGCCTCTAAACCAAAAGACGGCTGGATCCAGATCGAGATGGATTCAGCCCTCTTCACCGGCAACAATAACGGGGTAAAGACGATTGTAAGTGAAATAGTTGGTCAGCACCTGGCGGACGAAGTGGCGGGTTTGCTGGTAAGGGATGGAGTCGATGAACAGGTCGTCCGGCAGCCCGCGGCCTGTCAGCCACCAGGCTCCCACGCGGTCTTCGCCTGCGTTGTATGCAGCGATAGCCGGCACGTAGAAACCATCGAACTCCCTCATCAGAAAGGCCAGAAGCTGTGCGGCAAGAAGAGCGTTGACTTGCGGTTCCTTCAGCTCACTCTCGCCGAGGCCCGGGAGGCCTAACTTCGGCGCGAGTTGGTCGGCGGTATAGGGCATAATCTGGAACAGTCCGACGGCGCCGACGGAGGAGATAGCGGCGGCGTCAAAGCGTGACTCCTGGCGCATCAAGGCCAACATGAGCACCGGATCGATATTCTGCGCGGCCGCCGCATATCTGATTTCTTTCCAATAAGGTCTGGGAAAAGCGAGGGACCAGAAGTCGGAGGGAGTGCCTGATGCCGGGCGCAGCAGATAGCGGCTGAAGTGTGTCGCGATCAAACCCAGCGAAGCACGATGATCGCCGGCGTCCGCGAGCGCCCTGATGGTGCAGAGCGCAAGGCCGTCGTCGGAAGAGAATCTCGATAGCAACGAAAGGAGCATGCGCGCCGCATGTTCACGCAAGCCCGCCTCAGCGAGAATAACCGCCGCCTTGTAGAGAGAATTCCGTTGAGCGCTCTTGCTTAAAGCAGTATCGGGAAAACTCAGAGGCTTGAGGCTTACCGAGCGCCGCAACGATTCCACTTTGGGCTCGGGAACTTCCTCTGCGAGTGAGGGCAAGATTAATTTCGCCCTGACTCCGTAGTAATGGTAGGGATAGCGCTCGACCAACCGCAGGGCGGCCTTCAACGCCGCCTCTCGGTTGCCGAGCTTGCTCTCGGCCACTGCCAGCCAGTAGTAAGCGGCGTAACCCATATCACCATTGGGGCCTAGACTGACCAGCGCGCGAAGGTTGGTGGCGGCGCGGCTGTTTTGGCCAGCGCGGAGAGCCGCTACGCCGGCGCGCCACAGCACCTCGCGCTTGGCGTTTCTACCCTCCGCGGCACGGTAAACCTCGCGGTAGACATCGAGTCCACTCTCCACTTCGCCGATACTGACCAGATAGGACGCAAACACGACACCCGCATTATGCTGCATCGAATGCGACACTCCACTGCTTCGCAAGGCGGCGGCGATCGCCTTGACCTGCCCGGTTCCGCCAAGCCTTACGTGAAGACGTAATTCCAGGTAGCGGACATCACTTCTCAGAGCGCTATCGGGAAACGCGTCGTAGAAGGCACGGCAGCGGGCCAGACACTCGTCGTTGGCGCGCTTGCGGTAGAGTGTTTCAATGGCCTCGAGCTCGATCCGCTCCCGGCGGTCGGTGTTGGGATGGAAATCCTGCCAATCTCGCAGCAATTCTAGTGACATATCAAAGCGCGAAGCGTTGCGTAATTTCCTTACCAGGCTGAGATATTGGTCCTCGGTAAATGGCTTCGGCTTATCGCCGGCGGCCTCGGCGAGTTGCTTCTCGCGTTCGCGGGCTGTTGCAAAGGTGGACACAAGCGAGTGGTTGAGCTGGGCGCTGCGCAAGAGGGCGATCGTCTTGCCGACGTCCCCTGCGCCTTCCGCGCAATCCGCCAGGCCGGTACGGGCATGATCGGCATAACTCCCCCTGCTGCGGCTGTTCAGCACCTTCTGGAAGAGAGCCGCCCCCCGTGCGTAATTTTCGGAGTTGACGAAGGCATCGGCCACGTCGAGCGCGAGGTCGCGATTATTACGGATCCCGTCAAGCGATATCAGGCTCTCCAGGGCCGAGACCGCCTCTTCAAGCGTACCGCGCTGGAGCCTGCTGATGACTACCGCCCGCAAGGCGTAGACTTTTAACGCGGCTTCGGCCTGGGCTAACTCCAGCCAGTGGACTTCGCTCTCTTCATGCCTGCCTACTTCGGTTAGCAGCGCTGCCTTCATCACCCTCCCGGAAACCGGTACCTTGCCATCGCCAAATGCGGAAAGGCTCTCTTCGAGCGATTTCAACGCATCGGCGGGTTTCCCCCGCTCCCACAAGTCCTTAGCTTTCGAGAAAAGCGGATCGGGAAGCCGAGCGTCATCTGCGAAGGTAAACGAGCAGAAAACCGCGGAGAGCAGCAGCGCGACTAACAATCGATAGATTGGCACTTTAATTCTCATTGCCAAGGGAATCCGTCACCCGGAAAGAAACACGTAACAAACAATGCAATAATACACCTTTTCCGCTTTTTTTTCAATGAATTGGAGGATTTTGCGGCGAACAAAACGCTTGCTCGAATCGTAAGTAAAAGCGAATGGGTCCATGCGGAGGAAATCCCATTATGGCAAAGAAGTTACGCGAGGAATCGCTTCTGCCGAAATTCTCGGTGACGCGGCCGGTGACAGTTATCGTCATTTTCGTGGCGCTTCTGGTCGTCGGTTACATCGCCTACACCAAGATCCCTCTGGAAATGCTCCCGTCAGGCTTCACGGTGCCGTTCATGGGAGTGTTTGTGTCCTACCCGAATGCAACTCCGGAGGAAATAGAGCAGCAGATCACCCGACCAATCGAGCAAATCCTGGGCACGGTGCGTAACCTGAAACGCACGACGGCTTCAATCGGGCGCGATTACACCTGGATCGGCATCCAGCTGCAACAGGGCACCGACATGGACCTCGCCTACGCTGAGGTCCGCGACCGGATGGACCGTGTTATGAGCGAGGTACCCGAGGACGTTGAGCGCATCGTCGTCCGCAGGTTTGACATAAACGATGACGCAGAGATGTACATCTCGCTTCTGATCCACAAGGACATCCCCGACCTTTATTACTTCCTCAATCACAACCTCGGCAAGCAGCTTATGCGAATTGATGGGATAGCCAACGTCGAATTCGAAGGTGTCCAAGAGAAGAATTTTGAGATCCTGCTCCAGATGGACAAGATCTCCGCCCATCGCATCAACCTCGGTGAGTTGGTCCAGACGCTGCGCAACTCCAATTTCAGCATTCCCAGCGGTTTCGTCCGCGAGGGCGATAAGCGCTTCTACATCCGCGGCATGGGCCGCTTCCGCAGCATCGACGAAATTAAAAAGCTGGAAATCCGGCCTGGCGTTCTTGTTGAAGACATAGCCACCATCTCCTTCGATGTCCCCAAGCAGGAAAGCATCAGCCGGATGAACTCCCAGGATGGCGTCTGGATCGTCATCAACAAGAAATCCGGGGCTAACAGCGTCGATCTCCATTTCAAAGTAATGGAAGCCCTCGACAAGGAATTCACCTCCAATCCCAGCCTCGCCGGCGTCGAACGTGGATTCGCATTCACCCAGGGGGACTTGATTCTCAATGCTCTTACAGACCTGCAGGAAACCGCCTTCTGGGCCGCAATCTTCGCGGTTCTGGTGCTGTTCTTCTTCCTGAGGCATGTGCGGATGACGCTTGTCATAACGCTCGCGATCCCGATCAGCCTGCTGGCGACCCTGGTGATCATGTACTTCACCGGCGAGACGCTTAACCTGTTGACGCTGATGGGACTGATGGTCAGCGTGGGCCTAGTGGTGGACAACTCCGTCGTCGTCGTCGAAAATATCTTCCGCCACCGCAAGGCCGGCGACGACCCGAAGAGGTCTGCGATCAGGGGCGCGAGCGAGGTCGGCCTGGCCGTCGTGATGGCCACTCTGACCACCGTCGTCGTCTTCCTGCCGATGATCCTGATGGGCGGCGACCAGATGATGAGCTTCTTCATGGGGCGCATCGGCTTCCCGGTGGTCTTCGCGCTGCTCAGCAGCCTGTTTGTCGCGCTGATCTTTATCCCTGTGACGACCACCCTCTTCAAGGACAAAGGAAAAATCGGCAGCTCGAAGCTGATCGATTGGGTACGCGACCGCTATGTGGACTCTCTGCGCTGGGCCGTGGCTCATCGCGTTGAAACGATAATCCTCGCCTTTTTCATCCTGTTCGGGATCCTGACTTACACAAGCGACCTTGGCTACCAGGATGACATGCAGGGCAGCCTCAACACTCCGATAAGACTGAGGTTGGACAAGCGTTATAGCGACCTCACCGGCTATCCCTCCCAGGTCGCCGACAAGATCGAAAAGTGGATAGTGAACCACAAGGAAGGTCTTGGCGATTACGTTGCTTTCAACACCAACATCAGCAGCGAGTGGGTGCGGGTCAACCTGTTTTACGACTCCGGCAAGAGTTCGACCCCGCTGCTGGAGAAGCCCGTCCTGTGGGTGAAAAATGTGCTCTTCATGAATGACATGAACAAGAATCCGCAGATGGAGCGTCAGGACTACATCCGGAAGAACCTAATGGATGACATCGGTATGCTTCCCGGCGAGGCCGAATTGTACGTCGGCTGGGGTCACAATGCGAATCAGAGCGAGAGAGGCCAAATCCAGCTGGTTCTCGAGGGGCGCGACTACTCCGAGCTGCGCCGTTGGGGAGAACGTGTGCGCCTGGAGTTGAGCGAGCTGCCCGATGTGCTTAACGTCGAGACCGACATCGAATCCGGAAGGGACGAACTGGCTGTTTCGATCAATCGGGAGCGGGCACGCAACGCCAATGTCGAGTTGGCCTGGGCTGTGGCAACGATAAGCAACGCGCTGCGGGGCGCGCAACTACCCAAGTTTCAGGAGAAGGACCGCGAGATCCGGGTGATGGTGCGGTTGCGCGAGGAGGACCGCAAGAACGTCGAGGAATTCAAGAACCTTCGCATCCCGACGATGGACGGCCGCGAAGTGCCGCTGAGCTCGATTGCCAGCTTCGAGCACACGCGAGGCCCCAGCAACATATCACACTGGAACAAAAAGCCTAACTACGACATTACTATCACCGGCAAGAGCGACCGCATTGATCAATTGGCGATGACTGTCTCCAACGCCATGCATAACCTGGGTAACGGCGATGGTTACAGCTACAGCTTCGGGGAGAGATTCCAGCGCATGCAGGAGGATCAGGACAGCTTCCTCTTCGCAATGCTTATGGCCGTTGTCTTCGTCTTCCTGCTCATGGGAGTTCTGTTCGAGAGCTTCGCGTTGCCGCTGACGATTATCTGCACCATACCGTTCGCGTTTGCTGGCTCTCAACTATTGCTGAAAATATACGGCCAGCCCGCCAACCTGTTCGCATTCATCGGTATAGTGATTATCATCGGCGTTGTCGTGAACAACGGTATCGTGCTTATCGACCTGATCAACCGGCAACGGCGCAAGGGCATGGATCGCCAGCAAGCGATATCTCTCGCCGGCTACTATCGCTTCCGGCCCATTCTGATGACCGCCGGCACCACTATTTTCAGCCTGATACCGATGGCCTTCGGCGATGCCAACCTCATCAACATGCCATACAATCCTCTGGGAATGGCGATGATCGGAGGCCTGGCGCTGAATTCGCTCCTGTCGCTGCTTCTGGTACCGGTCTTCTACACGCTGTTCGACGATCTCAAGCGCATCTGGCAGTGGATGGTTTCCATCCTGTTCGGGAGGAAAACTGAAGCGCCCGAGGAAGCCTTGGGCGGAGCCGACAGCTGAGTCCCGCTTTCCAAGGATAAACTTCAGCGGACATTGCTGTTAATATCCATTTATATAAAGCTGATTTGGAGAGTTGTAAGGGAGGGAAAATTTGAGCACGAGCAACCGCCATTCAGTTGCCCTGATTTGCCTTTCGCTGATTCTGATACTTTTCCCGGCTTCGTGTCTGAATGCCGAACAAAACACCGAGGTTTCGGCTGCGGCTGAATCGATAACCGTCGAGGAGCTCAAAGGGCATGTCTTTTTCCTGGCCTCGGATGAACTGGGGGGGCGGGGAATCGGCAGCGCAGGTTACATGGTCGCGGCGCATTACGCCGCCGTTCAATTCGAACAGGCCGGTTGCCGGCCGATAATTCCCGGAGAAAGCGGCAAATCCGCGTTCCTCCAGCATTTTTCGATCGAATCCGGCAAACTTTCCATCCCAGCCGAGCTTAGAGCGGCTCTCAGCCGAACGGAAAGCCGGTTTCGGATGAATACGACATCGAGCAAAATCGAAACGGCCAACGTTGTAGCGATGTTCGAGGGCAGCGATCCGGAACTGAAAAAAGAGTACGTGACGGTAAGTGCCCACCTCGATCACCTGGGTACGGCGGAGGACGTTATCTATAACGGCGCCGATGACGACGCCAGCGGCTGCGCCGCCGTTCTTGAGTTGGCCGAGGCCGTCGCCACCGCAGAGCTGAGGAGATCAGTCGTCTTCATCCTCTTCGGAGCAGAGGAAACGGGCTTGCACGGCTCGAATTATTTCGTCGAAAACAGCCCCATTCCTCTCGATTGCACCATCGCCAACGTCAACCTCGACATGATCGGGCGCTTCGAGCATCCCGCAGCCCGAGAAGGCATCATCGCCGTGGGCGCTACGGCCCTCTGCGATGACATGAAAGAGATAACCGATGCGGTAAACGCGCGAACCCTCGGGCTCAAGATCGACTACGACAGCGGTGACGAGTACTTCAGGGATAGCGATCACTTTAGCTTTTTTCAACAGGGCATTCCTGTCATCTTCTTCTTCGATGGGCTGCACGAAGACTTCCACAAGCCGAGCGACGATGCCGATAGAATCGACTACGAAAGGATGAGGCTCGTTGCGCAATTGTCGTGTGAGCTCATCATCGAGCTGGCAAACAGCGATTCGGTGCCTTGCGCTTCGAACGTGAAATAAGATCTCGCTGGCTGAATTCTGCATCAGATACCCCTATGCTTCGGATTTCTCGAATATCAAGCACCCGGGAACGAGGTCGGCGAGATCGATTTCGAGCGGGCCCTCTCGGTTTTGCTGCTCGCTTATGCCCCCGCGCTGGAATTCGGTAATTCCGAATCCTTGCCTCTGCGAATTCGGTATCGAGTAAAGCATCGAGGTAAGGACAACCAATGAAGAATCCGCTATCATGGTTATTAGTACAAGAGAAACCAGCAAGAGCAGTCCCGACCTATTAAAATCGGCACATTAACCTTAAAGAAGCCGCGTCCAAGGATAATGGGTAAGCTTGAAGTGACACCTCGGAATTATCAATAAAATCGGAGAAAAGAGATGTGGAAAAAAGTCCTTCCCATCGCGATCGCGATCCCCGCTATATTCAGCGGATTCCTCCTGGCCGATGAGACTGCAAGGGATAAGGCGGCTGCGTCGATCACTATCGATGAGTTGCGCGACCATTTATATTACCTGGCCTCCGACGCTCTCGAGGGCCGCATGCCCGGCGAGCCGGGCTACCGGATTGCCGCCGAGTACAGCGCGACGCAATTCCGCGCGGCAGGCTTGGAGGTCCCGGATTTCGGCAAGGATACGCCGGCGTTCCTGCAACCCGTACCGTTGCAGCGGACCGACCTCGGGCCGGATAACTACATCAAGATCATCAGAGGCGGCAAGGAGGAGAAATTCGAGCACGGCGAGAAATACCTGCTATTCCATCCGGGCAAGGAAGACATCTCATCCACTCCTCTAGCTCCGCTGTTCCTGGGTTACGGCATCAGCGAACCGGAATATGGCTGGGACGACCTGGCCGGTCACGAAATCGAAGGCCGCTTCGTGCTCATCATGCTCGGCGTTCCCGGCGTGGACGGCAAGCCGGTTTTACCGGATGAAATTAATAAGGAGTACGCCGACCAATTCCGGGGTATGTTCAAGAAAGTGAGAGTACTTGTCGAGAAGGGTGCGGGTGGGATCGTTATCGTGCCGAACCTCGAAATCGCGATGGCCTGGAACATGCTGCACAAGATGCTTGGAAGGATGTCAATCTCACTGGTCGGCTCAAGCGACAGACGCGGCATGTTGGACTTCCCCGTGCCGGTGATCATCGCGCATGCGAACCTGATTAACGCGATGTTCGAAGGTCGCGGTTACGATCCCCTCGGCCGGAAAGGCAAATACGGCACCTTCGAGCTCGACGATGCAGAATTCGTGCTCAACATCGACGTGGAAAAAGTGAGCTTCGATTCGCCGAATGTCGTGGCGATAGTCCATGGCAGCGACCCGCAATTACGGGATGAATACATCACGGTCGGCGCGCACCTCGACCACATTGGCGTGCAGAACGGAAAGGTATTCAACGGAGCCGACGACAATGCCAGTGGCTGCGTCGCGATCCTCGAAGCCGCAGAGGCGGTGGCTATCAGCCCGCCGCGCCGCTCAGTGATTTTTATTCTCTACACAGCAGAAGAAATCGGACTCTACGGCTCAACCTACTTTGTTGCCAACACCCCGGTGCCGTTGGAGCAGGTAGTGGTTAACATCAACCTCGACATGGTCGGACGCAGCGACTCTGAGCCGCCCGGTTTGCTGGTCATCGGCTCACAAGAGATCTGCGGAGAGTTGAAAACGCTTGTGATAGGGACAAACGAGAAGCGCGTCAATGCCGAGCTGAATTTCACTACAGATGAGTCTGATCCGTTGAACTACTTCAACCGCAGTGATCACATCAATTTTCATCGCAATGGAATCCCTGTGGTTTTCCTGTCGTGCGGGGAGCACAATGACTACCACACCCCTAACGACGACGTTGAGAAGATCGACTTCAAGAGGCTGCGCTCCGCGTCGCTGTTGACCTATGAACTGGTGATGGAATTGGGTAATCGAGACGAGAGGATTTGCACTCCGAAATAACTTCGAGGTTAACGTTTGCGGACGTCGGCATCCTCGGATACAATTGGGACTACCGGCGCCTCCGCACTAGAAGTGGAATGACGTTGTGTTGTTGCTGATCAAAGTACTGGCCTTGCTAAACCTATTGCTTCCTGCCTCGGGTGCGGCGCAGGTTGATGGCGACATTATCGGCTGCGACGGCCGGGCCATTGATCGGGAAGCTTACTCGGAGGCTCTCGAGATCATCCGCTACCGCGTCGAGACCCGGCGCATCGTGGAACCGTTACTAATCCTAAGCACAAATGGCGATCCCGATATCCTTGGCCTGATTGCCATCGACGAAAACCTGCCGCTCTCCGTGCGGGAGGTCGCCGCGAATGCCATTCTGGATCAGCTTTACGTAGCCGACCCATACTTCCAGGCCTGCGCCGATCACTACCTTGTTATCCTGGCTTTTTCACCGGAGAAATCACTGAGATTCAAAGCCGCTATCGGCGTGGCAATCCTGGAGCACTGGTGCTTCCTCTCGAATTCCCGTCCGGGGCAGAGGCCAACAACTTTGTATGAGCTTCAGTATGCTGCGATACGCGAACCGGATCCCGAAGCCCGGCTGGCAATGAGTGAATTGCTGAGCGGAGATCCCTCGGAATTGATCGGCGGCACGGCGCTCGGCGACAGCACAGCCCGCGAAGCGCCATATCGAATGTTCGACTCCTTGCCCATGCCACCGCTGATGGAGGAGGACAGCAGAGAGGGTCCGGTGTCACGGGCCTGGCGACTGAACAGGTGGGCGACTTCGATCAATGCCATGCTGGAATCAATGAATGACGAATCCGCGGATGCCGGCGAGGCTGAGGTATTTAACGAACTCAACAAAGCAAAGCCGCAACAACTCCGCTCCTTCCTGTCGCGCTTCCGCGTGACCGTTCCCGCTGAGGAAGGCCTTAGCCTCAGCCATCCACCGCTGGTGGATTTTTTCGTCAATATGGCCTTGTGGAGTCGCGATCCCTACCTCCGATCCCTCGCTCTGGCGCCGGTTGCCGCTGGTCCAGCTGAGCGAGCCTTGAACTTCCTGCTCGACCGGCTGGCCAACGATCCCGCGCCGCTGGTGCGCCTCACGGCTGCGGACCTGCTAAAGTCATTCTGCGAAGACCAGCAGGTGCGGCAGCGAATGATCGCGATATTCCGCGACGAAGCAGACGCGCGGGTCAAACTGCGCATGGCACACTCACTCGTCTGGTCCTTCGGCGATAGGCCGCCGCCGGACATTCAGGCTTTCCTGCTCGGAAGGCTGAGGGATCAGCAGGAAAAGAGGCTGCTGGGCTACATCGTCGCCGTCCTGGGCTCCGCGCGCGTCCGCAGCGCTTCCGAACCGCTCACCGAGCTTGCCCGCAGCATCTCCGATCCGATGCTGCGGCGCCGGATCGAGGACGCCTTGCGGTCGATCCGCACCCGGCCCAACAACTAGTTAATCACGGAGGAATCATGGGAACCGCCACTTCAGGGACCGGTGCGGCCGGCTCGCGTAGCTGCCTGATGGAAGTGATCGAGAGCCGGAGGAGCGTGCGCGCATACGCCGACAGGCCGGTTGACCGATCATTGATTGCGGAGTGCATCGAGGCGGTCCGTTTCGCGCCCAGCGCATGCAACGTCCAACCCTGGCGCTTCCTGGCCGTCGACGAGCCGGGCCTGCGCGACCGGCTCGCCGCTGCGGCATTCAGCGGCATTTACAAAGCCACGCGTTTCGCCGCCGATGCGCCGGTCCTGATGGTGCTGCTGACGCGCTTCGACTGGTTCGTGCAGGGTGCAGGCAGGCAAATCCAGGGCACACAGTACCACCTGCTGGATGCCGGAATAGCAGGGGAGCACTTCGTCCTGCGTGCCGCAGAGTTCGGCTTGGGGACTTGCTGGATTGGCTGGTACAACCGTCGCAAGCTACGCAAGATCCTGCGCATCCCGCGACGCTACCGCGTCTGCGCGATGATTGCACTCGGCTGGCCCGCGGAGGATTTCAAATCCAAGGAAAAACTACGCCACCAAGCCGGGCAGCTTATCAGCTTTAATGAGATCTCCTTCGACGGCGAGTGATCCTGAATCTTGATCCGGCTCAGGTAAAAACGATCGATTCGAGAGGCACCCTATAATGCGCCCTCCAAATGCCGCAGGCAGCCATAGATGAGAGACTACATTAACCAATTGTTGTATACCGATCCAGGTGATCCACAAAATATTTAATACAATCGCCTGTTCAGCGAAATGGAGCCTCATATACTGAACATATAACTTGACAAGCGGTTTTTTGTTCAGCATATTGTTCAGCATTGCGGCGGCACCCTTTTTCCGTTCACCCGCTAATGCTGAGCAAACAGACACTCCCGATGGACCGGGGGGTGGTTACGAACAACAAGCGCGAGGGAGCAAATAATGCAGAACGATTTTTGTCACATCGAACTCAACACCACTGATTTGGTAGGAGCCAAGAAGTTTTACTTCGCTCTCTTCGACTGGGACACTGAAGAGATGCCGATGCCCGGCGGCCAGCCTTACGTGATCCTTAAGCCCGGCAAGGGCCCGATGGGCGGCATGATGAGGAGCCCCGAGCCGAGCGCGCTGCCGACATGGCTTGTCTACATTACCGTGGACAACGTCGAGGCATCCTCGAAGAAGGCCGCAGAACTCGGCGGGAAGGTTCTCCTTGGTAAAACCCCGGTTACGGATATGGGCCATTTCGCGGTCATTCAAGACCCGCAGGGAGCCGTGTTCGCCGCCTGGGAGCCGATCAAAAAGTAACATAGATACAATTATATCTATGTTAACCTCTTCTTTTCAGTGCTTTACGGGCGCCGTGTTTTCCTCGGCGCCCTCTCGCCGTACAAGTCTATCAGGCAGGAAAACTCAGAGGACCTTGCGCAGGTGCACCAGGTCCGCCCCGTCGGCACGCATGTTGTGCGACATCCGGATCGGGATGAAGCCTTCGTCGAGGACCAACTTGAGCATTGGGACATTCTCGGCGTAGACTGCCACATCGATCGCCTTGTACTCGAGAGTTCGCGCCTTGCCGATGACGTGCTCGGTCAGCCGGCGGCCTATGCCCTTCCGCCGGCACTCCCTCCGCACCACGAGCGAGAGGAACTCGAATCCGGTGACGGGATCGGTCCTGGTCAACGCCAGGCCGGATATTCTTCCCGCCCCGTCCATTTCGCTGTAGTAACTGACGCCGTGCTCAACATGAGCCCTGAACCAGGCATCCAGCGTCTCCTCGCTGAACGGCCTGAGGGTGAAGCTGAGCATCGGCAGGTTCCGCGGATCGTTGAACAACCCGATGTAGGCTTCCTTCAACAACGCGAAGTGCCCTATGTTCTTCTCCGGCCTCAACTCTTCGATCATCGTCGCCCCCCCTGTATTCCACCTTACATATTAATCTAAGGCAATTTTCATTTCGATCCCTATGACCTTCTCTTTTGAATACTCCTGTCTCTCTGCTGAAATCCGGTATCATTTTTCATGCGGAGAGTCCAATCACCCTATTGTCAAAGTTCATTATACATTATAATTATTTTCTGATCACTCCTGTGTTTCGGCACTATTATTATATCTCAACACATTTTAATTATATCTTCTTCATATCTTCTCTTTCTCCATCCAATTGACAATAGAAATGCAGCCCCCGCGAGCCATTACTCTGCATTCAGTGAATCCATGTGTCATGGATTCGCGCTACGTTTTCTCTTCTTTTTGATGGTTCTATTATTTATCTTTCTCAATGCAGTATCTTGAAAATAGTACTAGTAATATCTTCATGCAGGAAATCATCAGTATCAACGGCATTTAGGAAATTCCGAGGCAATACTGATACTCCCTGTGGGTAACTACAATTCAAATCAATACACCTCTGTCTAACGTCAAAAAAAACACTGACAGTTATGCACATAGAATCTCTTGTACGATCAGCCGAAGATCTCGCGCAGGCGATCAAGAAGTGATTTCTTGTCCGCGCCAGGTGTGTAGTCCTCTTCATCCAGCAGCTCGAGTTCCTCGAACAGCTTGCGCTTGGATTTGCTCAATTTGGAGGGTGTTTTGACCGAGGCAATAACGTAGAGATCTCCCTTGCGACCGCTGTCGACGCCGGGCATGCCTTTACCCTTGAGCCTGAAGCTGGAACCGCTTTGTGTGCCGGCGGGGATCTTGAGCTTGGCGTCGCCGTCGAGGGTAGGCACCTTCAGCTCACCTCCCAAAGCGGCACGGCTGAAGGATACCGGCAGCTCGAGCACAAGGTTCAAACCGTCACGCTTGAAGATGTTGTGTTCGGAGATACGAATGTCGACATAGAGATCTCCCGCGGGCCCGCCGTGAACTCCGCCCTCGCCCTCTCTACTGATGCGCAGCCGTTGGCCTGTCTCAACACCCGCCGGAATGCTTATCGTCAACTCCCGCTCGGCTTCAACGAGGCCGTGACCACCGCACGCCTTGCATGAGCTGGCTGGAATTTCCCCGATCCCGCCACACATGCGGCAATCCTGGCTGACAGTTAGGAAACCCTGGCGGTAGGTCACTTGCCCCTGGCCGCCGCAAGTCGGGCAGGTTTTCATGCCGGATTCGGGATCCGCGCCGTTTCCGCCGCATTTCTCGCATGTGTCCCGGCGGCTCAGCTTTATCTTGCGCTTCACGCCTTCGAAAGCATCCTCGAGCGTCAGTTCCAGCACGTAACGAAGGTCGTTGCCCTGGCGCGCGGCGGAGCGCTTGCGCCGGCCGCGGGGCCGGCCTCCGAAAAAGCTGCTGAAGCCGAAGAAGTCGCCAATGATGTCCTCGAACTCGCTGAAGATATCGGAGTTGAAATCGAACCCGCCCGTCGGCGAACCGCCAGTTGAAACGCCTGCGTGACCGAAGCGGTCGTACATCGAGCGCTTTTGCGGGTCGGCGAGCACGGCGTAGGCTTCCGCCGCCTCCTTGAACTTCTCTTCCGCCTGCGGATCGTCAGTGTTACGATCGGGATGGTACTTGAGCGCCAGCTGTCGGTACGCCTTTTTTATTTCCTGCGCATCGGCGCCGCGCTCAACGCCGAGCACTTCGTAATAATCTCTCTTTGCCATCCCTATATCTTTTCCGGATTAGCGGATTGGTATCTCTGCGGGCCCGCCGTTTTCTTCGTTATCAGGGGAGTCTTCAGGGGGTGCCGCCACCTTCACTTTGGCTGGACGCAGCACTCGCCCGCCCAGCAAGTAACCTCGCTGCAGCTCGCTGGTCACAAAGTCCTCAGGGTGATCCGAGGTCTCCTCGCGAACGACGGCTTCGTGATAGTGGGGATCGAATCGCCGGCCGAGAGCCTCGATCGGCTCCAACCCGTGGCGCCCGAGAATCTCCTGCATCTGCTTGAGGATCATCTCCACGCCCAGCCGGTAGTCGTCGGCATTCTCCGAATCTGCCGCCAGGGCCAGCTCGAGGTGGTCGACCACCGGCAGCATTTCCTCGATCAGCGCTGCGGCAGCCTGTTCAGTCAATTCCTCGCGCTCACGCCGGACCCGTTTGCGATAGTTGTCAAATTCGGCGACTTTGCGCTGCAGAAGATCCTTCAGCCCTGATAGTACGTCGGGCTCACTTGTCGTGGGGGAGGAATCACCTTCTCCGGCAGGCGCGCCAAGCTTGGAGACTCCGGCCTCTTCCGCCTGTTTGCGGTAGGCGGCAGCAGCCACATCGCCGCCAAGCGGCTTGGGATTTAAATCTTTCGCGCCGGCGGCGTGCTCGTCGTCTTTTTTGCTCTCTTCAGTCATGGTTACACGTCAGTCAGATCGGCAGACGGCTGATCTGCTTTGAAACAAGATCCACCAGGAAGACCGTGCGCGGATACAACATTCTAGTCGGTCCGAGAACACCGATGGAGCCGCGCGAGCCGTCGGGGAACGTATATGCGCTAGCGACCAGGCTGCAGCCCCGGATGCCCTTGAGGTCGCTCTCGCTGCCGATGACCACCTGTACCCCTTCCCCGTCAAGACAGCTGTTTAGAAGTTGAAGCAAATGCCGTTTCTCTTCGATAGCGCGCATTAGCACGCGCAACTGCTCGCGGTCGGTGAAATCCGGTCCTTCGAAGATGTTGATGGTGCCTTCGACATAGAAATCTTCGTCGCCGAAGCCGTCGGCAAAGCTGGATCGCGCGAAGTAGAGAGCATTGCGCACAAGCATATCCATCATCGCCCTCTCACGATCGAGCATCTCCTCAACTTTCCTGCGCAACTCCGTCAGTGACATCCCATGGAACCGCTCCACCACCCACTCGCCGATGCGATTCAGCTCTTCCTGGCTGATATCGGCGTCGATCCGGATCATTTTGTTGTGAACGAGACCGGCTCGATCGACAAAAATCACAAGCACACGATCCGGCCCCTGCTTGATGAAATCAACATGACTAAAGACGGCGCTCTCGAACTGCGGTGCCGAAACAATGCCGATGTAGTGGCTGTAGCTGCTCAGCAGCTTGGAGGTTTTTTCGAGAATCGAGCCGACAACACCCTGGTAGCTCTTGAAAAAGGCTTTGATCTCGCGCTGCTCGGCCACCGGGAGAGCCGGCTGATCCATCAGAATATCGACGTAATAGCGGTAGCCCAAATCGGTGGGCACCCTGCCGGCGCTGGTGTGCGGCTGAACAAGGTAGCCCATTTCCTCGAGGTCGGCCATCGTGTTGCGGATCGAGGCGGCGCTAAGATGTTCACCCTCGAACTTGGAAATCGTGCGAGAGCCGACCGGCTGGCCGGAGGTGACGAAAAGCTCGACGACAAACCGCAGAATACGTTGCTGCCTGCGGTCCAGCTGCTCTTCTCTCTCGCCGCTTTTCATCAGGGCTGCCATCGGCATCCGCCTCCACTGCCGATTATAGCATCAGTAATAGCGGGAGGGCCCCTCCCGCCGTGAAGGCGGGCATTGCGGGCCCTCCTGACGCTCGTTTGCCGATCAGTACATGTCCATGCCGCCGCCAGGCATCGGCGGACCGGCTTTGTCTTCCTTCGGGATCTCCGAGACCATGGCCTCGGTGGTGATCAGCAGGCCGGCGATCGAAGCTGCGTTCTCGATCGCGCTACGCACCACCTTGGCAGGATCGACGATACCGGAAGCAGTGAGGTTCTCGTACTCGAGAGTCTGAGCGTTGAAGCCGTAATCCGCTTCCCTCTCCCTCACCTTCTCGACGACGATCGAGCCGTCGAAACCGGCGTTGAGGGCGATCATGCGAATCGGCTCCTCGAGCGCACGCCTGACGATGCGGACGCCGACGGCTTCCTCTTCATCGTCGATAGCCAGCTTCGCGAGGTTAGTGGCGGCCCTCAGCAGGGTTACGCCGCCGCCGGGAACAATGCCTTCCTCGACGGCCGCCTTGGTGGCGTGCATGGCGTCCTCGACGCGGGCCTTCTTCTCCTTCATCTCGACTTCGGTGGCCGCACCGACCTTGATCACCGCAACGCCGCCGACCAGCTTGGCCAAGCGCTCCTGCAGCTTTTCACGGTCGTAGTCGCTGGAGGTCTCATCGATCTGAGTGCGGATCTGTTTGACGCGACCCTCGATGTCCTCGGTGCTGCCCTTACCCTCGATGATGGTGGTGTTGTCCTTGTCGATTGTTATTCTCTTAGCCTCGCCGAGGTCCTCGATTTTGACGTTCTCGAGCTTGATGCCGAGGTCTTCGCTGATGACCTTACCGCCGGTCAACACTGCGATATCCTGCAGCATCGCTTTACGGCGATCGCCAAAGCCCGGGGCCTTGACGGCGGCCACCTTGAGGGTGCCGCGCAGCCTGTTGACCACGAGAGTGGCCAGCGCTTCGCCCTCAACGTCCTCGGCGATGATCAGCAACGCACGGCCGAGCTTTGCCACCTGCTCGAGCAGGGGCAAGAGGTCCTTCATCGAGCTGATCTTCTTCTCGTGCAGCAGAACGAGAGTATCCTCCAGCTCGCACTCCAAGCGTTCGGGGTCGGTGATGAAGTAGGGGCTGAGGTAGCCGCGGTCGAACTGCATGCCCTCGACCACTTCCAGGGAGGTCTCCATCCCCTTGGCTTCCTCGACGGTGATTACGCCGTCTTTGCCGACCTTGTCCATCGCTTCGGCGATGATGCCGCCGATGGTGGCGTCGTTGTTCGCCGAGATGGTGCCGACCTGGGCGATCGACTCGCCCTCAACCGGCTTGCTCATTTTTCGGATTTCGTCCACGACCTTGGCCACGGCCTTGTCGATGCCGCGCTTGAGGCTCATCGGATTCATGCCGGCCGTCACGCTCTTGATGCCCTCGCGGAAGATCGCCTGGGCCAGGACCGTGGCGGTGGTGGTACCGTCGCCGGCGGTGTCGCTGGTCTTGCTCGCGACTTCCTTGACCATCTGGGCGCCCATGTTCTCGATCGGATTTTCGAGCTCGATCTCCTTGGCGACGGTGACGCCGTCCTTGGTCATCTGCGGGGCGCCGAACCTCTTCTCCAGCACTACGTTGCGGCCGCGCGGGCCGAGTGTGATTTTAACAGCGTTAGCCAGCTTGTTGACGCCGCGCAGCAACGCCTGGCGGGCTTCCTCGCTGTAGGTAATTTCCTTTGCCATCTGTCTTTTCCTCCAGGTTAGTCTGGTTCGTCAGAGCCTTAGTGCTCAACGATGCCCAGCACCTCGTCTTCGCGCAGGATCAGATACTCCTCGCCTTCCATCTTGATCTCGGAGCCGGAGTACTTGCCGAAGAGAATGCGGTCGCCGGCTTTGACATCCATCGGCATACGCTTACCGTCTTCGTTCTTCTTGCCCTCGCCGACGGCGATGACCTCACCCTCCTGCGGTTTCTCCTTGGCGGTGTCGGGGATGATGATTCCTCCCTTGACTTGTTCGCCCTCTTCGAGCCGCCTCACTAGAACCCTGTCGTGTAGCGGATGAAATTTCATATCCATGCCTCCTTGTGTTGCCGTTAATCCGGCTATTAATTCCCAGCTTTGTTAGCACTCTCTGCCAGAGAGTGCTAACCAGTTTATGTACAAGAGCATTGCTTGTCAAGGGCCAAATCCTTGACTCTATGGATAGACGGCACACAATTTGATGTGCCCATTGGAAGACTAAGCCGACTCCGGCTTCAGGCTGTGCCGCAGACCAGTTTACCCACTCATTTCACCGTGTTGCCAGGAGATCTGGAAGCGCAGGCTGAGGCCTGTGGTCAGGAAAAATCCGGCACGCCCACGCCACGCACGCCGATGCCGAGAGCGATGTCGTACTGGGCGTTATCACTGAAGAGATAGGTGAACTCGCCGCCGAGGATGAGAATCGAACCATCCTCGCTCGTTCCGGAGCTCTCGAATGAGAACTCCGTAAATGCGCCCGCCCCGGCGGCAGTATCGAATCCGAGAGAGGCGTTGGCGAGCGCGGCTGTGAATCGCTTACCAAGGTCGTCCTCCTCGTTTAGAAAACCGAAGTTCATGCCGAGGCCGAATCAGCCTGCCTCCGAGCTCGGAATGGGCTTGCCCTGTGGATCCTCGTCCCTCTCACCGACCTCGCTCTCAACCATCTTCGCGAGCCCGGGAGTGAGGAAATGCTCTCCCCTGTCGGCAGACTCGTGGATATGATCAGTGGGATAACCAATATCGCCCAGGTAGCTCTCGTAGAGCCTGTGGCGCCGCAACAAGTCGAGAGCCGCATTTCTACCCGCGGCGGTCAGGACAAATCCACCGTTCCGTCGTGCAATGAAACCGGCGCGCTTCAGTCGTGTTAATGCCGCGCGCGATCTCGAAGCCGGCTGATCCAGACCGCTCAGCAGATCCGACTTCGTGAAAATCTCCGCCGCCGCTCCTTCCCTGTTGCGAGCGGCCCAGAGCAGAGCGTCCTCCTCAACAATCTGCATGCTCAGCCAGCGCCTTGCTAGAACGCGGCTGAGAATCCCCTGGCTCGGCGAAAACAGGAATGCGGCGAGAAAGAACACGCCGCAAACCAGAGCGATCGAGCCGGCGATGGACACGTCAAGCGCCTGCGCCATCATGTAACCGAGGAGTGAAGCAAGCATCCCGAGGCCTACCGCGGTCGCGATCATCGGCGCCAGGCGATCGGTAAGCAGGTAAGCCGTTGCCGGCGGCACGATCAGCAAAGCCACCACCAGGATCGCCCCGACGCTCTCGAAGGCGCCGACCACCGTCACCGAAACCAAGCCCATGAGCAGATAGTGCATCGCGACTACGTTGATGCCCACGGCGGCGGCCAAGCCGGGATCGAAAGAGCTGATCTTGAACTGCTTGTATAAGAGCAAAACCAAGAGCAGGTTGATTACGAAGAGAGCTGCGTTAATCCAGACCGGTCTCGGCCCGAACGGCAAATCTCCGAGGAAGAGCAAATCGAACGGTGTGTAGGCGATCTCGCCGTAGAGAACGCAATCCAGATCGAGGTCGACCTGGCTGCCATAGAGCGATATCAGCAGGACTCCCAAAGCGAAGAGAAAGGTGAACGCGACGCCGAGCGCCGCATCGTTCTGAATGCCGCGTCGGGTGAGGAACTGCACTAGGAAGGCGGTCAGCAGGCCAAGTGCCACAGCACCGATAAACATCCCCAGCGAGCCGCGGCTGCCGCTGATCAGGAAGGCGATCACCAATCCGGGCAGCACGGCGTGGCTGATCGCGTCGCCGAGCATCGCCATCCTGCGCAGAACGAGGAAGCTGCCCAGCATCGCGCAGGAGCCCGCGACGAGCGCGCCGGTCAGCACAATCCACAGCGAGTCGAGCAACATCACACACCTCCCTGCGTTTCGATGGGATGAATGCTCGGCGGCAGCTTCATCTCGATACCCTGGAATGCCAGCAGCTTTTCCAACTCCGCTTCGAGTTCCGTAGGCATGTGGTGCTCGACCTCGTCGGCGTCGCGGTGGACGTGATCTGAGCCGAGCTGACCTTCGTGCATCAGGAACATCTCCCACAGCCGGTGCCTGCGCGTTATCGTGTACGCCTTTGCCAGCCCCTCGTCCGTAAGGCGGTAGCGACCTCCCGCCTCGGCGACCAGGCCCTCATGCACGAGCTTTCGCAGAGTCGTGATCATCGCGCTGGCCCTTACACCCCGGCCCGCGGCCAGTTCTGTGGCCGTCGCTTCGATGTCCCAACAGTCGCATGCCTCCGCTAGTTCGTAGAAATCGCGCAATGCGTTCTCCTTAGCCACACGGCCCCTCAGCGAGAGGCGACGCGCGATCCGCGCCAGTATTCCCCTGTCGGGTGCGAACAGCATCGAGACCGCGAACACCGCGGAAGCAGCGAGCACAATCAGGGGCCCGGTCGGCAGTCGCAGCCCGACGGTTGAGAGGAGAGTACCGATTGCCCCTGATACTGCACCGAAAAGTGCCGCCAGCGTGACCATCAGGCTTAGCTTGTTGGTCCAGAAGCGCGCGGAAGCAGCGGGGATGATCAGCATCGCCGCCATCAGCACCACGCCGACCGACTGCATCCCGATCACCACAGTCACTACGATGAGGAACATCAGCATGCCGTCGAGCACCTTCGGCGAGAAGCCGATTCCCTTGGCGAATCCCGGATCGAAGCAGAGCAGCTTGAATTCCTTGAACATCAGGATAGCGATGACGCAGACGGCGGCCGCGCTGACCGCCATCATCTGCACGTCGGAGCCGATGAGCGCCGCCGCCTGGCCGAAGAGATATTTATCGAGACCGGCCTGGCCGCCCGCACCGGAGTGCTGAATCTGGGTGAGCAGCACGATGCCGAAGGCGAAGAAAACCGAAAGGATGAGTCCGAGGGCGGTGTCTTCCTTGATGCGCGTGTGTTTGATGACGCTCTGGATGAAAAATGCTCCGAGCAGCCCGGCCACCAGTGCGCCGAGCAGCATCAACGGCAGCGAGCGCGTCCCCGCCAGGATGAACGCCACGGCGACCCCCGGCAGGGCTGCATGAGCCACGGCGTCGCCCATCAGGCTGCGGCGGCGCAGCAGGGCAAAGCTGCCCAAAACGCCGCTGCTGATGCCGATCAGGATGGAGCCTGCCAGCACCCAACGCACGCTCGGATCTAAAAGGAAATCGAAACTCATCGACGGCCTCCGCTCTTCGGCACTCCCCTCGCCACCGCTTCGGCGACACCGCTGACGATGTTCAGGCGGCCGCCGTAGGCTTTGCGCAGGTTGTCATCGGTAAACGCCTCTTCGGTCGGACCGAAGGCGACCATCCTCATGTTGAGCAGCAGCACCCAGTCGAAGTATTCCCGCACGGTCTGCAGGTCGTGGTGCACCACGAACACCGTCTTGCCGTTCTCCCTCAACTCCTGCAGCAGCGAAATGATCGCCTTCTCCGTTGCCGCGTCGACGCCGACGAACGGCTCGTCCATCAGGTAGAGCGAGGCATCCTGCGCCAGCGCGCGTGCGAGGAAAACGCGCTGTTGTTGACCGCCCGAGAGCTGGCTTATCTGGCGGCGTGCGAAGTCGGCCATGCCGACCTTGCGCAGGCTCTCCATCGCCGTTTCTCGCTCCGCCCTGCCCGGACGGCGAATCCAGCCGAGGCGCCCGTAGAGACCCATGGTGACAACGTCGAGTGCATCGGTGGGAAAATCCCAATCGACCGACTCGCGCTGCGGCACGTAGCCGACCAGGGTGCGCTGCTCCGAGACCGGCTTGCCGAAGATCTCCACCCATCCGGAAGCCGCGGGAATCATCTCCAGGACGGCCTTGATCAGGGTCGACTTGCCCGCTCCATTTGGCCCGACAAGGCCCACCAGGTGCCCCTCAGGCACCGCGAGATCGATGTCCCAGAGCACCGGCTTGCGATGATAGGCAACAGTCAGGTCGTGAATCTCGAGAGCGGGGACCGGCTCGTCGGGCCGCCGCTCGCGGCCGTGCCTGCCAAGCAATTCCGCGGTCGCCATAACGTAACTCCTTCATTTCAATGCATTGACTATGGACTCGACGTTGTGCCGCACCATGCCGACGTATGTGCCTTCGGGCGTACCCTTCTCACCCATCGCGTCGGAGTACAGCTCACCGCCGATTGAAATCGAGTGGCCCAGCTGGCGGCAATCGTCCACGACGGCCGCAACGGCCTGCTTCGGGACGCTCGACTCGACGAATACCGCCTTGATGCCGCGCCGGATGATTAAATCCACCAGCCGCTTGCGATCCTTGACGCCGAACTCGCCGACGGTGCTAAGCCCCTGCAGCCCGACGACCTCCACATCGTAAGCGCGACCGAAATAACCGAAGGCGTCGTGGGCCGTGATGAGCACGCGCTGCGCCGTGGGGATCTCAGCCAAACGTGCCTTGATCTCCTCATGCAGACTCGCCAGTTCCTCCCTGTAGGCATCACCGTTGCGGCGGTAAATTTCGCCGTTGTCAGGATCGGCTTCGGACAAGGCCTCGACTATCGGATCTATCGTTTCCGCCCAGATGCTGACGTCGAACCAGATGTGGGGGTCGTGCTGGCCCTCGTACCCCGAAGGGCTGAGCAGCCGCTGCTGATCGACCTCTTCTCCCACAGCCACCGCTTTTTCCCCGGATCTGGCGAGCATGCCGAGGACGCGGACCATCTTCCCCTCGAGGTGCAGGCCGTTGTAGAAAACGATGTCAGCCCTGCGAAGGCGATTGAGATCCCGGGCCGAAGCCTTGTAGAGGTGGGGATCGACGCCGGGGCCCATCAGCGGAGTCACCACGACCAGGTCGCCGCCGACCCTCTCGACCGTATCTGCAACCATGCCTATAGTGGCGGTGATCACCAACTTGCCCGACTGCGTGCCGGCATCATCCTCGGGAAGGCAACTTACCAGGGCAGATGCGCTACCGAGGACAAGCAGGGCAATAACTAAGAGTCTTCGCATATCAGTTCGGCTTCCCGAATTATAAAAACGTTTGCGGCGAGCTCGCGGCCGACCGGTAGCTCGACCCCTAAGATCCTTATTCTAAGCGACCCGCCGAAGGGTTCCGGTTCGAGCATTTCGACCGGCGTCCCGGGAAACAATCCCAACTCACCGATGTAGCGCAACATATCGGGATCGGAATCCGCGACGCGGCTGACCGACGCCCGCTCACCCGGTTCCAATTGAGCCAACGGCGTGAGCTCAGCTTTCTCGATGCGGCCGTCGCGCCTCGGAATCGGATGGCCGTGGGGATCGTGTGTCGGGTGCCCGAGGGCCGCGTCGATACGCTCCTCCACCCGTGCTGAGATCACATGCTCGAGTCGCTCGGCCTCTCGGTGAACCTCTTCCCAGGGCAGATCAAGCTCACGTGCGAGGAAAAGCTCCATCAACCTGTGAGTTCGCAGTACCCTGGCCGCGTTTCGCTCCCCTTCACGGGAGAGACGCAAACCTTGGCTTCGTGAGTACTCGATCAATTCCAGTTCCAGCAACCGCTTAACCATCTTCGTAACGGCTGCGGATGAGATTTCCAGCCTCTCTGCCACAGCGGAAGGAGTAACCCGGTCGCTGCGCAGCGACAGTTGATGGATCGCTTTGAGGTAATCCTCGACCGCCTCGCCCAACGTCCCGTTCTTAATCCTGCCCGCTATTTTCATTAGCTTCCGCCGGTTGACCCTCTAATTAATTAACCAAGGTTAATAGATATAATTAACTTATGTCAATCGCGGAATAACTCCGTGGCCGTGGCGACACACCGTGGCTCAGCAAACACAGCTGAGCACACCCGGTGATTACCGCAATCCGGTACAAAGTCCCGCAAACGCACAACGATGATTTGCAACCATATTAGTATCAACCGGTTACGGATGCCAAGAGGGAAAACCGCAAAACCGATGTCAAAACCAGGATGAATTGCACCGGGTACGGATGTTGCTCCTCCCTGCAAGGGAGAGGTGTTCCTTTTTCCGTTGCAGAAGGTAGCCGCGAGGTGGGGAATATGCTAAATTCCGGTCCGATGAAAAATGATTTCAAGGGTGAGCATAAGGTCAAAGAGCTGGGAGAAATCCCGGTGGCCGACGGCACAATAGGCGGTTCCAATCCCGAAAGCGATTCAGAGGAAACGACTAAGCACTTCAATCCCTGGGTGCTGGTGATTTACATCGGCATCCTGGCAGCTTTCGCTGTGGCCGGCGCTTACATCGGCTATCTAATTGCTCACTACCCCATCCTCGACATCGAAGAGGCGGTCAGCAACTACCAACAGAACGTCAATACAGTAATCTACGACGACACCGGCGAGGGCAAGCTCGAGGAGCTGGCCGAGGAACGCCGCGTGCTGATGAGCTACGACAAGATTCCGCAGCACTTTATCAACGCGCTGATCATCGCCGAAGACCGTGAATTCCTCCACCACCAGGGAGTGGACGTTCTCGGCATCACCCGCGCCTTCTGGACCAACCTCACCCACGGCCGCGTCGTCCAGGGCGGCAGCACGATCACCCAGCAGCTGATCAAGAACCTCTTCCTCAGCCCAGAGCAGACTTACTCGCGCAAGATCAAGGAAGCCGTGCTGGCCCTGCAGCTCGAGGCCAAGTACACCAAGGAAGAGATACTTGGTTTCTACTGCAACACCGTCTATTTCGGCCACCAGCGCTACGGTCTCGAGGCGGCGGCTCGTTACTATTTCGGCCTCAGTGCAGAGGAGTTGGACCTTTCAAAGAGCGTCTTGTTGGCGGGCCTGATCCGCGCGCCCGAGCGCTACACGCCATTCCGCCATCCCGATCGCGCTCGACAACGGCGCAACTTCCTTTTGGGCAGGATGGCGGCTTTCGGAGTGTTGGCGAAGGAAGAGGCGGAAGCCGCCAAAGCGACGCCACTCGGATTGCGCGTCCGCGGCATTGATCGCAAGCTAGCGCCGCACTTTGTCGAGGAGGTGCGCAAATTTCTCGTCGACAGCTTCGGCAGGGAGCAGGCTTACGGCGGCGGTCTCAAAGTCTACACCACGCTCGATCAAAGGATGCAGCGGATCGCTGAGACTGCGCTTCGCGACGGTCTCTTCGAGCTGAGCATGCGCCAGCGCTTACGCCCGGCCACCTACAATGTGCTCGACGAAGGCGGCTCGCTGGAGGATTACTCGCATCCCGACTGGGAAGAGCCGGTTGCTGAGGGCAAATTCACCCATGTGTTGGTTACCGAGGTCGAGCCTAAAGAAGCGAGACTCCGGATCGGCGAACAGGAAATCAAGATCGACGCGCGGGCATTCCCCGTTCAGATGGCCACCCGCGAACAGCGCGCTGACCTGACAAAGGCGTTGCGCACCGGCGACGTCTTCCCGGCGCGGATCGACCAGCTCAAGGAACCAAAGGCGGACGAGGCAAGCGAAGCGGCCACACCGCTGATAACGGCCGTCAAGCTGACTCAGGAACCGGAAACAGAGGCGGCGTTGGTCGCCATCGAGGTCGAGAGCGGTCGGGTGCTGGCAATGGTCGGCGGTTCCGATTTCATAAAAAGCCAATTCAACAAGGCCGTCCAGGCGCCGCGGCAGACGGGCTCCGCTTTCAAGCCGGTCGTTCTGGCGGCAGCGCTCGAGAGCGAAGCAGCCACGCTGGGCACTACGCTCTTTGACGAGCCGACGGTTTTCGACGATCCCCGCGATCCCGAGCTTTACGCCCCGGAAAACTACAAGCGTGAGTACATCGGCATAACCACCGTGCGCGACCTGATCGAGAAGAGCCGCAATATCCCGGCGGTCAAGCTGATGGTCCACACAGGCATCGAAAAAACGGTCGAGATTGCCAAAAAGATGGGAGTCGACGCGCAGCTTCAGCCTTATTATTCACTGGCCCTCGGCTCCATCGAGATGACGCTCATCGACATAACCGGCGTCTATTCGGTTTTCCCCAACCAAGGGGTTGTGGTCGAGCCATACTTCATCTCGAAGGTGGAAGACCGCAACGGCGAACTCGTCTACGAGCACACCCATCGTCCGCACACTGCAATCAGCCGCACTTCTGCATTCCTGGCCACCCAGGCTCTGCTGGGAGTGATCGAGCGGGGCACCGGTAGAACAGCCTTACCGATCGAACTCGAACTTGGAGTGCCGCTGGCCGGTAAAACCGGCACGACCGACGATTACACCAACGCCTGGTTCCTCGGGTTCAGCCCGCAGGTGGTTTGCGGTGTCTGGGTCGGGAATGAGGAAGGCACGACCACCATCGGTGACGACGAAACCGGCGCCCGAGCCGCCCTGCCCATCTGGCGCAGTTTCATGTCTGGCGCGCTGCAGCCGGAAAAATGGCGCAAGGTTAAAGAATACCCCATTCCGCCGAACATCATTGCCATCGAGATCGACCGCCGCAATGGCAAGCTGGCCAGTGAATTCACCCCTCAAGAGGAAAGAATATTCGAGTTCTACATCCGCGGGACCGAACCCCGCACGTGGACAACCTTCGACGACGACTTCAACCTACGGATAGGCTCGGTGCGGCTGATGGAAAAACGCGTCGACATCCTCTTCGAGGATCACCCGGTGGTCAAGCCTAGGGATCTGTTCTATCTCGACCGCTGAAGCAAACGCCGCACGTAAAGCTCAAGCCTGCCGCAAGCGGGAATATCTTTATTAATCCAAGATTAGGCTTTTGAAGGTTACCTGCCGATTCGGCGTAACTCGTCCTCAGCGGGCTGGTAGCCCGCCTCGAGCGACTTGCGGTAGTACTCCGCGGCCTTGTCCAGATCCTGCTCGACGCCCTCACTATGGGAGTAGAGCCAGCCGAGCATGTAGAGCGCCTGGGGCACGCCGGCTTCCGCCGCTCCCTCGTACCAGCGCCTGGCCAGTTCGAGGTTCTTTTCGGTACCGAGGCCGTTGTAGTGCATGTAGGCGAGGTTGTACATGCCCCAATTGTCGCCCATCGTGGCTGCCACCTGGAACCAGTAGAGCGCTTTATCGTTGTCGGTCTCAACGCCCAGGCCGTTGAGGTAAATCAGGCCGAGGTTGACGTTCGCAGTCGTGTAATGCTGTCCGATAGCCAACTCGTAAAGCCTGCGGGCCTCTACCAAATCGCGCTCGACACCCATGCCCTCCTGATAGAAATAGCCGAGGTTGTTCTGCGCCCGCGCGTCGCCGCCGTCGGCTGCCTTGCGGTACCAGCGTGCCGCCTCGGAATAATTCTGCGCGACCCCGACGCCGTTCTCATACATCCAAGCGAGGTTTGTCTGTGCCAGCGTATAGCCGCCCTCCGCCGCCCGGCGGTACCACTCGATTGCCTTGGCGGTGTCGGCGGCTGTGCCCTCGCCCTTCTCATACATGTAGCCGACGTAGGTCTGCGCCTCGATTCCGCCGCCCTCGGCAGCCTTGAGCAGGTACTCGAACGCCGCGGCGTAGTCGCCTGCCTGGTAGAGCTCGACCCCCTTGTTGTAAAGCTCGTTGACGGAGCCGGCTGCTGCGTCTTCCTGGCCGGGGGCGGCAACCGCAAGGATAATAAACATTGCTGCTGCAAGACAGGCAGCACCCGAACGATCGAAAACTCCGCTCATAGGACTCCCCAGAAAAACAGAAGAAACCCGACGGCCGGTGAAATTCCTATTATTCCCTGGCGTTCACTTTAAAGCAGCGCATCTCGCTTTCGCGGCCGCGGATCGCAATCGAGCCGATTTCCTCGAATTCAAATTCTTTGCATTTCTTGATCGACTTCCAGGTGGCTTCACCGATGACGATATCGCCAGGATCAGCGATGTCATCTTCCAGGCGGGAGGCGATGTTGACGGTGTCGCCGATGACCGTGTACTCCATCCTCTGGGGGCTGCCGATGTCGCCGGCGACCACCGTGCCGGAATTGACGCCGATGCGCACCTGGACATCGACGTCCAGGTCGATGTCTTCAGCCGAATTGAGTTCCTTCACCTTGTCGCTCATCGCCAACGCCGCCGCGACAGCGCGCTTTGCATGATCTTTCTGATCAATCGGGGCGCCGAAGACAACCATCATCGCGTCGCCGATGAATTTGTCCAGCGTCCCCTCGTACTCGAACACGATCGTCGTCATCTCGCCGAAGTAATGGTTGAGCAGCTGTGCCACCTCCTTTGGATTGAGCTTTTCGGCTATGGGTGTGAAGCCGACGATGTCGCAGAAGAGTACCGACACCTCGCGTTCCTGGGCTTCGATGTTCCAATCGCTATCGACCGCCACAGAGGTCATTATCCGCGACACGACGCCGGGGCTATGGTAGCGCTCGAGCTTGGCGCGGACAGCGCTCTCCTGACGCACGCGCTCGTGCAGCCTTGCCCGCTGGATGGCGACGGCGGAGTAGTTGGCAAGCGCGGTCAGGAGATCGAGATCAGCTGCATCGAAGCGATTATTGGCCATCAGCGAGTCGACGCCGACGACGCCGACCACCTCTCCCGCGTTCCACAGTGGCACGCACATCGCGCTGCGGATGCCGTGGAAGATAATGCTCTCGGCAGCCGAGAAACGCGGGTCGACGGAAGCGTCGGAAGTGAGGATGCCAACCTGTTCGTTAAAGACCTTTTCGGTGATCGTTTTGGAGATGCTGATCGCTTCCTTGCTGTCGCCCTCGCGCTGCTTAACCAGCCGCGGCTTGAGCTTTTTCTCCTCCTCGTCGTAGAGCATCAGGAAGCCGCGCTCGACCGGCAGGTGTTCGAAGGTCAGGTCCATGACCTTGTGGAGGATCTCGTCGAGGCTGTCGGCGCTGATCAGCGTGCGGGCGACCTGTGTCAAAGTCAGCAGGATATTACCCTTCTTCTCTTCGGTCGGCTGCCCTTGTTCTGCGACAACGGCAAGCTCATGCGAATCCGTCACCGAGCGGAACTGCTCGTCGAGCAGGCTGGTCATTGGCTTGATGATAGTCCCGGGCGCCTCGACCAGCGGCTTTTCCTCGATCACGAAACCGGCTTCCTCGCCCCCCTCGTCGGTTACCACACTCAACGGGAAGCGGCCGAGCGTGATTTCGTCGCCGCTCTTCAGCTTGACGTCGGTGATGCGCTCGCCGTTAACTTTGGTCCCGTTGCGGCTGCCCAGGTCAACGACCCTGCAATACTCGCCGTCCCATACGATGCGGCAGTGCCTGCGGCTGATGCCATAGTCAGTCAGGATAATCTGGTTGTCGGGACCTCGGCCGATGTTGATTTCGGGCGCGGAAATCGGGAATTCCTCGCGCCGATCCTCGATTTCGTACTGGAGGATGTATCGCATGCAGCTATTTTAACACAGCCTCTGCGAAACATTCCTTAAATGTTGACTTCACATAAAAACTGCAGCCGCGGCGCAGATTTTGTGCAGTCTTCGCTCACCTTGGATCGTAGCGCAACAATGAAATGAGGGCGACAACCCCGGCCAGCAGATTGAAGCCCAGCATCACCAGCAGTTGCCACAACGGCCACTCCCGCTCTATAGATAATCCCGTCTCCTTCCAGAGAGCTGTAGGCTTTGGGATCGCTGCGAAAGGTACCGGACGCTGTGAGAAGACGCCGGGATCGGCGGAGGAATAGTAGCCGTAGACGAGGTGCGGCGTGTCGGGATCGCTTTTATCGCGGTTGACGACGAACTGGTAGAGATGGCGGCGGTAGGCGATCGAATTGCGGTGAAGCTGCTCGAAGCCGTAAACGCCGGTGCCCGCCAAGACCTCGAATGAGTCGCCAAGGAGGCCGTAAGGGGAGACGGCCGAGATCTGCTTGGCAGCGAGAACCTGGCGGATCTGGGAATCGATGTAAGAGTCGCTAATCCTCTCGCGAGCGCTGATCTGGTCCCAGCTCAGCTTGGCGCGCTGGGGCACGTGAGGCTCGAACGGATTGCCATTCCAGTTGGCGGCATCGCGCGGCCGGTTCTCCCATATCTCTTCCTGGGCCCTGTAGATCTCCTCCTCAACCATGGCCTGCGAAGGAACCTTAACAAGCTGCTCTGCAGCCAGGCGCCCAATGCCGGGCACCGCAAAAACAGCCAAAACCCAGAGAACCAGCAGCACCACCAACGCCACGGCGGGGCTGCGGGTCATCGAGCTGACTGCTATTCCTGCCAGCAGGAAAGCTGAGATGCAGAGGAAGGCAAGCATCAACGCCCAGGCGACGGGCCAGAGCGTCTCGGCCGTCAATTGCGGGCCGCCCATCATGACCATGACAACCAGGTTGAGAACCACGCCGGTAAGCAAACAGATCAGCATTGTTACCAGCAGGCCCAGGTACTTGCCCACGAACAGCTTGAGCTTCGAGACCGGATTCGACAGCACCAGCTTGAGCGTCCCATCCTTCTTCTCACCGGCGACGGCGTTATAACTGACAAGGACCGCCAGCAGTGTCATCATCACACCAACGATGAAACTCCAGTCAATCGGGGGCAACACCGGAATCTTCTCATTATTGCGCTGCTGGTACTCGATGCCCCAGCGGCTGAAGGCATTGATCACCACGGCGTTGGGCATCATGTTGCCGCCGCCCTCGGCGATGAACGCCAAGGAGGAGGGCGGCCGGATCATCCGCTGCAGGAAAATCGCGGCACTCTGCAGGTTGCCGCAAACTCCCTGCATCAGGCGGTTCGTCTCGGTAATGGCTGTACGGTGATCCTCCTTCTCCAAACGGTTGTTTTCCCTGAAAACGACTCCGTTGGCGATGAAAGCCAACAATACTAGAAGAGCCAGAAAGAGAAACTTGGCATCTCTCAGGCCGTCCATTAACTGCCTTCGGGCGATATTAATCATGACAGAACCTTCTGCTCAGCGGACGTCATAGCGTAAAAAGGCGACAACGCCGGCTGCGAACACGATTGCCAGCACGGCTCCAAGCACGCAGCTATGATTGACTCCCAGCTCAAAATCTGGGTGATCAATGGCCGGTGTGAATCTGGGCATCTGCTCCGGGGAAAGCGGACCCCAGAATTGCGGTCCGATGATGTCGTCGTAGGTCGCGCCCGCCTCCAGCCTTTGCCTGTAATATTCATAACGCTTCTCCCACTCCGCCTGAAGAATCTCCGCCGGCTTGCGGCGAGTGAAGAAGGCAAGCGCCTTGTCGCTAAAGAAGCCCTTTCGGGCAAACTCGTCGATCATCTGCCGGCGGAAGCGGCGGGCGGAATCAACGAATCTGTAATAATCATTGTAGTCGGTGTTTGCCAGCCCGGTGAACGCCTCACGCAAATGGATCGTGGGCGAGAGCATGGCCAGTAATCCGAATGCCGATGCCTGGTTCTCCATCTCCTTGTCGTGACGCCCGTAAACATCCCAAATCCGGTCTGCGCGCCCTTGCATCACAGGCTCAATAAAGCGGACGTAAGCTATGGCATGGCGGAACCACTCTTCCCGGCCGTCGTACTTGAGAAAATCGCCGTTTCCCGGCAAACCGAAATTACTCGTCCACCAGCCGGAATTGTAACCCGGGTATTCCTTGGCAAACTCACTGGCTTGCTCTACTACTTCGCGCTCACTCACCTTCTCAAAGTTGCTGACTTCCGCCGGCGAGGGCAGCGGGTGCAACACATCAGCAGCGCTCTTTGAAGCGCTCGGAAGCACCAGCACCGCCAGCGTCCAGACCAGCAAAGCCAGGATGAGGGCCACCGACGAGCGGCGCACAAGCGCCGAGCAAGCCAGGCCGACCGCTATGAATAGTGCGCAATAGATCAGCCCCGCCCCTACCATTGCTGAGACGGCGAGCCACTGCTCCGCCGTGAAGGTCAGGCTGAAAAAGAAAGTCAGCAGGAGAAATCCTCCCAGGAGACTGAAGAGAATCGGGATTGCAAGGCATGCGAGTGCCCCGAAGAATTTTGCGGCGAAGATCGCCCCGCGGCTGGCGCCGCCGGAACACTGGAGCTTGAGTGTGCCGTTCTCGCGCTCACCGCAGACGGCATCGTAGGTGAACAGGATACCGAAGAGGCTAAGCACTACCGCGAAGATTGTATAGAGATCGAGGGCAGGCATAGCGGCCATCAGCATGTTATCGGTGAAGCTGCCCTCGGCGCGCCGCGGTACTTCCCACCGCCGCACCTGCAGCGTGTTGCCGAAGCGGCGATCCTCCCCCTGCGCGAAGATGCTGAGGGCCGAGGGAGGGCGGTGCAGAGTGGGGCTGATCTGCGAAGGCACGTAGACCTCTTCGATCTGGCGCGCGGTGGTCTCTACCGACAGATTGTAGGTGTTGCGCCGGCGGATGTAGTCGTCGCCCAGAACCCACATGCTGAGCAGAACCAGGGTCAAGGTTGTAATCAGCGCGGCGGCAAAGCGGAAGGTAAGAAGATGGAAACGTATCTCCTTAAACAACAATGAAAAGAACATGCAACTCCCCTTTACCAATCATCTTCACATAGTTTTGATGAAATTGGGGCGCAAAAGGTTGACTGGACGGGCGTACTATTTGCAGGCCCTGCAGGACCGGCAAGTGAGCGAGCCGGTCTTAGTAGGCGATCATAGATATGGAAAGGCCGCCCTTCCGTCACAAGTCGGGCGGCCCGGACTGCTCTCTTTCTACTTCATCACTTTCTCGACGGTAACTCCGATGTCAGCGGGGGAAATAACGACATGGATGCCCGCCTTTTGCAGCGCCTCCATCTTCTCAGCCGCGGTGCCCTTGCCGCCGGAGATAATAGCGCCGGCATGACCCATGCGCTTGCCCTTGGGTGCCGTCTGCCCCGCGATGAAGGAGACGACGGGCTTGTCGAGGTTGGCTGCAATCCACTCGGCAGCTTCCTCCTCGGCTGTGCCGCCGATCTCTCCGATCAGCACCACCGCGTCGGTATCGGGATCCTTGGCGAACAGCTCGAGGCAGTCGATGAAGTTGGTGCCGGGGATGGCGTCGCCGCCGATGCCGATGGCGGTGCTCTGGCCGAAGCCTGACTCGCAAAGCTGGTGCACGACCTCATAGGTCAGCGTGCCGCTGCGGCTGATGACGCCGATGCGGCCGGGTTTGTGGACGAAGCCGGGCATGATGCCGACCTTCGCCTCGCCCGGGGTGATCACGCCGGGGCAGTTGGGTCCAATCATCCGCACGCCCTTGGCGCGCAGGTATGCCTTGACCGGCACCATATCCATCGCCGGGATGCCTTCGGTGATGCAGACGATCAACTCGACGCCGGCGGCGGCGGCCTCGACGATCGCGTCGGGCGCGAAAGCGGGCGGCACGAAGATCAGCGAGGTGTTGGCGTCGTGCTTCGCGACGGCCTCGGCCATGGTGTTGTAGACGGGAATGCCCTCGACATCCTGGCCGCCCTTGCCGGGAGTGCAGCCGGCAACTACGTTGGTGCCGTATTCGCGACAGGCGAGCGCGTGGAACTTGCCCTCGCCGCCGGTGATGCCCTGAACTACCAGCCGCGTGTTATTTCCGACGAATATGCTCATTTGGCACCCCCTTTCGCGGCGGCGACAACCTTCTCGGCAGCCTCAGCCAGTCCCGAAGCGACGATGAAATCGAAATCGGCCTCGCCAAGCATCTTCGCCGCTTCTTCGGCGTTGGTGCCCTGCAGGCGGGTGACCACCGGTACGTCAACCTTGACGCTCTTGAGCGCCTCGATGATACCTCCGGCGACGCGGTCGCAGCGGACGATACCGCCGAAGATGTTGACCAGCACCGCCCCGACGTTGGCGTCGCTCATCAGAATGCGGAAGGCCGCGGCGACGCGCTCGACGCTGGCCCCGCCGCCGACATCAAGGAAGTTGGCCGGCATGCCGCCGGAGAGCTTGATCAGATCCATCGTGGCCATCGCCAGGCCGGCACCGTTGACCATGCAGCCGATGCTGCCGTCGAGCTTGATGTAGTTGAGGTCGAACTCTCCCGCCTCGGTCTCCAACGGCTCCTCCTCGTTGAGATCGCGCAGGTCGGCGTAGTCGGGGTGGCGGAACAGCGCGCTGTCGTCGAAGTTGATCTTGGCGTCGAGGGCGATGATGTCCCCCGCGCCGGTGCGCACCAGCGGGTTGATTTCGGCAAGGCTGGCATCGCTTTCGACGAATGCCTTGTAGAGATTGGTGATGAACTTGACCGTCTTCTTAAAGCTGTCGCCTTCCATGCCGAGGCCGAAGGCGAGCGCGCGGGCCTGGAACGGCTTCAGGCCGACGATCGGGTCGATGAACGCCTTGAGAATCTTCTCCGGAGTTTCCGCGGCGACCTTTTCGATCTCCACCCCGCCCTCGGTGGAGGCCATGATCACGGGGCGCTCGGTGGCGCGGTCGACGACGATGCCGAGGTAGTACTCCTTGGCGATGTCGGCGCCTTCCTCGATCAGCACCCGCTGCACCACCTTGCCCTCGGGGCCGGTCTGGTGGGTGACCAGTGTCATCCCGAGGATCTGCCCGGCGTACTTCTGAGCCTCGTCGGGATTCTTCGCGAGCTTCACTCCGCCGCCCTTGCCGCGGCCGCCGGCGTGGATCTGCGCCTTGACCACCACAATGCCGCCCCCAAGTTCCTCGGCGGCGGCGCGGGCGTCTCCGGCGTCGGTGATCAACACACCGCGCGGGACCGGGACGCCGTAGCGGCGAAGGATTTCCTTTCCCTGATACTCGTGAATCTTCAAAGCCCTCTCCTCTCCCTGGATCGCGCGGAAAAACAGTCGCGCATTAGGATAATGTCTTCTAAACCCCTGAACCGTCTAACTTTGCTGTGTTTTTCAATATGCATAAACGCAAACGATTCTCGCAGGCAGAACGCGAGATTGTCAAGGATTGGGCATGCGGCACAGCAGGTTAAATAACCTTTTTCTTCGTGAGCGGTGTCACTCCATCCGGCGATAAAATAAGCGACAATATATCCAAAGGAGTTAGGCCGGGTTTAGAAGCTGATGGCTTTAACTTTGTTGCTGACCGTTGCGTTGTTGCTTGCCGCGCTGAATGTCGCGGCTGCGGCATATGTAGCCGGCCTCTCAGCCCGGCGCAGGGCGATGCCTGCCGGTGCGATGGCCTCCGGCAATCCGAACGTGAATATGAGCCCCGGGCCGCAAGTGATGGAGATTTCCACCTACGGTCCAGGGCAGCCGGCGCGTGGCACGAAGCCGGTGCCGCCACTCAGCGATAATCATATCGATATAATCCGGCTTAACGCCGCCGCCGCTTCAAGATCCAATCCGAACACGGAGGATAATGGCGACAGCTGGATCTGCGAGTCTAACGCGGGTATCTTTGCCGTGCTCGACGGTGACGGCAGGCGGGGGGGCGAGGCAAGCCGCAAGGCGACGAAGTCGATCCTGCGCTGGATCATGATCACCCGCGGCAAGGAAGGCCTCGAGACGCTGGGCTCCGACGACCCGGTACGCGAAACTCACCGCCTTGGCCTGGCGTTGGATCACGCTCATGCCGAGGTGTGCAATCTGAAGCGGGCTGCAGAGACGCATCTCGATGAATTTCAGTGCTCGGCGGTCACCGCCGTCGTCGCGGGCGGCCAGTTGCTCTTCGGCTGGTGCGGCGGCGCCCACGCTTTCCTGATGCGCAATGGTCTGTTGACAGAAATTGTCCCCGAGGATTGCATTCGGGACGAGGGTCAGGGGACGGGCGATTTCTTACCGCTGGACATGGATGAGCCCGAGTACATGACCTGCGCCAGCGAACCGCTGGGCTCTGAGGGCATCGTGGAAGCAGCAACCGGCAGGAGCGGCATCGAATCAGGCGACCGCTTTCTACTCTGCAGCAACGGGCTCGTGAAAACCCTGGGTGAAAGGACTCTCCGCGAAATCCTCGACAGGCCGCATTCGGCGGAAGAGATTGCCGAAAGGTTAGTGACCAGCGCAGCAAACTCCGCTCCCGACGATGACATGACTGCTGTTGTGATCGAGGCGGAAGCGATACATTTGGGAGCGAGTAGGCGAGATTAAAATGACTGGAACCGATATCCTGTTCGTTGTGCTGCTGACGGTCGTCGTGCTGCTACTGGCGCTGATGCTGGGGCTGCAAATGCGCGTCGCCGTTAAACTCAAGAAAATGGTCAACCGGCCTGGGGAGGCCGACCGCCCTCCGCTGCCCGGAGCAATGCCGGCGAACGTGGAACAGCAACTGCCCGAGCCGGCCGAGATGGCTTTCTACGGGTCGGTGTTACGCGTCGAGATGGGCGAAGATCGCGGTCAGATGTTCAAACTGCGCCAACGCGGCAGCACCTGGATCGGGCGCGACAACAACGTCAACGACATCGTGCTCACCGGCTCATCGGTCAGCCGCAGGCACAGCCGTATCGAATCCGACGGACGCAATTTTTTCGTCCACGACACCGGCTCAACCAACGGCACCTTCGTCAACGGCCAGCGCATCTCGACCTCGCTGCTGCGCCACGGCGACACGATCACCATCGGCAGTGTGGTGTTCCGCTTCCTGGTCGGTCCCGAAGCCGGGTCGCCGCAACACTAATCCCCGCGTTTATCAGCAGCACCTCTTCGCTTTTGCGGCGCCTTCTGGAGACTGTGTGGAATCGCTTTTAACTTATCCCCTCCACTGATTGTTGATAAACCGGCTCAATTAGCTGTTGACGCATCCAATTGAATAAATAACATTGTGGGCGCTCCGGGAGGTATCGGCGGAGTGTGGAGGATGCGCCGCATGGGTGCAATTGCTCGCAAGGTAATTGAACAGTATCAAAGGCACGAGCGCACCGCGATTACGCTGATCGCGATCACCATCGGCGTGATCGGCGGCTACGGCGCCATCCTCTTCAGAATCGTCATCCACGCCGCTGAAAAGATTTCATTCGGCACAAGCGAGCAATTGCTCGGCGCGATGGGGCAACTAGCCTGGTGGCATCGAATGCTGCCTCCGCTGATCGGCCTATCCATCGTCGCCCCCCTGGTCCATTGGCTGGCGCGCGAGGCCAAGGGCCACGGTGTGCCGGAGGTGATGGAGGCGGTTGCTCTACGCGGCGGGGTGATTCGTCTCCGCGTCGTGTTCATCAAGCTGATCGCCTCGGCGATAACCATCGGCACCGGCGGATCGGTGGGCCGCGAGGGCCCGATTGTGCAGATCGGCAGCGCGGCGGGCTCGGTCATCGGGCAAGGGATAAATGCATCGCGCAGGCGCATGCGGATCATGGTCGGCTGTGGCGCCGCCGCAGGATTGGCAGCCACGTTCAACGCGCCGATCGCCGGTGTGCTGTTCGCGCTCGAGGTGCTGTTGGGCGAGTACGGGACGATGACGCTGAGCCCGATCGTCATCTCCAGCGTCATCGCAACCGTCGTCAGCCGCGCACACCTCGGCAACTCGCCCGCGTTCCTGATCCCCGAAATGCTGAAGAGCTTCACCTGGTCGAGCTTCTACGAGATCGGCACCTTTCTGCTATTGGGACTAATTGCGGGCGCACTCGGAGTGCTCTTCTCAAAGACGGTCTATAAGGTGGAGGACACCTTCGATGCGGTGAAGTTGCCGGTATGGTTCAAGGGGGTGATCGGCGGGGTGCTGGTGGGTTGCCTGGTGGCTTTCTTCCCCAACGTCGCCGGAGTGGGTTACGACACGATCGAGGGCCTGATGCGGGGTGACCTGGCCTCCATTTCGGCGCCGGGATCGGCGCTCGGCCTGCTGACCGTCGGATGGATGGTTGCCCTGGCGTTGTTTCTGGCCAAGCTGCTGGCAACCTCACTGACTCTCGGAGCAGGAGGCAGCGGCGGCATCTTCGCACCCTCACTCTTCATCGGCGCGTCGGCCGGCTACCTCGTCGGGGTGGCATTCAATGCCTTGCTGCCCGGGCTGGTCAGTTCACCGCAGGCATATGCGCTGGTCGGCATGGGGGCGATGGTCGCCGGCGTTACACACGCACCGATGACGAGCATCATCATCCTCTTCGAGATGACCGGGGACTACCGCATCATCCTGCCTCTGATGCTCGCCTGCATCGCCAGCACGCTGCTGGCGCAGAAGCTCGACCGCGAGAGCATCTACTCCCGCAAGCTGGCGCGCCGGGGTGTGAGGCTGCGTGAGGGCCGTGAGGAGAACGTGATGGCCGGCATCAAGGTCGGCGAGGTGATGAGCGGAGAGTTCGAGGTCATCGCCCAAGCCGCGCCTTACGCGGAGTTGGTCAAGACCATGACCACCAGCGATCAGTTTTATTTCCCGGTCGTCGACAGTAAAGGCTACATGACCGGCATCCTCTCGTTTCACGACTTGCGAGAGCACTTCTTCGAAGAGGGATTGGCGCAGCTTGTCATCGCCGACGACCTGGCGACGCGGCGCGTCATCACGCTTACGCCGGAAGACAATCTGCTTACGGCTTTCGAACGCTTCAACCAAATCGATGTAGAGCGCATTCCCGTGGTTGACGCCTCCGAGTCGCGGCGGGTGGTGGGGATGATCAGCCGCCGCGATCTGCTCAACAGCTACAACGTCGCCGTCATGCGCCGCAGCATCGGCGAAGAATCCGCTTCCTGACAGCAAACGTTAGCTTGACTCCGACCATCGATTGGCATTCGCGCTTAAAGGAAGTTCCCGGCGGGATTAATTTACTTGCGCACTCTAGGCAGGGAACCGATAAACGCCTGCAGTTCTTTTTTCCAATTAGCCCGAAGGCCGGCGGATTCCAGCCTGCGACTTAGACCTGCGACAAAATCCCGGCCGCGGCCACGGCTATAAGGTTCGCCGGTGTAGAACATCAAGCGCCCGCCGGGGCGCAAAACACGGCGCATCTGCCCGATGAATTTCGCGCCGTAGAGATGTCCGGCGAGGGAGAAACGAGGCGGATCGTGGAGGATGCACGAGAGCGAGCCATCTGTGAAAGACTGGACCAGGTCGGCAACGTCGCTCTCTTGTTTCTCGATGGAGGAGTCTTCGAGATATTCACGAGACCAGGGATTGAGCCGCCGCAGTTCGATCACGACTGGATTGACCTCCACGCTCATCACTCGCTCAGCACCGAGGCGCTTCGCCCAGGTGGCCGTGTAGCCGATGCCGCCGCAGGTATCGAGGACGATATCGCCGTGCCGGACGACGGCTGCGGCCTTGAGGCGTGCATCCTCGAATGGATCGATGCCGGCGGTGCGGTGCATGCGAATGCCGCTCAGTTCTATCGTCGGCGCGCCTTCGGTCGGGACCAGCTTGGCGTAGCCGTCGTCCCGGATTTCGACGGCCTCAAGCCCGTCCTCATAGACGGCAAAGACGGCGGCGGTCTTTTTTAGGATTTTACGAAGCAGGTCAACGCCGACATCAATACCCCTGAGAACTGCTTCCCCGGGTCGTAAGTCGATTTTCTCGCGGCTGAGATTCAGATCCAGGGATACTTCCACCGATGAAGCGCCATTCTCGATGGCGGCCAGGATTTTTTCAGCTGCGGAAGCCGATATCAACGGCGGCAACTGCGGTAGCTGCTCAGGCATCTGAGTATCTCAGGAAACTGAGTGCTGTTATCCCATAAGTCCGCGTATCGATGCCATAACCGGTGGGGGTTTGAAGAGGATCTCCGGCACGGTATTGCAGCACAATAGTGCCCAGGCGGCAGATGCCGGCAGCATGAACGGCGGCGAGGATGCGGTTGTGGTGATCGGTGTCGTAGGGCGCTCCGGCGAAGACGATACCGAACTCCTGGCCGCTGCTTCCCAGCGACTCGACAGCCTTGTAAGCATCGGTGCGCATCACGAGGCTGCTCGTGCGCAGGCCGAGGTCGTCAAGATTCGCGGTGATAATATCGGCCCAAGCCCGCTCGCTTTCGACGAACAGGGCAGCCGCCGCACCGCGGCTGAGCGCTTCGATACCGACCGCGCCACTGCCAGCGAACAGATCGAGCAAGCGTGCGCCCTCGAGCTCGGGTGCGAGGATGTTAAAGAGATTCTCGCGCACACGGTCGGTCATCGGCCGCGTTCCGGGGGCGTCGATGGTCTTCAGCCGGCGCCCCTTGTAGCGCCCGGCGATTATCCTCAGTCCGGCATGCTTCGGCATCTATCCCAGCCCTCCCAGAAGCCTTTGCACCTCATCCGGAGAGGCGCCTGCCAGCAAGACTCTCTTACTCTTGCTGCGTTCACCTGAGACAAGCGTTACGGCGGACTTTGGCATGCCGAAGAACTTCGCGAGATAGCGGACCAGCTCGGTATTGGCAGCCCCCTCAACCGGCGGTGCTGCCAGCCTCAGGCGCAGGCCTGCCTCCTCGACGAGTAGTTTCGAGCGGGAAGCCCTCGGTACGACACGTAGGCGTAGCACGACACCTTCCGGCTTGACCTCGAAAAGGGTATTCGGCTCCGCCCCGCTGCCCATCAAACCCACCAGATCCTGTAGAGGAAGTAGAGGATGATTAACGCCAGGATTCCCATCGGCGGGAAAACGGCGGGATCGATTCGCGACGGCCCGCGGCGCAGCCCCCGGAATGGGTGCACGAGCGGCTCGGTGATGCGGAAAAGGAACTGTATCGAGGGATTGTATGGATTTAGTTTTAGCGCGGCGGCAACCGCTCGGAAGACGAGCAGCCAGAACATCGCGACGGCGACGATATAAATTGCTGTGATGACGAATTGCATTGCGCCGCCCTCACCCGCGGGCGCCGAAAATCGCGGTGCCGACGCGGATCATCGTCGCACCCTCTTCGATAGCCGCGGCATAGTCGGCGGTCATCCCCATGCTCAAGTGGACAAGATTGATTCCGCCGAGATCCATTTTGGACAGGCGTTCCCGCATCTCACGCAGAGCGATGAAATAAGGGCGTGTCCGCTCAGGATCGTCGAAGAATGGAGGCAGCACCATCAGGCCGTCCACATCGATTCTCTCGAGCCCGGACAAACCTCGCAGCAGGGCGGCTGTATCTTCCTCGCCGATGCCACTCTTCTGCGGTTCGTTCCCGAGGTTGACTTGCACCAGCGCTTTCATCGTCCGGCCGTACTCGGCCAGGAAACCGTCGAGCCGCCGGGCGGTTTTGAGCGAGTCGATCGAGTGGATGCGATCGAACAGTGCCGCGGCGGACTTAGCTTTGTTGCTTTGCAAGTGGCCGACCATGTGAAGCTCCGCGCCCGCAAGCGGCGGCACGAACTTGGTCTCCGCCTCTTGCACACGGTTCTCTCCGAACACGCTGTGGCCGGCAGCGAGAACCTCCTCAACCAGCTCGCGCGGTTTGGTCTTCGAGACGGCTACCAGCGTGATCTCCGCCGGATCGCGGCCGGCTCTGGCTGCTGCGTTCGCGATGCTCTTACGTACCCGGGCCAGATTCTCGGCTATTCCGCTCAATTCCTCCTCCTGAAAGGAATCGTAGCAGGACAGCAGAGCGGGCGTCAACGCGGGCGGGGAGCATGCCCACAAAAATACTTGACATGTAACCGCTCAGGTATTATAATATGGAAAGACTAAGATAATGGTCGGGATAACAGCCCCGGCGTGGAATTCGGAAGCCAAGACGGGTCGCAAGGCCCGGCAGACCGATAGATGGAGGTTGAGAGATGACTTTGATGCGTTGGGATCCGTTCCGCAACCTGATGGGTGTGAAGCGAGACCTGGGCCGGATGTTCGGCGATTTTGATGACGACGGCGAGACGACCGCCAGCCTTTGGCGTCCGGCCGTCGACATCTTCGAGACGAAGGACAACCTGGTGCTGCGTGCCGAACTTCCCGGCATGGCCAAGGACGACGTTCACATCAGCGTGGAGAACAATGTGCTGACGCTTAAGGGCGAGCGCAAGTTCGACAAGGAGATCAAGCGTGAGAACTACCATCGCGTAGAGCGCGCTTACGGCGGCTTCTGCCGCTCCTTCACGCTGCCTATTTCGGTCGACAAGAACAAGATCGAGGCGACGTTCCGCGACGGCGTCCTCGAGGTGATTATGCCTCACGCCGAAGAGGCCAAGCCGAAGCAGATCGAGATCAGCGTTAAATAAAACGTGCTACGGGGGGTGGCAAAGACATCCCCTTTACCCCCTAGGCGAGACACGGCAACCCCCGCCGATTTCTCGCCACTCAACACCCCCCTTACTCCGTTAACTCGGAGATAGAGCCTGCCCGAAAGGGCGGGCTTTTTTTCTATGGTTTCAACCGGCCGGCTTCCTGAGCAGCAATGAGGCCCAGTCACCGCTGCAGCGCTTCTCGGCGATCTTCAGGCCGTGCAACGCAGCGACACCTTCGAAGCGGTCGAACTCCGCCGGCGGGAAGCCGGAGAGTATCAACGCGCCGCCGGGCTTGAGCAGGCCGGCGAGGCCGCGGGAAAAGAGCGAGAGCAGCGGACCGGTGAGGATGTTGGCGGCGATCAGGTCGAAGCTGCGGCCTTCGGCCCGCTCGATCGAGCCGTGTTGCAGTTCAACCGATTCGCCAACACCGTTGATCGCGAGGTTCTCGGCGGCGTTATCCACCGCTTCGGGGTCAATATCAACCGCCAGCACCTGCCGCGCGCCCAGCAAGGCTGCGGCGATGGCAAGGATGCCCGAGCCGGTGCCGAGATCGAAAACAGCATCACCGGGTTTCACAATTTCGCAGATGAATTCGAGTGTCTGACGGGTGGTTGCATGCGTGCCCGTGCCGAAGCCCATGCCGGGCTTGATCCGCAACAGTTTCGCACCCCTGACCGGCGGAGGAGGCGGCCCGGCGGGAACGATGAGGAAGGGGCCGACGGCGACCGGCTCGAAGCCGCCGTGCAGCAGCGAGATCCAGTCGTCAATCTTCACACTGCCTTCGTCGACCACCTCCGCGTCTGGCATCGTCTCGCGCAGGCCGAGAAGGCAGGCGCGGCGGGTGGTCAGTTCCTCGAAAAAAGCCTTGAGGCGTATGCGGCCCTCAGGCGCCTGCTCAAACATCTCCTCGACGCCGATGGTTCCGCCTTCCCAGAGGGCGGAAATGAGGAATTCGCCGCGCTCAGCCACCACCTCGACTGTGACGAAGGGAAATTCCCTCGATCTCTGTTTCATTTCTGCTGCCATGGGAGAAGTCTGGATGCGCTGCAGAAGGGATGTCAAGGTTGAGTAATCTAACCAAGAACTGTGGGTATGCAGGTTTCAGCTGGTTTCCCTACCCGGCTTTCCGCTCCTGATCTGATCCAGGCGGTCTCGGGCTTGACTGTCGAGTTTGTGCACTTCCTCGAGCTCGGGACAGGGGCACTCGGGGCAGAAGGCGCAGCTCTCAAAGCCCTTCTTGGTGACGCAAGCCCTGACTTTGCACTTACTGCAGCCGGCAAAGAGTCTGCCGCCGGCGGTGGTGCAGCCGTCGCATTCGGTTATGTCCTCGAGCGTCAATCCCATCCCATACTGCTCATTGCAGATACGCAGTGTATCGCGCCGTATCCGCTCTCTCTTCGCCTCGTCTTCCTCGCGAGAGATGAGATAGAAGTTGCAATCGTGGCACTGCAGACCGCAGTAAGCAGTAAGCTCGCGCATTTTCCAGCTCCGTATCAACAAGTAATTCCGACTCAATTCAAGTATACGTGCAATGACGGGCAAGCGGCATAGAGAGATAAAAAAATCCCGCCGGCGTTGCTGTAACGCCGACGGGATTTCCAAAATTAATCCCGGCAATGACCTATTTTCCCACACCCATAGAGTGCAGTATTTTCGGCGCTGAGGGGCTTAACTTCTGTGTTCGGAATGGGAACAGGTATGGCCCCCTCGCTATTGTCACCGGGAATTCCTTTATCAACCTGTGAGGCGGCGCACGCATCGCTGCGCATCGCTGAAAATGCCTGAACGCGGCGGGCCAGATGTGCCCGGCGCAGATCTAGTGGTCAAGCCGCACGGCCGATTAGTACGGGTAAGCTAAACACATTGCTGCGCTTACACATCCCGCCTATCAACCTGGTGTTCTACCAGTGGCCTTTAGGGTCTTTCGACCGGGAGAGCTCATCTTGAGGTGGGCTTCCCGCTTAGATGCTTTCAGCGGTTATCCCTTCCGAACGTAGCTACCCAGCGCTGCCGCTGGCGCGACAACTGGCACACTAGAGGTTCGTCCACCCCGGTCCTCTCGTACTAGGGGCAGCTCCTCTCAACTCTCCTACGCCCACACCAGATAGGGACCGAACTGTCTCGCGACGTTCTAAACCCAGCTCACGTACCGCTTTAATGGGCGAACAGCCCAACCCTTGGAACCTGCTTCAGCTCCAGGATGCGATGAGCCGACATCGAGGTGCCAAACCTCCCCGTCGATGTGAACTCTTGGGGGAGATAAGCCTGTTATCCCCGGAGTACCTTTTATCCGTTGAGCGACGGCCCTTCCATGCGGAACCGCCGGATCACTAAGCCCTGCTTTCGCACCTGCTTGACCTGTGTGTCTCGCAGTCAGGCTCCCTTGTGCCTTTGCGCTCTACAGCTGATTTCCATACAGCCTGAGGGAACCTTTGGGCGCCTCCGTTACTTTTTGGGAGGCGACCGCCCCAGTCAAACTACCCGCCTAGCGATGTCCCCGACCCGGATAACGGGTCTGGGTTAGAACCCCAATACAGCCAGGGCGGTATCTCACAGTTGGCTCTGCGCAGCCTAACGACCACGCTTCAATGCCTCCCGCCTATTCTGCACAGGGTGGATCAGAATTCATCACTAGGTTATAGTAAAGGTTCACGGGGTCTTTCCGTCTTGATGTGGGTAGCCGGCATCTTCACCGGCACTACAAATTCGCTGAGCCCCTCGTTGAGACAGCGCCCAGATCGTTACGCCATTCGTGCGGGTCGGAACTTACCCGACAAGGAATTTCGCTACCTTAGGACCGTTATAGTTACGGCCGCCGTTTACCGGGGCTTCGGTTCAGAGCTTCGCCCGAGGGCTA
>Ga0307379_10000316_pt1:0-30000 | contig 83059 bp, 62 predicted proteins | sample UN2MG_FD_202237 | JGI IMG/M metagenome (GOLD analysis project Ga0307379, IMG submission 202237) | Soil microbial communities from Risofladan, Vaasa, Finland - UN-2 | ecosystem: Environmental > Terrestrial > Soil > Coastal area > Acid sulfate soil | place: Finland: Risofladan, Vaasa... | reverse complement strand
TCGTGCTGATATTCGCAGCGTTCTTCCTGTGGCTATATAAAGAGGTGAATCCACCTGATGCTGACGAGAAGCCGCCGGCTTGGCGAGCATCCCTGCTGGGGGCGTGGACGGACGTCGCCGCGGCGGCGCTTTTGGGTTTCGCCGGCTTCAGCAAGCTCAGCAATGGAGTGATGATCCTGCCGCTGGTGGTTTTCCTGCTGGTAAAAAAGAGGTGGCTGCGGCTGGCCGCGGCCTGCGTTGTGTTCGCGATCGTGGTCGTTTCAACATTCGGCGTGCAGCAACTCGCAACCGGCTACTGGAACTACCAGGGTGGCGAGCGCAAGTCGTTCTACGAGCAGTATCCCTTTGCCAACGAAAAGAGCTTTGACGACGCCAGCCAGGTCGACCGCGAGACCGACATCGGCAAGTACAGCCCACACATCGACGCCAAAGACTTCCTGCACAACATCGTCTACTTCTTCTTCGGGCGATTCGGCGGCATCCTCCCTTATTACTTCCCCGCTTTCTTAGCGATGGTGTTGTTGATTTTATATGGCCGCGGCAGGGGGGAGTGGTTCCGCTGGTTGGTGCTCGGCGGTGCGGCCGTGGCCGGGCTGGTCTACATCGTGATGATCCCCACCAATGTCATCGGCGGCGGCGGCACGGTGGCCAACCGCTACTTCATGAACATCCTGCCAATGTTCTTCTTCCTGCTCCCCAAGCGAACGCCCAGATGGTTTCCGGTGGCGGCGGCGATCGGCGGCGTGCTGTTCATCGGCCACATCCTGATCTCCCCCATCTCCACCAGCCAGAGGCCTGCCTATTACTCCGAGACCCCCGCACTGCGGCTGCTGCCGGTGGAGTACACCATGCTCAACGACCTGCCGCTCAACACCGAGAGCAACCGCAGGCGTGTTCCCTGGTACCAGGTGGTCGACGGCGAGCGCGAGTTCGCCTTCTTCCTCTACCACCTAGACCACAACTCCTATCTCAGGGGTGCCAACGACAGGGGGGAGCACAGGATCTGGATCAAGGGCGGCAGCCGCGCTGAGCTTGTGCTGCGCACCGTCAATCCTCTCGAGGAAATCACGGTCAGGGTTTCCAATATCGGCCGCAGCAACCGCGTTTTCCTCTCGGTGCAGGGCAACGGCGCCGTCCTCGAACTGAAGCCGGGAGAGAAAAAGACGCTCAAGTTCAACGAAATGCAGCCGTTTATTTACAACTACCTCAATCCCTCCTGTCTCTACACGGTGGTCGTCGAGCCGAGCGCAGGCATCACCCCGCGCACCCAGCCCGGCGGCATCGATGACTGGCGCCACCTCGGCGCGATGCTGGAGTTCCAAGTGGAAGAAGGGCAACCGGCAAGGGACTAATATCTAATCCCGCGCTCTCTCAGACGCTCGCCCGAGCTTTCGCTCCCACCGTATCAAAAGTGAACCAACCGGCCTTGAACTACGTTTAAATGTGTGAAAAAATGCACACTCTATGGTTCCACGCGGGATTCAATTTGAGGGAGGTGGAAATGAACGGTACATATTCGAGGGCTGCGGTTGTTCTGACGGTGATCCTTGCGCTGGTCTTCGCTTCGGATTCGGCCGGCAGGTCTGCCTCGGCGGAGGTCGGGAAAGATTATTCGGAAGCGATAAGCAAAATCGAAAAGTACATTGAAGGATTCATGGAGGCCTATAAGGTTCCCGGTCTCTCGATCACCATCTACAAGGACGATTTCCTCTGGACGAAGGGCATCGGCTACGCCGATCTGGAAAACATGGTGCCGGCCACGGCCGAGACAAGGTATTCGCTGGCCTCGGTCACGAAGCCGATGACGGCGGTGGCGATCGTCAAGTTGGCGGAAGAGGGAAAACTGAACCTGGACGACGAGATCCAGAAGTACGTCCCCTTTTTCCCCAAGAAGAAATACCCTGTAACCGTGCGGCAACTCCTCGGTCACCTCGGTGGCATCAGCCATTACACGGTGAACGAAAAGGGAAACCTGGGTTCGGAACTCGTCGGCCACCTCGCGACTCACCACACCACTGAAGAAGCGATAGCCATTTTCAAGGACCTCGAGCTCGTCGCCGAGCCGGGGACCGAGTTTCACTATTCAAGCTACGGCTACAACCTCCTCGGCGCGGCGATCGATGGCGCCTCCGGGATGCCCTACGCGCGCTACATGACAGAGGAGGTCTGGCTGCCAATGGGGATGATCGACACCAGGATCAACAACCACGACGACATCATCCCCCACCGGGCTCGCGGTTACGACGTTATTGACGGAGCGAACAAGAATGCGGAGTTCCGCGACGTCAGCACCTGCTTCGCCTCCGGCGCCGCCCACTCGACGGCTCGCGACATGGTGCTCTTCGCCAAGGGCCTCGACGAAGGCAAGGTCCTCCCGCTCGAATCTCAACAGCAGATGTACGACTCGATGATCACTTCCTCCGGCGAGGTAACCGACACTGGCATGGGTTGGGCGACATTTTGCTACGGCGGCTACTGGTACGTTCACCACCCGGGCGGCCACGAAGGATTCTCGGCCGTTCTGCTCCGCTTCCCCTGGGAGAACTTCGCCGTCGGCATCGCCTGCAACTTGCAGGAGGTCCAAGCGCGCGAGATAGCCGACTATGTCACGGCCCAATTTTTCAACGCCTACAGGTTCCGCTGTGAGACCGGAGGCGTCGAGGGCAACGTCGTCGCGGAGGGCTTGCTTTATCTGTGGAACATGGGTCTGGGTTATCACAACCGCTTCGGGGGACCAATGGCCACCGACATCGAGACAGTTAAACAGTCCTTCGCCAGGATCAAAGAAGCACTGAGTGACGAGGCTGTGGCAAGGCTGGTCTCCGGCGGCAAGCTCTCCGTCTTCCAAGGTATTTCGAACATCAACGAGTTCTCAGACGACCTCTACAAGGTCGGATCCTACATCGCCGAGAAGCTGCGCGAGGCGAACGGGAGGGAGCGGTTGGCATACTACAGTTCCGGCAATGCGATGCCGTTTTTCGAGGATTACATCGTGCTCTATTCCCATGACGACTCGATCCCCGCCAAATGCCGTTTCTCGAACGCGCTGGAGCGCAGAATCTCTGATTGGACAACCTCCTGGAGGCGGATTTGGTACGATGAGATGAAGGATCTGATCCTGATGCCGATTCAGGAATTTGGTGAGAGGATCAACGGCCTTGTCGAAATTTGCGAGGGCGAGTCGATCTATCCCGCCCTCGGATATCGACTCAACAGCTACGCCTATCGGTTGAAACGGCAAGGCGAGATCGACGAAGGCCTCGCCATCCTAATGGCCGCCTCTAGGCTCTATCCCTCTGACGCCAATTTGCTGGACAGCCTGGGTGAGTTCCATCTGCAAAAAGGTGATCGGGAAAACGCGATCCATTACTACAAGCTCGCACTCGAGAAGAATCCGAATCTGATATCCGCAAAGGAAGCTCTTGCTGAACTTGAAAAGGCCTAGAAATAAGTTATGGAGCACGATTTAGGGGCGGCGCGAAAAATAACTCGGGCAGGATTGACTGTACAACCGTCAACTTCTGGTTGAGTGTCGTTCGCGGATTACTCCCGCGCAGTAACTGCTTCAATCAGTGCAGATAGCCCAGGTTCCGCAGCTCTTCTTCCTGCTCGGGTTCGAGGACGGCGCGCTTGCCGGCGATCCCGGCGGCGACGATCATCATCCCCCGCTGGCGCAGCATGGCGGCCAGGACGGGGTGCTTCTCGAAAATATCCTTCTTCTCCAAAGGATCGGCTCGGAGGTCGTATAACTCCTCGCGCGGATCGAAGAAAATGTACTTAAACCGCTCTCCGCGGAGGGCGAAGATCAGCTTGTCGCCGGTCGCACGGGAGTAGTAATAAGGTGAGTCCGGTAAGGTCCCTCCCGCGAACAACGGGGCCACGCTGCGGCCCTCGAATCGCGCCGCTTCAGCATCCAGGTCCAGCAATTCGACAAATGTGGGGAAAAGATCGATGAGGCCGATCTGCGCCTTCACTTCGCTCGGTCCGATCCCCGGTACGCGGGCAATGAAGGGCAAGAGCAACGCTTCATCGTAGATCGTGTTGCCGTGGCCGAGAAGGCCGTGATCGGCAAACGCCTCGCCGTGGTCTGCGGTGATGATGATCAGGCTGTCATCATAAAGATCATGCTTCTTCAGCATTTCCAGAAGCTGATGGGTGATGTGATCAGCGTAAAGCATATTGTTCATGTAATAGCTGTGCAGCCTGCTCACGGCCGGGTCGGAGGGGCTGACGCCGTGCCGAGCCCGCATCAGGCGCCTTTCGTCGCGTGTGATCGAGCCGCCCGAAATGTATTTCCCGTCGAACGGCGGGGGGGGATTGTATGGCCAGTGGGGCGGCAGGAAGTGGCAGAAAATGTATGCCGGCTTCCCGCTTTTTGCAGCCATTTGTACACCCCTCTCCAGGGCTTCGAGATCCATTGTCGACAAATCGGCCGCCTTGGCCTCCGTCGAACGCAGGTAGATTTCCTCGTCGAAGCCGCGGGTCATACCGAGCTTGTAGGTGATGAAGGGATTGCCGGACATTACAAGAGTGAAGTAGCCGCTGCGACCGAAGGCTTCCTGAAGCGTATCGATATTCTCGGGGTAGACCGATTCGTAATACCGCACGCCATGGCTTTCGGGAACGAGGCCGCTGAATAACGAGGCCACGGAAGCGATCGTGTAGGGCGCGGCGCAGATTGCATTGCTAAATATCAATGCTTCCCGCGCGAAATCGTCGATATATGGCGTCATGCCGCGCTCGTCGCCGTAGCAGCCAAAGTGGTCGGGACGGGCGGCGTCGAGGATGATAATCACGACGTTGCGCACCTTTCCCGCAAGATTGATTAACGACCTGTCGGGAATTGCCTCTGCCGCGCGGGCGACATCCAGGGTGAGTTCCTTCCAGATCACCGCCGCATCGCAAAAGCTCTCCGCCGACATGGCGCTCAGCCGGATCTCGCCAGGAGCACCGGCGATTTGCACGAGCGGGATTTCAGCTTCGAAATCTTTCTCGGAACCGCGGGACAGGCTTATCTTGTGGCCCCAGAGCCACTCCCAATCAGGCTTGGCATCGGTGCGCCCCTCCACTGTCAGTTCAATTTCGCCGGTCTCGCCACCACTCTGAACAGAGCCGGAAAGGCAGAGGCGAGCTCCCTGCTCGATCTCAAACGCGTAAGAGATATCGCTGTTTGGGAATTGGCTGAGATAACGTCCGTCGGCTACCAAGCGGAAAAAATCGGATTCCGATCTTACTTTAGTGTCCCCTGAGTCCTCTCCCTTTCTCGGATAGATCCTAAACGCACTGAAATAGGCAGCGACGCCGCGGTAAGGATTCTCTTGAAACCTCTTCCGCTCGGCAAGAAACTCTGGGTTTTCGTCAAACTCGGAGAAATTGAAATAAACTCGATTGTTGCCAATCGTCTGGAACTGCTCGGGGAGGAGAACGAGTAACCTGCGTTCCTCCCCGGCTTCGAGCTCGAAAGTGCCAAGAACCCTGTTCTTTGCTCGAACTTCTATTCTCTGTGTGCTCGGGCCGCCAAGTTTCCCCTGCAGGTGAACTGTGAACTCGAGCCAGCGGTCCACGAGGCGCATTACCATATAGCGTAAAACGCTTTCCTCCTGGACCGACGCGACGAGTGGACGGCCGTTCTCATCCTCGAAGGGCTCCGACCACCCTCCCTTAAGGTTGTAACTGATCTCGGGGGAGAGCAGTTGAATAACCCCAGTCTCACTTCGCTGGCGGGCTACTTGATAAATGGGAATCAAATTCAGCGATGTTGAATCGCCGACAGACGCACCTCGGTCTTCCGGCGAACAGGAGGCCAAAGCCACGACAAGAGAGAGAAAAAGCACGGCCGCGGCGAGGATGCGCAGCGCTGCGTTTATCCTGCCGTCTGCCTCCATAAACCTTGCAGTCCCGATATTTAATTCGTCCGGGCCATCAATGTAGATAACCGAGGTTGCGAAGCTCTTTCTCGTCTTCAGCACTGAGCTCGACCTCAAGACCCTCGTCGCCGCGCAGGGCCGCGTTTGCCGCGATCGAGAGCAACGCGCGCTGCCGCAGGAAGGAGGCGAGAGGCATGTTTTCAGCGATGATGTTTACTTTCTCGAGCGGGTCGGCGGTGAGGTCGTAGAGCTCTTCCCGGTAGTCGTGGAAAATGTACTTATACTTTGCGCCGCGCATCATGAAAATCAGGTTGTTACCCGTGGCGCGCGAATAATAGTAATCGCCGGGTTCCAACTCCCTCCCAAGCAGCAATGGCGCAATCGAACGGCCCTCGAAACGCGCGTTCTCCAGCTTGAGATTGAACAACTCGGCGAATGTCGGGAAGAAGTCGATCAGACCGATCGGCTGCTCCTCGACCCGAGACTCGGTTCCGGGCACGCGCACCAGCATCGGCAGCTTGATCATGTCGTCGTAGACGGAGGTGTTGTGCCCGAAATGGCCGTGCTCGTTGAACGCCTCTCCGTGGTCGGCTGTGATGACGATCAGGCTGTTGTCGAAAAGACCATACTTCTTGAGCAGGTCGAGAAGCTGGTTGGTGGCGTGGTCGGCATAGAGGAGGTTGTTCATGAAGCGCTTGTGGTGCGTCTCTATATCAGCGCGGGCCTCATCGACAAGCCCGTTGTCGAGCAGACCCTTGATCTGCCAGGAACGCCAGTACTTGAGCTGAGGGTTGGAAATGTAACGCCTGTCGAAATCGCCGGGCGGGTGATATGGCCAGTGGGGCGGCAGGAAATGACAATAGAGGAATACAGGCTTGCCGCTTTCGGCCGCCATCTTGACGCCCTTTTCCATCGCCGCAAGGTTCATCGTGGAACGGGTTTGCTCCTTGTCATCAGGATCGCGAAGCTCGACCAGTGCCTCACAATCCTGTTCCTGGGCAAGACCGAACTCGCGGCTGATGAACTTGGTACCCGTGAGCGCGATGGTGAAGAAACCGCTGCGCTTGAACGCACGGGGCATGTTCTCGAGGTCCTCGGGAAACTTGTTGGTAACCTTGCGGACGCCGTGAGCCTCGGGATTCAGGCCGCTGAAGAGAGTCGAGATCGAAGTAATCGTGTACGGCGCGGCGGCTACGGCGTTGTCGAAACGTATAGCTGATTCGGCGAACTTGTCGATGTTGGGAGTCATGCCCCGGGAATCGCCGTAACAGCCATAATGATCGTATCGGGCGGCGTCGAGGACGATGAAGATGACGTTCTTCACACCATCGCTTACGCGCAACGGCTCGCGTTCGCCGTTCTTTGCGGAGACCTGTTGTTCGCGCGGGAGACTGAGCCTGATTTTTTTCCAGACAACACCGCTGGAAGAAAACCTCGCCGTCGAGCTGACATCAAGGTGTAGTTCAGCGATGCCGCCGGCAATATCGTCGAGCGGGACGACGGTGTCGATGTCGTTTTCGCGCGAGCTCGCGTCGATCTCGCGGCTCCAAATCTCTTTCGGCTCGCCTTGCTCTCCCGGCTTGCGCCCCGAAACCGCAATCCTCACCTTGTCCGACGCTCCCCGTTCGGCGCGCACAGTCCCTGATAGACTGAGGCTCGCTCCATTGCCGATATCGAACGCATACACGAGCGCGCTGTTGGGAAACTGGTTGAGATAACGCCCGTCGGCAACCATGCTGAAAACGCTCGTCTCGTCGCGCGTCTCGCCGCGGTTGGGCCCGTTGGAGTCCCCGAAATAGATCCTGAATTCGCTGAAATAGCCTGCAACACCGGGGTGCGGGAACTCGTCGTGACGTTTACGGTTCACCAGGAAATTATCGTTATTGACCAGCACTGAGAAGTGAAAGGTGATGTCGTTGTCACCGGTTTTCTGTGTGTCGGCGGGAAGGAATATTTGCTGCGGCAGATCGCCTTCGCCACTCAACTCGAACCAGCCGAGCGCCTTGTCACCGGCGAGAACATCAACACGCTGCCAGTTGATTCCACCGAACTTACCCTTCGCCCGGGCGTTGAAGGCCAGCCAGCGGTCGGCGGGGCGCAGAACGGTGTAGCGCAGGATTGACTCCTGGGCGGTTGCAGCCGTGATCGCTGGACCATTCTCTTCAACCGAATAAGGATGCGACCATCCGCGCTGCAGGTAGTAAGCACTCAGCGGCGATGCGAGGTTGATGATTCCCGTCTCGCGCAACTGCCGCGCTGCGACATGCAAGGAGATCAGATCAAGGGCTGTTGGGTCTCCCGCTGCGGCAGTGGCTGCCGGTGTGTCGCCGGCCGGCTGACATGAGGGTGCAAGCAGGACAACCGCCGCCGCAATAATCACTGACGTGTATGTAATCATTTTGTTGTCGTTCATCGCACCTTTTCCTCGTTTGGAAAGAATATTCTAACGCCGAGATTCACAATAGCAAGTGAGGCGGCCGTGGCAGAAGCGACCCGGCCGCGTAAATGCTGACGCACACTCGTCAAGACCGCACTCATCATCCATTCTCTTAAGCTACTCAATCTAAACAGCTAACCTTGAAGGCAGCCAATTGGTACACCTGTTGCTGATTAATTCTACCAGTGAGGAAATGAAAATGATCGCAGTAATTTCCGCAGTCGGTATGGCGTTGGCAGCAGCGGCCGCTTTCGGAACGCTGAAGCTGGCCGTAGCCGGTCTGCGGTGGAGCTTGAAGCGCCCGTAAAGGGTGCTGCGCGGTCCGCCGGCCCCTAACAGTTAACAACCAAGGGAGGTGTGCCGTCGCCCGACGCTCGCGGCCCAGGAGAGGGCCCGGGTCGGCGGACCCGCAAAATAATCATTCGTCCTTTACACGAGTGGGGCGGTCGAGAGGTTGTCCCAAAGTATTTCTCTGCCTGGGAGAAGGAGTTGTTCCGCGCGAAAGTCGGCTTGAGTAGTCAGGCGTCCGTGTCGTCTTTAAGGTCGAGCATCTTGTCGCCGGAGACGTAGTCTGTGGTGCCGGACTCCTTAAGTTCCTGGATGCGGCGGGTGATGTTCTGGATCCGCTCAACGTTCTCTTCGATCTTGGCGGCGCGTCGGCGGGCGCTCTCGGGATTCCTCTCGATCTCCTCGGCAAGAAGCTGCGCGTTGAGCATGATCGCGCAGAGCGGGTTGTTGATCTCGTGGTTGACCGACGCCGCGACCTCGCCGATGGCCGCAAGCCGCTCAGCCTCGATCAGCCGGCGGCGGCTTAGTTGCAGCTCATCCTGAAGCGTTTTGATGTGGAGCATGGCCTTGATGCGCGCCTCGAGTTCTTGGTGATCGAACGGCTTGGCTATATAGTCGTCTGCCCCGGCGGCGAATCCCTGGATCTTTGCCTCCAGGTCTTCGCGCGCTGTGACCATTATGATCGGCAGGAAATCGCCGCCCTTGTTCTCCTTGATACGACGGCAGACCTCGAAGCCGCTGATCCGCGGCATCATCACATCCAGCAGGACTATGTCGAGCGGCTCTTTTGCGGCGATTTCAATCGCGTCTTCGCCGCTGAAGGCCACGACTACCTCGAGGTTGAAAGCCTCGCTACGCTCGATCTTATAGCGGATGATATCGACGTTGTCCGGATTGTCATCAACTATGAGAATCCGCTTCTTTTCTGGCTCGGACACGAAGAACCACACTCCCTCATTTTTGCATTGCAAACAGGATACAACATGTATGCGAGGCTGCAAACGTCTAAGCTGGGATGGAGTCGCCCTCAGGGCAGGGGCATGAGGCCGATGGAACGGCGCATCAACCCGACGGCCACCCCTAGCAGCCGCAGCGACTCACCGTTGGCGCTGTCGAATACGATCGGATCGTAGGCCGGATTGGCGGGAAGCAGGATCACCGAAGCGCCCTGAGGCATGTATGTCTTCAGCGTCGCTTCGTCCTCGATCAGCGCGGCGACAATCTGGCCCCGCTCAGCCTCCTCTTGCAGCCGCAAGATCACGACGTCGCCATCGAGGATGTGTGCGCCGACCATCGAATCACCCCGCACTCGCAGGGCGAAAAGTTTTCCGGCGGGCGCGAAACCCTCGTCGAGCGCAACCCAGTCCTCGATATTTTCCTCCGCCAGCAACGGCGAACCCGCCGCGATCTGGCCCACCAGCGGGACACGCTTCGCGCCGGCACGCTCTTCGCGCAGACGTATACCCCGGGCGGCACGATCCTCACGCTCGATCGCACCCTTGCGTTCCAGGGCCGTGAGGTGGTCGGCGACGGCGTTGGTGGAGCGCATGTCGAAGCGCTCGGCTATTTCGCGCACGGTGGGCGAATAGCCGTACTCGCCGATGAAATCCCTGATGAACTCCAGGATCTCGGACTGCCTTCGAGTCAGCCGCTTCATTCCGCAACCTCCAAGATCAAATAAGACTGAATGAAATATACTGAACAAATGATCTCCAAGTCAAGTGTCAGATCAGAATAATCTGAACAAAGGGCTTGACAAATCTGATTATGTTCAGTATATTGTTCAGTATTCACGGCAACAGACCCTTTAGTCCCGGGGCCGCTCGCACAGGGCGGCCCCACCCCCCTGAAAAGGGAAACGGAGAGAGCGACGATGCACGACATTCCGAGCTGGAAACAGGAACTGAACAAGCGGCTGGCGGCGATCCGCGAGCGGGTCGGCGGCAGCTTCAAGCCGAGCTGTCCGGCGACGACCGCGACGGGGAACATCAGGCGCGAGGGCGTCGCGGGCAAGGGAGCGGCGCGGAGATGACGACGCTGACCTCCGGCGCCCTGCAGCAGGTGAGCGAGCGCCCCGACAGGTGGGGTTCGAGCTGCGTGCTGCGCGCCTGCGACGACGCGCTCGCCGGCGACGGGGTTCGCCGGGGCGACTACATCGTGGTCGACCGCGGCAGCGTGCCGCAGGGCGACGCCCTCGTTGTGGTGCGAGGTGAAGAGAGCCGTAAGCGCCGTCGGGAGGGCGAGCGCCTGCTGTTGCGCTCACTGCACCGCTTCGGCACACGCATCCGACTGCAGCCGGGTAGCGGCCCGCTGCGACCGCTGCTGCTGCCGCCCGAGAGGGCCGAGATCTGGGGCACCGTGGTGGCAGTGCTGAGAAAACTGGTCGCCTGAGCGGCGGCCGGAGGGACACACCTGCAGTGCACATCATGTTGTGAAGGTTGCGAACCCTCCCCACGCGCCCGCCTTCCTCGCAAGGGGGAGAGGGCGCGATTGGTCTCTATGGGGACCGGCAGCCGCAAGAGATGGAATTGATTTAGCGACGGAGCACCACAGATGGAGAAGGAACCCGAGAGAGCGGCGCCGAGAATCGCCCACATTGACATGGACGCCTTCTTCGTCGCCATCGAGCGCCTTGAGCGGCCGGAGTTGGAGGGCGTGCCGGTGGTGGTGGGCGGTCTCAGCGGGCGCGGGGTGGTCTGCAGCGCATCGTACGAGGCGCGCGCTTTCGGGGTGCACTCGGGGATGCCGATGGGCCGGGCGCGGCAGCTCTGCCCGCAGGCGGCGTTCATCGGCACCAGCAGTGGCAAGTACTCCGCGGCCTCCCAGCGCGCGAGAGAGGTGCTGTGCGACTTCAGCCCCGACGTCGAGTTCACCTCGGTCGACGAGGGTTACATCGACCTGACAGGCACGCAACGGCTGCTGGGTGCGCCGCTCGACGTCGCCCGGTTGATGCAGGCGGAAGTGCTGGAGGCGACCGGCTGCACCGCCTCGCTCGGCGTGGCCGGCACGCGCCTCTGCGCCAAGGTGGCAAGCAAGTTCGCCAAGCCGGGCGGGGTGATCGAGATCGCCCCCGGGGCGGAGGCGGCGTTCCTCGCCCCGCTGCCGCTGCGGCTGCTGCCGGGGGCGGGCGGGACGCTGGGGGAGCGGCTGGCGGAGTTCGGGGTCACCTCCATCGGCCGGCTAGCGAAGGTCGGCGAGCGCTTCATGCAGAGCACCTTCGGCGCCGCGGGCTCCGCGCTCTACCTCAGGGCACTCGGCGGGCGTGTGGGCTTCCGGCCATCCTCGTTCGGCCACCGCGACGACATCCCGCGCAAGAGCATCAGCCACGAGCGCACTTTCCTCGAGGACGTAACCGACTTCGGCTTCCTCGGGCGCGTACTCTTCCGCCTCAGCGAGCGCTGCTGCCGCACCCTGCGCGACGAGCGCCTGGTCGGCCGCACTGTGACGCTGAAGGTGCGGATGGCCGACTTTCGCACCTTCACCCGCAGCCGCACGCTGCTCAGCTCCACCGACAGCGACAGCGAGGTGTTCAAGGCGGCGCGCGCAATGCTGCGCGAGTTCAACCTGCCGCGAGTGGCCGTGCGGCTTGTCGGGGTCTCGCTCTCGGGGCTGAGTGTGGAGTGCCAGTGGGGGCTGTTCAGCAACGCCGCGAAGCTCTTCCACCTCTACCGCGGCATCGATTCGGTGCGCGACCGCTACGGCGAGGAGGCGGTGGTGGCGGGGCTGGTGCTGGGCGATGCGGCGACGGCGCGCTACGGGTCGCGGCGCGGCGGCGGGACGCCGTTCACGGTCCCCGACGGCGACCCCGGCAAAGGTTAACAACCTTTACAACACGACGCGTAATAACGCCGTCGATCCGGCAGCACTCCGCACTCTCGCGAGTGCGTAGAGGGTGCTCGCGGTGAAGCGCGGTCGACCCGGCAGCGAAGCGAAGAAGGTTAACAACCTTTACAACACGACGCGTGATAACGCCGTCGATCCGGCGGCACTCCGCACTCTCGCGAGTGCGTAAAGGGTGCTCGCGGTGAAGCGCGGTCGACCCGGCAGCGAAGCGAAAAAGGTTAACAACCTTTACAACACTTCGCGGGTTGACGCCGTCGATTCGGCAGGCGAAACGGGGGCCGATGGATGCCCCCCACATTTAGGGCCGCGGAAACGCGGACATCAGATTGGAACAGGAGGAGGCGCCTCAACGAGAAGGCGGTCTGAATAACGATGCTTGTTGCGCACCTGCACTGCCACAGTTGCTACTCACTGCTGCGCGGCGCCGACCGGCCGGAGGCGCTGGCCGCGGCGGCGGCGCGGGCCGGAATCGGCGCATTGGCGTTGACGGAGACTGGCGGCCTCTACAGCGCTGTAGCTCACCAGAAGGCCTGCGAGGCGGAAGGAATCGCCCCGGTCTTCGGCGCCGAGCTGCCTTCACGCTCCGGCGGCGGGTGCGACGCCGTGCTGCTGGCGCGCAGCCGCCGCGGCTGGGCGAAACTCTGCCGCCTGGTGACCGCCCACGCCACGGACAAAGAGTACGATCTTGTGGAAGAGCTGGCCGGCTGCCACGACCTTTTCCTGCTCAGCCGCAGCCGCGAACTGCTGCAACGCGCGAGGGAAGTCGTGCCCGCGGGGCTGCTCTTCGCCGAGCTAGTGGTCCACGGCGATCCCGCCCCGGCGCGCAGGCTGGCCCGCTGGGCTGACGAAAACGGCATTCCGCCCGTAGCGACCAATGACGTCCATTTCGCCGACCCCTCCGGGCACGAAACCGCCGCCGTGCTGGCGGCGATCCGCCTGCTGAAGACCGTAGGGACGCTGGCGTCGGGCGACGCGCCGGCGGCGGAGGCCTGGCTAGCGACGCCCGCGGAGATGGAGAAGCGCTTCCGCTGGATACCCGCAGCGCTGGCCAACGCGGCGGCGATCGCCGAGCAGTGCCGTTTCCGCCTGCCGCTGGGGCACCACCTGCTGCCGCGTTACGACCGCCTGCGCGAGTGCAGGGCATCGTCGTCGCTGGCCGAGCTGCGCGGCCGCTGCCTGGCGCGGATGCTGCGGCGCTTCCCCGATGGCCCGCCGCCGCAGGCGATCGACCGCCTCGGCGCTGAGCTGGGGGTGGTGGCACACAACGGCTTCGCCGACTATTTCCTGATCGTCGACGACATCGTGCGCGAGGCCGACAGCCGCGGGGTGCGCACCCTCGGCCGCGGCAGCGCGGCGGCCAGCATCATCTGCTACCTGCTGGGCATCACCCACGTCGACCCGCTCCGCCACAACCTCGCCTTCGAGCGCTTCATGAACGACGGCCGCAGCGATCTGCCCGACATCGACCTCGACTTCCCCTGGAACCGCCGCGACGAGATGGTGGAGTTCGTCTACGAGCGCTTCGGGCGCGAGCGCGTGGCGATGATCAGCACCCACGCAACCTTCCGCGCCCGCGCCGGGCTTCGCGAGGTGGCCAAGGCGATGGGGCTGCCCGACGAGGAGATCGGGCGGGTGACCAAGCGCGTGCCGCACTATATCCCCGCAGCCGCGCTCGACGACGCCGCGTCGGATCTACCCGAGTGCCGCAACCTGCCGTTGCACAGCGAGCCCTGGAAGTCGATTGCCCGCCTGGCGCGGCGTGTCGACGGCTTCCCCCGACACCTCTCCGTTCACCCATGCGGCCTGGTGATCGCGCCGCAGCGGATCGACGAGATCGTGCCGCTTGAGACGGCGGCCAAGGGGCTGTTGGTCACCCAGATGGACATGTACCCGGTGGAGGACCTCGGGTTGGTGAAGATCGACCTGCTCGGGCAGCGCGCCCTGGCGGTGATCAGCGACACGATCGGGGCGGTCAACAGCCGCAACGGCCGCCCGCCGCTCGGCTACGACGACCTGGCGCTCGACGCATCCACCGCCAGGCTGCTGCGCACCGGCGAGACGATGGGTTGCTTCTACATCGAGAGCCCCGGGATGCGCTCGCTGATGGCCAAGCTGCAGGTGGCCGACTTCGAGCTGCTGACCGCCGCCTCCTCGGTCATCCGCCCCGGTCCGAGCGACAGCGGTATGATGCGCAGCTTCGTCGAGCGCCACCGCGGCCGCGAACCGGTGCGCCACCTGCACCCGAAGATGGAGTCGCTGCTGGGAGAGACCCACGGGGTGATGATCTACCAAGAGGACGTGATACGCGTGGCCCACGCGGTGGCCGGGATGAGCATGGCCGACGCCGACAGGATGCGCCGCAGCATGACCAAGAAGCGCCACTCCGAGCCGATCGCGCGGCTGCGGGAGCGCTTTCTCGAGGGTGCGGCGCGCGAGGGAGTCGAGAAGAAGGCGGCGGAGGAGATCTGGCGCCAGATCGCTTCGTTCGCCGGCTACGCCTTCTGCAAGAGCCACAGCGCCAGCTTCGCGCAGGTCTCGATTCAGGCAGCCCACCTGCGCGCGCACTACCCGGCGGAGTTCATGGCGGCGGTGCTGAGCAACGGCGGCGGCTTCTACCACGCCGCGGCCTACATCGAGGAGGCACGCCGCATGGGGCTGCGCATCCTGCCGCCCTATGTCGACAAGGCGCGCGTGCATTACCGGGGGCGCAACGGGGCGCTAATGGTCGGGCTGATGGCGGTGAAAAACCTTTCTGAGGAGACGGCGCGGCGGATCGTCGAACTGCAGCCCTACTCCGATCTCGGCGACTTTCTCGCCCGCGTCCGCCCGGCGCGCGACGAGGGGGAGTCGCTGGTCTCATGCGGCGCGCTCGACCGTTTCGGCTACAACCGCCCGCAGCTTATGTGGCTGATCCAGCAGAAGCAGAGGGAGACCGGCGAGGGCCTGCTGGAGGGCATCGACCCGTTGCGCCTCGAGGCGCCCGACGTGCCCGATTACTCCCTGAGCGAGCGCCTGCGCCGCGAGATGGAGGCGCTCGATTTCACGGTCACCGCCCACCCCCTGGCGCTCTATTGCGACTTAATCAAAAAAGAGGGCGTTGTGGCAGCGCGCAACCTCGCGCGCCACGCGGGCCGCTTCGTCACCACAATCGCCTGGCTGGTGCACGCCAAGCGCACACGCACCTGCCGCGGCGAGTACATGAAATTCCTCAGCGTCGAGGACCTCACCTCCGCCTACGAGGCAGTCCTCTTCCCGCAGGCCTACGACCGCTTCGGCGGCCTCCTCCGAGGGCGCGGACCCTACCTCCTGCGCGGCCGTGTCGCCCGCGACGCCGGCGCCGTCAGCCTCTCCGTTGAGGAACTGGAGAATGTGGGGTAAAAGCGAAATCTCCTTCTGAGAAGGGAACCCGGAACGATTCGCTTGCGTATTGGTTACTGTGAAGTATTTCTCACTCAGTGCAGTTGTCCCAAGGGGAGGTGTTTCCATGAGGTGTGTACTCACTTTCGCTGTACTCCTGGCTGCGTCGCTTGCCGCGCCCGCTCAGGAGACCACGGATCAAGCGACCGTCGATTCTGCTTTCCTCGACTTCACGCAGATACTGATCAGGGCGGACCGGATCGAGAAAGTCGATGCGGAGACACAGGCGTGGGGCCGCGGCCTGATCGCGGGGCTCTGGATCGAAGGGCTGCCGGCACCACAGAAGGCTAAGAAGATTCTGGACTTCGTGCACGGTAACCTTGTCTTCAACTGGACACGGCCGAAGTCCGTAGCGGAGTTCATCGAGACCAAGGCCGGCAATTGCTTCGCGCACGCGCGTATGGGCATCTTCCTCTTGCGCCTGTCCGGTGTGCCTGCGAAGTTCGCCTACGAGGTTCACTTACGGCTCGGCGGCGAGTCGGCGACCGATGACGCACGTGAGATGGGAACCGGCCTCTTCGGCTCCTTCCACAACGATCACGCCTGGGTGCTCTTTCACGATGGTGAACGCTGGATCCCTTATGATTCGACTGCCGGACACCTGGGGGGCGAAGGATTCATCACCCAGCGTTGGACGCCGCCGGAGGCAAATCCTCCGTTCGTCATCTGGGAAGATATGGGGACCGGCCTGGACAACATGGAGAACGTCACCCTGGACGTCTGGGAGGGGCTCAACCTGCCGATCCACGGCGAGATGAGCGAAGAACTGTGGCGCGAGTTCATGTCATCGTTCGCGGATAAACCGCTGGACTACTTCAAAACGCCGTTATCTGACCACGAGATGAAGCGTATCGAGCAGGCCGCACGCGCCTACTACGCTGCCAAGAGCATCCCCTGAACTGTCAGGGACGATCCGTTCGTCATTCAATCAGCTCGATCTTGAAAATGCAGTCCTTGCCGCCCATTTTCAGTGAGTCAAGTAGCTCAACGCTGGCTGTTCTGCCTGTAGATCTTTCGAACATCTCCTTGACATAACCGGTCGAGCATTTGCAGAAGGTGGGCGACAACATCGTTGATTCTTTTTCAACGAGAGGGCACATGCAGTAACCGTCGCTCATTATGAGTCCCCAGGGATTCTGATGATCCCTTCCCCAGTTGAAGATAACTGTGGTTTTTTTGTTTTCTCTTGTAACTTTGTATCCGCCACCCTCTAGACGTTTCAAGAAGTTTTCTGCCTCTTCTAAGGTTGCTTTTTCCTTTGACGCGACCCCAAAGGCGCCGATGTAGCACGAGCGGCCGCACGCCTGCATTAGTTTGCTCTTCGTTTCATCATCAAGGATGCCATCCATGTTGTCCATGAGATCCACTATCCACTTCTCCCCCTTCCCCGCCTTGTGCCATGCCGGCGTTTCCGAACCTTTGACCATTCTCTCTTCAAGGTCTTCTATCCATCTCGTGGACTCATCTTCACTAGAACCGCTGAGTCTTTTTCCGTTAAGGGCTTGAGCGGATAATGTCGATGCGGCACCGCAGCAACAAAGTCCCGCTGTAATCAACGTCTTCAAAAAGTTCTTCCGATCCATTTTGCACCCTCCATGTCAGTAAGCACTTTCTGATTATGATGCCGTCTCGATGTCAACGAACAGATCAACCAGCTCGAACCGTGTCGCATCCGGACAAGTCAATTACATCAATTCACTTTAATTGCTCGTATCGTTACATTCGCGCTGACAATCATCTCCTTCACCTCTTCTGATTCGCCTATCACAAAGTGAAAGTCCCAGCCCAGGAACTTTGTGTAATAATCGACTTCAGACTCCGGGATAATCTCGATCTTCAAACCCCTACCCGTGAACTCCATGAAGAGATGATTCTCTTCTCTAAATATTCTGAACTTAATATCCTCCCTTTCAGAATGCTGGTAGATTCCTACACACCTGTCTAATGCTTCGATGCTGGGTTCAAACTGCTTTCTTTTTTTAAAGAGCGGAGCATCAGCAACGGGGAGAACGCATGAAGGCACTTCGAAAATAGAATCATCTATCGCCTGGTTGTGTAGAATTTCCGTAAATTGCATCTTCATTTGCCTGTGCTCTTCTCCCTGATTTAATCCCAGAAGAATTCTGAAAGGTCTTTTAACCAGACCTACATCTCTATAGTCTTCAAAGAATATATCCCCAGCACGCACTAAAAATCCGGTTTCTTTATCGAATGCCAGCTCGGTGTCGACCCCTTGAATGGATTTCGCAGCGATTACAACAAACTCTTTCTCTCCAACTAGTTTTGTTCCTTTCAAAAACATCTCAGGATAGAATTCCTTCAGCTTGAGCTGTGCCCGCACATCAAAAAGCAACTGCATATCAAGAAGCTGCTCGGAATCCATATCTCCGATACTCCCAGTTGTCTGAATCCATGCTGTTTTTCCATCGAATCCATAACTTATCTGATCACCCCAAGCAAACAACTGATTGTAGTACCACTTGCCCGGCGCTTCAGAAATTATGGAGAGGGGAACCTGCCCGCTGATATGACGCAATAGCGTGCCGGTTCTGATTTCGGATTGGATTTTTTCAAGGGCCGCACCTCCGCATGCTTCCACATAACGATTCAAAACCTCTTCAACCGTAATCGTATCATTCTCCTGAGAGACTGTTTCACACCCGGTTGTGCTTGAAGGAAAACGAAGCAGTGCGATCATCAGGAAAAGAAAACAAATGCGATAAGATATGTTCCTTCTCATACTTCCCCCTTATGAACTACTGGATTCTCCAACAGCGAATAGATGTAGGCCCATTTGAGTTGTGTTGAAAAATCATCAATGGCTGAGGCTGGGTAAAACACTCTCTTTTCCGCTTGACAAAAACCATCGAGGAACAATGAACAAGACATAAAAAGTATACTCATGGTGCGGAGAATATGTCAATTCATGTGCATAAAATAAGCGACGATTTCCTGTCGGGCTACAAATCGTTTACCGCGAATTTTGAGAAAACCTTGGGATGCACCCGGTGATCCGAGGATGTGCGGGATTGTTTGGAAACGCTATATGTCTTTATCGCAAATACTCTGTGTTGCGAAACAGATCGTGATAATGCCGTACCAAGTCAGAATCCGGTGAACTGGCGCAGGAGCTGCAATTGCCACGCGTCAGTTTGTGCGCATAAAATGATATGGCGAGTATTGGAGGCGGAAAATGAGCAGTGCAGTCTCCGAAAGGGACCTGATCACCTATTGCGGTCTGTATTGCGGCGACTGCCCGGGTTACAAGGGCGCGATTGCCGACAGCGCGCAAGACTTGAAGGCCGAACTTGAGCAGGAAGATTTCAAGAAGGCGGCCCAGTTCTTTTCGCAAGATCTATCCATGAGTGTTTACGAGAAATATCCTGCATTCATCGAAGTCCTGGGTGCGCTGGAGAATCTACACTGCCCGCTGACCCCGCAGGCATGCAGGGCCAAAGCGGAACAGACCTGCGAAGTGGCAAACTGCTGCAGGGAAAAGGGAATCGAAGGTTGTTGGGAGTGCGCGGGTTTCGAGGCCTGCGATACACTAAGGCTCGACATCCTCGAGACGCTCCACGGCAACAAAAATATCGCCAACCTGCGCATTTTGAAGGAAGAAGGAATCGAAACCTTCCTCGCCGGAAAGCGCTATTGGTTCGGCAAGGAAAAGAAAGGCTAAGTCCCGATGGGGCGAATGTCATCTTTCCCTTTAGGGATTCATTCAATACCTCGCTAATCCCTTGTTTAATATCTTGACCTCTCTTAGTAAACGCTCAATCGCCGTCGAAATCGGTAGCCATGGTGGAAGTGCGTATGGTTCAAGGCACACTCATGCGATTACAAGGAGACATAATGCTCCTCTGCTCAATTATCAGGCTTTCGAGTGTTTCTGAATGCTTAAGATGCCACTGAGTTAATCATAATTATAGAGTCTTTGGAATAGCATCGGATCTGAGGCCAAAGCAATGATCCACATGACGACTATAAAGATGCCGATGATGGCACAGATCAGCCCCGCCATGGCCATTCCTTTGCCGCTGGCCTGACCCCGCTTGGCTTTAGAGATGCCGACTCCACCAAAGATGATACCCAGGATGTCGCAGATCAAGCCAATCCCTATACCGATTGGAGTTAATGAAAACACCAGACCGATGATCCCGAGCACTAGCGAAGCTACTGCAAATCCCTTGGGGAGCTTGGGGGGCATCATCCCCCCCTGCTGAGGACCTTGGTACTGATAGGCCTCAGGCTGCTGAGGTGACTGCTGAACAGGCCCGCTCATAACTTTCTCCCCATGATATGTTATAAATTGTATGTTAACGAATGTTTTGCTTTCGATGCAAGCGTTAGGGCGTCCGTTTCGGCGAACGGATTGACGCCGCATCGAATCTTATCGGAACAACACGCCTTCGATTCCGGTTAATACCTGTTGCTGGCAGTAATTGTTTTGGTCCGCTGCCGACGTTGCCAGCCGGCGAGCGCGAATCTGGAGGGCCTGATGCGAAACAAGCCCTTTAGGCCGCATTGATGTTCGTGTTTCCGAGATCTGCTTCGGAACGATGACCTTCGGCATCGAGTGGAAATGGGGTGCTGACGAGAGCGAAAGGTGCGGGGCTAGAGCCCGACGCCACATAAGCCCTGGTTCCGCCAGTGGAGGAACTTGCATCCCGCTTGCGGAATAAGCCTTGCTAAAGCATGGCACCACACCAGATGGCAAGAAGCATCCGCCTGATGAGATCTCATCATCTCAGCCGTTTATTCAAGCGCCCGGATCATCTCCCACGCTCGCGCGACGTGCCAGCGTTCGGTGTGAGTCTGGCCGATGGACATCCGCAGCGTGAGCTTGCCGTCGAGTTTGGTGTGGGTCAGAAAGAGTTTCCCGGATTCGTTAAGAGAGTCCATTATCTGTTGGTTCTTCTCGTCGCCGCCGATATGGCGGAAGCAGACGAGGTTGAGCGGCGGCTTCATAGCAAGCTCGAAGCGGTCGGCGGCCTCGATCCACGAGGCGAATTCCTGGGCGATCTCGACGTGGCGGCGGACGTGGAGTTGCAGTCCCTCGACGCCGTAGTGGCGGATGACGAACCAGAGCTTGAGGGCGCGGAACCGGCGGCCGAGCTGAACGTGCCAGTCGCGGTAGTCGATCACCGCTCCCGACTCTGTTGCCTTGTTGCGTAGGTATTCGGGTAGGATGCTGAGCGATTTGATCAGCGCGGCGCGGTCGGCGACCCAGAAGCAGTCGCAGTCGAAGTTGGTAAACATCCACTTATGGGGATTGAAGCAGTAACTGTCGCCCAGTTCGACTCCGTCGTTGATCCAGCGAAACTCGGGGCAGAGGGCGGCGGTGCCGGCCATCGCGGCGTCGACGTGGAGCCAGAGGCCGTTGCGGCGGCAGATCTCGCCGATGGCGCGGACGGGATCGATGCCGTTTGAGGAGGTGGTGCCGACGGTGGCGCAGACAAAGAAGGGGTCGAGGCCGGCGTCAAGATCGGCGCGTACCGCTTCCTCCAGCAACTCGGGTTTCATCGCAAAGGCCGAGTCGGCGCCGATCAGGCGGAGGTTGTCGGAGCCGATACCGGCGATGCGGATCGCTTTCTCGATCGAGGAGTGCGCTTGGCTGGAGGTGTAGGCGACGAAGCGTCGGTCGACACCCGAGGCATTGGTCGCAAGGCTGCTGGCGCGCTCGCGGGCGGCGATGATCGCGGCGAGCGCTGCGCTCGAAGCCGTGTCCTGGATGACGCCGCCGCCGTCGCCGGACGATTTGAACTTAGCAGGCAGATCGAGCATATCGACAAGCCAGTCGAGCACGTGCGTCTCGACCTCGGTGCAGGCGGGGCTGGTAGCCCAACTCATCCCCTGCACACCGAGACCTGAAGAGAGCAGGTCGCCGAGGATCGCCGGGCCGGAAACGTTGGCAGGGAAGTAGGCGAAGAAGTTGGGCGACTGCCAGTGGGTGATGCCAGGTATCACGATTTCATCGACATCGCGCATTATTGCCTCGAACGGCTCTCCTATCCGCGGCGGTTGAGCCGGCAACTTCGCACGGATTTCGCCCGGCTGGACCTGCGACATCACGGGGAATTCCTCGACCCGGCTCATATAATCCGCGATCCAGTCGACCACTGCGTGGCCGTTGCGGCGAAAATCCTCTGGAGTCATATGGCGGCTTATTTCTTCCTTCATGGCGTCTCCGACCGGGATTTGGTTCGATGTACCCCATATTAAACCACACAGGCCCCGGGGCACGATAGCGATTCTGATCTCTGACAGCGAACGGCCTATTAGGATTAGACGTATTGAAAGTCAGCATCGTTATAAAAATAGATGCGCCAATCCACATAAGGACTAATAACGGGGAACCGAAGAGCCGAACACGCTGATACATTCAACGACACAGGGAGGGATTCAATTGGACATCAGGAACACTCTATCGATTATTTCGCTGATTCTGATCTTCGCAATCTCAGCAGACGCGCAAAGCGCAGATAAGGAAATGACTGTACGACCCGTTCGCGTCGAGACCCCGCCGCGGATAGACGGCCTGCTCGACGAAGCTCTGTGGAAGGAGATCGAGCCGATAACCGACTTCCGGCAGTACGAGCCTGACAACGGCGCGCTCCCAACCGAGCGCACCGAGATTCGAATCTGCTACGACAGCCGCTACTTATATTTCGGCATAAGGGCCTTCGACAGCGAGCCGAACGAGATTGTCGCCAGAACGTTTGAACGCGACGGCAACGTAGACGCTGACGACGCAATATCGATCGTCATCGACTCCCTTGGTGACAACCGCACCGCCTCCGTGTTCGAGACAAACGTGCGCGGCGCGCAGCTCGATCTACAGCTCAGTGAGGCCGGCGATATCAATGTTTCCTGGGACGCGATCTGGTACAGCCGCGGTCACATCGATGATCAAGGCTTCACCATCGAGGTTGCGATTCCCTTCTTTGTGCTCCGTTTCCAACCGGCCGAAGAAGTCAGAATGGGATTGCTGCTGGAGCGGATCATCAGGCGCAAGAATGAAAATGCCTTATGGCCGCACCTGACACGCGACTACAAGGTCAATTCGGTCAGCCAGTATGGAAGCATGGAAGGGCTCAAGGGCATCGAGCGGGGAGTGAACCTGGAGATCAAGCCCTACGCCGTCGCGGGTTACACCAAAACACCTTCGGACAACGATTACGACGCCGACGCCGGTCTCGACGTCAAATGGGGTGTAACGCCCAATTTCACCACTGACCTGACACTCAATACCGACTTCGCCCAGGTGGAAAGCGACGCCTTGCAGATCAACCTGACCCGCTTCAGCCTCTTTTATCCTGAGAAGCGCGATTTCTTCCTCGAGAGCGCCGATCTCTTCCAGTTCGGTCTGGCCTCTAGCGCAGAGGTGTTCTTCAGCCGCAGGATCGGTATTCGCGGAAACCGCGAGGTGCCGATAATCGGCGGCGCCCGCGCCTACGGCCTCGCCGGCAATACCAACTTAGGCCTGATGACGATGCAAACCGACGCGAGTGACGGCATCGACGGCGAGAACTTCAGTGTGGCCCGCGTCAAGCATAACATCCTTGGCAAGAGCTATCTCGGCGGCATTATCACCAGCCGCAGGGGTCTTGCGTCCGAGGAGGACACCACTGTCGGCGGCGACTTTATGTATTTGGTAGGCAAGAATTTCAAGGTTGCAGGTTCCCTGGCGCGCAGCAGCAGAGAAGGCGTCGATGAGGGTAACTGGATGGGAATACTTGACACCTCGCAATACACCGACCTTTACGATTGGACCGTCAGATATACCGACATCGGCGGGAACTTCAATCCTGGTATGGGTTTTATCCAGAGGCCCGATCAACGGGGAATCCTAACCAACATCCACTTCAAGCCCCGCCCTAAAATAAAGGGCATCCACCAGCTCACCTTCGGCAACGTTTACCAGCGGATCGAGAACCACGACGGAGTACTGGAGACCAGGCGGATCCGCCCCGGCTTCCTGGCAACATTCAAGACCTTCGACAGCCTCATGATCCTTTATGACGACAAGTATGAGTTCGTACCGCACTCCTTCCCAATCGCCCCGGACGTTTTTATCGCGGCGGGTGAGTACACCCTGCGACAGCTTATCGTCGACTTCTCCTCCAACTATTCGCGAAAAGTGGTTTTGGGCACCGGACTCAATACCGGGAGTTTCTATGACGGCGACCTCTTCAGCTGGTATGCAAGCCTGATATACAGGCCGATGCCGCGGTTATATCTCGGCATGGATTATATGTATGACTCTGTCGATGTGCCCTCGGGCAGCTTCGACAGCCACATCGCGAATCTGCAGTTCTCTTACTATTTCAGCCCGACGCTGACATCGCGTGTGGTGGCGCAGTATTCGTCGCTGCTGGAAGACTTCGTGTTCAACTTCCGCCTGCGCTGGATTTACGCGCCCGGCTCGGAGGGGTGGCTGGTCTACGACGAAGGGCGCCGCTTTGGCACGCCCTTCTCCTCTCTGAAAGAGCGAGCTCTGATCTGCAAGATCGTCCACAACTTCAATTTCTGAGAGGCAATCTGAATTTCATCAAAATCATGCAGGGTTGTTCCTTTAGGGCCACCGGATCATTTCTCTTTCTGAAACAATAGAAAGGGGACCGTGAAGGGTCCCCTTTCCTGGTTTCTGCATCAAGCGAATATCAATAATTTGGCTCTTCGCCCTTCACGTACTTGTCGAGCCAGCGAGAAGTTTCCCAAAGCATGTGCATCACCGACTCGCGAGCCTGGTAACCATGGCTTTCGTGCGGCAGCATCACCAGCCGCACGATGGCGCCGTGGCCCTTGAGCGCCGCATAGTAGCGCTCGCTCTGGATCGGGAAGGTGCCGGAGTTGTTATCGGCCTGGCCGTGGATCAGCAATATCGGCTCGTTGACCTCGGGTGCGTGCATGAAGGGCGACATGGCGAAGTAGATCTCAGATGCCTGCCAGAAGGTGCGCTCCTCCGACTGGAAGCCGAAGGGCGTCAGCGAGCGATTATAGGCGCCGCTTCGGGCAACGCCGGCGGCGTAGAGATCGCAGTGAGTCAGCAGGTTGGCGACCATGAATGCGCCGTACGAATGGCCTCCGATGGCCATCTTCTTCGGATCTCCGACACCGCGGCGGACCACTTCATCAATCGCCGCCTTGGCGCTCGCTACGAGCTGCTTCACGTAGGTGTCGTTAGGCTCTTTGTCGCCTTCGCCGATAATCGGCATCGTCGGGCCGTCAAGCACGGCGTAACCCCGGGCGAGGAACAGCAGCGCAGAGGTTGGGCTGACGCGCACGAAACTATAGGGTGAGCCGGAGACCTGAGAGGCGGCGCTAGCGCTCTTGAACTCGCGCGGGTATGCCCACATCAGCACCGGCAGCGGTCCCTGTGCCGTGTCATAACCGGGAGGCAGGTAGAGTGTAGCGCTGAGGTCGACACCGTCATCACGCTTGTAGGTGATCAGCTCTTTCGTGACCCCGAGAAGTTGCGGCATCGGATGCGGGAACGCGGTCAACGCGGTAATCGAGCCCTGCTCCAAGTCACGGATGAAGTAGTTGGGCGGCTCATCGACCGATTCGCGGCGCGTGAGGATTTTCGTGCCGGCTTCGTCCAGAACGTCCTCGAGTTGCTCGTAATAAGGGGCCTCAGAGCGCCAGAGACGGGAGGTTTCGACGGACTCCAAATTGATTTTATCGAGGAACGGCCGATCGCCCTCCGGCGAAGCACCCCGGCCGGAGAGAAACACCGATTTGCCTCCGTCGGCGGTGCGAAGCACCGTGGCCCCAGCTTCATTTTGGCAGACAAGCGGTTCGCCGGGATCGCTGTAGCGATCCTCGTAGGAAAGGTCGAACAGAAGCCTCGGCTCGGCTCCCGATTCGTCCGGTCTCACCAGCCAGGTGCGTGTCCGCCGTGTTTTCCACCACCGGGATGTTACGAGCGCAAGGCCATCCTCGGACCACTGCACTCTCCGAAGCCGCAGGCCGAGATCGATCAAATGGACAGGGTCAGCCTCGAACGGTGCCGGCAGCAGATAAACCTTATCGCGGACCTCGGCCTCAACGTTCGGATCGCCGTTGTCGGCCGCCTCGACCCAGCCGAGGCTTGCGGGCGAGTCCTGGCGCCAACCAAACTCACGCGGACCGGTGGCGACGGCGTCGAAGGCAATCGGAATCTCCTCGGCCAACGGCAGGTCGGCGATCTGTTTCACGACATTGCCGTCGAGGTCCCAAATCTCGACTCGACTCGGGAAGCGGCGGAAGGGAATGAGGTAGGAGAACGGCCGGTGGATGGTCTCGACAAGGATGTAGTTGCCGTCGGGCGAGGGCTCGGCAACGGTGATAATGCCCGCCTGACCGATCGCTTCAACGCTCCCGTCTTGTAGAATTACTGCAACGCGTGCCGACATGTAGTACTCGAACAGAGCTTCATCAAACTGGTTCTTCAGCAAGTCCTGATAAGTGGGGGCGGGAGCGGCTTTGCCGATGTTCTCCTGGATGACTGGTCCGTCGGGAATGCGCGGCTGTTCGGGCGCGGGCCCGCGGTCACCGGGCACGGTCTTGCAGATTATTCCCTTGCCGCCGGCCAGCCAGGAATAGGGTATGCCATAGAAGGTTGCGTTGAGGCGGACACCCTCGATCCTGGTTGCTTTCCCGCCTGCGGCTACGATCACCCAAAGTTCTACGGCTTCCGGCGTGGTGACCGTAAAGGCGATTGCCTTGCTGCAAGGCGACCAGGAGACGTTGCCGATGCTCGGCTCGTCAGGCAACCCGGTGATCTCGATCTCTTTACCGTCGGCGATCGACTTGAGCACCAGCTTGTTGTAGCTGTAACGCACGCGGCTTGGTCCGTTGTTGGCAGGATCGATCCGGAGACCGGCAATTCTGAGCTCGGGCTTGGCTATCTCCGCGATCGACGGCAAGCTGGTGCGGTGCATCAGCAAGGCCCACTCGTTATCGGGGCTTAGGCTGAGGTCCGGAGTTACCGGTGCATCGACCAACTCGGCTATCTCTTTCGGAGGCGTTTTGTAGCCCTCCTGTGCGAGAACTGGTGCGGCGAACGTTGCTAATACTGTCAATGCAACAAGCAGACAGATATGGTTATGAAATCCTTTCATCTGTTCCCCCCTGAAAGGCTGGTGTTTTAACAGCAGTCAATTAACGAGGAAATTTTATCATACCCGTCGCATCGTAGCGCAGATTACTGCTTCAAAGTGCGGATAATTCAATTGTTGAGACGAGGGACCCGGCGGGCGGGCCCAATGGACGGTTATAGAATTCGGTCAGCTCTATTCCGCATCAGGTATGAGGTATCACCTCCTGCGCGGACTGAATTGCCAGAGATCAGCCATTTCTTTCCCTCCGAAAACCATCACCTTACCGGCGCGGGAATCATAGGCGGCGGCGTGATCTCGCCTCGGCCCCGGAGTTTTGCCTTTGATCCGGATCCAGGCGCTTCCGTCGAACTGCCAAACGTCCGATTTCGATCCCACGCCGTTGTCCTCTCCACCGTAGAGCAACGAAATCGATTCGTTCGGATCAAAAACGAGAGTATGCCCGGCGCGCGCACCCGGCCCTTCGATCTCCACCCGGCTCCAGCTCTCCCCGTCCCACTCCCAGGTGTCGCCGTGGTAAATGCCTTCCCCCTCATTCGTCGCTCCATAGCCGCCATAGAGCACCGCTCTTTTTCGGGAGCTATCGTAAGCCACCGCGTGCCTGCTGCGAGGCGAAGGCCCGGCCTCGCTCTTTAACGTCCACTTCGAGCCATCCCACTCCCATGTGTCGCACATATACATTTGCTCGCTTGAGCTCAGAGCTCGCTGACCTCCGAAAAGAACGATCACGCCGCGATCGGAATCGTAGGCCAACGCGGCATTGCTTCGCTTGGATGGGCCTTTATTAGTGAGCCGATGCCATTTCAACGAGGATCCGTCCCAAGCCCAAGTATCCTTGAAGATCCTCCAGGTGCTATCAGGTCGGGGATCGGCACCGCCGAATAGAATTGTCTGGTCCCTATTTGCGTCGTAGACCATCGCGCAACCGCTGCGGGCGGCGGGACTCTTCTTGGGCAGATGGAATTGCCATTCGGAGCCGTCCCATTCCCAAAGCATCCCTTTATAGGAAAGCCCCGTATCTCCACCAAAGAGAATCAGCCTGCCGCGCATGGAATCATAGGCCATTGCGGGGCGTACCCGATCTGTAGGCCAATCCTGTTGTCTCAGTTTCCAGGCCGAACCGTCGTACAACCACGTTCCATATCTTCCTGTGGAGTCGTGCCCGAGCATTACGCTATTGGAGCGGGCGGCATCGTAAGCAATATCGGCATCGTAAGTGTTGTGTGGACCTGCGGCCTGGCTTTTGCGCCACCATCTTCCATCCCACTCCCACGTAACGACCGGCTCCTCGGTGAGACCATAAGTGCCGATCAGCACTGTTTTCCCCCGAGAACGGTCGAAGGTCATCGCCGGGTAGACCAGATCGCCCGGCTTCGATTTGGCCTTTCTCCGGAGCCATTCGGCCCCGTCCCACTCCCATGTATCATTGAAGAACGCCCAGCCTGTAGTGCCTCCGAGGAGAATGACTTTTTCTTGACGGCGGTTGTAGCTCATCGCGAAGTTGATTCGGCTCAACGGCCCGGTTATCTCCTGCCTGGCCCAATTTTTCCCGTCCCAGGTCCAGGTGTCGTTATATTGCATACGATAGTGCCAGCCGCTGCCTCCGAACAGAACCACAGCCTTCCGCTTGTGGTCGTAAGCCATCCCAAAATATCTGCGAGCGACGGGACCTTCTTCGAACTCCACTTCAATCCAGCTTTTTCCGTCCCATTCCCAAAGATCCCCCAGCACAGCCGAGCTATTGCCTCCGCCCTCAAACCTTGTTCCGCCGAAAAGCACGACGACTCCGCGGGTGTGGTCGTAGGCCATCCTGTGATCCTCCCGCGGCAACGGCCCGGATCGCGAGACAAGCGCCCACCGGCTTCCGTTCCATTCCCACGTCTCGCCGCTCCCCGTGCTGCCGCCGAAAAGGATAACCAGATCACGCCTGCTGTCATAAGCAAGTGCGTACCCACTCCGAGGTGACGGCACCGTGGCTGTTTGCTTCCATTGAGCCACGCCTTGAGAACAGGAAATCAGCAGAATAAACAGCATGGACAGATACAATTTAGGACAACGGAATGCCTCGTTTCTCACATTTTAGCCCCACAATATGTGCAAAAATTGTATCATGAGAGGTCGGAATATCAAGTAAAAAAATTTACAAATTTTGGCTTGACCGCCGGTTGAAGTCCCCCTTACCACACTGTGTCACAGCCAGCCGTTTCATGAACCCTTCAGGCTGATGCACCTGGATCAACGGCCGCGCACGAGCGGTATGTCGTAGCGCTCAAAGAAGAAGGCAGTGGCGCCGCCGCGCACGTACCAGCCGCTGTTCGACGGTCTGAAGACGGCGATGTCTGCTTTGCCGTCGCCGTCGTAATCGCCCGGGACGGGAATATCAGCAAGGCTGCCCCACTTCGCTCTGAGCTTGCCGCGCACCAGCCAGAGACCGTCGCTCGGGCGGTAAACGGCGATGTCGGCCTTACCGTCGCCGTCGAAATCGGCGGGAACGGGTATGTCGCCATCCTTACCGAATTTGAGATCGAGCTTGTCCTTGACGAGCCAGCGTCGCTGAGCTCGGCGATAGACGGCGATGTCCGTTCGGCCGTCGCCATCGTAATCCGCTGGGATGGGCGAATCGCCGAACTCCCCGAACTGGACAGGTGGTGAGTCCGCGAAGATCCAGGTTGCATTCGAGGTCCTGAAGACTGCGATCTCCGTCGTGCCGTCGCCGTCGTAGTCGCCGGGAACTGGAATGTCACCGGCCTGCCCGATTTTGACGTTCGCGCCTTTGAATACATGCCAGAGCGCCGCCCGGGGCCGGAAGACTGCGGGATCGGTGCGGCCGTTACCGTCGTAGTCACCCGGAGCGGGGACGTCACGCGGCTTGCCGATGCCTTTCGAGTACCAGCCGTAGACGCTCCAACGACCGGAAGCGGGGTTGAAGATGGAGAAATCGGATGCGCCGTCGCCGTCGTAATCACTGCCGGCGGCGATCAGCGGGCGCCAGGGTCCGAAGAGCCAGGTATCGCCGTAGTAGCTCTCGCCCCTGCCGCCGAAGATT
>Ga0307379_10000314_pt1 | contig 83495 bp, 81 predicted proteins | sample UN2MG_FD_202237 | JGI IMG/M metagenome (GOLD analysis project Ga0307379, IMG submission 202237) | Soil microbial communities from Risofladan, Vaasa, Finland - UN-2 | ecosystem: Environmental > Terrestrial > Soil > Coastal area > Acid sulfate soil | place: Finland: Risofladan, Vaasa | collected... | reverse complement strand
TGCCGACACATAACCAGTGGTGGCTAACCCGGCTACCAGTACCAATATTATGCTTAGTAAGACCCAAATCCTGTTCATAGTGGTCCTGTCAGTGCTGCATGGAGTATCAAACCGAAGAAGACGAGATAGCCAAAGACATAGATGCCTACGGCTACCGGGCTCTGGTTGATGCTGACAAACGGTATTCTAGGCGTTAATTTATCAACAATGTAGAATAAGGCTATCCCAATAAGCAGACTTATCACGAAGCTTATAGCTAATAAGCCCCAGGTTCTAAAATCAAAGATGTAGCTCAGTATGGGAGGCACTACCGCAGTCAGGGCGGTAATAGCTCCGTGGATGACAAGGCCAACCAGAATGAAAAAGCCGGCAATGAACAATCCGGTGGCAACAGGGTTTTCTCCTATTCGCTGGCGCTGATGAATACGGGGGGTAAGGGCATCCAGCACCCTAATCCCAAGCCAGGCGAGAAGGGTGGAGATGAGAGCCAGCAGTATAACTTTGGCCAGCCATATCAAAACAATCACCCAGAAGGGGGCTACCAGACCTAGTGCGTACATAGAATTTCCTCCTTATTGTCCGTATTAGGTTAACAGCAATGGGGTAAGATAGGTTTCAATGATAGCGGCTGGTATGAGTAAAGCCAGGGCGAGTATAAGATACTTTAAATTCTGTTTAAGACTGGGCAGCAACAGATTTCTCTTTTCCTTTTTGAACAGGGCTAGCATTACCACTGCGCCGAAGCTAAGGGCAGCTGCCTGACCCAAGATTAGAGCCGGGAGTTCAAAGACGCCGTGGGGAAGCAACCCAGCTAAGACAAAGCCGAGGGACTCCTCCTCAATTACTGCGGCTGATATGAAAGCTATAAGCCAGCCATTGATAGTTAACGTCAGAATAGGCACCAGTAAAAGAAGCGGGCTGAGGGCAAAGCTCAGCAGCAGGACTGAAGTATTCTTGGCAAAGATGAAGATAACAGTGAAGATATTAAACGGGGCTAAGAGACTACCAAGCTGTTCAAGGGCAGCAATATCCTCAGAAAGAAGGCTGGTGATGCTAGCCGGGGTAAATAAACCGGCTACCAGAGCGACGCCGAATAAGGAAATAGCAATGAAAATCCACTTTTTATAGCTCATATCCTATTTACTGCCGAATTTATCATAGAAAACAATCTGGGAGAGTTCCTTTCTTGGTCTGGGCGCAGGTTCCTGGTCGGGATAACCCAGAGGGGTGAGGGAAACCACACAAAAACCCGCTGGCACATTAAGAATAGTGGCTGCCTTTTTAGCATCAAAGAGGCCATTGTATACTGTGCCTAAACCCAGCGAATGGGCAGCTAATACCAGGTTTTGCATAGCCAATGCCACATCAAACATATACCAATCGCCCTTATCCGAGGCTTGCTGTCCATCAGAATAGCCTGACTTGCCCAACTCAGCACAGGCTACAATTACCACCGGTGCGTTTCTTATAGCGTCAGTGCTTGGATTATTAAAGGTAGTTATATTGGCTAGCTGGGACTTTATATTGTTATCCCGCACCGCAATGAATCTCCAGCACTGGGTATTTTTCCAAGACGGTGCCCAACGAGCGGCTTCCAAAACAAGCTCTATAGTTTTGTCGTCTACCGGGGTAGATTTGTATCTCCGAATGCTCCGTCTAGTTCTAATTGCCTCCAGAACTTCCATCTTTTCTCCTTTATTATTAGTAACCTATGCTCCTGACCCTTTGCCTTAATAATGGAGAGGGGAAGAGGTTTTAAAAGAGGCTTCGCCTCGGGCAGCTGTCTTTTATTCTTCTTCCCAGGCATCCTCACCGATAAGGGAGACGAAACGGCATCCGCCCAAATTCTGAACTGTATTCTTTTTTCTATGCTTAGTGATTTTATATAACTCCTGCACATAGCGGGAGCCGACAGGGATTACCAGCCGTCCGCCAACTGCCAGCTGAGCCAGGAGGGTGGCGGGCACCCTGGGGGCACCAGCAGTAACAATTATAGCATTATAGGGTGCCCCAGCCTGCCAGCCCAAGGCTTTCTCAGTCAGGTGCACCTCAATATTGGTATAGCCCAGGCTATCCAATACCCGCTGAGCTGCCTCAGCCAGAAGGGGCAGGCGCTCTACTGTAACTACCAGCTGAGCCAGCTCAGCCAGAATAGCTAGCTGGTAACCACTGCCCGTCCCTAGTTCCAGAACCTTTTCACTGCCGGTAAGCTCCAACGCCTCAGTCATAAGGGCAACGATAAACGGTTGTGAAATTGTCTGGTCTAAACCAATGGGAAGGGGAATATCCTCATAGGCTAAGTGCTGCTCCTCTGGTGGCACAAATCGCTCCCGGGGTATACGGGACATAGCGGCTAATACCCGCTCATCTTTAATCTCAGTACTGAGGTGTTCAATTAATCTGGCTCTTGCTGCTTCAAAGTCCATAGTAAGCACTCACTGCCAGGGCAAACTAGGATGAAACCAAGGCAAGCACCACCAGAATAGCCAGCATTATTCCGGCTAGAATACCGATTCTCCGCAACTCAGTAAATATGTAGGGATGCTGCGTGATTGTTAGCTCAGGCATCGGGGCTGGCGCAGTTACCGGGGGGATAGCAGGCTTATAAGCCTGGGGAACGGGTTGCTGCTGGGCAGCTACAGTGGGAGGGGTTCGCTGGCTTCTCTCTTTTCTACTTTGTAACGAGCGCTTTGCTTTACTATGCCGTGATTTACCAGGCATCTAACACCTCCATATTAGTTAGCCCTAGGGTGAGATTTCTCATAGGTGCGCCGAATATGCTCAGTAGTAAGATGGGTGTAAATCTGGGTAGTGGAGATGTTGGCGTGACCCAGCAGTTCCTGAACCGACCTCAGGTCAGCCCCACCACTAAGCATATGAGTAGCAAAACTATGCCTCAGAGTATGAGGGGTAATCTTTTTATCCAGCCCGGCTGATTTAGCATAACCTTTTAATATTTGCCAAAAGCCCTGCCTGGTCAGCCTGCCACCACGGCGATTAAGGAATAAGGCACGCTCAGCTTCGTTACGGGCCAGGTGAGGGCGAGTCTGGGTTTTATATTCTTCTACCGCCAAAGCAGCCTGGTTATAAATAGGGATAATCCTTTCCTTATGTCCCTTACCAAAGCAACGCACAGAGCCATCCTTAGTATCTACATCACCCAAGTTCAAAGATACCAGCTCACTTACCCTCATACCGCTGGCATATAGTAACTCCAGCATTGCCCTATCTCTTTTGGCTTCCAGAGTAGTCAGTTTTGCCGGCTGCTCTAACAAAAGGCGAACCTGGCTAATTGAGATAGGTTTAGGTAATGATTTGCCGACACTAGGTGAACCCACATTCTGCATCGGGTTGTCTTTCATATTACCCTCGGTCACCATAAAGCCAAAAAAGGACTTGGCAGCAGCTACTTTACGGGCTACGGTGGTAGGGGCATAGTTCCTCTCCTTGAGATTAAGTAGATAGCTAAGCATTCCTTGCCGACTAAAACTAGCCCATGACGGAGGGTAGCCTTGCCTGGCAGTCTCCTGGTCAACAAAGCTGGCTAATTGATTCAGGTCATTGTGGTAAGCAGCTATCGTGTTTTCAGAGAAGCCCTTTTCCACAGTCAGATAATTTAAGAAGCTATTAATTGCTTGCCTCACTGCATCTCCTTGTTACTGAACCATTAAGTATATTTTAACATAACTAGAGAGAAAATTCAGCCCCATTGCCAAGGTAAACTCAGATTAAGCGAACCGGTACTCTCCCTAGGGTACTGTCTCCCTAATGGTAAAGCGCCTAACTAAGCCATCACTGCTAAAGAAGAACCTTTTTGCCCACAGGCTACCAACGCCCTTTAATCCAGCCTGATAAGCTCCTCGTTAGTTAGGATCAGCACAATGGATTTCTTCATATAGCTACCCTCTAAAAGCTATTCCTTACTCTTCATATCCAGGGCCGATTCAGCTCGCAATTCCTCTCGGAAATACCTTCGTTTGAAGTAGAGAGCAACGTTTACCAGGCTGATGAGCACTGGCACCTCAATTAGAGGACCAATGACAGCGGCGAATGCCTGCCCCGAACCGATACCGAACACTGCCACTGTCACTGCAATAGCCAATTCAAAGTTGTTGCTGGCAGCAGTGAAGGCAATGCTTGTCGTCTTGGGATAGTCAGCGCCTATTTTCTTACCCATGTAGAAAGAGACAAGGAACATGAGCACAAAATAGATAAGCAGCGGAATAGCAATGCGAACCACATCCAGCGGCAACTGAACAATTATCTCGCCCTTAAGGGAAAACATTACCACGATGGTGAAGAGAAGCGCAGCCAGTGTGATAGGGCTTATCTTGGGGATGAATTTACTCTCGTACCATTCACGCCCCCTTGCCTTGATAAGTGTAAAACGTGTAATCATGCCCCCGAAGAAAGGGATACCCAGATAGATAAATACGCTCTCAGCTATCTGGCCGATGGTGATATGCACCGCAACTCCCTCCAATCCAAACCTTACCGGCAGCACTGTGATGAAGATGTATGCATAAACTGAGAAGAAGACTATCTGGAAGATTGAGTTTAATGCCACCAGTCCGGCGGCATACTCAGCGTCCCCTCTCGCCAACTGGTTCCACACGATGACCATGGCGATGCAACGGGCCAAGCCTATCATGATTAGTCCTACCATATAATCGGGGTAGGCTCGCAGAAAGATAATAGCAAGGAAGAACATGAGCACCGGACCAATCAGCCAGTTCTGCACTAAGGAAAGCCCAAGCACCCGCCAGTTGCGGAACACCGGGCCCATCTCCTCATACCTTACCTTAGCCAACGGCGGGTACATCATAAGGATGAGTCCTACCGCAATGGGTATGGAAGTAGTTCCAACCTGGAAAAATGTAATGAAGTCAGCCGCTTGGGGAATGAAATAACCCAGACCCACACCAAAACCCATGGCCAGGAATATCCAGAGCGTGAGGAAACGGTCTAATATTGAAAGCCTACCCACTATGGTTTTTGGTTCCATATTGTTCATACTATACTCTCCTCATAGTCTTAACTTTGCGAGCTTAACTGAGCCTATAGATACGAAGATTGACACCCCTTCTTGAACGTTTCCACCGGATTGCCGTTTATGTTCAGAGGATACTTCAACCTTCCCTGTTGAGAACGAGCTACTTTCTATAGACTGACTTCTTAAGGAGCCTAAATGCTTCTTTTTCATCGCCATCAGTAACGATTCTCTCCAGCGCAAGAAGTTCTTTTTCATCAAGACAGATGGCCGTTCTTTTTATTTCAAGCATCTCGCATATTCATCCGTAATATTTAGAACTATTTAGTTTTGTTTTAATACTCTGCACTGCCTCTTCCCCCGGTTTACATCTGTACTCCTGACGGTTGATTCAAGTCTGTATCCAGAGCACCACATAATATATTCCCACCCCTATAAAAATAATAGAAACTATTATGCGAATGGCTTTCTCAGCGCGGGTGACTGCATTGAGCCAAGCAGAAACCCTAGCTACGCCAGCGGATAGAAGAACACCAAATACTAAAACAGGGAGCCCGGTGCCAATGGCAAACACTGCAGGCAGTGTTACCCCGCCGGTAGATTTAAGAGCTAAAGGTATCAATACTCCAAAGAATAGAACAGCACTATAAGGACAAAAGGCTAGAGCAAAAAGTGCACCTAACAGGAATCCACCTATCATGCCCCAGTCAGCGACCTTTCCACCTATTGAAGATAGCTTTCCGCCCCCCAGACCAAAAGAAAACCTGTCGATGTTTAGCATTATCAGTCCTACTACAATCAGAAGTGGGCCTAAAATTTGCTCACCAAAATTTTGAAGAAATGAAGCCACTCCAGGGATTTCAAGGCCAGCCACGATGAGCAGGATACCAAGGATAGAATAGGAAAACATACGCCCCAGTGTATAGAGTATTCCAGTCATAACAGCGTACTTGCGTTCTGCCGCTCTGCGGCTAACATAGGCTATAGCAGCAATGTTGGTAGCCATAGGACAGGGGCTAATGGCAGTCAGTAACCCCAGAAACAGTGCTGAAAGCACCGGTATATTAAGGCTCTCAGAGAGCTGATGCACTATGCCACCTAAATCCATCACCCCTCTCCCTTAAGGCTTCTCTCGATTTTGCTTCTCACTACTTTAATAAACGCCTCGTCATTATCCAAGACGAACCAAATATCCGTCACCTCTTCAATGTGGTCAGTGCCATCTCTTATTGTGTTGATAAACAGGGATGAGGTAAAAGCGCCATATTTCTTGACAATAGTAGCGTTTTCCTTATCCCCTACATCAAAGGTCTCAAAAGTTACCTTTCCACTAGCTAACTCATCCTCAAAGTAAGTTTCCAGTGTATAGCGTGTCCCCGCCTCAGCGTAGATACAAGAATAGCAGCGTTGCGCTCGATGAAAGTAAACAACTTCGACCTTATCAGCCGGAGTGGAAGATGTGTCCGAAGTTGAAGGCACTTCAGGAGCAGGACTTCCACAAGCGCAGAGCATGCCAGCTACTAGGATAGTAAGCAAAAACGAGCTCCATATCTTCACTTTAGTCAGCATGGTCATATAATTTCCTTTTCTCTTGTGTCAGGATAAAATTTCTTCTACCTAGGGGCAACAGGAGGAATTGGGAAGTGTTTCTGCGGGCGAACATCGACCGACTTTCTTGGTGAGCGGCCCAGTTATTTTCCAACTGCCATGCTTGCGTATTAGGTGATGGCGATCCTTTCCCAGGGTCAGGTTTGACTCGACTTCCGCAATTGCCAAGGCAGAGTTCCCATCGAACTCGACGGATATTATCGAGACGTATTCCGGCTTGAAGTTGCGGTCCTCTGCCCAAAGAACCAAAGCGCGAATTTCCAATTCCTCCTCCTTCCAAGTTTCCTCAGTAAATACTGCCTCGAGGCGGTCAAGGTCATAGCAGCTGAAGGCTTCGTAGTACTCTTGCAGTACAGCGTCAATCTGTACAGCATCTACTTCTCCAGCTGGTTCAACACTACAGCCAATAAGCAGGACACTCACGAGGAACGAGATTAGGACAATAACAATTCGTTTCGTTTTTCTATCCCCCTAAATTTATTAGTAACTAATGTCAGAGTATTCGGTAATATTTACCTACTATCCCCAATCCACTTCCTTACCTCTTGAGGGCTGGGGATTCTACCCTCACATACTTTCACCCCATCGATGACCACAGCCGGTGTCATTATCACTCCTCTGGCACTAATCTGTTTTATATCTTTAATCTCTATCACCTGCGCCTCATCACCCAGTTCCACTTCCAGCTCTTTCAGCGCTTGCAACACATTGTTCTCTGTTGCCCGACACCTGGGGCAACCGGGACCGCAAACTTCGATAATCATTGCTGTAACACCTCCTTAAAAATATTTACTTACATTAGTCTAAAATAAATCCGGCTATCCAGCCTACCAGCGTCCCCAGAACTATGATGGTTGGGATGTAGACAAGGGCTTTTTTAATTCCAAAAACCTTGGCAATGGCTAGCCAGTTAGGTAAGCTGATTCCCGGTCCGGTAAGTAGCAGGGCTAAGGCTGGACCCTTACCCATACCTAAATTCATCAAGGTATCCACGAAGGGGGCTTCCGTCATAGTAGCGAAATAGGTGACAGCGCCAATCATGGTGGCTAGAAATGACTGGCGCAACCCGGCACCACCCAGCCAGGTCTCAATCCATTCCTGGGGTAAAACAGCACCAATAATTCCGACTATAAAAACCCCAGCCAGCAGCAGGGGAAAGATTATACGCACAAACCACCATGTCTCCCTGAGCCAGGCTCTAATCATATCCCCATCGATAGTTTTCCAGGTATAGACCGCCACGACCACCAGTCCTACCGCCCAGACCACCACCTTTTGCCAGTATGGCCCATGCGTTACTATGTAGTTTGGCGCCAAGAGCCAGGCTACCAGCAGCAGGAGCAAGACCACGCCCTTCCAGTTCATCAACGGACCGCCGCTCATCTGGATAGTGGAAACGCGGGTTTTCTCCTCCCGGTAAAAGGCATACGCCATAACAAAGCCGACGACAAAGCACATGAGTATGGCACTTATCAACCTAGCGATGACCATCTGACCACCCAAAATTGAGCCGGTGTAGACCAGAGCCAGAATGTTAGCTGCAGGGGCAACCCAGAGTAGTATGAAAGCGGCACCAATACCGGCACCACCACGGTAGATACCACTGGCTACTGGGATAACGGTGCACGAGCAAGCTGCTATAAAAAAACTTCCGCCAGCAGCAATGCCAAATGAAGATAGCTTTCGGGCTGCCGCACCGAGATAGCCGATAATAGTCTCCCGCCGAACAAAGGTTACTATCCCACCGGCTAGGAGAAAAGCCGGAATGAGACAAGTAAGTACATGTAGAGCAATATATTCCTTTAGGGCGTTAAGCCCACCTTGAAGGATTTCCATAACAATTGGCATATTTTGTATATCCCATAATGCGCATTATTGCATATACTGGCGACAAAAAAACTTACTATCTTCCCATTTTGCGAACACAGCTCGGTCCTACCCGCTCAGCTCTTTGAAGACGTTCCCGGTCCAGCGATACTACTTCATTACCCTCAAGTGCCTTTCCAACAACCTCCACTAGTTCGGAGAAATTTTTTTTCATTCCCTCTTTATCTATTGAGTATAGCGACCACAGGCCGTTTCTCCTTGATTTGATGAAGCCGGCATCTTTAAGGATACCCAGATTGCGAGAGGCTCTGGTCTGGGATATACCTAATGCTTGCATAATCTCACAGACACAGCATTCTCTCTCCATCAGGAGCCTCAAAATCCTGAGTCTAGTCTCATCAGATAGACTTTTGACTGCTTTTATTAAATATCGCATGATTGTGAATTTATTTGCTTATATGCGCATATATGCTTATACTATACCAATTTCATACTTCTTCTTCAACACCCAGCAAACAGGGATTGTTTATTGACCTCACCCCCTTTATCCCCCTCTCCTTCAAAGGAGAGGGGGAAGGATATTAAAAAGAGGGGCTAACGCCCCTCTTAGACGCCCCGTTAGTTTAATCTCCTTCAAAGGAGTGGGGGAAAGATATTAAAAAGAGGGGCTAACGCCCCTCTTAGACGCCCCGTTAGTTTAATCTCCTTCAAAGGAGTGGGGGAAAGATATTAAAAAGAGGGGCTAACGCCCCTCTTAGACGCCCCGTTAGTTTAATCTCCTTCAAAGGAGAGGGGGAAGTATAGGTTTTAAAGGGGCTTCGCCCCTTCAAACTTTCCTTGATAAACAGTCACTACAAACACTTTGCCCAAGTTGTTTATCAATCTATTTTTCCCCACCCCCTGAGGCTAATGAGCCAAGCTCCTATGGGAGGGTGGGTGGGAGCAACAGCATTAGTAAACAATCCGTACAAACACTTTGCCTATTCTACAGGCTATGTTAAAATAAATTTAGGAGGGAGAAGGGATAGGAAAGGATACAGGAAGGTTTTTAAATACTAAATACTAATCTCTAAATTCTAAACAAATTCAAATGACCGAAATCTAAAGGAAATAAACAATTTGGACTTAGTGCTTGGATATTAGGATTTCACAAAGGGGATAGGGTTGACAAACAGTCTGATAATAGAACAATTAAGGCAACTGCCAGCTAAGCCCGGCGTCTATCTTATGAGGGATAGTGAGGGGAATGTATTGTATGTGGGTAAGGCAGCCAATCTCCATCACCGGGTAAGGTCATACTTTGGTGCCGGGCAAAAGCTATCAACCAAGCTGCAACGGATGGTAGCTCGGGTTAACGACTTTGAGTTCTATGTTACCGCTTCAGAGCAGGAAGCCCTTATCCTTGAGCTGAACCTGATAAAGAGGCATCGCCCCCGCTATAATGTCCGACTTAAGGATGATAAGACCTTTCCCTACCTCAAGATAGACCTTAATGAGGATTGGCCGAGGGTGCATATTACCCGGCGCCTGGAGGAGGATGGGGGGCGTTACTTTGGGCCGTTTGCCAGTGCTAAGTCAATACGCCAAACATTAAAGATGATAAAGGGGATATTCCCGTTTCGCTCCTGCTCCAAGGCTATTGCCGGCACTGACTTGAGACCGTGCCTTGAGTATCATATCCACCACTGCCTGGCTCCGTGCATCGGTGTAGTGAGCCGGCAAGAGTATGCCGAGGTAATAAAGCAGGTAATCCTTTTCCTTGAAGGGAAACAGGAAATGGTAGTCCAAGAGCTTGAGAGCAAGATGAAGCAGGCGGCTGAGGCTTTGAACTTTGAGCAAGCTGCTTTGCTTAGAGACCAAATCCAGGCGGTAGACAGGGTTATTGAAGGGCAAAGAATCGCCACCAAGATAAGAGGGGAGCAGGATGTTATCGCTTTTGCTCAAGATAAAGACCAAGCCTATGTCCAGGTTTTCTTTATTCGTAGCGGTAAACTAATCGGGCGAGAGAGCTTTATACTGCAGGGCACCAGCTCTGAAGAGCCACATCAAATTATGACCAGCTTTATAAAGCAGTTTTACAACTCCAGCCCTTATATACCCCCGTTACTGCTACTCCAGTATGGGGTGGAAGACAGGGCTATTATTGAGAACTGGCTTGAAAGCAAAAGAGGGGGTAAAGTCCATATTCAAGTGCCGGGGCGGGGGAGTAAAAAGCAACTGGTGGAAACTGTGGCTGAAAACGCCAGGCAGGGTTTAGAACAGCTTAAAATTAAACAGCTAGCTATGCCTACAGCACTGGAGGCTAGCCTAGACGAAATACAAAGGGAACTCCAACTGAAATGTGCGCCCCTCCGCATGGAATGTTATGATATTTCCAACATACAGGGGAAAAATGCGGTAGGCAGTATGGTGGTCTTTGACAAGGGGAAGCCAAAGCCAGCTCACTATAGGCGCTTCAGAATCAAAACAGTGTCAGGTGCCAACGACTATGCTATGCTTCAGGAGGTGCTCAAACGGCGATTTAAGCGGATTAGCCATGCGGCTAACGCCTGGGCAATCCTACCCGACCTCGTCCTTATTGATGGCGGCAGGGGGCAGCTTAATTGTGCAGTAGCAGCAATGCAAGAAGTTGGAGCTGAGTCCATAGCTACCGCCAGTCTAGCCAAGGAGAATGAGGAGATTTTTATTCCACAAAGGGCAAAGCCCATTATTCTACCCCACAGTTCCCCCGGTCTTCAATTACTGCAGCGCCTCAGAGATGAGGCACACCGCTTTGCTCTAGGTTATCATCAGAAAATACATAAGAAGGAAACCTTTGCCTCAGCCCTTGATACTATCCCTGGCATCGGGGCAAAGCGTAAACGGAGCCTAGTCAAGCAGTTTGGCTCAGTCGGTGCCATTCGCCGGGCTTCTATAGAGGAGTTAGCCGCTACCGAGGGCATGAGCCGGAGGCTGGCTAAAAGGATAAAGGAGCTTCTGTGATAAGCGATGCCAGCTAATTTACCACCACAATACTTTAAAGCAGAGAAAAACTTCAGGTCGGCTAAGAGCCCGTTAGAAAAGATAGCCGCCCTAGAAGAGATGCTGGCGATTATGCCCAAGCACAAAGGGACTGACCACCTCCGTGCTGAGCTAAGAGGGAGGATTGCCAAGCTAACCCAGGCACTGGATAAGAAAGCAGCTATCCACCGAGCGTCAATGACTATTGAAAAAGAGGGGGCGGGCCAGGTGGCGGTAGTTGGTCTGCCCAATGCTGGTAAGTCTCAGCTTGTTTCCAGTATTACTAATGCCTCTCCAACTGTAGCTGAATATCCATTTACCACACAAACTGCCACCCCGGGGATGATGGAATTTGAGAATCTAAAGATACAATTAATTGATACCCCACCTCTGGTGCCCCAATCCACTTTGTGGTGGCTGCCACCGATGCTGAGGCGGGCTGATGCTCTATTGATAATGGTAGATTTAAGTAATGCTCCGCTAGCCCAATTTGAAACCATTACGGCACAACTGGAGGAGATGAGAATAGGAATAGGAATAGGAATAGGCAAGACTGAAGAGGTCATTTTAAGCCAACAGAAGGCGCTAATCATTGGCAACAAGATAGACCTAGAGGGTGCCAGTAAAAACCTCGTAGCTTTAAGAGATAAATATGAGGGGCAATTGCCGATTATGGCTATCTCGGCTAAAGGAGGAAGCGGTTTAGAGGAGCTGAAGCTTAAAATCTACCAGTTGCTTGATATTATTCGGGTATATACCAAGACTCCAGGGCAAAAGCCAGACCTTAATGACCCCATAATCCTAGACAAGGGCAGCATCCTAGAGGATGCGGCGGCATCAGTCCACAAAGACTTCGCGGCTAAGCTGAGGTATGCCCGCATCTGGGGTTCAGGGAAGCACGATGGCATAATGGCCAAAAGAAACCACATCCTTGAGGACGGGGATATAATAGAACTACACATGTAAAGGAGGTATTTCCTTGACAAAAGTAATCGTTGTTTACGAGTCAAAGTACAGTAATACCAAACTTGTGGCGGAAAAAATTGTTGAGGGCATGAGGGAGGTCTCAGGCACAGAAACAGTTCTTAATGAACTGAAGGAGGTCGACAAGAACCGACTTGCTGAGTTCGATGCCATTCTGGTGGGCTCTCCCAATCATATGGGCAGGCCTACTGGTGGTATCAAGGGATTTATCAATGAGCTTGGCAAGCTCAATCTAACGGGAAAAGCGGTGGCTGTTTTTGATACCTACCTTGGTAAAGACTACGAAAAAGCAGTGAAGAAAATGGAAAAGCAAATAAGTGAAAAAGCCCCCGGATTGAAACTGGCGGCTCCGGGCTTATCCATAAAAGTTGAGGGAATGAAAGGACCCATTACTGAGGGAGAACTCCCCAAATGCAAAGAGTTTGGGAGTAAAATAGCCAACCAGATAAAAGGCTGAATACAGTATAGTAATCTCAATCCTAATCAGCCTCTTACAACAGAGTCCTTGAGGACGGGGATATAATAGAACTACATCTTTAGTAAGCCTAGTAACCCTATCCCCTGTATCCCCTTCCCCTTAATAAGGGGAAGGGGAATTGTATTTTATGAAGGGGCTTCGCCCCTTCAGGCTTCCCTGGTTACCAACGGGGGGGGGTGTCAGAGAGAGACGAAACCTCTCTTATATAATAGGGGAGTGCTCTCGTTCGGATAGATGAGTGACAGTTCAAAGTATAAGAGTATCCTCCACTTTAGGTTGGGAGCAAGCCCTAGTTGTTCATTTCATTATGAGGAGCCCCTTCCTATTGTCATTGCGAGGCACAAAGTGTCGAAGCAATCTCCAGGAATGCCCGGGGATTGCCACGCCTTCGGCTCGCAATGACAGGGAAAAGGGACAATGACAAGGCAGAGAGGGGTGTCAGAGAGGGGCTACGCCCCTTCAAATTTCCCTGATTACCAATGGAGAGAGGAGTATCAAAAGGGCTAAGCCCCTTCAGGCTTCCCTGGTTACCAACGGGGGGGGGTGTCAGAGAGAGACGAAACCTCTCTTATATAATAGGGGAGTGCTCTCGTTCGGATAGATGAGTGACAGTTCAAAGTATAAGAGTATCCTCCACTTTAGGTTGGGAGCAAGCCCTGGTTGTTCATTTCATTATGAGGAGTCCCTTCCTATTGTCATTGCGAGGCACAAAGTGTCGAAGCAATCTCCAGGAATGCCCGGGGATTGCCACGCCTGCGTGGCAGAACGCACTTCGGTGTGCAGGTATGTCGCCTGCGGCTCCCCGCAATGACGCGGTATAAGGTTTAGCTTACTCTACCTTATCGCCACACCCAGGAAATACGGCCAGACCACGATGCCCAGGATGATTTTCCACCAGACCAGCTCGGCAAAGGCGATGGTGAACAGCCAGCCGGCGAACCAGAAAAATACACCTGCCGAGCCAGCTTCTCCTCCCCTGTAATGCCTGTGTCTTTCTTCCTGTGCCATGTTTCCTCTTTCAGTAAACCGGGATTTCCCATTTCAACTCGCAATGATGCATCCTGACCTTCATTGCTTTGTCACAAATAATATACCCATGGTATCTTGTTGTCAATCTCCCAAAATGATACACTACCGAAAAGTCTATGCCATTGACAATGAACCAGTGCATGTTATAATTCTCTGGCTGAGAGCCAAGATAAGGTGGCTAAAAAATTTGAAAGTTTTTCTATCCGGGGCTGAGTCTACCGGGCTACCCGACGGGAGCGTTGATGTAGCCTATATCTCAGATGCTTTTCATGAACTCCCGAAGGAGCGTACTTTAGAGGAACTATACCGTGTGGTGAAACCGGGTGGTATCCTGGCTATATGGGAAGAGCATGAGAAGAAGGGGGTGACTCAGGCATTGAAGCTGGCTAACGAGCAGGGGCTGTTTTCATTTGTGGAACAAGAAAAGGGGTTCTACAAGCTCCAGAGAGGCTCACTGGAAAAGCAGACATAGGCAGGAACCTGGTAATAATAGGGGATTGCCACGCCTTCGGCTCGCAATGACAGGGAAAAGGGACAATGATAAGGCAAGGAAACAATGTGTCACTAATCATATGAACGAGTACAGGGACTTGTCAAATGTTACAAGTCGTGCTAGGATAGAGCATTATTTTAATGGAAAGAGAGTGAGTGAAGGGAGTAAAAGGGCTGGCACTTCAAAATGGTGAATAATTGGTAGGGGGGATGATAGAAGAGTAAAGCTATGCTATTAGGCTCGGCATCCATAGTTATTGGTTACCTGCTGGGTTCTTTCCCGGCAGCCTACCTCATAGCCAAGTACAGAAAGGGCATTGACATTCGTGAGGTTGGCGTGCGGAACATGGGGGCGGGTAATGTGATGCGGGAAGTGGGGATGTGGGAGGGGGCAGTCATCGCAGTAGCTGATATTGGGAAGGGGTCAGCCACGATATTTATCGCCCAGATGCTGAGTGTTTCGCAACCGTGGCTACTGGTAGCTGGGCTAGCAGCAATACTTGGTCATAACTTCCCTGTTTACATTGGCTTCAGGGGTGGTAAAGGGGTATCCACCCTCATCGGTGTGTTTCTGGTGCTGTCGCCGTTGGGAATGGGCATCAGCCTGCTGATAATTGGGATTGCGCTACTGTTCACCCGCCATATTTTCACCTCAATTGCTATTGCTGCTCCCTTCTTCCTGGCGGCTATCTGGCAAGTGGAGAAGTCGCCAATACTCTTATTCTACGCCCTAGGCATCGTTTTGTTCGTGTTGTTTAGAAGCCGGCACCGATTGAAAGAGGTCAAGACAATAACTATCCGGGCGGTGAGGGAGATTAAAGCAATAACCAGCAGGGTTAAAGAACAGTAATACTATCTCATTAGTGGTGATAATATTGAGAAAAAGTGGTAAAGATTTAGTATATTTAGAAATTGAGGTGACGAGGGGGAAACTAAGAAGAGAGCTCAATTTAGTTACCTTAACTGCGATAATGATTGGGCTCAATATTGGGGGGTCTCTGTTTGTACTTACCGCAATTGCGGCTGGATTCACCGGACCATCGCTGTTCATCGCCCAGATAATATCGGCATTACCGATTTTGCTTGCTGTAATCCCCTATCTAACATTAAGTTCAGCTCTGCCCACAACCTGTGCCAATTACCAGTATGCCAAACTATGTTCCGTTCCTCTAGCTGTTGCCGGTTGGTGGGGACTTTTCGCAGCAATTCCATTTGGTGGGTTACCACTGTTTGCCATCTCTACGGCAAAACTCCTCATGGTTTTAATACCTAATTTGCCTATAATCGGGACGGCAATCATCGTATTGACCGTGTTTTTCGTGCTGAATGTGGTTGGTATTAAAGCCACCGCCTATGTGCAGTTGGGCACAGTTGCCCTGCTGGTTATAGCGCTGTTCACCTTTATTGTTCCCGGTATTCCGGCAATAGAAGCCAAGAACCTGACACCGCTGTTTACCGGGGGAGCAATGGGGCTCATTGCGGCTTCGGCACTTTTATATACATTACTGGCTGGGGCGCTGTTTGGTATTGAACTTGGTGATGAGGTCAAAAACGCTAAGGTGACGATACCAAGGGCGCTCATTATCAGCACTGCTATTGTTGCTGCTATCTACCTACTCACAGAGATAGTGGCGGTGGGCGTTATTGACTGGAGAACATTTGCCGAGGGGGGGACACTTAGTACATCGGCTGAGGTATTTCTTTCGGGGCCCCTGCTGAGTTTCTTTATTATCGGGGGCGGCATCTTAGCCTGCGTAACAACCATAAACCTCACCCTCACCGCTGCCGGTAGATATGCGCTGGTTTGTGCTGAGGATAGATTTTTCCCGAGGTTTTTCAGCAGTGTCAGCCAGAGGTTTGGTACACCGCACTGGGGGTTAACCCTAGTCTATGGTCTCTCCGTTATTACATTAGTTATCAATCCCCCCCTGGAAGCATTAGCCACAATGCTAAACTTCGGGCTACTGTTTATGGTAACCATAGTGCTGCTGGGTGCGTTCAGGCTACCGAAAACGCATCCGGAGGTATATAAAAGAACAAAATTCAGGTTTGGACGAAAAACCCTTGCCATTACCTCTCTAACCGCGGTAGGTATTAATATTTTCTTCATGATTATCCTGGCAATAGCATTACCAGTGGCGGCTCTGATTTTTGTTAGTGCCGGGGTAATAGGCATCATCATCTACTTTATAAGAAGGGGGCAGCCGCGATTGTCTCCTACAGACCGCTACCCTGAGCCCTGAGGCGAGAACCGGTTATAACAGAAACCTGTTAATGGCGGCGGCGACACCGCCATGGTCAACATCAAGGGTAATGTAATTGGCTACTGCTTTGACCTCAGGGGGGGCGTTGTTCATAGCAACAGACAGGCCAGCCAAGGCAAAGAGCGAAATGTCATTGGTACCATCCCCAATTACCATAACCTCAGTCAGGGGTATTCCCATATATGAAGCTAATGCTTCTAGTGCTTTGCCCTTAGATACCTCAGGGTCAACTACATTGATAAAATCAACATCGGGATAAGCTGGCGTTTTTGTCCAAGAGAAGCTGAGGCTATCCTTAAATTGGAGGCGGAAGCTATCAGCCTTAGCTCTTTCCTCAGCAGAGCAGATAACGAGTGTCCCTTTGATAATCCTCTCCTTCAGCCAAAGCTGGGTAAAATCCATAATAGTAGGCTGGAGACCGAAGAATTGGCGACGGATGTCGCTTGTCCATGTTTCCCGCTCGATAAAATAACGGGTTGCCGAATAGAGGTCAATGTTTATTTGATTCAGGTGAACAAAGTCAACAATCTGCCTGACCAAGTGTTTACTGATTGGTTTAACATAGATTTCTTCATCCGTTTCGGTGTTACTGATCAAAGCGCCATCAAAGAATATATGGTAGCCATTCAGCGACAATTGGTTAATAATAGCCAAACAGGCTTGAGGCACCCGCCCGGTAGATAAGGAGACCTTTGTGCCTGAGTGGCAGGCTTTGGCTAAGGCATCTCTATCCCCAGCCGAGATTTTTCCATCCCTAGCTAATAGTGTGCCATCTATATCTACTAGTAAAAGCTTATATTTCATTACTGGTAACTCTATCCTCTCCTGGATTCTACTTTAGCCTTTGTAGATAGTTACCAAGGGTTAAGGCATTTCTCACGGCGAAGGCTTCAGCATCATTATTGAAATAAATATAGAGTGCTTTCAGGTTAGAGGCTAAATCAGCCAGTCTCTTTGCCCAATCAGCCAATTCCTCATCGGAGTAACAACTAAAGTAGAGCCCGGTGCTACCGTGAAACCTAACATAGGCAAAATCTGCTGTGGCTGTCAGAGGGCAACTAATAGATGGCATATCAAAGACACAAAGCCCCATATTATACCTATGCAATATGTCAAAAACCTTCTCTTCAAGCCAAGACTGGTGGCGGAACTCAAATACGTGCTTCATTCCCTGGGGTAAAGTAGACAGGAATGATTCCAACAACTCGTCATTACGATGCATATTAGGTGGAAGCTGATAGAGGAGGGGGCCTAATTTCTGGTCCAAGATTTTAGCTCTAGTGATAAACTTGTCTACTGCCTCCTCGGTATTTTTCAATCTTTTAATGTGGGTAATAAAACGGCTCACCTTTACAGCGAAGATAAAATTGGCTGGTGAAGAATCACGCCAGTTAGCAAAGGCAGTCTCTGAGGGCAGATGGTAGAAACTATTGTTGAGTTCAACGGTAGCGAAATGGGTAGCATAAAATTCAAGCCACTTCGCCTTGGTCAATTGCTCAGGATAGAATCTATTCCGCCAGTGCTCATAATGCCAACCTGATGTGCCAATATAGTATGGTAAGGACATTAAACCTGTTCGCCTTTATGGTTAGCCCTGGGCCTCAGGTAGACCTTATTTCCTCGCGCATAAATTTAATATATGAGACGGCAAAACATACGGCTGTCAGGGCGATAAGGGTCACCAAATGGGGCCATACAATTAACAGGCTCTGACCTAACGAAAGAGGATTAGGCAACATGCTGGAACTCGGCATAGCCTGAAGCTGAAGCAGTTGTCCCATCGTCCTTGTCCCGGGAACAAGGAGAACAACCACTGCTTCCTGAAAGAGGATAAGTGGGGATATACGCATAACCATAATCTGAATTTCGGCACTCCTGACCTGTGAGGCTACGCTTTCACCAGCCGGTGCCAAGGCATTAGCGATAAACCCGGCGATCATACTCATGAAAAAGATGAAAAATATCCAAATTGCTATTGAAGCTAAAGCTGAAGTAGCTACTCGGCGCAGGACTATAGAGAATAGTATGGCTAACCCCATCCAAAATGCACCGTAAACAGTGCTTGCTGCCAGGAAAGCAATTAGGCGGAGAATCTCCTCTGAAGAGGGGGGGACGCCAATCATTCTGAGTCCTACTCCACCTACAAGGATGACTATGCTGGTTAGCAAAATAGCTATAGTAACTACACCGGCTAAAAACTTGCCATTGATAACATCATCTCTATAGATAGGTTGAGATAAAACTCGGCTAAGGGTGCCGCTATTTTTCTCGCTGTTTATGGCATCAAAGCCAAGGGCTATACCTACGATGGGGATAAAGAATACGATAAAGGTAAGGAAGGAAGGCAGTGCTCCGCCTGAGGTAGTAAATAGCTTGAGGAAGACAAATTTAGTATCAACTACCTCTGATGTTATATTTTGGGCAGCTATATATATGGCAAATACCCCGGCAAATAGAACCAGGGCGAATAATATTATGAACCGCCACCGGGTGAAATCATCGGCAAACTCTTTCCAGAATACCGTTATCAGCCCCTGCATGTTATGCCTCACTAAAATATTTCATATATATATCTTCCAAAGCGTAGCTCTGAATTTTCATCTGTACCAGTAAGCCATTATTGTCCACGATTACCTTGGCTATCTGTGGTCCGAGGTCTTCCTGGCAACTAACAAGCAGTAAGTCACCGGACCTTTCCACCCCGATTACACCTTTAATCCGCTTAATGCAATTAACCAGAGCTGAGGTAGTTTCAGCTAGTTGAACCTCAACTCTAAAGCGACCACCACCAAAAGCGTCTCTTCCCAGCTGGTCCAGTTTACCTTCAACCACCATTCGCCCCTTTATCAGTATTCCGACACAGTTACAGATTTGCTGAACCTGAGGTAACTGGTGTGAGGAAAGGATAACGGTCATCTTTTGCTCCCTAGCTATTCTTGATATCAGACCAAGCATTTCCTTCACACCTTCAGGGTCTATCCCAGCTGTAGGCTCGTCCAAAAAGGCAACCTTAGGCATTTTAATAAGTATATCGGCAATTGCCAAGCGTTGCTTCATTCCTCTGGAGAATTCTTGCACCTTGTGCCCACCTACCTCAGATAGGCCTACTATGTCCAGTGCCTCACCTACCCGCTTCAGAACTAACTCTTCGGAGAGACCGTTCAACCTAGCGGTATAAGCCAGATTGTAGGCGGCGGTCAAGTCCTCATAAAAGCCTACCTTTTCAGGGACATAACCTGAGAGGCGTTTGACCTTAAGGGGCTCACGGGTAGAATTATACCCGCATATACGGGCAACTCCTGAGGTAGGTTCGGTGAGTCCGAGCAGCATTAATATAGTCGTAGTCTTGCCAGCGCCATTGGGGCCAAGGAAGCCAAAAATATCACCTTCTTCTATACGAAGGTTTAACTTATCGACGACCGTAGCGTTACCATAGGTTTTGGTCAGGTCTACTGTTTCTACAACTGGTCGCATATTCAGCTCACCGTCTGCCTAGACGTCTAAACATGACTGCCAAGCCAGCGACAACTGCCAGCACGATTATGATACCAACCCATCCCCAAATGGTAGGGGTTAATACTGTTACCCTGAGTTCAATTTCACGAGTTTCAAGGTCTGTGCTCAGAGCTCTCAAGGTAACCAGGTAGTCACCGGTTATTGTTTCGCGGGGCGGCTTTATTACTAAATACAATTCCTGGGCAATCCCGGGCTCCAGAGCCTCTACCTTATCTGTAGGCTCATAGGTTATTGTCCAGCCCGATGGTTTGGTTGATAAGAGGTCAACCTTGTCAATAACCTCTGTTCCGGTGTTAAACACCTTGACTGATAGGCGATTATCCTTACCAGCAGTCACCTCAGTATTAAGTCGTCCTGAAGTGGTATAAAAAGCGAACCTATACAAGGCAGTTACTACTGCCTTAAGCTCAATACTATCCTGTATATCCTCCGAGCTTGCCGACACTGTTATCACGTAGTCACCAGGTTCGGGCAGTTCACCAGCTAAGGGGGTAAGTCTAACCTTGATTGTGTCGGGGTATGTTTTCCCCGACTCCAAGCCAATGGCTGGTATTTCTTTCTCTGGATATCCTGCCACGATTGCCACATTCCACTTAGGCAGTCCGGTAACGCCAAGTTCAAATGTTCTAAATTCATCGCCCTGCCAAATCAGAGCAACTTCAAATTCAAAGCCGTCTCCTGATTTGCCTGGCAGAACGGGATACAGGCACCGAAGCTCAAGGAGGTTTTCTTCAGGCGAAGAGTCCTCTTCTGCCAACGGCAACAAAGAAAAGTCATTACCACCTTCCTGAGTGGCAAGGGCGGTTTGCTCTCCAGCCAAGCCACCGAGTATAGCCAAGAGCAAGGCAAAACAAAGAAGAAAACGGACTAGTCTAGACCTGTTCATAATTCAACCCCCATTCTGTTGATAAATTATTCACTCATTTGAAAATCCCTGCATTTCACTGTAGAAAATACAGGGACCGAGGTCAATCTTGAAATATCAGCTATCTCCAACCATCATTTTCGCAAATCTGTTAAGCAGTATATCCTATACTAAGCGGTAAGTCAAGTCTCCCCTAACTTGACCAGCTAAGGAAAGTAGCATATAATCCCAGCGATAAGAAGGTGATTATTAAATGATAAATCATCACATATAAAAAATTGAAGATTTCCTGGTTTCCGCTGGGAGTGGTAGTGCGTGGTTCAATTATAGAAAGGAGAAGTTTAACCAATGCCTTTTAATCCGCCGGCGAAAATGACTCTTCTGGCAGGCACTGCTGGAGTCTATAAATCGAAGCTTTCAGTATTTCAATTGCTCCTACGGGGATTCCTGGCTGGGGCATATATTGCAATAGGGGGTGCGTTATGCACCATTTGTAGCACTGGAGTGGCTACCAATTTTGGAGCGGGTTTATCCAGCCTGGTTGCTGGAGCTGTCTTCCCGGTAGGACTTATTGCTATAGTGCTAACTGGGGCTGAGCTATTCACCGGAGATTGTATGCTGGTGCCTATGGCAGCCTTAATGAAGAAGACTTCGTGGTCAAAAGTAATAAAAGTGTGGTGCTGGGTATATGTTGGGAATGTCATTGGCTCAGTTTTTTATGCCTATCTGATGGTAGCCGGACCGTTTGTAACTGGGGGTGAAGCTGGTCTTGCAGTTAACGCCTTTGGCATGCAGGCTATAGATACTGCCGTAGCCAAAACACTGCCTTATAAGATGGCAGGGGCGGCTGGGCTGTGGTCTTGCTTTATGAAAGCCATAGGCTGCAACTTTCTAGTTAATATTGCTATATTGTTAGCCCTTACCGCTGATAATATGGTTGGTAAATTCTTTGGTATTTGGTTCCCTATCATGGCATTTGTTTCTTCAGGGTTTGAGCACAGTGTAGCTAATATGTACTTCATACCAGCGGGAATAATGCTGGTAGATAAATACCCTGAGGTTATTGCCAAAGCGGGAGGGCTGCTAGCTCACTTCGGCGAGCTCAATTTAATAGATATGTGGTATTGGAATGAACTGCCAGCGACTATAGGGAATATAGTTGGTGGCTTTATCTTTATAGGTGTCTTTTACTTCTTTGCCTTCAGGAAGGAACTACCTAAGGAATAAGATGGGCAAAATAAGATTGCCTAGAATATCGCTACCGGCATTAATAGCCTTCGCAATCTGCGCAATAGCAGTAGGTATAGCTTTTGCCAATAGTCGGGATTACCATTTTCTGACGATAGCTATTCCCATGCTGCTGGCACTCCTGGGCATTCCAATGGTTCTGTCCGTGCTGAATAGACAGGTATCATCCGATGTAGATGAGTTTCACGCCGATAAAGTAAAGCTTGATAAGATACAGAATATTAATCTGACCAGGGCAGGCGAACCGGTTAAGATAGTGGGGAGGGTAGAAAAGATTTCGTTCAGGTGGATGAATCGGCCACTGTTGAGGGTACGGGACCATACAGGAACCATACCAGTTATTGCGGTTACTCAACTTCCAGAAGGGGTAGCGGTAGGCGATATGGTAAAGGTGGTAGGAATGATAATGCGGAGGTTTTTCGTGAGGGGAAACCCCGCAATTTCGGGTATCAGTATTAAGAAGATACCCAGTTAAGGAGGAGAAGATATGACATTAGGCGAGAAAAGCTTTCTAACCGGCATGTTTGTAACATTCATCGGTTCTTGCTTGATTAGCCTAAGTGATGTGGCGGCGATAGTGCTATTTCTTATTGGGATAGCATTATTGATTTTTGCTGGTAGTAAGGGTAGCAAAGAGTATGGTGAACAGTAAGTGTTGCCTATTTTGGCAAGCCCAGAATTGAGGAATTAGAAGATAAAAGGGAAAGAAATTATGAAGAAAGTATTAACTACCTGCGAATTTTGTGGGTGCGGTTGTAACTTTTACCTAGGGGTGGAGGATAATAAAGTAGTAGCTGTCTATCCTTGCGCCTCACACCCGGTCAACCAGGGCAGGTTATGCATCAAGGGGTGGCAGGGTCATGATTATATTCATAGCCCTGAGAGATTAACCACTCCCCTGATTAAACAGGGAGATACATTCAGAGAGGCATCCTGGGAAGAGGCATACAGGCTGATTGCTGACAGGCTCCGGGGGATAAAGGAGAAATACGGGAGTGATTCCATTGCTGTATTTTCTTCAGCGAAGTGCACCAATGAGGAGAACTATCTGCTGCAAAAATTCGCCCGTGCCGTTATCGGAACCAACAATGTTGACCACTGCGCTCGCTTATGCCACGCTTCCACGATTGTAGGTCTCATGGCAACCTTTGGTAGCGGGGCTATGACCAACTCAATTAATGAGATTGGCAATGCTGAGGTAATCTTTGTTATTGGGTCAAACACTACAGAGCAGCACCCGTTAATTGCCAGTCAGATAATAAAGGCAGTCAAGGGAGGGAGTAAACTCATTGTGGCTGACCCAAGGAAGATTCAACTGGCCAGGTTTGCCTCAATCCACCTCAGTCATAAGGTGGGGACGGATGTAGCTCTCATAAACGGTATGCTAAATGTGATTATCAGTGAGGGGCTGCTGGACAAGGATTTCATAGAAAATCGCACGGAGGACTTTGATAAACTCAAGGAAGAGGTAGCTAAGTTTACTCCCCAGAAGAGTTCCCAGATTACCGGTGTGCCGGCTGAGCAAATCGTTGAGGCAGCCAGGGTTTTTGCTAAAAGCAGAAAGAGCACCATTATATATGCTATGGGAATCACTCAACATACCACCGGCGTTGATAATGTTATGTCATGTGCTAACCTAGCTATGGTGACCGGTAACATAGGCAGGGAATCTACCGGGGTAGATCCGCTGCGGGGGCAGAATAATGTTCAGGGTGCCTGTGATATGGGGGCTCTACCTAATGTTTTCCCCGGCTACCAGGCAGTAACTAACGATGAACTACGCCAAAACTTTGAGAGGGGGTGGGGGGTAAAGCTACCGTCTCAGCCGGGGCTGACCACAATAGAGGCAGTAGATAAAGGGCTAGAGGGCGAACTCAAGGCGCTGTACATCATGGGTGAGAATATAATGCTATCCGACCCCGATGTTAATCATGTTGAGCAAGCCCTCAACAGCCTAGATTTTCTAGTGGTGCAGGACATCTTTTTAACCGAGACGGCACGGCTGGCAGATGTAGTTCTCCCCGGGGTTTCATTTGCTGAAAAGGATGGCACATTTACCTCCACCGAGAGGCGGGTGCAACGAGTTAGAAGGGCTATTGACCCGATAGGGATGAGTAAGCCTGACTGTAAAGTAATAACAGAGTTATCATCTTATCTGGGTTATGAAATGGATTATGCATCTCCGGGGGAGATAATGGACGAAATAGCCAGGCTGACGCCGATATATGGTGGGATTAGTTACAGCAGGCTAGAGGATAAAGGGTTACAATGGCCCTGTCCTTCGCCAGACCACCCTGGCACCTCTTACCTTCATAAAGGGCAGTTCTCCCGGGCTGGGGGGCGGGGTAAGTTCTACGCCATACCCTATCGGCCGCCGGCTGAACTTCCCGATAGTAATTACCCATTCGCACTTACCACGGGACGGGTGGGGTTTCACTGGCACACAGGAACGATGACACGAAAAGACTGGGTGCTAGATAGAGAATATCCTAGGGGATATGTAGAGGTCAATGCTCAAGATGCAACAAAGCTGGGGATAAGGAACGGGATGATGGTAAAAGTAGCCTCCAGAAGAGGAGAGATTTCTCTACAGGCTAAAGTGGTTGATACTATCCAAGCAGGCTTGCTTTTCATCCCCTTCCACTTTGCTGAAGCAGCGGCTAATAAGCTTACCGGAGCCAATCTAGACCCGGTAGCTAAAATCCCCGAATACAAAGTATGTGCAGTCAAGCTGGAGAGGGACTAGAGGCGATGAAGGCAATGAAGACACTGGATAAGACAGAACTGAGCAAGTTTCTAGAAGGGCTAAGGGCTGATTTTAGGGTTATCACCCCGTTACAAGAGGGGGAGGATTTGTTATTCGGCGAGTTTGATTCTTCCAAGCTGGCGGTTAACTTCACAGGAAGACCTATAATTCCCCCTAAGGAGTATCTTTTCCCACAACAGGAAAGGCTGTTTACATTTACCGCTGAAGAAGGGGACAGGGTAGAGGTCAAGGCTTACCTGAACGAGGAGAAGCAGGTAATCTGGGGCATCAGGCCGTGTGACCTCTGCGGTATTAAGACTTTAGATTCCATTTTCTTATCTAATTATGTTGATACCTATTATCAGGCACGGCGGGAGAATACTATCCTTATGGGACTGAACTGCAACCAGGCGTGTGAGACAGGTTTCTGTAACTCCCTGCAAACCGGACCCTTCGCTAAGGACTCGTTTGACCTTATTTTCACCGATTTAGCTAATAGATACCTGGTAGAAGTTGGCAGTAAGGCAGGGGAAGCGATGATAGCGAGAAGGGCTAATCTTTTTACCGAGGCTTCCGATGAGGATAAAGGGGAAGCTAATAGACTAGAAGAAAAGAGTAAGCAGGGCTTCAAACCCCTGTTTGATATGAAGGGGGTGGATAATAAATTAGCCCAAGCCTGGGACGATAGGTTATGGGCTGAAGAGTCAGATAGCTGCATTCTCTGTGGGGGGTGTAATTTTGTTTGCCCCACCTGCCATTGCTTTAATATTGAGGATATAAAGGCAGGACGAGAGAGCGAAAGGGTAAGGTGCTGGGACAGTTGCCAGCTCGGTGGATTTACTCAAATGGCGGCTGAAAACACGAGGCAGACTCAGGGGGAGAGGCTACGGCAGAGAATTTACCACAAATTCTCCTATACTCCAGCTAAATATGATGGGGCAATAGGATGCTCCGGGTGTGGAAGGTGCATTGAGGTTTGCCCAAGCAATATTGATATTACGCATATTCTAGAGAGGGTAATAAAGAGATGAGGGAAAATATTTATGCTCCCAGCTTAGCCATTATAAAGAAGGTCAGGGACGAAGCTGAAGGGGTAAAGACCTTCACCCTAGAATTTAAAGATTTAGCCATAAGGAAAGCCTTTGATTATCGGCCGGGTCAGTTCGGAGAGGTTACCATATTTGGCACAGGGGAAGCCCCCATCTCTATTACCTCTTCCCCGGTAAATAAGGGCTACCTAGAGCTATGCGTGGCTGAGGTAGGCAGGGTTACCCGAGCCTTGCATCTTAAGCAAGAAGGAGAGGTCATCGGGGTTAGGGGTCCTTACGGAAATGGCTTCCCGTTTAATGAGGTGGAGGGTAAAGACATTCTCTTCGTGGCTGGAGGGATTGGGCTGGCACCCCTTCGTTCATTAATCAACCAGATGTTTACTGAGAGGGGCAAATTTGGTAAGCTAAGTATTCTGTATGGTGCCAGATATCCTGGGCTACTCTGTTTCAAGGATGACCTTAAAAGGTGGGCGGGACTTGAAAATAGCCAAGTTCTGCTGACGGTTGATGTTGCTGATGATAGCTGGCAGGGCAATATAGGGGTGGTAGGCTCACTGCTAGCTAAAATTGAGGTTAACCTTGAGAATACCGTGGCTTTTGTTTGTGGTCCGCCGATAATGATACACTTTGTAATCCTAGACCTGCTAAAGATGGGGTTCAAGGAAGACAGGATTATTACCACGATGGAGAGGAGGATGGAGTGTGGTCTAGGTAAGTGTGGGCACTGTAATATTGGGGTAAAGTATGTATGCCAAGACGGTCCGGTCTTTTCCTACCAGGAGTTAAGGGAACTAGGTGAGAATGTTTAACCAGGCACACATTGGTATAGATATAATAGAAATAGCTCGCATTGAAGGGGCGATAGCCCGCTGGGGAAAGAGATTCCTGCAGCGGGTATATACTGAGTCCGAGCTCAGGCTATACCACAAAAAGCCTGAGTCTCTGGCTGCCCGTTTTGCTGGCAAGGAAGCAGTAATAAAGGCACTGGGAGGATGCCCCAAGGGCATCAACTGGAAAGAGATTGAGATATTATCTGACCCTAATGGTAAGCCTTTAGTTCACCTCTATGGTAAAGTGCGAAATCGAGCTAACAGCCTGGGCTTAGATAGCCTTTCTATTAGTCTTTCCCATTCAAGGGAATATGCTACTGCTCTCGTGGCAGGTGAAACAAGATAAGATTAGCTTATAAGTTAGATTTTGCTTCCCAGGCTCACATTAAGTCCTTTGACCAGGAGCAGGTGGGGTGATAAAATTAGGGTAGGAGTTTAGGTTAGTTGGCTAGGGGGAGGTAGAGATGTCAGGGCATTCTAAGTGGTCTTCAATTAAGCATCAGAAGGGGGTAGCTGATGCGAGGCGGGGTCAACTTTTTACCAAGCTGACCCAAGAGATTATAGTTGCCGTGCGTGAGGGGGGCAGTAACCCAACGATGAATTTTCGGCTTCGCCTGGCAATACAGAGGGCACGTGATAATAGTATGCCCTCGGATAACATAGAACGGGCTACCAAGCGGGGCAGCGGTGAGATAGAGGGAGCCACCCTGATAGAGATGGTTCTTGAGGGGTATGGGCCCAGCGGGGCGGCTATCCTGGTTCAAGCTCTGACTGATAACCGCAACCGAACCCTCCAAGATGTGAGGAACATATTTTCGCGGGGTGGTGGTAGCCTGGGGGAGAGTGGTTGTGTAGCCTGGATTTTTGACTCAAAGGGATTGATTGCGATAAAGACTAATGATTTAGATGCTGAGGACTTAGCCCTACAAGCTATAGACGCTGGTGCCGAGGATGTCCTGGTAGAGAATACCTATGTAGAGATTTACACCAAGCCTAATGAGCTTGAGATGATCAGGGCAGCGCTAGAGCAGAAGGGTCTAGCCATAGCCTCAGCTGAGCTATCTATGGTGCCCAAGACTATGGTTGAGCTTGATGAAAAGGCAGCGTTACAAGCGCTGAAGTTACTGGATAAACTAGAGGAACTAGATGAAGTCCAACATGTATCCAGCAATGCTGACTTTTCCGATTCTATCCTAGAGAGGTATCAGTCGCAGGTTTAATAGTGTAATGAGGGTTCTAGGTATTGACCCGGGCACAGTAATTATGGGCTATGGGGTGGTTGAGGGTGGGGATGATGAAATAACCATGGTTGATTGTGGTGCCCTAACCAGTCCACCACGCTCCCCAATTGGGGAGCGTTTGAGTTTTTTTTACGGTAGGCTTCTGGAAATTATCCTGCGGTATCAGCCAGAGGCGGTAGCTATAGAACAGCCCTTCGTGGCTAAGAATGCCAGGTCGGCACTGGCAATAGGCAAGGCTCAGGCAGTGGCTATTCTGGCGGCAGCGAATAGTAAAATCCCATCCTACGAATATACGCCGACTCAAGTAAAGCGGATGGTAGCCAATTACGGGGCTAGCTCAAAGGAGCAGATTCAGGAGATGGTCAGGCTCCAGCTTGGGTTACCTGAGATTCCCCAACCGAGTGATGCGGCTGATGCTCTAGCGGTGGCTATTTGCCACCTGCGTGAGATACACCTGAGTAATCTACTGGCTGAGCAATGATAAAGGAGAGAGGATGATAACTAGCCTTCATGGTAAATTAGAGGCGGTGGGTAGCGACGGGGCGATTATAAATGTTGGCGGCGTAGGCTTCCAGGTGTATATGCCGACGTCTACCCTGATCACACTGGGTAAAATCGGCGAGGCGGTTAATCTACATACCTACCTCCATCTCAGAGAGGATAACGCTACCCTGTATGGCTTTGCCTCAGATGAGGAGCTGGGGCTGTTCCAAACCCTGATTAGCGTATCGGGATTAGGTCCCAAGCTGGCAGTGGCAATGTTTTCGACGATGAGCGTGGAGAAACTGACTATGGCTATTGCCACCGGCAGTGCCGACCTGCTGACGATAATTCCGGGGATAGGTAAAAAGATGGCTAACCGGCTTATCCTGGAGCTTAAGGATAAAATAGGTGCCGGCTTGATAACAGTCCCGGCGGCTCAATTAGCGGAAGAGACCGAGGTATTAGCTGCCCTAACCTCCCTGGGCTATTCTGTTTCTGAGGCGACGCGGGCAGTAGCCGCTCTGCCTCCCTCTTCAGACCTGAGCCTAGAGGAAAAGGTTAAGCTGGCGCTACAGTATTTCACTACTAAATAAAAGGAGAGTAGTGTGGAAATCTTCTTATATGTAGTAATTTCCGTGTTGCTAGTGGTAATTCTGGTACTAATTCTGAGACCGAGGAAGATAGAGATTCCGGCTATAGAAGAGCTGGAGAGCAAGCTTAGATTTGCCTTAGCTTCGGCTGCCTCGGTCAAGGAGATACAGGATGCACTGGAGGATCTGCCCCATGACCTTCTGGAATCAATAACCCACAGTCTAGGCAGGAGGACAGGGAAGCTGAATGAGCTTCTGGCTACTTTTGAGCTGACCAAATATGACCGACTTTTCTACCTGGGAGAGCCTGTTGATTTTGTCGGAGTTAAGTATGATGAAGGGGTTGATTTTATTGAGGTGAAAACGGGCAAGGCACGCTTAACCGAGGATGAAATGAAACTGAAAGACCTTATTGACTGCAAGATGGTTAATTATGTGCCGCTATCGGTGCAGAGGATAGGTATAGCTGAGGAGGTTGATACGGGGGAGATGGGGGATTAAGATGGCAGTTAAGACTACAATATTTTGGGGGGGGAAGTAATGGATACACTTAAGAGGCACGACTCCTACAAAACTGTGTGGAGGGTTTGGAGATGAGTTCAATATATGCTTTCACCAAAGGGATTAAGGCGGATAAGGTAATCCATCAAGAAATAGCAGATTCTAGAGACATAGTGAAGATAGGGCAGGTGATACAAAAACTCGAGGGACTCTCCAAAGCCTCAATGTTAAGAATAGATGAGCTAGACCTAAGGGCAAATCCCCGAAAGTGGGCAACCTCCATGATCAAGGGTTATCCAGATAACGTAAATAAAGAAGAAATGGAATACCTATTATTTGACTTCACAGAACCAATGAAGACAAGGATGAGAGAAGAGAGCAAATATGCGATTGGTCTTCTTATGGAGAACAAGGTGGTTCTCTGCCACAGTTTCTTCGGGGAGGAAACAATAACACCGGAGTGGAAGATCATCCCACGGATGCTTGATACGGATAATGTGTTGAGGTATGTGTGCTTCATTAATGAAAGGGGCATAATCACAGTGAGATTTTGGGAAAGAGAAGCCACAAGTTCCTTCACCGAATGGTTAGGTTTGCCATATAAGACAGCGTTCCTTTTTGGAGGTAAGTACAGGATCTACTGCGAAATAGAAGGTATTACCACTGAGTTTCAGCTAACTGAGCAAGAAATAGAAGGTTGGCTAAAGAGCCACTCTGAACTCCGGGAAGGTATAATAAAATTTTCAAGACCTTTCGAACTCCTTACCATAAGCGAAATAAGAGTGGGGAGGAAAAGGTATGAAAACCCTGGGGACTTTATGCAGGACTACGAAGCAGAAAAGCTTGGTATTCCGCGATATATGAAGGAGTATGAGAGGATAAATAATAGATTATTACCTATGTTTATGAAATATTATGACGAAAAAACACGGGTAGTGAGAATAGAAGGGGAGGAAGAAGTTGCTGAAGTGGCAAAAGCCGAGCCTTATTATGACATACTCTTTGCTAATGAACGCATAGACTTTCGGGCAAGCTATCTTAATGACATTGTCAAAAGATTTATCAACAGCGAACCAATGAAGATTGTCCATGCAGGTGTTAAATTTAAATCGTCTCCCTTTGTGTTGGGAGGCATGGAAATCTACAATGAGATTGAATTAGATTCTTTAGCACAGCAGGTAGTATATTACTACAATACTACTAATCTTCAGGATAGAAATCTTGCCACGCTCTTAGGATACTGCATCTTAAAAAGATTGGCAGAGATTAACAGTAAATTGCCTATTTACTATTTCTTCGAGCGACTGTCCCAGAAAATCATGAAGCTAGTCTCTCTAAAAGAGAAATGGACTAAACTTGAGGGTAATGTCTTAGAATACAAATCAGGGGATGTCCTTACTGGGAGTAATGAAAAGGTCATAGAAAAACTGAGAGAAGATCTGGAAAAGAAACTCAAGGAATCTCCTTGTAAAGTCTATTGCATAGGAGTTGAAGATGATGGGGTAGTACATCCTCTCCTCTCCTCAAGGCTGAGGAGTGACAGAATTGAGAGTATAAGGAACGGCCTTCAGAATGTACTAAGCGTCGACAATGTTTATGCATGTCCAGTAATTCAAGGGGAGGAAGGCATCCTACTTATAATAGCACTCAGGAAGTAGTTATGCCAAACTTCAAAATAGTATCAGATTTTGGGATGATGGGTGACCAGCCGCAGGTGATATAGCTTGTAGATTATTTGTAACCCCATCCCCTGTATCCCCTTCCCCTTGATAAGGGGAAGGGGAAGAGTTTTATAAAGAGGGGCTGGCGCCCCTCTTAAACACCCCATACCTATAAACTTTTCTTTAAAGAATTAGCTCATCTAAAATCCTCTGGTTACTATTTTATGTAAAGAGAGGCGAAGCCTCTCTTTTTTATATCCCTCCCCCGTAGCATAAAAATCTTTGCGCGGAGCAGAGCGACGAAGCAAACTAAAAGATAAAGATTAAGATTGCTTCGCCTTTGGCTCGCAATGACACAACAAACAGAAGGAGAGGGGGATAAAGGGGGTGAGGTAGATAAACCCCCTAATTGCAACCAACAGGGCACAAAGATATACTATTTATAGGACACTTTTTAGCAGGATTTCATTATGCCACAGTTTGAGTTAGTTTCGGATTTTGGGATGATGGGTGACCAGCCGCAGGCGGTGGAGAGGCTGGTGGAGGGACTAAATAAGGGCTTCAAGCACCAGACGCTGCTGGGAGTTACCGGCAGCGGTAAGACATTCACCATAGCTAATGTTGTTGAGAGGGTGCAGAAACCGGCTCTGGTTATCAGCCATAACAAGACATTAGCCGCCCAGCTATGCACCGAGTTCAAGGAGTTTTTCCCCAATAACGCAGTAGAATACTTTGTCAGCTATTATGACTACTACCAGCCAGAGGCTTATATTCCACGCACCGATACCTATATTGAGAAGGAAACCGATATAAATGAGGAGATTGATAAACTGCGTCATGCGGCGACCCGTGCCCTATTTGAGCGCCGTGATGTGCTCATCGTAGCTTCGGTATCGTGCATATATGGTCTAGGGTCACCTGAGGAATACCATAGCTTCGTCTGTAGTCTTGAACGGGGCAACAATTATAACCGGAATAAGCTTCTTCGCCGGCTAGTGGATATGCAATATGAACGCAATGACATTGACTTCAGCCGAGGGAAGTTCCGTGTTCGGGGTGATACCCTAGAGATACAGCCGGCTTATGAGGAGCTGGCACTGAGGGTTGAATTCTTTGGTGATGAAATTGAGCGCATTGTAGAGATAGACCCGTTGACTGGCGAGGTATTAAGCGAGCTGGACTCGGTGGATGTCTATCCAGCCAAGCACTTTGTTATCTCGTATGATAAGCTGATGCTGGCTATTGAAAGTATAAAGCAGGAGCTGGAAGAAAGGCTGAATGAGTTGAGACAACAGGGCAAGGTATTAGAGGCAGCCAGGTTGGAGGCACGCACCAACTATGATATAGAGATGCTCAAGGAGACAGGATACTGCACCGGGGTGGAGAATTACTCCCGCCATCTATCAGGACGCGCCCCGGGGAGCCCACCGTGGACATTACTGGATTATTTCCCTGATGACTTCCTGCTATTTATTGATGAATCGCATATGACCCTGCCCCAGATTCGTGGTATGTATCATGGTGACCGCTCCCGCAAGGAAACCCTGGTGGAATATGGGTTCCGACTGCCCTCGGCTCTTGACAATCGCCCGCTTAATTTCCAGGAGTTTAATCAGCATATTAACCAAGCTACCTACATATCAGCCACGCCAGCAGCCTACGAGTATGAGCACAGTCAGCAGATAGTGGAGCAGTTAGTGCGGCCTACCGGTCTTGTTGAGCCCAGCGTTGAGGTTAAGCCAACCAAGGGGCAGATTGATGATCTCCTTGACCAGATTAAGGCCCGGGTTGACAAGGGGGAGCGGTGCCTAGTAACGACACTGACCAAGAGGATGGCAGAGGAACTAGCCGATTATCTAATAGAGATGGGAATAAAGACCCACTATCTTCACTCTGAGATTGATACCCTGGAGAGGGTGGAGATACTGCGTGACCTCAGGCTAGGTGTTTATGATGTGGTAGTGGGTATAAATCTGCTTCGTGAGGGGCTTGACCTGCCGGAGGTGAGTCTGGTGGCTATTCTGGATGCGGATAAGGAGGGCTATTTGAGGTCGGAGGGGGCACTAATTCAAACTATGGGGCGTGCGACTCGCCATATAGACGGGCGTGCCATAATGTATGCTGACACTACCACCAACTCTATGCGGGGGGCGATAGAGGAAACACAGCGCCGGCGGCGAATCCAGGAAGCCTATAATGCGGAGCACGGCATTACTCCCCAGGGGATAAGAAAGGCAATTAAAGATATTACAGAACGGGTTAAGGTGGTAGCCGAAACTCGCACTGCCTATGTTACTGAACCCATGGCTAAGGAAGATATAGCTCGTCTGATTAAAGAGCTGGAATCGCAGATGAAGATAGCAGCCAGAAACCTAGAGTTTGAGAGAGCAGCATTACTCCGCGACCGTATTATTGAGCTGAGGAAAGAACCCGATTACATAGAGACAAAAAGGTGAACAATCTTCAGGGAGAAACAAGACAGGAGCGCCGGGAGAAGAAGCTCAAGAAGAAGCGGGAGGGAATACTCCAGCACGGGCGAAGTCTGGGCAGGGTATATATGGAGGCTATTCTCAAGCGGTTAAAGCGCCAGCGGGTTGACAAATAATAGAAAAGGTAGTAAAAGAAGTAACTAATTACTGAGAAAGGGGGTGATAAACTATGGCGGGATGTTGTATGGAGAAAAGGACTAAATGGTGCCACGAGCATATTAATTGGTGCTGTTGGGAGCATGTTTTTGTTGGATTAGGCGTGGCTTGGCTCATATCTCTAGCATGGCATTATTCAATAATTGCTTTAGTGCTAGGGATAGTATTCTTTGTCGCTTGGCTGGTCGGTTTCATGATTTCCCTGTTTGCCAAGCAATAAATAGGGATGGTTACCCTTCTTCCCTTGTAGCGCCTTCCTCTTCAAGCTGCTCCATAAGGCGGGCGGCTCTGGGATAACCGATGTGCAAGCGGCGCTGGAGGTAAGAGGTAGATATATGTTTGTGTTCCTGTGCCAGCTGCCTGGCTGCCTCCAGCAGCGGGTCTTCAGGGAAGCCTCCTTTTTTAGTCGGGGCGAACTCCTCAATCTTTAGCGAGTCAGCTTCTTCCCTATGCTGGTTTCCCCAGAAATAAACCAGCCTCTCTGTTTCAGTGTCAGAGACAAAGCACCCCTGGAGGCGTTTAGGTTTAGCGGCTTCAGTAGGCATATAGAGCATGTCTCCCTTACCCAGCAGTTTTTCGGCGCCGCCGATGTCAAGGATGGTTCGTGAGTCTACCTGAGAGGTAACAGCAAAGCTAATGCGGGTAGGGAAGTTTGCCTTGATTAAACCGGTAACCACATCTACTGAGGGGCGCTGGGTAGCCACAATGAGGTGGATGCCGGTAGCCCGAGCAAGCTGGGCTAATCGGCATATAATATGCTCTACTTCATCAAAGCCAGCCATCATCAGGTCAGCCAGTTCATCAATGACCAGTATCAGGTAAGGAAACCTCTCCTCACCCGACTTGTTTCTATTGTAGCCCTCAATGTTACGGACGCCGGCGGTAGCCATTTTTTGGTAGCGTTTATCCATTTCCTGGTTAAGCCAGCGCAAGGTGGACAAGGCTTTGTTAGTATCAACTATAACCGGGGTAGCCAGGTGAGGTATGCTGTTGAATGGAGTCAACTCTACCCGCTTAGGGTCAACCATGATGAGCTTGACATCATTAGGGGTATTATGCAGCAACAGACAGCAGATAATGGAATTCAGGCAAACGGTCTTACCGCTTCCGGTAGCCCCGGCAATAAGCAGGTGAGGCATTCTAGACAAGTCAGCAGCTATTGCCTCACCGCCAGCACCTTTACCCAGTGCCAGAGATAGCTTAGACTTAGCCTCTATTTTCTGAAAGACGCTGGTCTCTATCACCCCCCGCAGACTAACCAAACTGGAAACTATATTAGGCACTTCAATTCCTACTATAGATTTACCGGGCACGGGGGCTTCAATCCTGATAGTGGGTGCAGCCAGAGCTAGAGCGAGGTCATTAGCCAGTGAGGTAATTCTATCCACCTTAACCCTTGTCTTAGATACTTCCTCCAGCCTTACTTTGACATTGCCGTCTCTATCCCTTTCCTTTATCTCCTTCATTTTTCTATCCCAGCCCGGCTCCACACCGAACTGAGTAACAGTGGGTCCAGCGTTTACCTGAACCACTTTAGCCTCAACCCCATAGCTGGCTAGAGCCTCTTCAATAAGCCCAGCCCTCTGTAGGTTGTCAGCCTGTCCAAACTCAATTTCAGGCGTCCTATCCAGAATATCAATAGGTGGTAACCGCCAGCCGTCAACAATGACCAATGATGGTGATTCGCCGTATTTCTTCCACACTTCTTGAGCCACCTGACGCAATTCGGGTTGCGGCTGAGGAGAGGTAATGGGTGGAGCTGGAGTTACGGTTTCCCTCTTCGGTTCTGGCTCCAGGGGTCTGGGGGTTAGCCTAACCGGGAGAAATGCTGGCTTTGGCCGAGGGGCTGGTATAGGAGCGGGTTGCCGTTTAACCTGCCTACCAAGCCATGAAATGGAATTTATTATTAAGTAGAAGCAAGCTCGGGGAGCTATCAGAATAATGCCGATGATGACCAGTCCCAGTATCCGAAGACCGCCGCCGACATCGGGGTAGCCAATGATTTTCAAGCCAAAGCCCCCACCCAGAGTAACCTGGCGGAGGGCACCTGTGCCGGAGCAGAAAGCCAGTATTCCCCAGATGGCAAAGATAAGGGCAACACCACCCAGCCACCGATACCAGTGATGGATAAGTGATGACAGTTTCCGCTGCCATAGCACCACAACCAGGGTTGCAGCAGCTATAACTATAAGGAACAGCCCCCAGCCAAACTGTCGTAAGGTTTTCTCTCCAGCTTCAGTAGCCCATAAAGTCAGGGTTGACCACTGCCAGAATATCACTGCCAAGATGATAGCCACCAGTATCAGTCGCCGTACTGGTGGCAGGGTTATAAAACGGAACAGCCAACTCCCCCCCGACCTTCTCCCAGGTTTTCCTCTAGATTTACCCTTAATATTCTTCTTAGCCATTAGCCTCTTTGGTAAGCCCAAATGCCGTTATATACTGCTAGGAAAATGAACTACACCTTTACCATAAACGGAAGAACCATAGGTCGGCGCTTTGTCTGGTCGTAGTAGAATCTATTCAATGTATCTCTAACCTTGGAGTAAATAAAGCTCCACTCGGCGGGACGAACGCCACTATGGTCAAGGGTCCGGGCTACTAGGTCTCGGCTCTCATCCAGCATATCTTTAGATTCCCGGGTATCAACAAAACCTCGCGACACAATGTCTGGACGCCCCACCAGCTTGCCTGTCTGTTTGTTAACCGTAATAATTACCACCACTATTCCATCCCTTGACAGCATCTTCCGGTCGCGAAGGATGACACTACCAACATCACCTACACTCAGACCATCTACATATACATTGCCAGAGGCAATCTTGCCGGTTATCTTAGCCGTCTGGGGGTTGAGCTCAAGGACGTCACCATCCTCCAGCACGAAGGTATTCTCCTCGGGTATGCCTATTGATTGGGCTAATTTAGCGTGCATACTTAAGTGGCGGTATTCGCCATGGATGGGCATAAAGTACTTTGGCTTGACCAGATTTAAAAGTAGTTTTAGCTCTTCCTGACTGCCGTGCCCGTGGACGTGAACCTGAGCCACTTTACCGTATAATACCTGAGCTCCTTGCTTGAAGAGGTTATCTATGGTTCTATTGACCAGTGATTCGTTACCGGGGATAGGGGTAGCTGAAATGACTACAGTATCCCCGCGCAGGATATGAACCTGGCGGTGGTCACGGTTAGCCATACGAACCAGGGCTGAGGTAGGTTCCCCTTGGCTGCCAGTGGTAATAAAGACAACCTTATTGCGAGGCATACCCTTGAGTTCATCAAGTCGAGCCAGAATGCCAGCAGGGGCATTAAGGTAGCCTAACTCCAGTGCCATGCGCACGGTGTCACTCATACTACGGCCTACAATAAAGACACGGCGCTGATATTTAGCCGCAGCATCAATAACCTGCTGAATACGGGAGACCAGTGATGAGAAAGTAGTTACAATCACCCTTCCTGGTGCCTCAGCCATAATATGGTCAAGGGCTTCACCAACCACTCTTTCTGACGGGGTATAGCCGGGTAACTCAGCATAGGTAGAGTCGGAAAGGAGGAGGAGGACCCCCTGTGCTCCCAACTGAGCCAGCCGAGACAGGTCGGTTGGTTTACCACTAACCGGGGTATAGTCAAGTTTAAAATCTCCGCTATGAACTATAGTGCCAAGGGGGGTATGTATAATTAATCCTACCGCGTCAGGTATGCTATGGCAAACAGGGAAGAATTCTACTTTGAATTTGCCGAGTGTGATTCCTCCTCCGGGGGGTATGATTTTAAGTTTGGCTTCAGTAAGTGCCTTTCGCTCCTTAAGCTTGACCGAGATAAGCCCATGGGTAAGCCTTGTTGAATAAATAGGAACATTAAGCTGGGGTAGTAAATAAGGGAGGGCACCAATATGGTCTTCATGACCATGGGTGATAATTATACCCCTTATTTTTTCCTGTTTCTCCAACAAGTAGCTAATGTCAGGAATTACCAAGTCAATACCTAACATTTCTTCCTCAGGGAACATAAGCCCGGCATCAATGATGATGATATCATCTTCATATTCCATCACCATCATGTTCTTACCAATTTCAGATAGCCCGCCGAGAGGGATTATCTTTAATTTTTGCTTAGTCGTAATTTTAAACCTCAAACATAGTTAATTGTTGTGGCTGCTGTTTGGCTTCCACCACATTTTCCGTCCGGGTTAGGAGTGAGGGAATCTTGAGCATATCTTCTTCTATAGTCCGACGCAAGCTTGGCTGATGGAGGGCAGCGGCAGGGTGATACATAGCATAGTAGATGACGTTATCCCGTTTTTGAGCGGTGCCATGAATTTTGCCTATGCTCTTGCTGGGGAAGAACATTGCCATAGAATAGCGGCCGAGAGTTACAATCATCCTGGGTTGAATTAACTCAATCTGGCGTTCCAGCCACTTACGGCAGCTAAGTATCTCCGAGGGTAAGGGGTCGCGGTTTTCCTGTGGGCGACACTTAATTACATTGGCGATATAGACCTGTTCACGTTTCAAGTTAATAGACGCCAACAGTTCATCCAGATACAGCCCAGCTGGGCCGACAAAGGGGCGCCCTTGCTGGTCTTCATGCCAGCCTGGTGCTTCGCCAATGAACATTATGTCAGCATCGTCCGCCCCCTCACCTGGTACTACCCTGGTTCGGTGCTTAGCCAGCTCACACTGCTGGCAGAGTGCAATTTCCTTATACAGCTCACTCAGCGCTGACATTTTGTCCTGTTAATCCAGATAGGAAGGTTTAACCCGACCAGTCTTTTGATTATGATAACACGCCCAAATATGGCAAGTCAATTAGAGGGGGTATTATCTACCTCACCCCCTTAATCCCCCTCTCCTTCAAAGGAGAGGGGGAAGATTATGTATGAAGGGGCTCCGCCCCTTCAACCTACCTTGATAGATTGCCTCAAGGGACAGGAGTTCTGACTGCCATTAACGTTTCATTCCTGAATAGGAAAGGAAGGATTGAGGGTTGCACCCTCAAATATGGTTCCAGAAGAGGGGAAACAGGTTGACAAAAAACCTCTCTTGCCGAGTTGTTGACAGTGCAGGGGCACAGTTGTTAGACTATTTGTAGCATTTAGGAAGGAAGGAAGGAAGATGAGCTTTTTAAGTCAAAGTGACCCAGAGATTAACCACGCCCTTTATATGGAGGGAAAACGACAAAGTGAAACAATAAACCTTATTGCCTCTGAGAACTATACCAGCAGGGCTGTGCTCGAGGTTCAAGGTTCGTTTCTAACTAACAAATATGCTGAAGGTTATCCTCAACAGCGCTATTACGGTGGCTGTGAAAACATGGATATAGTGGAAAAGCTGGCTACGCAGCGGGCTAAGGAACTATTTCATGCTGAGCATGCTAATGTCCAGCCACACAGCGGGTCCCAGGCTAATATGGCAGCCTATTACGCCCTGCTTGACTACGGAGATACCGCTATGGGTATGAGTGAGACTCACGGCGGTCATCTTACTCATGGTGACAAGGCGAGCTTCTCAGGTAAGTCATATAATTTCATACCTTATGGGGTTAATCGAGAAACAGAAAGGATTGACTATCAGCAGTTAGAGGAGCTTGTCTTAGAGCACAAGCCTAAGTTGATTGTGGCTGGAGCCAGTGCTTACCCCAGAATTATTGATTTTGAGCGCTTCCGGCATATTGCTGATTTAGTAGGGGCAAAGCTTATGGCTGATATAGCTCACATTGCTGGTATGATAGCGGTGGGGTTACATCCTAGCCCCATACCCTACGCTGATGTGGTAACCTCAACTACACATAAGACACTGCGCGGACCGCGTGGTGGGTTTATTTTGTGCCGGGGCGAACTAGCTTCAGCAATAGATGCAGCTGTCTTCCCCACAATGCAGGGGGGGCCACTGATGCATGTTATTGCTGCCAAGGCAGTGGCTTTTTCTGAGGCTATGCAGCCAAGCTTCACTGATTACCAGCGTGGTGTACTGGATAATGCCCTTGTTCTAGCCAGTGAACTGAAGCGATTAGGGCTGCGCCTGGTATCCGGCGGAACCGACAACCATCTGGTTTTAGTAGACCTGACTGAGATAGGGGTTACCGGCAAAGAGGCTGAGGAGGCTTTGGGCAGAACAGGTATTGTGGTTAATCGGAATTATGTTCCTTTTGACCCACGCCCCTCATTGGTAACCAGCGGCATTAGACTAGGCACACCAGCAGTTACCACACGGGACTTCGGCAAAGAGGAAATGAAACAAATTGCCTCACTAGTGGTAAAGGTGATTAATAACATTGGCAATAGTAGCATTATGAGCCAGGTGAGCCAGGAGGTTAGCCAAATGTGTCACCGCTTCCCAGTGCCGGGGATTAATGACTGATAAAAATGAAGAGTTTGGTGGCTATGCCAAGATTGGCTTCTCAGTGAGGATGATGTACTTTGAACACAGGGCAAGCAAAAAATAATTGTTGGAGGAGGTCTTAGGTGACCAAGAAGGAGGGGACCGTTGGTCTAGAGGAAGCTAAGGAACAAGTCAGAAGAGCTTGCACAAGGCTAGGGCTATTGCATCTTTCTTTTGCCAAAACACTGATTGAGGAGATGGGCGAAAAGAAAGGGAGACAGCTAGTTCTGAAGGCGATTAAGGATTACGGCAGGAGAATTGGAGAGGAGGTAAAAGCGAATGCAATCGCTCAAGGACTGGACAATAATCCAGCAAATTATAAAGAGGACCTGCCGTTATATGGGATGCATGACCGCATAGAGGTGATAGAGGTAGGCGGGAGAAAAATAATGAGGGCGTATGGCTGTGTTATGGGAAAGGTGTGGAATAAACTTGGCAAAGGTGAATTAGGGCGCCTCTATTGCTATGTTGACCCAGCCAAGTATATGGCGTTTAATCCCAACTTTAAGCTGACCCATGTAAAAGCGCTGCCTGATGGTGATGAGTATTGCGAACTTGTGGTCAGCCCCACCACGGAGCAGGAAAGAAAGGATTTTGCCGATAAGGATAAGGATTGGTCATACATAGACAGGTAGGGTAATTTAGCGGGGCTAACGCCCGCCTAAACCTGTTAACTTCTGCTCCAAGGCAAAAAGAATCAAAGAGAGGCGAAGCCTTTCCTCCCAAAAAGGGTGTCTAAGAGGGACGATAGTCCCTCTTTTTAATATCTTCCCTCCCTTCTTTGAAAGAGGGGGAATAAGGGGGTGAGGTTAGTAGGTAATAATGCTATAATAAAACCAAGGGAGGTAATAGCTAATGGATGAGTTGAAGGTATTTAGTGGTAATGCCCATCCCGCCCTAGCCCAGGCAATTGCTGAATATCTGGGTATGCCTTTAGGCAGGTGTGAGGTGTTTGAGTTCAGCAATGAGAACATCTTTGTTCGTATTCTAGATAATGTCCGCCAACAAGACATTTTTGTTGTTCAGCCCCTGTGCTCTCCGGTCAATAAGAGCCTGGTTGAGCTATTAATTATACTTGATGCCCTGAAGAGGGCATCAGCCGGGCGTATTACCGCCGTAGTCCCTTATTATGGTTACGGTCGTACCGATAAGAAGGACCAACCACGAGTACCAATAACTGCCAGACTGGTAGCCGACCTGCTCACTGTGGCTGGTGCCAATCGGCTACTAACCGTGGATTTGCATGCGGCGCAGATTCAGGGCTTTTTTAACATACCAGTTGACGAACTAACAGCACTTTATCTACTGAGTAATTACTTTAAAGAGAAAGACTTTGACGACCTGGTGGTAGTCGCTACTGATATAGGCATTACCAAGCGGGCACGGGATTTGGCAACCATGCTTAATGCCCCATTGGCTATTATAGAAAAGAGACGGGTGGGTAATGTTGATAAGGCTGAGACACTAAATGTTATTGGTGAAGTGGAGGGCAAGGTGGCGCTAACTGTAGACGACGAGATAGACACTGCCGGCTCTATGATGGGTGTTACTGCCGCCCTAATGGAACGGAGAGCCAAAGAGATTTATGTCTGCTGCACACACCCGATATTTTCCAGTCCGGCTATCCAGAAAATAGCCTCGTGCCCGGCGAAGGAGGTAGTAGTTACTGATACCGTTCCTGTCTCTAATGAAAAAAGATTAGATAAGATTATCGTTTTGCCTATAGCCCCACTGCTGGGTGAAGCCATCCACCGTATTCATACCGGGCAATCTATAGGGGCTATGTTTGAATAAACCACAAGGTGAGTGAGCAGATGAAAATGGTAGAGGTGTATCGGGCGGCAGGCGAGGCAGAGGCACAGATTATCAAGGGGCTGCTAGATAGTAACGGAATAGATTGCCTGCTGAAATCAAATGCTGCGCCGTCAGTACATGTATTTGCCATTGACGGGATGGGGGAGGTTAGGGTTATGGTCAGAGAATCAATGGCTGAGGCAGCAAGAGGACTGATTAGAGGAGACGGTCATGCTTAAGTGGCTGGGGAGATTTGTTGATTCTAACGAGAAGGAGCTAAATCAGTTACAGCCAGTAGTAAGCAGGATAAATGAGCTGGAGCCTGAATTTGAGCGACTCAGCGATGCCGAACTCCATGCCAAGACTGATGAGTTTAAAGCCAAGCTTAAGGCTGGCACTTCGCTTGACGAGCTTCTGCCCGAAGCTTTTGCTGCTGTTCGTGAAGCAGCTAAACGAACCATAGGTCAACGCCACTTTGATGTGCAGTTGATGGGAGGCATCGTTCTTCACCAGGGTAAAATTGCTGAGATGAAAACTGGTGAGGGTAAAACCCTGGTGGCTACTCTCCCTCTCTACCTGAACTCTCTTAGCGGCAGGGGATGTCACCTAGCCACGGTTAATGATTACCTAGCCAGACGAGACCCCTACTGGATGGGGCCCATCTATCATGCTCTGGGGGTAAGTGTGGCCAGTATTTATCCTCAACAGACCCCAGATAGCCCAGCACCCTCCCTTATTTATGACCCAAGTTTTGATTCAGGAGACCAGCGGTGGCGATATTTTCGCCCCGTTTCCCGTCGCCAGGCTTACGAGGCTAACATCACCTACGGCACCAGCAGTGAGTTTGGCTTTGACTATTTGCGAGACAATATGGTTATAGAGCTATCCCGGTGCGTGCAGGGCGAGCTAAATTATGCCATTGTTGATGAAGTAGATAACCTTCTCATTGACGAGGCACGAACGCCACTTATTATAAGCGGGGCACGTGAGGAATCACTCCAGGAGTATCAGGTATTTGCCCGGCTTGCGGCTCAACTGCGGCGAGAGGGCGACTACAAGATGAGTGAAAAGGGGCGCTCGGTGGATGAGATAACCGAAGCTGGCTACGAGAACGCAGAGAGGATATTAAAGCGAGAAGGGACATTAAAATCAGGGCATATCTATGACGGGGAAAATGCTCACCTGGAGCATCATCTGAGAAATGCCATCACAGCTAAGGAGGCATACCAGAGAGACCGGGAGTACATGGTCAAAGACGGTCAGGTTATTATTGTTGATGAGTTCACCGGTCGGTTAATGTTCGGTCGGCGATATTCAGAGGGGCTGCACCAGGCAATAGAAGCCAAGGAGCATGTCAAGGTTGAGCGAGAGAGCATGACCTTTGCTACCATTACCATCCAGAACTATTTTCGGATGTATGACAAACTGGCTGGGATGACGGGCACAGCCCTCACCGAGGCTGAAGAGTTCCACAAGATATATAGCCTTGAGGTGGTGGTTATTCCGACCAACAAGCCAATGATTCGTGAGGATAATCCTGACCAGATTTACAAGGACGAAGCGGCAAAATTCAGGGCGGTGGTGGGTGAGATTGAGCAGCTTTATAAGGAAAAGCGACCGGTGCTGATTGGCACGGTGTCTATTGAAAAGTCAGAAGACCTCAGCGACCTGCTAAAAAGGAAGGGTATCCCCTATCAGGTGCTCAATGCCAAGCATCATGAGAAGGAGGCGGGTATCATCGCCCAGGCGGGGCAACCGGGGGCGGTAACCGTCGCCACCAATATGGCGGGGAGGGGGGTTGATATTATACTGGGTGGAAACCCTGAAGGGAGAGGGGAAAGGGAGTGGCAGGAGGAGCATAAGAAGGTGGTTAAGCTTGGCGGGCTTCATATTATTGGCACCGAGCGCCACGAAGCCAGACGAATTGATAATCAGCTCCGGGGGAGAGCGGGACGCCAGGGTGACCCGGGAAGCTCACAGTTCTATGTATCCTTAGAGGATGATGTAGTGCGCCGCTTTGGTGGTGACCGAATTAAGGGTTTTATGGAGTGGGCGGGGATGGGTGAGGATACGCCTATTGAGAATAGATTAGTTAATCGGTCTATTGAAGGCGCCCAGGTCAGGGTTGAGGGCTACCACTTTGATATGCGTAAACACCTGGTTGAGTATGATGATGTAGTTAATAAGCAGCGTGAACTTATCTATGAGGAGCGAAGGAAGGTGCTAAGCGGTGCCGACCTTAAGGCAAACATCCTATCAATGGTTAGAGAAGAGCTACAGGGTATGGTGGCAACCCATGTTCCTGATAGACATGGCATTGACTGGGATTTAGCCGGTTTAGTGGCTGACGCTTCTACTGTCTTTCCCCTGCCACCAACGCTTAATACTGACGCCCTTTCCCAACTCAAACCAAAAGAGATAGAAGACAAGCTAATTGAGCAGGCAGAGGCTCTATATGAAGAACGGGAAAGCAAGCTAGGCTCAGAAAATATGAGAGTGCTGGAGCGCCTAGTAATGCTTCGCACCATAGATAACCTGTGGATAGAGCACCTAACACATATGGAGGATATGCGCCAGGATGTGGGGCTGTATGCTATGGGGCGACAGAGGGACCCGCTGGTAATCTATAAAAGTGAGGGGTATAAGCAGTTTCAGAGCCTGTTATCCACCATACAGCATGATGTGGTTCATACCATATACCATGTGAGCATTGTTAAGAGGGAAGTGCCGCGTCAAGCGCCGTCGCCGATGGCTCAAGTTGCGGGAGGCGGTAAGAGCAAGGAGCGGCCGAAGGTGGGGGGTAAGAAGGTTGGCAGAAATGACCCCTGCCCCTGCGGCAGTGGCAAGAAATACAAAAAATGCTGCGGGAGGTGAGAGCCTAGAAAAAAGTTATTTAGAGGGAGATGGAAAAATGCGCAGAAAGATATTGACATTAGCTGAAAAACGACAAGTACTGCGGGATAGGCCTTACTGCTTTATTTGTGGGGAGCCAGTTTCTGAAGAAAGCATATCAGAGTTAATTTTTGATCATATCAGGGCTTTAGATGCTGGGGGTTCTAACGATTTAACAAATTTTGCTGGCGTTCATAAGAAATGCCATAAAGGAAAAGGAACTAGAAGTCTTGAGGATTACAAAGAAGAGTTAAGGCTTGAGAAAGAGTTTAGTAGCTTATTAAGGTTTACTGATATAGCTGATAAGCTAAATCCTATGGGTGAGAAACTTAAATTCCAGATTGATAAGGCAAATAAGGAAATCGCATTGGGAGATAATGAGAGGGCACCGTTACACTGCTGCCCTAATACCAAATTGTGGTACTTTTACTATCCTATTCCTAGGAAATATCTTGATAGCGATGTGGATGTGCAACCTAGAGGATTAGAACACAAGCGCTTAAGAGACTTGGCACTAAACTTAAGACGAAATTTCCAGCTTTCACCGACTGTTTGCCGCCTTGTTACCAGCGAAGGTAAAATTAAGGTATTTGACGGTCAACATAAAGCGACAGCCCAAGCCTTAGGCAACCAGAATGATACTGTAGATTGCAAGGTGTTCATAGACCCTCCGCTTGAGATGGTTCGAAGAGTAGTCATAGAGGGACACGGCCCTTTGCGCCAGCAAGAGTTTAAGACATCAGAACTCTACAAGAAACTTACCGCTAATTTTCAAGAACTGCTCAAACAGTGGCAAGATTGTCATCCGGGTAGACTAATAAGCGAAGTAGATTTGCCTCAAGCCCTCAGCAAATCTAGAAGAGAAGCTGAAAAGGACATCGTGGCATATATAACTGAGTCCATATATGAAGATTCTAATTGTGAAATCGTACGCTTTGTGAGTGAGGAGAGGAGACCTGGTAGACAGCCATTGAGTTATGACATGTTTGCTTGGTGGGTTAATCTACTAATCAAGAAACCATTAGTAAGCGAACCAATGGAGTCTGATCAGAACTTTCGAGAGGATGAACGTGGCAATATTATACGTCTATTTAATCTCGTAACACAAAATTGCTTACAAGACAAGTGGACACCGGAAAACCCAGATAGCATTGAACATAAAAAGATAAGGAAGCTTTTCTATCGAGCTTCCTTTAGAGAGTGGGCAAAATTAATTACTGATGCATTAATAATTCTTATGTATTTGCGCTCTGATGACCCCGTGTTCTACCGCCAAGTGTCTTTAGAAACTTGGGATAGAATTGAAGCTGTTTGCCAAAAATTGGCGGGGCATCCGATATGGATGGATACCAACCCACAAGTAGAAGGGGTTCTAAATTCCAATGTCCAGCGTGCAGTCGCAGAACTCTTCTATACTCAAGTGCTTAATCCAGCATATCTGTGTAAACGTGACTAAGTAGTCTTAACTAGAGCTAATGAAAAACAGTGAGGTTGCCAAGGTATTTGAGGATATTGCTGACCTCCTTGAGCTTAAGGGGGAGAATGTCTTTAAGATAAGGGCTTACCAGAAGGCGGTTCGCTCTATTGAGCACCTGCCGGTGGAGGTGGAGCAACTGGTAGCTAAGGATGAGCTGAAGGGGATTCCGGGGGTGGGGGAGGCTATTACCAAGAAGATTACCGAGCTGGTAACTACCGGACACCTTGGCTACTACGAGAAGCTGAAGGCTGAGTTCCCCGAGGGGATTAGCACCCTGCTTGATATTCCCGGCATTGGTCCCAAGACAGCTATGCTACTTTCCAGCGAGCTGGGTATAAGGTCGGTGGATGAGCTAGAGACGGCTATCGCTGGCGGTAAGGTAACTTCATTATACCGAATGGGGGATAAGACGGCAGAGAATATTCTGCGCCAGATTCAGGCATTGAGAAGAAAGGACCAGCGCATCCCGATTGGTGAGGCGTTGCCGGTGGTGGAGGAGATTTCAGCTCGGCTCAGCCAACTGCCGGGGCTGAAAAATCTGGCACCAGCGGGAAGCCTGCGCCGCTTCAGGGAAACAGTAGGCGATATTGACCTTATGGGCACTGCCGATAATGCCACAGAAATAATCCAGTCCTTTGTCAGCTTACCCGGCGTCAGGGAGGTTTTAGCCAGCGGGACAACCAAGGCAAGTGTTGTTGTTTCCGGTGGGCTTCAGGTTGACCTCAGGATTGTGGAGCATGATTCTTTTGGCTCAACGCTGCAGTATTTCACCGGCAGCAAGCAGCATAATATTAACCTGCGGGAGAGAGCACACCGGCAGGGGCTAAAATTAAGCGAGTATGGCATCACCAACCTTGCAACCGAAAAGCTAGAGAAGTTTGCTACTGAGGAGGCTTTCTACCACAGGCAAGGGCTAGAATTTATCCCCCCTGAGCTGCGGGAAGGTCAGCAAGAAGTAGAACTGGCGGAGCGAGGCAGCCTACCCCGACTGGTAGAGCTGTCTGATATAAAGGGCGACCTCCATGTTCATACCAACTGGAGCGATGGGCGTGACAGCATTAAGGCAATGGCTCTAGCTGCCAGAGAGCTTGGTTATGAGTATCTGGGAATCGCTGACCATTCAGGGGGGCGGGGTATTGCTCACGGGCTGGATGCGGAGCGACTGAGGCAACAGATTGGGGAGATTAGAGAGCTAAACCAAAAAATTAGCGGCATTCATATCTTTAGCGGCATGGAGGTGGATATTCGGGCTGATGGCAGCCTGGATATGGCTGATGAACTCCTTGAGGAGCTGGATATTGTCACGGCGGCGGTGCATTCTGGTATGAATCAGAATGAAGAGCAGATGACAAGGCGGATTATAGGGGCGATAGAAAACCCCAATGTTGATGTGCTGGCGCATCCCACCGGCCGCCTCCTGCCGGATAGAGAGCCAGTGGCAGTGGATATGGAGGCTATCTTTCAGGCAGCGGCCAGAACCAATACCAGGCTAGAAATCAATGGTATGCCTAGTCGGCTTGACCTTAAGGATATTCACAACTACCGGGCGAGGGAACTAGGGGTAAAGCTGGTAATTAACACCGATGCCCACAGCACCGAGCATCTAGAGTTTATGCGCTTCGGGGTTGGAGTAGCCAGGCGAGGCTGGTGCCAGGCACAGGATATACTTAATACTAAACCATTGAACGAAGTTATAACCTACCTGAAAGGTTTATCAAGGGGAGGCTGAAGGGGGTGAGAGTGGCAGATAATCTCCAATCTTCTCAGTTGACTGTGGCAAACAAGGATGAGGTAATAAGATATCTGGAGCAGGCTACCATCAGTGGCAAGCACTGGTATCTCGCCTTACTTGAGGCTATCGGGCTGTGGACGGCAGTTGAGGAAATCCATAATGGTCGCCATTACCACTACCTTATTGCCGGTGAAGCCTTTGACTGGATGCTCCTGGCTGAGCGCTTATGTGAAGCAATAGATGGTGTACTACCTGATGCTGAGAATACTGCCTTCCTTTTCTATGGCAAGCCACCACTTGAGCTGAGCGTAGAGAAATTAAAGGAGCTTATCGGTAGCAGTAAATACCATCAATGTCTCAACTACTTTTATGGTATTACTGCGGAGGAGGCTTTAATTCTGGCAGTGGAGGAGGAGGTACGCAAGGAGAGGCGGACCTTAGGCTACAATAAGGAGCATGATACCACTAATGAGGCTTACCGACGGATATACGGGGCAACCAAAGCCATATTGCTTAAGCATTTCAGAAAGGAAAATGGTTACCCCCAACTCAAGTCTATCAACTTAACCGAGCTAAAGGAGTTCACCTACTGGCTATTTAAGTATCGGCTAAAGCAGTGCGATAAGGCAAAGGTTGCCAGTGACACCAAGAAGGGGCTAAACCAGTTGCAGAGGAATGGTTTTTCCAGAGACCTAGTGAGTGATAAGCCGGTCAGTATAGAGAGAGGGAATTTTAATAGCTAACAACAGCTTAGTAACTGACAGTTTTTATTTTGTGGTAAAGGAGGTATTCTATGGCAAGGATAGGAGAAGTAGATAAATTAGTAATCACGGTTTTAGTAGAAGACTACGCCGGCTATAGCACTGAGTTCTGGGGGCAACATGGCATAGCTCTGCTGGTAGAGGCTACGGTGGGGAGCACCACCAAGAGGATACTATTTGATGCAGGGCAGGCGGCGGAGCCGATTCTCCATAATATGAAGATACTGGGGATTGAGCCTAGCACGATAGAAATGATAGCACTATCCCACTGCCACTACGACCATACCGGTGGTCTGGTTGGGATGCTGAAGGAAATAAAGGGGGAAAATATCCCAGTGCTTGCCCACCCTGGGTTATTCAGACCTCACCTTATTGCCAGCACGATGCCGGATGCAAAAGATTGGCTTATGCGGGAAATTGGGATGATTGGTGAGAATACCGAAGAAAATGTAAGGAAGTATGGTGGATATCCGACCTTAGTAGCCAAGCCCTTTGAACTCATGCCAGGGGTGGTGTGGACTGGAGAGGTGGATAGGGTGACCGATTTTGAAAAGACGGTTACTCTTGCCGCCCGGACTATCAAGGAGGGGGAGGTGATAGATGACCAAATCATGGACGACATATCCCTGGCAATAAATGTGAAGGATGAGGGACTATTCGTGGTATCCGGGTGTTCCCATGCCGGGATAGTGAACATAGTCAAACATTCTATAAAAGTAAGCCAAGTAGAAAAAGTTAGAGCGGTGATAGGAGGGTTTCACCTGATAGATGCTGATGAAGACAGGGTGAGAAAAACAGCGAAAGCGTTAAAGAACTTAGGGGTGGAGAAGGTATATGCCGGGCATTGCACAGGATTTAAGGGGGAAGCAGCAATTTATAATGAATTCAAGGAGGGCTTTGCCAAACTCCACTGCGGGAAGGTGATACAGTCTCATCCCTGATACCGAATATCAATAAAGTCAATAGTCACAATTAAGAATTAGAGCCGTTATCTGAGCTAATCTATCGGGGAACGGCTCTACCTCTTTTTTGACAACAGGGCTTTTTACGCCAAGATAAGGGGGGTATTGACATATTGCCTTATAAAGTGCTAGGTTATAATCTACTATTCACCAGATAGCAAATTTAACAGGGAGAGGTGTTATTATGCCTCAATTAAGGATTAGGCTGGTCAGGACAGTCATATTAATGAAGCCCGCTGGGAAGCTAAGTTTCTCAGTGGGCGAATAAGAGGTAATCTTTTCCCACTAATTTTTAAGAAAGGGGGGACGAGTCATTGGCAAGAGCAATAAGAGAAAGATGGACTAGCCGGGTTTTCTTCTTATTTGCCGCAATAGGCTCTGCCATAGGTCTGGGTAATGTCTGGAGATTTCCTTATATAACCTATGAATATGGCGGTGGGGTATTTCTGATACCCTATATAGTTGGCCTTATTGTGATAGGCATTCCCTGGCTTATCCTAGAGTTTGGCATGGGGCGTTATTTTCAGAGCAGTGCTCCGGGTGTATTTGCCGGAATAGGCAAGAAGTGGGAATGGCTGGGCTGGTGGCCAGCTTTTGCTGCCTTCTTAATAGTCACCTACTATACCGTGATAATGGCTTGGGCTCTAAATTATGTAGTTAGTTCAGCCACCGTAGCCTGGGGCATAGGAGAAGCCGGAGCTGCCGGGGCAGGAGACTATTTCTTTGGAACAATCCTGGGACTCTCAAGCGGACCGGGTGTGCTTGGTGGGCTTCAATGGCCAATAGTAGGATTTTTGGCACTTACTTGGGCAGCTATATTTCTAGTAATGTTTAGAGGAGCCCGGGTAATAGGCAAGGTTTCACTATGGGCGGTATCTATTGCTTGGGTCTTCCTGGCACTCCTAGTCATCAGGGGTATAACTTTGGTCGGAGCTGGACAGGGGCTCAACTTTTACCTCACCCCAGATTTTGCTGGCTTAGGAAATGTGGAGGTATGGTACGCCGCCTTCAGCCAGATTGCGTTTACTCTCTCCCTGGGAATGGCAGGGATGTTCGCCTATGGCAGTTTTATCGCCAAGAAAGCAGATGTAAGCAATAATGCTATCGTAACCTCGGTTGCCGATGCTGCCACCGCCTTCTTAGCTGGTTTCGCCATATTTAGCACTGTTGGCTACATCATGCAAGCCCTATCCATTCCAGTTGGGGAGGTTAGTGCTGCCGGTCTAGGCTTAGCCTTCGTGACTTATCCGGTGGCAATATCCATGATGCCGGGGGCAAATGCCTTCTTTGGCATAATCTTTTTCCTCTGTTTATTCTTCTTGGGTTTAACTTCGGCATATTTCCTTGCCTACGGGGGAATAGTTACCCCGCTTATGGATAAATTTGGCTGGAGCCGAATAAAAGTAGCAGCCACTGTCTGCGGTGTCTCTTTCGTAATCGGGCTTTTATATACCACAAGCGGAGGCCTTTACTGGCTAGATATTGTGGATAGGCTGGCTTGCTTCTATCTTCTACTGATAACAGGGGCACTAGCTTCTCTTGTTGTTGGCTGGGTATTTGGTGCTAAAAAGCTGAGGGAGTATGTCAATGAGACCTCCGATATCAAGATTGGAGTGTGGTTTGACTGGCTAATAAAGATTGTTGTGCCAGCAGCTTTGCTTTTCGTGGTAATTTACGGAGGTTTTGCCAAGGATTTGGCTGCACCTTACTCAGGATACCCCCTCTGGGCGGCTTCAATGATATGGGTCTTACTTGTAGTGACCCTGGGATTGAGTTTCTTCTTGCAGTCGTGCAAAACCAGAGTCCCCGCAGTAGGTAGCGGCAAGGAAAAGGGAGGTGAGTGAAAAATGACAGCAGGGGCAATAGCTTCAATGGTTATTATATGGCTACTATACCTTGGCACACTAGGATGGTGCATCTCTCGTATGGGAAAAGGTGGTGGTTGGGAAGACTAGAAAGTAGCCAATAGCCACAAGTAAGAATTAGAGCCGCTCTCTGAGTTCGTTTATCGGAGAGCGGCTTTAGTTTGCTGTGGTCAAGGCTCTAGTTGAATCTGTTTAGTTGCTGTTTGAGTCTTTCCAGCTTATCCTTTCTGAGCGCCAGCTTATTTTTCTCCTTAGCCACGATAGCCGGTGGTGCCTTGGTCAGAAATGCGGTGTCGGTGAGCCTAGCTTCAAGCTGAGCCACCTGGGCCTGGCTCTGGTCTATCTCCCGGCGCAGGCGTTTCCTCTCGGCTTCCATATTGAGCATTGTTTCCATGGGTATGACTACCTCGGCTTCCTTAAGCATTAATACCAGGGTATTTGCACCGGGTTGACCTTTATATCGGCTGGCTAAGAAGGTAAGCGGTCTTACCCGAGCCAGGGTGTGGATAGCCTGAGAATAAGGGGTGATAGTCGGTTCAAGCCTACCGGCATAGATTTGCGCCTCAATCCATCTTGAACTGTCTACTTTGTACTGAGCCCGGGCGTTACGGATAGAGTGAATTATTTCTATTATAGATTCCAGAATTCGCTCTGCCTGAGGGTCAATAGCTGCCTCATCAGCTATAGGGTAGGCAGCCACCATTATGGATTCAGTCGTCTGCCAGCGCCGAGGCAGGTGCTTATTGAGGTTTTGCCATAATTCCTCGGTGATAAAAGGCATATAGGGGTGGAGGAGGCGGAGGGAGGTCTCCAGGACATAGATTAAAACCGGGATGGGCGATATTGCCTCCTTAGCAGAGCCAAGGCGGAGCTTAGCTATTTCAATATACCAGTCGCAGAATTCGCCCCAGAGGAAGTCATGGATTTGTTTCTGGGCTTCGCCAAACTGGAAGTCTTCCGCCAGACTGGCCACACTTGATATGGTGCGACTAAGCCGACTCAGAATCCAGCGGTCTTCTATTGGAAGCGTCTGTAGCGAGAGTTTAAGCTCAGGACCAGCTGATGCGAGTTCCTCTTGAGAGGGAAGGCTTCTGATGACGAATCGGGTGGCATTCCACAGCTTGTTAGCGAAGTTGCGGCCAGCTTCCAATCTTGCTGAGGTTAGCTTGATGTCATTCCCGGGGGCTGTGCCAGTAGATAGGGCGAAGCGCAGGGCATCAGTGCCGTATTTTTCCAGGGTATCAATGGGGTTAAGCACATTACCCTTAACCTTGCTCATCTTCTCTCCCTTCTCATCGCGTATCAGACCATGAAGGTAAACGGTGCGGAAGGGAATATCACCAGTATCCTCCAGTCCCATCATAATCATCCTGGCTACCCAGAAGAAGAGGATGTCGTAGCCGGTTTCCATTACCGTGGTGGGGTAGAAGTAGCGTAACTCTTCGGTATCACCGGGCCAGCCCAGGGTGGAGTGAGTCCACAGGGCTGAGCTAAACCAGGTATCCAGAACATCCGGGTCCTGGTCTATAGTGGCTGAGCCACAATGGCTACAGGCTTTGGCATCATCAACAGTTACCGTTAACTTACCGCAGTGGCGGCAATACCATACGGGGATGCGGTGTCCCCACCATAGCTGACGGCTGATACACCAGTCACGAATATTCTCCATCCAGTTGAGGTAGACCTTGGTAAAGCGCTCAGGGATAATGGTAATGCGCCCACTGGTGACGGCATCAATAGCCGGCTTAGCCAGAGGCAACATCTTGATAAACCATTGTTTGCTGACTATAGGTTCAATAACAGTCTGGCAACGCTGACAGTGCCCTACGGAGTGGGTATATGGCTCAACCTTTACCAGAAGGTCCTCTTTTTCCAAGTCAGATAGTATAACCAGACGGCAGGCGAATCGGTCGAGCCCGGCATAGGGTCCGGCATTTTCATTCATAGTAGCGTCGGGGTTCAGTATATTTACCAGGGGTAATCCCTGCCGCTGAGCCACCTCAAAGTCCACCGGGTCGTGAGCCGGGGTGATTTTTACCGCCCCAGTACCAAAGTCAGGGTTAACGGCTTCATCAGCGATGATAGGTATTACCCGGTTGACTGCGGGAAGGATGACCTTTTTACCAAGCATAGCCTTGAACCGCTTATCACTGGGATTGACAGCTACAGCGGTATCACCGAGTATGGTTTCAGGACGGGTGGTAGCTACAGTGATAAATTGTTTATTGCCTTCAGCCAGGGGGTAACGGACATAATATAGATGCCCCATTATCTCTTTGTGGTCAACCTCAAGGTCAGAGATAGCAGTAGCACAGCGGGGGCACCAGTTGATAATTCGCTCTCCCCGGTAGATTAAACCTTTATCGTAGAGACGGACAAAGGCAGTGCGCACCGCCCGGCTTGGTGCCTCATCCAGGGTAAAGCACTCCCGGCTCCAGTCACAGGAAGCGCCCAGTCTCTGATGCTGCTCGGCGATAGTCTGCTGGCATTTTTCTGCCCACTGTTTCATTCTGCCTATAAATTTGTCTCTGCCCAATTGATGCCGGGTCAGCCCTTCTTCAGCCAGCAGGTGCTCCACTACCACCTGAGCGGCAATACCGGCATGGTCAACACCGGGGAGCCACAGTGCAGGCTCACCCTTCATCCGATGCCAGCGGGTCATAATGTCCTCCAGAGTCGCCGTCAGGGCATGCCCCACATGAAGCTCGCCGGTAACATTGGGTGGAGGCATAATGATGACAAATGGTTTCTTTTTTGGGTCTATCCTGGGCTTGAAGTAGCCCTTCTCCAGCCAGAACTTATACCACTTCTGCTCAACCTTTCCCGGTTCATAGGCTTTGGGCATTTCATTTTGAATATTTGGTACTTCGGTCATGTTTACCTTTCTAGGAATTAGTTACCAACCTCACCCCCTTAATCCCCCTCTCCTTGTTAAAATCCCTCTCGCTCTCCCTTTAAGAAAAGGAGAAGTTCTCCCCCTTTGCGAAAGGGGGACTCAGGGGGATTTCCCCCAGAGGCTTCGCCTCTCTTTGACTCTTCTAGACCAGTTTTTGGGAGGGGGCTTTGCTCCCTCTCACTTGAACTCCATCTTCCCATTATTGAGGCGACCAGATGGGCAGATAGTCATCAATATCGGGAGTATTGGTAAGATTAATCACATTGCTACCATCAGCGTCCATGATACAAATATCTTTCCCCGACGTAAAAACAATCCTTTTGCCATCGGGAGACCATGAGGGAGAGTAGTTCGAGCTATTACCAGTCGTCAATTCGCTTACTTGGCTGCCATCAGCATTCATCACATAGGTTTGCATGTCAACCACTTGACGACGTGAGGAAAAGGCGATTTTCGTGCTATCGGGTGACCATGAGAGGTCACGGTCATCGAATTTAGGGCTATTAGTGAGGTTTACTTTGCTCCCATCCTTAATATTTACGAGGCATATATCACGGCATATACCTTCAGGGCCGGGTTCTTCTCCAGAGTGCCAAGTGTAGCTAACCTTTTCCCCGCTAGGTGACCAAGCAAGCTCCTCGCATATCCCGCCTTCGCTGGTTATCATGGTCTGGTTACTACCATCAGCATCCATAAGGGTAATTTCACAGTAGGGTGGGTCGAAAACAATGAAAGCAATCTTATCGCTATCAGGCGACCATGTCGGCCAACACTCCTTAATATCAGGGGTATTTGTTAGATTTTGGAGCTTGCCTGTGTCAACATCTATAGTGTAAATGTCATAGTCTAAACATCCAGCAGCTATCTTTCCGCCATCAGGAGACCAAGAAATCGAATAGCTGGGTATTTCTACTAGTTTAGATAGACTTCCGTCATCAGCATGAACCAAGCAGAGCCAACCATCCGCATCAATAAAGGTGATTCTCTTGCCATCGGGCGACCAGCAGAAAGTATTAGCAACACCGAACCAACTGCCAAGTTTTGTTGGATTGCTACCATCGGGGTTCATAACGTAGATAAAATGAGTGCCTTCCCTATACGAAACAAAGGCAATCTTGCCCGGCGAGACATGAGTGCAGCCACTGCTAAGCATAGGCAGTAAAAACAGCACCAGCGTAATAGCCAAACATATCATAGACTTCTGTTTTACCATATTGATATATCGTTCATACAATCATTTGCACCTAATAACCATTTTACACTCTTTGTCTCCCAGCTTACGTTTTAATCCTTTATACCAAGCTTCTACCTCTTAGCTAACAGCTCCACTACCCTATCCAGTATCTTATCGGCGACTTCTCTTTTGGTCAGGAGGGGGAGGTTTTCTATATTGCCATTTTTGTCAATGAGGGTTACTTTGTTGGTATCGGCGCCGAAGGCGCTATCCGGGTCGGTAATATCATTAGCTATTATTATGTCAAGTTGCTTCTTCTCCAGTTTTTGTCGGGCATTGGCTACTATATCGTCGCTTTCGGCGGCAAAGCCAATCCTGAGGAAGCTACCCTTTACCTCAGTCAGAATATCCGGGGTTCTGACCAATTCCAGGGTTAGACTAGGAGACGATTCTTTCTTAATCTTAGCTTTAGCTTCACTCTTCGGCTGGTAGTCAGCTACAGCGGCAGCCATAATCAGGGCATCGGCTTGAGCCACTGCCTTAGCCACCGCCTGCTTCATCTGAACAGCGGTTTCAATATGGACAACCTCCATACCAACTGGTTCGGGGAGGGAGGTGGGGGCAGTAATCAGCTTAACCTCAGCCCCTCTATCTCTGGCTGCCTCAGCCATAGCGTAACCCATCTTGCCTGAGGAGCGGTTGCCAATATGGCGGGCAGGGTCAATGGGCTCCTGAGTGCCACCGGCAGTAACCACAATGCGTTTACCGGCCAGGTCACCACTTCTGCCCACTACCTGCTTAATGGTGCCAATAATTGCCTCAACCTCAGCCAGACGACCGAGACCTATTTTGCCCGAGGCTAAGCGACCGTAGATAGGGTCAACAATAGTAAAGCCTCTGGCTTTAAGCTTAGCCAGGTTATCCTGAGTGACGGGGTTCTGGAGCATATTAACATTCATAGCTGGGGCCAGGATAACTGGCGCTTTAGTCGCCAGCACAGTGCAAGTAAGCATATCATCAGAGATACCGGCGGCCAGTTTGGCGATGATATTGGCTGTGGCCGGGGCGATAACAATAACATCAGTCGCCTCAGCCAGGGCTACATGCTCAATGCTGAGCTCAGCGGCTGGTTCAAACATATCACTAACTACAGGTCGGCCGGTAATGTTTCGGAGGGTTAGCGAGGCTATGAACTTGGTCGCCGATTCGGTCATAATCACCTCAACCGTGGCTCCGTCCTGGGTTAATTTGCTAGCGATGTCGGCTGCCTTGTAGGCAGCTATACTACCGGTTATACCTAATATTATAGTTTTGTTGGCAAGCATTATTGTCTCCTTGCTGGGGATAGTTTAACAACCTCACCCCCTGTATCCCCCTCTCCTTCAAAGGAGAGGGGGAGGGATTACTTTTGAAGGGGCTTCGCCCCTTCAAGCTTCCCTCCTAACAAACAGTATCCTTATCAGGCTTTATTCATCAGGTAGACGAGTCTCAGTCCAATCAGCGTCAAATCGGGGTTTACCACATCAATTACTGCTGTTTCTTTAGCAATGAGCTCAGCATAGCCTCCGGTAGCCACTACCTTAGTTTTTTCGCCTAATTCCTGTTGAATGCGAGCCACCATCCCCTCAATAAGTCCGACATAGCCAAAGACAATCCCTGATTGCATGGCGGCAATGGTACTGGTGCCAATAACCTGCGTGGGGTGGACTAACTCCACCCGGGGCAACATTGCTGCGTGGGTAAACAGAGCATCGGCAGCGGTGGCTAGACCGGGGGCAATAGCCCCTCCCAAATAGTCACCTTCTTTGGATACGGTATCAAAGGTGGTGGCTGTGCCCAAGTCAGTGATAATTAGCGGGCCACCATAGAGGTAATGAGCAGCAGCGGCATTTACAATACGGTCAGCACCAACCTCTCTGGGATTATCCATACGGATGCGGACTCCGGTCTTAACCCCAGCGCCTACTACCAGCGGCGAGATGTGGAAGTATCGCTGGAATAGCTCGCTAAAGGTAGTTATTAATGGTGGGACAACACTGCACAAGGCTGCCTGTTTAATATCAGATTGGTCTAGACCCTGGTGGTGCAACAGATTAAGTAATAGGACGGCATATTCATCTGGCATACGGTGAATAACTGTAGCCATATGCCAGGTAGCACGAAGGTCCTCGCCGTCAAAAACCCCTAAAGTAGTATCAGTATTTCCGACATCAATGGCTAATAGCATAACAACCTCATCTAACTTGGCTCTCAAATTATTTCCCTAGAGATTACTTATCAACCTCACCCGCGGTATCCCTCTCTCCTTAAAAGGAGAGGGGGAGGGATTACTTTTGAAGGGATAAAGCCCCTTCAAGCTTTGCTTAATAAATACCTCCCTCTGTTCTTGCACCGGGCTAGGTTTGGTTCTCTTTAAGTTGCTTAATAACTAGTGGCAGTACCGGTAAAAGGTCAGTAGCAATCATGCCAGCATCACCCAGTCTAGCTTTAACCATCTCACCAGCTTCACCATGGAGAAACACACCACAGGTAGCAGCATCAAAAAGGGATAGGCCTTGTGCCAGCAGTCCAGCAATAGCCCCAGCTAAAACATCGCCGGTTCCGGCTGACGCCAGCCCGGGATTAGCTACGGGACTAACTCTGGATTGACCATCTGGGGCGGCAACAACAGTATAGGCTCCCTTGAGGACAATCGTTTTATGCCACTCCAGCGCTGTCCTTCTAGCAATGCCTACTCTGTCTGACTGTACTTCATCCACAGATAATCCAACCAACCTTGCCATCTCACCGGGGTGGGGGGTGAGTATAGCATTATCAGTTAGTTGCTGCCACCAGTTCGGGGTTTGAGCCAGGGTGTTGAGGGCATCAGCATCAAGGACCAGGGGTACTGGCACTGGCTTCAACCTAAAAAGGGTGGATTTAATGAATCTTATGGCTGACTGGCTCTGTCCCAGTCCACAGCCCAGAAGGAGGACATTATAGTGGTCTAACTCCTGATGTATAAGCTTGGCGGCGGCAGGAGAGATAATGCCGGGATGGGATTGGGGCAAGGGGAGATAGGTTACTTCAGTTAGCTTTGAGGCTAGAATAGGCTGGAGGCTGGTAACCGTTGCCAGGGTTACCAATCCAGCCCCAACTCGCAGGGCGCCGCTGCAAGCCAGATAGGCAGCACCAATATAGTTAATTGAGCCGGCAACAACAAGAACCCTACCGAAACTTCCCTTATTGGCTTCAAGGGGGCGCTGGGGAAGAAGTAATTTAACATGCTGTTCGTTGATAAGTTCTTTAGTTACCTGCTCAGCTAGGGAAGCGGGAATACCAATATCAGCTACAGTTATTTTACCTACCCTTTCTGCTCCAGGGGAATTGAACAAGCCTGGCTTGGGAAAGCCAAGGGTAATAGTATTATCAGCATAAAGGCAAGCCGGGTCTACAGCACCAGTATCGGCGTTAAGCCCTGAAGGTAAATCCAGAGCAATAATACGAAGATGGGGCTGTCTCTTTTTAGCTCTATTCACCCTAGATAATGCCGGCAGGAAGATGCCACGGAGGGGGCGACTTTTACCAGTACCGAATAGAGCATCAATAACCGCATTAGCTGAAGGGAGTAGCTCATCAAGCCTATCCAGGGTTTCATCTTGAGTTACTTCAATACAAGCAATGCCACGTTCCTGAACCAATTTGAAGTTCGGGTCATCCGGTGTCCGCTGGCTAAAAAGGCAGAGGTTGACCTTAGCTCCCCAGTCATGGAGATAGCGAGCAGCGACTAACCCATCTCCACCATTGTTACCGGGTCCTATCAGGAACAGGATGTGTTGGTTATCAATAGCGCCCAGGATTCGCCTGACCTCTTCAGCTACAGCTTTCCCAGCATTTTCCATAAGCACCTCCGCAGGCAAGCCAACCTTAGCACAATCCTGTTCCACCTGACGCATCTGGTTAGTGGTTAAAATTTTCACGGTAACATCCTTAGACTACTATTACTAATCTGAAGTGTAACAATAACCCGGGCTATGGTCAAGAGATTTTTAGTAACCTATCCCCCTGATCCCCTTCCATTAGCAAGGGAAGGGGGAGTGTAGGTAAGAGAGGGGCTTCGCCCCTCTCTAAAATCTCTTCCCCCCTCCTTAGAAGGAGAGGAGGATAAAGGGGGTGAGGTCAATAAACAATCTCTATGGTTAATCTGTCATAAATTTCTCCAGTTTTCTGGTCATCCTCTGCCAGTGGGTTCCCCTCCAGTAGATTCGGTGGCAGGCAGGGCACTCCATATACTGGCTTTGTGTCTGGAAAACATAAGGGGGCACCAGGTCTGTTACCTGTTCCCGGCTCCTAGCCACCAGGGGCTGGTTACATTCCAGACAGATAGCAAATGGTCTAAACTGGCAATTCAGATTCAGAGTAGCTATTACCTGGCGCATCTGTAACTCAGGTTGGTCACTCTGGATAAGGACAGCCTTAAGTTGCCCCCTGGTTATCACCCCTCTTTTCATAATCTGGGTATCTCTGGTTAGTATTACTCTGGCTTCAGCTAGAGCAATAGCTATCATACGGGAGTCGCTACTGCCGTTAAAGAACAGGGTGTCATACCCCATTACCCGCAACCACTTGGCTAGCTTTCCCACATTGTTGTCAACTATAAATTTGGGAGCGTTTATTAGTCTCACCCCCTTTAGGTTTTTACAGGTTAAGTTGCATCCCCTCATAAGCCAAGGTGATTGAATTATTTAAGTCCTTAGCCACCAGAGCTATTTCAGCCTCTATCTCCTTCTCCAGACCAGGGTTCATATGAACGGTAACTACCCGAGGCAGATAGCCTTTAAGCTCCCGGAAGATAGTCAGCTCGTGCTTGAGCAGGCTAGGGGTAAGATGCCCAGACTCTCTGCCAAATTTTTCATAACTATCCGGAGCAGTAACCTCGGTAATGAGTAATTGGGGTGATACATTCTCCCAGCAGTTGGTTAAGCCTGGTCCAGTATCTCCGGTATAGAATACCATTTTACCATCAGGAGAGGTAACCTGATAGCCAACGACAGGGACAGTATGATTTACTGTGACAGCGAGGATGCTATAGCCTTCAATTTGCTCAGCCTTATATGGCTCTATTATGGTGAACTTGATTGTTGGCTTCCGTTGAGGCAGTTCCAGAAATTTAGGATAAAGCTTACCATCCAAGAGATGAGCAGCCAGGGCATCATATACGGGTAAGGTAGAGTATATATTGATGGTGGCGCCAGCAAGGTAAAAATTCATGGCTATAGCCGGGACATCTCTGATATGGTCATAGTGTTGATGGGTGAGCAGGATTGCCTTAAGTCTTTGTTGAGCCGGGAAGGATAAGCTAGAGGTAAGTCCGCCAGCATCTATAGCCAGGGTATCATCAATTAGGATGGTAATGAACTTTGAGTTTTGTGATTCGCAGTTATGTGCACCCAGAATCTGGATTTTCATCGTCCTCTTGGTAACCCTCCGTGCCAGATTTGACTCATATAAGGCTAGTAATCACTAATCTGAGATAAGGAAGGGGTTAAATTTCGTTTTATAGTCGTAGGTATCAATTGCCTCTTTTTTCTTTAAGAAGTTTACCACAGCATAGGTAAATGGAGTAGCCACGGCTTCAATACCAGTCTTCACCAACCAGTGATATAAAATCATTATAAGCACAAACGAAGGGGTGCCAATATAGGCCAGGGTAATAAATATTAGAGTATCCAGCCCCTCCCCCACTATAGTGGAGCCAATAGTTCTTGTCCATAGCCAGCGCCCTCGGGTCAAAATCTTCATCCTAGCCAGGACGAAGGAGTTGGTGAACTCACCTATGAGGTAGCCACAGAAGGAAGCAACGAGCAGTCTTGGCGTGTAGCCCAAAATAGTCTCATAAGCCTCCTGCCATTTCCAGAAAGGGGCTGGAGGCAGAACCTGCCCCACCCAAACAAAGATGACGAAGATGAGGTTGCAAAAGAAGCCCAACCAGATGACCCTTCTTGCCTGACGATAACCATAGACCTCGGTAAGAATATCACCGAAGATATAGCTCAGTGGGAAAACGATTATGGCTGCCGGCAGGATAAGGGGGCCGAAGCTTATCACCTTTATGGCAATAATATTGGCAGTGATTAGGCAGGTGACAAAGATGGCAGCAATAATGACAAATCGGTGAGAGACATTCATGACTAAAGCCTTAGGTGGCTATATCCTGCCATCATTAAATCCAGTGGTGGCGGCGGAAGAAGTAAAGCATACCGCTAATAATGACCAGCCAGACAACAAGTAAAAAGACGAGGGAATAACTGGAGTTTTGAAATGGTAACGGGACATTCATACCATAAATAGAGGCGACTACGGTTAGCGGTAGCAGGATAGTAGCGATAATAGTCAACATTCGCATAACTTCATTAGTGCGATTGGTCGCCAGCGAATCATGGGTATCATTCAACCCTTCAATTATTTCCTTGTATTCATCCAGGGCATCCCAAATCTTGTCCACATGGTCAACCATATCCCCAAAGTAAACTGACATGTCCGTCTTGGTAAAGCGGCGAAGCCTAGACTCCAAACCGCCAATAACGGCTCTCATTGGCCAGATGATACGGCGAAAGGCGATAACATCATGTCGCAGTATGGAGATTTCTCTTATTGCCCGGGGCATCTCGTTGGAGAAGATGCTATTCTCAACATCTTCAATATTGCTGCCAATCCGATCCACAATCGGCAAGCAGTAATCAACCAGCCTATCAACTATACGGTAGAGGAGATAAGCAGAACCCTGGCTAAAGTATTCTTGCCGAGATTCCTCATCAAGCTGGCATTCCCTGAACAGTTTTACCAGTGGCTTAAGCTCACCTTTGTGCAGGGTAATCAAGTAGTTTTGGCCAATAAACACGGATATCTGGCTGCGGGTAGTTACCCCTGCCTCCTTATTAAATACCGGGAAGTGGAAGACTAAGAACAGATAGTCCTTATATTCATCCATCTTGGGTCGCTGTATCCGGCTGAGGCAGTCGTCTAAATCTAAAGGGTGGAAGGGGTAGTTTTGAGCCAGATATTCCGTCTCCTGCTCGGTTGGGCTCTCAATGTTGACCCAATTTAGGTCACCCCAGGCAAGCGACTCCAGATTTAGCTGTTTTTCTTTTCCAAGTTGAGAGATAGCCATGGCAAATCATCCTTAACTTAAAAAATTCTAGTATATTTTACCACAATTATTGCTGGATAGCATCTAACCTGATATACTTAAAAACTTAGAAATAGTGTTTTTATTTTACATTAGTTCAGGTTAAAGATGAAGCCAACAAAGCCCCCGTTAAGACACAAGATTAGCCTCAGAATTAAAAAGGCACTAGGAATAAATATATTCCTGTGCGATAGCTGTAAATGGAATTGGCGTGGGGCATGTCATAATCCGGCACGCCCTAACGCCACCTGGTGTCCTGATTACGAGAAACGAGGAAGGTAGTATTATTTTCTCTCCACAATTGTAGCCATTCCCTGGCCGCCGCCAATACACAGTGTTGCCAAGCCGAATTGAAGGTCACTCCGCATCATCTCATGGATGAGGGTAACTATAATTCTAGCCCCGGTGCAGCCTATGGGATGTCCTAATGAAATTCCGCTACCGTGCAAGTTTGCCTTCTGGTAATCAAAGCCAAGCTCTCTCATTACCCCTATGGCTTGAGAGGCAAAGGCTTCGTTCAACTCAATATAGTCTATATCCTTCAAGGTAAGCCCAGCCAGTTTGAGGGCTTTCTTGGTTGCGGGAACAGCGCCAATGCCCATAAATGCCGGGTCAACGCCACCGGAAGCATAGGACCTGATAGTAGCCAGTGGCTTTAGCCCGAGCTCCTTTGCCTTTACCGCCGACATTATAACTAATGCCGCAGCAGCATCAGTTATTCCCGAGGCATTGCCAGCAGTTACTGAGCCATCTTTTTTAAAGACGGCAGGCAGTTTGGCTAAAGCCTCCATAGAGGTTTCTCTGGGGTGTTCATCAGTGTCAAATTGTATAACCTCTTTCTTTTGCTTAACCTCAACAGGGACTATCTCTTCTTTGAATATACCATCCTTCATCGCTGCCAGTGCTCTCTGGTTGCTAATCAGAGCCAGTTCGTCCTGCTCCGTCCTGGATATACCATATGTCTCGGCTATGTTCTCTGAGGTTAGACCCATATGATAGCCATAGAATATTTCCCACAATCCGTCATAGACCATACCATCAACCGCTTCAGCATTGAACATCCTAGCTCCCCACCTGAGTGAAGGTAAATAGTAAGGAACGGTGCTCATGTTTTCCATACCACCAGCGATGATAGCCTCAGCCTCGCCAACCTTGATTGATTGGGCGGCCAGGGCTACAGCCTTCATTCCGGAGGCACAAACCTTGTTTACCGTGTAGGCATTTACCTCTTTAGGGATGCCGGCATAGATGGATGCCTGCCGACCGGTATTTTGCCCCTGACCTGCCTGAACAACATTCCCCATTATAATCTCGTCTACCCTTACTTCTTGCAGGGAATTGTCCCAGTCATAGTAGTTCTGTTCCAGTTCAATCAAACCCACATCCTTAAATATCTCAGGGGCGTAACTCAATACCTCAGGGTCTCTCTTAGGTCGTAAGCCTGCCCTATTTAATGCCTCCTTAATAGCAATGCTGCCCAGCTTTACCACTGGGGTATCACGCAGGGCTCCGCCATAATTACCTATAGCGGTTCTTACTCCGCTAACAATTACTGCTTCTGGCATAAAGTCTCCTCCATTTTCTTGTGCTAGCTATTTAAGGCTGATTGCTCAGCACAGGTTACGAGATGGTAAACAGGCTCATTTATATTCGTAGAAACCCTTCCCTGTCTTTCGTCCGAGCCAGCCGGCGGTAACCATCTTTCTGAGCAGGGGTGGTGGGGCATACTGGGGGTCCTTCAACTCTTCATATATTGCGCTGACGACGAAGAGGGTAGTGTCCAGACCAATGAGGTCAGCTAGTGTTAACGGACCCATGGGATGTCCCAAGCCCAAATTTATGGCAGTGTCAATATCCTCCCTGCTGGCAACACCAGCATCTAGCATGGATATAGCATTAAGCAAGAAAGGCATTAGCAAGAAGTTCACGATAAAGCCGGGGGTATCCTTAGCCAGGACAATGGTCTTGCCTAAAGATGCACCGAAGGTCCTGCCAGTGTCAAGGGTCTCATCACTGGTAGCGATGGTTCTAACAATCTCCAGCAGCTTCATCAATGGTACCGGGTTCATAAAGTGCAGTCCCAGAACCTTATCCGGCCGGCTGGTTGCCATGGCTATGTCAATGATTGAGAGGCACGAGGTATTACTAGCCAGGATGGTATGTTTGGGGCAGATTTTATCCACCTCAGCAAATATCTTCTTCTTCAAATCCATATTCTCAACCGCAGCTTCTATCACCAGGTCGCAATCGCTGAAGTCCTGGGTATTGGTAGTGCCTTTGATGCGAGCTAAGGTAGAATCTCTATCCTGCTGGGATAGCTTACCCTTTTCCACGCTTTTGGACAGGAAGGAATTAATTGACGCCAGCCCTTTATTTAAAAGCTGGTCGTTTATCTCTAATACCACTACCTGATAGCCCGCTTGAGCACATACCATAACAATACCATTACCCATTGTCCCACAGCCAACTACACCTACCTTTTTAATTTCCATGATGCTCCTTTCCGTCTAATAATTCAGGTCATTTCCCTTTGTAGACCGGTTTTCTCTTTTCTATGAAAGCTGTAGTCCCCTCGGTAAAGTCCTCTGTGCCCATAATGTAGTTTACTAATGAGTATTCCAGTCGCAAGCCATCTTCTAGAGTCATGCCATAACCTCTAATCATAGCCTCTTTAGATGCCCTGACGGCCAGGGGTCCTACCTGGCATATAGCTTCAGCCCATTCCCTAGCTGTAGGCATAAGTTTATCTAAAGGGACAACCTTGTTTACTAAGCCGATGCGGTATGCCTCCTGGGCATCTATGGGTTTTCCCATAAGTATTAACTCAGCTGCTTTGCACCAGGGTACCATTCTAGGTAGTCTCTGGGTGCCTCCGGCACCGGGCATCATACCTATATTTACCTCTGGTTGACCGAGGCGGGCATTCTCTGAAGCTATTCTTATGTCGCAAGCTAAGGCTATTTCCAGTCCGCCACCCAGGGTATAGCCATTAAGAGCGGCAATAAGTGGTTTCCACAGCTCAAGTCCGCGCATCGGGGTAACGGGAAGTTCCCAGAGGCGGCCACGATGCTCTTTCATAAAGGGTAGCAAGTCCTTTATATCAGCGCCAGCACAAAAGGCTTTTTCACCGGCGCCAGTAATGATACCGACCCAGAGGTCGGGGTCATTACGGAAGTCCGTCATTGTCTGTTGTAACTCCCGTCCAGCTTCTACATTCATAGCATTCAGTGCCTCTGGGCGATTGATAGTAAAGATGGCAATTCTACCTTCCTTCTTATAATCAATAGCCATAATAAGCCTCCTTTTTATGATTTTTGAGGGCTACTAGCCAGAAGGTAACCCCTTAGAGTGTAAGCGGTTGAAAGACAATCACCTCCTCTCAAGCAGATTTGGCTAAAGTCAGGCTCAAATGGGGAAATACTAGTAGATTTTAACAGAGGGCCTATGTTACCGTCAAGTTAGTGTACTCGTTCATATGATTAGTGACACATTGTTTCCTTGTCTTGTCATTGTTCCCTTTCCCTGTCATTGCGAGCCGAAGGCGTGGCAATCCCCGGGCATTCCTGGAGATTGCTTCGGCACTTTGTGCCTCGCAATGACAATAGGAAGGGGCTCCTCACAGTGAAACGAACAACCAGGGCTTGTTCCCAACCTAAAGTGGAGGATACTCTTATACAAGGTTGGTGGTTAGGTAAAAGATGTGGTATAATTTCAAATTAAATATCTCTCCGAGCCTACTCTCCTAAAGGTAAGCCTATGGAGATAGGCCGATAGGGTGTTGCTGGAAACAGCAGCGCCTCCCGTGTTTGGAAAGGAGAGCTTGCCAGTTGAGCACATATAGTGTTCAGGCTCAGGCACCTCCTTTCGGAGGTGTTTTTTTATATTTAACGCAGTAAAGAAATTAGCAGGGGGTGAGTTTTGGGTAAGAAATGGTTCACCACTAATAAAATGACACTTACTTTTATCCTTTTGGGGCTGATTATTTTTCTATTTATCATTGTGCCTCTGGTTAAGATGGTTGTTGCCTCTGACCCCCAGATACTGCTTGAGACTCTATTAGACCCAGAGGTCAGGGGGGCTATCTGGCTTACCCTGTGCGCTGCTCTTTTAGCCACTATTGTAGGCTTCACCCTGGGTATTCCCCTAGCTTATCTATTAGCCCACACCGATTTTCCAGGCAAGAAACTGGTGGAGGGGCTTATTGATGTGCCTATTGTGGTGCCTCACACCGCAGCTGGTATTGCCCTGCTCTTCGTTTTTGGCCGTAATTTCTTTGTCGGTAAGGTTTTCCATTTTATAGGAATTGATTTTGTTGATGCCACTGCCGGCATTGTCATTGCTATGTTATTCGTTAGCATTCCCTTTTTAATAGACTCGGCTAAAGAGGGGTTTAAGAAGGTAGATGTCAGGTTGGAGAAGGTGTCCCGCACCCTTGGTGCCTCACCATGGCAAACTTTCTTCAGAATCTCCTTCCCCCTGGCGTGGAGAAGCATTCTGGCTGGGAGCATTATGATGTGGGCTAGAGGGATAAGTGAATTTGGCGCAGTTATTATTCTGGCTTATCACCCGATGATAGCACCTACCCTAATCTTTGAGCGTTTTGAGACCTATGGCTTAGATTACTCACGACCGGTAGCTGTGCTCCTTATCATACTGTGTCTAGCGGTATTTATTGGCCTTAGGGCTATAGTTTATCGGGGGGAGAAGGCATGATACAGATAAAAAATCTGCGGGTTGAGCTGGAGGATTTCCTGCTTCAGGGTATTAATCTGCATGTAGCCGAGGAGGAGTATTTCGTAGTCCTAGGTCCTACCGGTGCTGGCAAGACTGTGCTACTGGAGTCCATCGCTGGTCTGTATCCGGTGAAGAGTGGGGAGATATGGCTTAGAGGAAGGGAGGTAACCCAACTTGAGCCAGAAAGGAGAAACGTGAGTATTGTATATCAAGACCACGCCCTATTTCCCCATCTTACGGTAAAGGAGAATATTGTCTTTGGTTTGAGGCTTCGCAAGCAGATTGGGCAAGAAATAGATAAAAGTTTAAATTGGTTAGCCGAGCTGTTAGGCATAGCTCACCTTCTTGACCGGAAGCCTGATACCTTGAGCGGTGGTGAGCGGCAGAAAGTGGCTCTGGCAAGGGCGCTAAGTATCAAGCCTCAGGTGCTACTTCTTGATGAGCCACTCAGTGCCCTTGACCCTGAAACTAGAGAGGGAGTGCAACGAGAGCTTCGCCAAGTGCATGACCGTTTAAAGATAACCACCATTCATGTTACCCATGATTTTGAGGAGGCAATTGCTTTAGCTGACCACATTGCCGTTCTAGGTGAGGGGTGTGTAAAGCAGGTGGGAACGCCGGAGCAGATATTTCGCCAGCCCAATTCCGAGTTCGTTGCCCGCTTTGCCATGGCAAGAAACATCTTTACCGGCGAGGTAGCAGACAGGGATAACGGAAGTGCTATCTTTCGCACTGAAGGTATTGAGCTAGTGGTGTCCAGTGAGCTCAGGGGCAAGTGGCATGCCTCGGTTCGACCTGAGGATATTCTTATCTCCCACCAACCTTTGCATTCCAGCGCTCGCAATTCGTTCTGTGGCATTATCAACCATGTTATGGATAAAGGTTCCACCCTGTATCTCACCGTGAATCTACCACCAGATTTTACCTGTCTGGTTACCCGCCGTTCCTTTGAAGAAATGGGACTGGCCAAAAATCAGAGGGTCTATATCACCTTTAAGGCGTCAGCCATTCATATTTTTTAGAGTGTGATTTTAGCCAAGGATATAATTCAGAAAAGCTATATGGAAGAGTACATGAAAACTACAAAAATCATATTTTGCCTAGTCGTTTTGCTGGCACTAAGCCCGGGGCTAAGCTGTGCCAAATCTCTTACACCCAATGAAGGGCTTTCGGGCAGGCTTCCCATATTTTATGCTGGTAGCCTAACCATACCTTTCACTCAAGTTAGCAAGGAGTTTAACCAACTCTATCCTGAGGTTGAGATACTAGCCGAGGGAACTGGCAGCCAAACTACTATCCGCAAGGTCACCGAGCTTCATAAAGAGTGCGGTGTCATTGGCTCAGCAGATTACACCCTTATTTCCCAGCTTATGTTTCCTGAATACACTGAGTGGTACATAGTATTTGCCACTAACCAAATATGTATTGCCTATACTGACCAATCACAATTTGCTGACGAGATAAATGGAGACAACTGGTATGAAATTCTACAGCGTGACAGGGTAAAGTATGGTCGTAGTGACCCTAATCAGGACCCCTGCGGCTACAGGACACTGATGGTATGGCAGCTAGCTGAAGCCTACTATGGTGTTCCTGGGCTGTATGCTAAGCTCTATGCGGCTGAAGGGGATATGGAGCGGCCGAAATCGGTTGAGCTTATCGCCCTGCTGGAGTCAGGTGACTTGGATTACGCTTTTGAGTATTCTTCTGTAGCGCAACAACAAAACTTGAAATATGTTGAGCTGCCGCCAGAGCTAAATCTCTCTGATGTTGACTTCGAGGATTTTTATGCTCAAGCCGAAGTGGAGATCGCAGGAGCGGAGCCCGGTGAGAAGATACTTATGAAAGGCAGCCCTATCGTCTATGCGGTCACCATACCCAAGAACTTCCCCCACCAGGAGTTGGCTATCGCCTGGGTTGATTTCCTGCTGAGCGAACAGGGCATGGATATCATGGAGGCAAATTACCAAACACCAATTATTCCAGCAGTAACTAATGATATGAGTAAACTACCTGACGAGTTAAAAAAGTATGTTACTGAGGCTGATTAGAATCCCGGTCTGAGATTGACACCTAATTTAATCTGTGGTATACATTTAAGCGGTGGCAGCGTAGCTCAGTGGTAGAGCAGAGGACTCATAAGCCTTTGGTCGTGGGTTCGAATCCCTCCGCTGCCACTTATTTTTTGGGCCTGTTTTGCGCATCTGCTGAGTCCTCCTTAAAATTTTGCTTAACAAATTTGCTTAACTTTTAGGCGTAAATTTTGCGATAGTTTTGCTAAAGCTCTTTCTTTTCTGCTATTTACCAGGCTATAACTCTTTTGATGCTTGAATTCAATTCAACCGATTAGCGTTGACTTAAAGCAAGGGACTATCCTATTATGGTTTTTGTACCCATACACATGCGGCCAATTAAAGGAGCATAGCATGCCGCTACTGCATACCAACAGAAACCCCCACGGCGGTGAACTCGCTGGTGAATATAGATATGGTGATGCCGGGCAGGCGATAATAGCCTGCCTCTTTTTTGTGTCTTGGATAACTGATAACTTCTTTGGGTACTCGACATTCCTTAATCAATACATACCATCTTGGGTCAGAATACCAGTCGGTATAATCCTGATAATCCTGGCAAGCTATCTAGCTGTAACGGGATTATATCTCGTGTTCGGTAAAAAGCGGGCGAAACCTGTAGTAATCAGGGAAGGGGCTTTCCGTATCATCCGCCATCCAATATATCTTAGTGAGATTATACTTTACTTGGGCTTACTGACGCTGAGTATATCTCTGGCGGCCCTTGTCATTTGGATTGTCGGCATTGTCTTTCTGCATTATATCTCCCGTCATGAAGAAAAACTGTTGATTGCACGCTTCGGCGAGGAATATAAGAACTACATGAGAGACGTGCCAATGTGGATTCCGCTGCTACGAAGGAAGTAGACCGAATTATCTGTCCATAATTAATGATGCCAGTCTAATCAGGTTCAAATCCAGTAGCTGCCACTTTGTTTGCTTTCTTACTCTATGCAAATTCGTCTTTAGATAGAGCAATCAGTACTATGGCTGGTATCCCTAGAATAATTAAAGACAATACAGCTGCAATTGAACCAGTAAGAGACCACCGCCATCGCTTCCTTAGTACGGCGAGTATTCCGCCTACTATAGCAAGTAGGGCAATTACGATGGCCGGTATGGGCATACCGAATATGATACTTGGTACAAATGGAGGCATATCTCCTTTGCCAAAACCGCTGCCTACGTCACCAAAACCAATAGAATAACTGGCAGTTCCTAATAAACCAAGAAGTCCAGAAAAAATAGTCAAAATTCCTCCAATTATCGGTTTTTTCGTCTTACTCATAACGGTTCGAATCCCTCCGCTGCCACTTTATGATTATCCCTCAGCCGATTGGTTTCTTTAGCACCCTACCCGGTACGGTTACTTTCCCCTAAAGGCCACAACCAAAGCCCCCGGACCCAAGTGCACTCCCAGCGTAGTGCCCAGCCTGACTACTTTAATCGGCTGCTTAGTGAATATGGAACCCATACGCTCAGCCAGGGTTTGAGCTTCATCAAGCGTAGTGCTGTAGGCAACAGCTAAATCCTGAATATCTGTTGCATTTTTGACAAAATCAAATAATCGCTCTATGCCCTTAGAGCGGCTGCGGGCTTGACTGACCGGCACTACCTCCCCCTCTTTTAACGTAAGCAGTGGTTTCACATTTAATATTGAGCCTACCAGCGCCTTTGCCTTACCAATACGCCCACCCAAAAGCAAGTATTTAAGGGTGTCAATAAGACACAACAAATGGCTATTAGGAATGGTCTGCTTTACCTCCTCTACCACTCGTTGTAAATCAGCTCCTGTCTTAGCCACGGTGGCGGCAGCCATAGATATCAATCCTAGACCCACTGATGCTAACTGTGAATCAAAAACCTCAATAGGGCACCCCTTGTCTATCATCTCCTTACCCTGTAAGGCTGAATTACAGGTGCCGCTTAATTTACTGCTAATGTGAATAGAAACAATGCCATCAGCCTCGGGAGAAAGCTCCTGGTAGGCATTGACAAAATCCTGTGGCGAGGGCTGAATAGTGACAGGATGAGTAGGGCCGTGCAACAATCTCTGGTAGAACTCTTCGTCAGTGATGTCCACCCGTTCCCGGTAGACCTCACTCCCAAAGCGCACATATAAGGGCACGACTGTAATCCCCAGCTGTTGAGCTAGCTGGGGGGGCAAATCAGCACTGCTATCGGTAACTATCTTTACTGTCATGTTCCCTCCTTAGACCCTTGCTGAATTATAAAGCACTCACATACTTTGTCAATACCTATATGGGCTATTATATATCTAGGATAGCCGTATGGTAAAATATATAATAAGGTAATTTGATTAGATAGGAAAGCCTAGAAATGGCAGCTATTTTATCCAAGCAAGATATTCAGCGGTTACTACAGCAAGAGCCACCCCTAGTAGAAGGCTATGTTAATCTCAAGGAGCAGGTGCAGCCTAATGGCATTGACCTAACACTACGCAACATAGCCTTGCTACAGTCATCGGGTAAGATAGCCGCTATGGACAGCCACCGACTGGTGTCTGATTTAGCTCCGCTGGTATTTGACGGGTTGGGTTTTGTTGACCTGATGCCTGGTGCCTATATTATTACCTACAACGAGATTATCCACCTATCCAAGAATATTATGGCATTAGCCACGCCCAGGTCCAGCCTGCTCCGCTGTGGTGTTACCATAAACACTGCGGTATGGGACGCTGGCTACTCAGGTCGTTCTCAATCTCTCATGGTGGTCTATAACCCCCAAGGGTTTCGTTTGCAGAGGAATGCCAGAATTGTGCAGCTTGTTTTCCTTGAGCTAACCGGGGAGACAGAAGGCTACCATGGAGCCTATCAGGGGGAGAATATAGATTAATAGCCAGCCTCACCCACTCAGTCGTTCTCTCTGCAATCCCTTCTATGCCAAACCGACAATCCACGGGGGTATGACACAGCAATCTGTTACTTTTTGTAACCGAAAAGCATTAGTCACCGGGATTGTCAGTTCTCAACCTACAATCACGCTGGGAAGCCAAAGGACTACATTCGGGAATAACACACATACGACCAGAGTGAGCATCTGAAGGGCAACGAAAGGAATAATGCCTCTATAAATATCCAGTAGATTTACGTCATGGGGCGCAATTGCTTTTGTATAGAACAGGGCATAGCCAAAGGGTGGTGTCAGGAAGGACATCTGCAAGTTAACGCAAACCAGAAGGGCAAACCATAGAGGGTCAAAGCCGATATTGGTTACTATAGGGAGAAAAATAGGGATGATAATCATAAGGATGCCAATCCAATCGATAAACATCCCCAGAATGAAAAGGATAAGCAATATTAATACGAGTATGCCAAAGGGACCTATGGGCAGGTCTACCATGAGGGTCATTATCGCCTTGCCGCCCCCCCCAGCTATAAAAACACTGGTGAAGCAGGTAGCCCCGACTACGATGAAGAGAGCCAAACTTGTGGTCTTCAAAGTTCGTAGCCCCACCTCCTTCAGGTTTGCCAAGGAGAGCCGGCGGCGGGCAGCAGCCAGAATTATGGCACCAAATGCACCTACCCCGGCAGCTTCTGTGGGAGTAGCTATCCCCCAAAAGATTGTTCCCAGAACAGCAAGGATGAGAAAAATAGGGGGGAATATGGCTTTCATGCCAACCAAAAACTTGGTCTTTAGGGGTGCCATCCTGTCTTCAGGCGGTAATGCTGGTCCCAGGTGCGGCTGGATAGCACATCTCAGGGTAATATAAGTTAGATATAAAGCAGACAGAAGGAGTCCGGGGAAAATAGCCGCGGCGAAGAGCTTGCCTACAGAGAGACCTACCTCGGCGCCATATAGAACCAGCATAATGCTGGGAGGTATAAGGATGCCAAGGGTTCCCCCGCTGGCAATAGTGCCTGTGGCTAACCCTTTCTGGTAACCCCGATTAAGCATAGCCGGCAGAGCTATAACGCCGACACCAATAATGGCGGTAATCATTATCCCGGTAGAAGCAGCAAGCAGGGTGCAAATAGCCATCGTTCCGATTGCCAATCCGCCTCGTAAACGACCAAACCAGAGGTATATACCAGAATAGAGCTCCTCACCAATGCCTGAGCGCTCCATCATGTTACCCATAAAAATAAACAAGGGAACGGCGACAAGAATATAATTAGACATCGTGCCGAAAACACGGGTTACGAGCATAGGAAAGACCCCCAGACCCAGGGTAAAGTAGCCGAATATAATGCCTACCCCACCCAGGACAAAAGCAAGGGGAAAACCAACAAAAATGCCCAGTAAAAGGGAAGCAACCATTAATGCAGCAATAGCTTCAGGGCTCAAAGCTTCACCCCTTTGACAGCGAGGGTTAAGCTACGAATAAACTCTGCCAGACCTTGAAGTAAGAGGAGGAAGGCTGCCAGAGGTATCACCATCTTAAACCAATATAGAGGGGGAGCCCAAGCACTAGCGGTATGCTCACCTAACGCCCATGAGGTCAAGGCATAATCCAGTCCGCCCCACAGAATAGCCCCAAAGAACAAAAAGAAAAGCGCCAGGTAGCAGATAGAATCAATAATTGCCCTCGTCCTCAGAGAGAGATGCGAATAAAGGACATCAACACGGACGTGTCCTTTATGGAGAAGGGTATAGGCTCCTCCCAGCATGAAGAATGCGCCATAAAGGAAGTAGGACACCTCAAACCCCCATAAAGTAGGGGTGTGGAATGCATACCTCATAACCACATCATAGACAACCACGCCAACGAGCAAGTAAACGAAGTATTGAAAAATTTTCCCGCTCCATTCGGCTACAGCGTCAATGAAGTTTAATAAGGCTTTAACTCTTCCCATGGCCAAAGCACTTTCTATTAATACCAAGCCTCAGACAGGTATTCAACCCATCCGAGGCCTGACTGATTCCTTGCCGAAAAGCCCGCAGCTACTACTCCTCCCCAAAGATGCCACTAATCCTCAGGATAAAGTTTATAGTCTCCCCACCTTTCCCAGGTTCTGTAATCCTCCCTGAAGTCTCTCTGCGACTTGAGCACCCTGGCGTAGAAGGGGTCTTTAGCTGCCTGTTCATCTGCCAATCTATTCGTTATCTCCGAAATCTTTTCCATTGCTTCCACATCCAAGACAGTTATTTCGGTACCATATTGTTCAAATTTCCTGAGATATTCTGCGTTTGCCCCTTCAAGGTGAGCCATATGGTCTACGATAGCTATTTCCTTACAGGCGGCTTCAAATATGGCTTTTAAGTCATCAGGTAGCTCATCCCAGGCATCCAGGTTTACAATGGTCTCTAACATAGCCGATGGCTGATGCCAGGACGGCAGGGCAACATACGGAGCAATCTCATGGAAACCTGATGGCCAATCTACTGCTGGTGCACTATACTCAAATCCATCAATTAGACCTGTCTCCATTGATGTATAAATCTCCCCACCGGCAACCAGTATCGCTGAAGCGCCCAATTCCTCCACAACATCAGCACACATACCGGAGACTCTCAGGTTCAGCCCCTCGAAGTCTTCCAGTGAGCGTACTGGTCGGTTAGTAAAGAATCCGAACTCGGGACCAATAAGTCCACCGGGGAAGGGTATAATATTGTAGTTAGCATAAAGTTCCTGCCACAAATCTATGCCTCTGGGGGGTCCATAGAGCCATATAACCCACTCCAGCTGCATCATCTGATTAGGAATGGATGTGAAAAGCTCAAAGCTGGGCTCCTTGCCACGCCAATAACCCGGCCAGCTATGGGCACACTCCACGCCCCCCTTACTTACTGTATCAAAGACCTCCAAGGCGCCTGTTATAGCTCCAGCGGGATAAGGCTCAATCGCCAGGCGTCCGCCACTCATCTCCGCAATCCGATTACAGATAGCCTCAGCACCCTCCGGATAGAAGAACATTCCTGTTGGCCAGCTTGTTACCATTCTCCAGTTTATTACCTCGCTGGATGAAGAGGCAGCCTCCTCAGATGCTGGAGCTGGAGAAGCGCACCCTGGGCTCATAGCCCCCAGCGATAGTATGCAGATTACCACCAGAGCAATCACACCAATAACAACTCTCTTCTTACTTCTTCCCATTTCCTCTCCTATCGTATTAATAATAAGGACAAGATAAATATAGTTGAATGGATTACTTACCTTCCATTTTCCCCCCTATCGTATTAATAATAAGGGCAAGATAAATATAGTTGAATGGATTACTTACCTTACCTCAGGAAAAAACTAAACTAATATATGTATCTTCAATATATTAACCCAACCCTATGGGAGATTTCAAGTAGGTGGGCTAATCCAGATAGTTTATTCGGGATGAGGGTCTTTTCTTTATGTCAAGTTCAATGCCAGCTTGCCTAAACAGGTCTATGAAGGCATTATCGTTATATCTGCCAAAGCTAACATATCGCTTTATCCTGGCATTCACCAGCATCTTGGCACACAGGACACAGGGGGTATGGGTGGCATAGATAGTGCTCCCCCCAAGGCTGACACCGTGAAGGCTAGCCTGAATGATTACATTCTGCTCAGCGTGAATACCACGGCATATTTCATGCCTTTCTCCCGAGGGTATATTCAGCTCATCCCTCAGGCAACCAAGCTCAAGGCAGTCCTTAAGGCCAGAAGGGGCACCGTTATAGCCTGTAGCCAGTATGTGTTTATCCCTCACGGCTACTGCCCCAACATGATGCCGTCGGCAGGTTGAGCGCTCAGCTACCACCGAGGCAATCTTCAGAAAATAGTCATCGGTATCCGGTCTAGGTAATGTTTTCATTTTAATTTAGAGATAATCCTTTTCACTTCCTTTTTCAGATTTTTTAAAGAGGATTCGTTTATGACAGCAAAATCTGCCATAGCGATAGGTCCGCCCTTATTAATATTCTCTACTTCTGCCCTATCCCGACTGGAAGCCTCGTCAAGTGTCAGAGCCCGGTTTAATCTGGTGGTCAGCCGAGCATACCTTGTTCCTGGTGATGCCCAAACAGCGACTAGATAGAGGTCTTCGCCACAATATGTTTTCAGAAATGTATATTCCTCCCAGGAGTAAAGACCATCAATTACCACATCCGAAGCTTTCCGGGCTAAATCAATTTTAGATAGATTTAATATAGCATAAGCAGACATTCCGTATTCCTGTCTCAAGAGTTCCCTGATGTGGCGCTCGTTTTCCTCACTTAGCTGTAAACCCCTCTTCCTTAATTCTTCGTCGGTTACATCTCCGAATCTTATCCTTATAAAGCCATTCTCCTCAAATATCTTTGCCACCTCCGATTTGCCAGCGCCAGTCATGCCCACAATTGACACCACTTTCATATTAACCACCTATTAACCACCTATACGGGCTCTATTATAAGAAAATACCCGACAAATAACAATAGGTTATATCATTTATCTATCTCACCCCGTTTATCCCCCTCTCCTTCAAAGGAGAGGGGTAAGAGTGGTTGTTGAAGGGGCTTCGCCCCTTCAAACTTCCATTTATAAATGAACCCGCTAATAACCTGTGCTATAATTGAGCTAAGGAGAATAGTGAGAGTTAGAAACGGAAGAATAAAAATGATATATGCTAGAAGTACGACGAAACACTGGTTTGAAGCATACATGAAAAAATATATACGGGAAAATTCCGTAAGACGAGGCATGACGCCATAAAAGCTGCGTGGAATTTCTTTTGTGCCTTTAATGAAAAACCTATATCTGAAAAAGCCGAATAGCGGTTTGAGAAAAATATTGGTAAAGTTAGCTTTTAATAAGAATTAACCTTTCTGTGTAAGCAGAGGGGAAAAGGGATGTCAGCGTTGCACCATAATGAGAGAAATGCCTGAGGTTACTAATTTAGCTGATAAAATGGAAAACCAGCTACCAGCCGAGCTGGTCAATTTTATGCGGGTAGCTGGTGGAATAGCCACTAAACAAGGGCAGAGCTTATACCTTGTCGGCGGTGTGGTTCGTGACCTGCTTCTGGGGAAAGCTAATTTTGACCTTGACCTGGTAACAGAGGGTAACGCCATAGAGCTAGCCCAGCAGTTAGCTGAGATAAAGCTGGGGAAAATGACCGCCCACCCCCAGTTCAACACCGCCAAAATCAAGTGGAGTAAATGGAGCGTTGATTTAGCCACCGCCCGAGCAGAAAGTTACGCCAAGCCCGGAGCTCTACCTACAGTGAAGCCCAGTTCTATTGAGAGTGACCTTTCTCGCCGTGATTTCACCATCAACACCATGGCTATTTGTCTCAATCTCAACCGCTACGGGGAATTGATTGACCTATATGGAGGCAGGGATGACCTTGAGCGCAGGCTTATCCGCATCCTACACGAAAGAAGCTTTATTGATGATGCCACCCGCATTTGGCGCGGTGTGCGCTACGAACAGAGGTTAGATTTCCAGATGGAGAGGAATACCCTTGAGCTACTCAGGCGAGATACACCAATGCTGGATACTATTAGCGGCGACCGAATACGGTATGAGCTGGAGTGTGTATTTCAAGAGCAAGAGCCAGAGAAGGTGTTACGCCGTGCTGAGGAACTCAATGTGCTCCAAAGGCTGCACCCATGGCTAAGGGGTAACAGCTGGCTGGCTGATAAATTCAAGGCGGCTCGGAAGCGAGCTTCCCCAGGCTTGCCACCGTTTGGGCTCTACATAGCCCTGCTGGCTTACCACCTGAGTAATGAACAAAGCGAGCATCTGATTTCATACCTTAGATTATCTAAGGCAGTAGCTCAAATAGTGCGAGATACTGCTTATATTAAAACCAAACTCAAGGTACTGGCTACCCCTGAACTTAGCCGAAGCAGTATTTATCGCCTACTTCACAGCTATTCTTCGCCAGCTATTATAGCCAATCTACTAGCCAGCGAATCGCCGGTGGCTTGCCAGCATATAGAAATCTTTCTCAGCGAGCTACGTTATGTCAAATCGGTGCTGAATGGCAACGACCTAATCAGGATGGGTGTTCCCGCCGGTCCATATATTAAGGAAATTCTACAGCGACTACACCAAGCGAGGCTGGACAGAAAAGTAACCAGCAAGCAGGGTGAGGAGGAGCTAGTTAAGGAATGGATAGCAATTTGAGGAGGCAATAGATGAAACACATAGTTTTAGCCATTATGATTATCGTGCTCGGGGTCTCTTCCGCCTGTACGAGGGCTCCATCTCTTGGCGAAAAGGTTAGCGACAATGCCCATGCACTCTTGATTTACAGCGTACAGGTAATAGACAAAATTGACCAAGATACCCCTCCAGAAGGGGAAGTTTACTTAGTTATCAAATACGAGGTTGAAAACCTCCAGAGTCATAACGACTCTCTTCAGCAATGGAACAATCAAATTATATTAAAAACAAATACAGAGAGCTACAAAGCCACTACCATCGGTTCTCTAGATAGCCAATTGTGGGAAACGTCCTTGTTACCAAGAGAAACGAAAGTGGGTTATATAGCCTTTACAGTGCCAGAGGAGAAGCATGATTTCAAGCTGACTTTTACCTTCCCAATTTCTAAAAATGAGTTGACCTATGAGCTTAACCCTATAGATAAAAGAATTAGCATAAATGTTGACTATGTTTTTTCAAGGCTGGAACAGATAGAAAGAACGCAAGAAATCCCGTTAATCGGTGGGGTCCTCGCTGCATCGTCTAAGGCACCCATCAGATACACAGGGACGGTATTGGTTGCTGAAGAAGAAATACCTCAGTTATTGGAGCAAACTAAGAGCCTAAGCGAGAATGCAAAAAGAAAGGTAATAGAAGATTATTTGTTAGCCCACGGGCACTGCTGCTTAGAATAAGAGGGAAAGTAACCAGCAAGCAGGGGGAGGAGGAACTGGTCAAGGGGTGGTCCAAAGTTCGCTGAGAATCAAAGGCCAAGCCCCTCTCCATTGGGATAACCATTCCTTCTGAGCAATACTAGCTCCGATCCGCCGCATTTTATTGTTAGGGTCATGCGGCTTATTGCCTCGTCTCGGTGGTGACTTTAGCCAGTGTTCAAAGATGTCCTTCAGCTTCTGGTTGAGTTTCGCAGTTGGAATGATGTAATACTCTGGCGATGTCTCTACACCTTTCAAATCTACCAAGACTGTAAAATCTGATTTATCGCTCAGATTCATGAAGATAGCCCTGTCTTTTTTACAAATCCAAACCCAACTGTCAGATGCCTTTGTCTTCGTTTTTACTCTGATATTCAGTGCATTCATACCATTGGTCGCCAACACATCAAAGCCTGGGGTGTTTCTTGGTGCCGGAGCTGCAATTATGTCTCGCCTCAACAATTCACCAACTACCAAGTATTCACCAGCATTACCGGTTATGGTTCCCTTTCCCTCTTTTATCCTTCCCATTCCAACTCCTTTGTGCCAGAGATTTTTACCAACCCCTTACCCTTTATCCCTCTCCCCTTCAACAGAGGTAACCAAACCTGATTCTTCCGAAGTGCTTCTAACCGTACGTATTCCCAAGGACGTATAAGGCATGGCTGCTATTTTTCTCATTATTCATAGAACTGTCCGAGCCGCCTATATCCGGGAAGCCCTGATAGCTATTTGTTAAGTACGGCACTCAGGTGGTGGGGGTCACCCCCTTGGGGGTCTATTACAGGAGGTAATGAAATGAACGCACAGTTAACTATAGCATATCGCCGAATATGTGTGCCAGCGATGCGGATTGACAATTTGAAATCCTGCTTGGTTGTGCTAAGCCAGAAAACGACAGAGGGAGGAGCCAATACTTGAGGAAAGCCAGGCTGACGAAAACCGAGTACATAGGGATGGGGTGGTGGGTGACCCCAGGCCAGTCCTGGAACGAGTGTAAACAAGGGGTTTTCACTGTGGTATACAGCTATGGTATACGACCATGGTATACAGAAAGGAGGTAAGTGATGACGACTGCGAGAGAGCGATATGAAGCTAAGACTAAGGTGGTTACCTTTAGGGTCCACCAAGAACTCTACGATGACCTGGCGAGGGTCAAGACGAAAACCGGTCTTTCTTTTGCTGACATTGTTAAGCTGGGAGCCGGTATTGCCCGGGACGAGATAGAAGCCAAGATTGCTGAGCAGAATGATTTGCAAGGAAAGCTAAGGGATCTCAGAGAAGCGGTGCAAACTGAAAAGCAGAAAGTAGCAGATATAGCAGCAAAGGAAAGGCAGGAACAGCTTGTGAAACTGGAACATGAGATACAGGCGTTCCGTCTCTTTGACCTGGGGTGGAGCATTGAGGAAGTCAGGTTTAAGCTGGGAATGAGTCAGGCGGAGGTTTCACGGCACTTTAAGGAATGGGGTGAAATGAGAGGAGAAAGGGAGAAGGTTCAGGACGAGCTTCTCAAGAAATGCTTGAGAAGACATATTACCGTACTTCAGGAGCAGATTCTCTGGCGCGCCACTGGAAGGGCTCTTGAGGAAGCGAAGATACAGCTGGAACACTGCCGGCGTATGCTCATGGACTCGTATAAATTGACCGAAGAAGAAATATCTTTCCTTCTTGCAGAGTATTCGTATCTCACCTGAACCCTGTCCTTCCCGGCACTTCTTCAAAGGTCTCAAGTTACTTTAATGTGACCTGTGGATAACAATCTGGGCTTTTGTTTCTTACTCGATTCACCACTTAGTATTGTCCCAGCGAAAAGACCACGCTAAGTATTTAATCGGTGGGGATACGCTGGTTAAGTTTCCCTAGTGGTTGACCTTAGCCGCATCGAATGCAGTTTCTTGTGGACTGCCTCCATCTGAGATACCTCAGAGTCGAACTGGCCGCTGAGCCACGTCATAGTGTCGAAGTATTCCTCTCCTTAGGGTCACTGATGGTCTTCAGTAGCTTCGAGTATCCATGTGTGCCACCGTAGTCCTCAGGCAGACACACTCGCGCTCGAGCCAAGCAGGTCGCCACTTGCTAGGATCACGTGGCATAATATTTTGTCCTCGAATACAAGCTGGTGTCCAGCTATCGCCAAAGTCGTACTCATACTGAAAGGTGCTAGCCCTATTCGTCACTGCCTGGCTGAGTTTTGCCAGCTTTGAAGCACGCATAAACACAAAATCGAGGGCGGGGAGGGGGAGAAAAATCGTGATATAATAGATCCAATAATTACAAAGTGGATATAAGTCGTAGCGACAAAATGCGACGAGACTCTAGCTAACTCAGGAGTCCGATTTCAACCGCAATCGTATTGTGAGGTTCAGGAACTCGCCCTCGTATTTCTGAATCAGCCCTTCATCGGCGAAACTAAAGTATTTATTTGCGCCAATTACGATATGGTCTAGCACCTTAATCTGCATAAGCATACCCATAAACACCAGGTCTCTGGTAAGCCGTTTATCAGAGCGGCTAGGAGCAGGGTCGCCTGAGGGATGGTTATGAACAAATATCAGGCATGTAGCGTTAGTATTGATGGCACTCTCCACAATCTCGCGGGGGCGAACAGGTGCGCTGTCTACTGACCCAATAAAGAGGTCAGCAACCTCAATAATGCGATTCCGGTTGTCTAAATAGATAACCTTAAATACCTCATTTTTAAGGTCTCGCATGGAGTAGTAGAGATAGTCGAAAACGTCATCGGAAGATGGGCAAACCGGCTTGTCAATGATTTGCTGTCTCATGAGTTCGGTGGGCAATTGGTGCAGTAGCTCTATGAAAAACATGCAGCGGGGCGCAATTCCTATCCGCTCGAGTTCATGAGGAGAAGCCGACATGAAGCCCCTCAGGCCGTGAAACTCTTTAATGGACACCTGCGCGAGTTCCTTTGACTCCTCCGAGGGTAGACACAGGCTCAAAACCAGTTCAATGATGTCTTCCTCGTCTAGACTCTTAAGGCCTGACGTAACAAACCGCTTTTGCAGCTTGGACAAGGATGTCCCTGCTGGGGCTGGTGAAGTCACTTTTTCCCCCTGGCTTAGCACTAACGTGCTCCCCCGTTTGAAGAAAGTAAACTTGTGGTGCAATGAGATGTCAAGCACCTCACTAGCGGTGTACTGGTTAATCTGATAAGTACAAATAGCCAGCATATTGTACTTCGTAATGATATCGTTCACTTCAGCTTCATACTCAGCGAATCTCTTTTTGTCCCTCTTGCCAAGCCAAGCAGTATCACCCGTTATCCTCATTCCATCATAACCCGCTGCGAGTGCTTTTTGGAGTTTATCTATACATGCTTCAAGAACCCTCCGAAGGTCAAACACACCGTCTTTCAGATACCATTCTCTATACGGGATTATCTCTATCTGTTGCTTTTTCTGATACCGGGCGAAACCAGCGGTAGCCTTTTGCATTGCCCGTTTGTGTTTTTTGCATTCCTGTTCACTGAGAGATTCTGGGAGCACCCACATGCAAAACTCGTTATTGTCTAAACCGGCCCTGAAGTATGGAACCAAGGTGTCCAACAGGTTCTGTCTGCTGTCGTAGAACAGGCAAACATGTGTACCCCAAGGTACGGCACCTAATACATCAATCCCTGTTTCTCTGGGCTGTCCCTTCATGACCTACTCCTTCGTCAGAAGGTTACCACACCACCAGATCATCAACTGCGATGTCACCCGACCTGCTGAACAAGCACCTGGTCGTTCGAAATTCTTATATCCGCAATTTAA
>Ga0307379_10000313_pt1 | contig 83534 bp, 71 predicted proteins | sample UN2MG_FD_202237 | JGI IMG/M metagenome (GOLD analysis project Ga0307379, IMG submission 202237) | Soil microbial communities from Risofladan, Vaasa, Finland - UN-2 | ecosystem: Environmental > Terrestrial > Soil > Coastal area > Acid sulfate soil | place: Finland: Risofladan, Vaasa | collected... | reverse complement strand
GCGGCGGCGCAATGTAGTGGGTGGTGTTGGTCCCGGCGATGAAGTAGGTGATGCCGGCGGCGGAGAGCGGCTTGGTCACGGCGGAGGCGTCGGTGAGGTCGTTGAGGCACGCGGTGTTGATGGGCACTCCGTACTCGCGGCTGATCCTGAGCGCGGGATCGGTCGAGCGGAACAGCGCCTCCGCGGGCATGAACTTGTCCTGGTGCGAGATGTAGAAGCCTCCCGCCTCGACCGCGCCGGATTTCAGCGCGGCGACCATCCGGTCCTTTTCCTCCTGCGTCATCGCGTCGGAAAAAAGGAACTCGGAGAGCGGATAGCTCACCTCGGTGAAGAAACGGAACCGCGCTCCCTCCGGATAGTCCCGCGTCCGCTCGATCAGGTCGAGCGCGGCGCGGAGGTTGTCGAGGTTCCGGGCCAGGATGTTCTGCTGCGAGTTGGTGAAGCCGATGTCAATGTGGGAGAAGGGCGACATGAAGATGGTCCAATGGCGCTGGCGCGGCTGATTGATTATCAATCTTGAAACACTTAACTGATGCAATGTGGTGATGGTGACGCTTACCTTGCACAGGTCTTCCTCGCAGGCCGGAGCAAAGACCGCGCAAGGCTGTGACTCCTTATTGAGCTTGCATTCGGCCTCGATATGACCCCAGCTTGATTCCATCTCGACCTTGCAGTCATCAGGAAGGGGCAAGCTCAGGTTAAACTTTTGATACATGCGGCCGTCCTTTTCAATCATCAAGACCGTGGGCCTGCTTTCAATTGCGGGAATCGGTCCATTCGAAGCGGTCAGTCCGGGGAAAGCGATCATAAGAGCAAGAAGGAAAATGAGAGGAATAAGTATTATCGCAGTATGCCTCGGCCCGGAAAAACGCATCGCTAAACCTCCGTTTGCTCGCCGGGTTTCATGATCAGGGATTCGATGTTATGCGCGGCCAGAGATTGTTGAAACCGGGAGAGGTCAGCCGGCTTCTTGAATGTTGCATGCAAGTGCATGGGTATTACCAGCCGTGGCTGAACCGAGATCGCCAGCTCGGCGGCGGTATCCTGGTCCAGCCCGTCGTCCTTGCCGAAGTAACGCGCGCATTCGACTTGCAGGAATGCGATGTCAATGGCGCCGGCCTGCTGGATAAATTTCACGAGCGCGGGGCCCTGGCGGGTGTCGCCGCTGAAATAGATCTGTTTGCCGTCCGCCCGTATCAGAAAGCCGATGGCGTCTTTGGCGAGCGGGTGGAACGCGGGCGTGGCCTGGACTAAAAAGGCGGGGAAGTTTTCTTCTTCACCCGGCGCAAGGGCGACGGTATTACTGATGCCGGAACGGAGGGCGCGGCGGGCAACGCGCTTGGATCCGATCACGACCGATCCCTGCTCTTTGGCCAGCGCGAGGCTCGGCGCGTCAATGTGGTCGAGATGGTTGTGGGAGGAGAGCATGTAATCAATCTTGCCGATTTGATGAGGACCGAGCGCCGGCGCGACCTTGCGCCAGATCGGGCTGTTCTTGAACCAGGGGTCGGTGAGGAGCGTGGTCCCGCCGGCGAGCGTGATGCGGAATGTGTCATGGCCTATGAACAGAATTTTCATGCGCGCCTGCCCTTGGTTATTTAAGGATGGCTCCTGTCGCCGCGGAGCTGACGTGGCGGCGGTAGCGCTGGAGGTATCCGGCCGGCGCCGGTCGCTCGATGGGCTTGAAGCCGCGGAGCCTCTCCTCGATTTCGCGGCCGGAGAGCTTGACCTCGAGCCGCCGGCCGGGAATGTCAATCTCGATCACGTCTCCATCGCGCAGGGCGGCGATGGGCCCCGCGTCATAGGTCTCGGGCGAGACGTGGCCGATGCAGGGGCCGGAGGTGGCGCCGGAGAAGCGTCCGTCGGTAACGAGGGCGACGTTCTTCATGAGCATGAGCTCGAGCATGGTGGTGACGGACAGGATTTCCGGCATTCCCGGTCCGCCCCTGGGCCCTTCGTAACGGATTACCAGGACCTCGCCTTCCTTAACCTTTTTCTCCTTGAGCGACTTGATGGCCTCGGCCTCCGAGTCCAGTACCCGCGCCCTTCCCGTGAACTTCATCATGTCCGGCCGGACCGCGGACTGCTTGACCACGGCGCCCTCCGGCGCCAGGTTCCCGAACAGCGCGACGGTGCCGCCCTCGGCGAGGTGCGGCCGGTCGCGTGGGGGAATGACCTCCGCATCGAGCACGCTCGCCTCCGCGGCCACTTCACCAATGGTCTTGCCAGAAACCGTCAGCGCTTCCAGGTGCAGGTCGGCCGCAAGCCTTTTCATGACGGCGGGCACGCCGCCGGCGGCATAGAGGTCCACCATGCCGAACGGACCGCTCGGGCTGATGGCGCAGAGGGTGGGAATTTTCCGGTTGTAGTCGTTGAAGGCGGAAAGGGGGAGCGTGAAGCCGAGCTCGTGGGCGATGGCGGGGAGGTGGAGCGCGGAATTGGTCGAGCCGCAGATGGCGAGGTCCACCATGAGCGCGTTCTCGAGGGCTTGGCGGGTGAGGATTTTTTTCGCGGTCAGTCCCTCCTCGATCATCCGCACGATCCGCATTCCGGCCCGGCGCGCCCATAAAAGTTTTTCGGAGTGAAAAGCGGGCACGTTGGCGGAGCCGGGCAGAGTGAGTCCCATGGCCTCGGCCAGGCATTGGAAGGTGTTGGCGGTGCCCATGATCTCGCAGGCGCCGCAGGTGGCGCAGGTGAAGGTGGCGAGTTTCCGCGGGATGTCGTGGTAGTCCTTGTGGTCAACGCTCTTCTCGCGGCCGGCGGTGAAGCGGATTTGCCAGGCGCCGGGTCCGCCGGGGAGGAAGATGGTGGGCAGGTCGAGCCGGGCCGCGGCCATGATCATGCCGGGATTGATCTTGTCGCAGGAGGAGATGAGGACGAGCCCATCGTAGAGCTGGCTCCGGACGTGGGTCTCGATCATATCGGCGATCAGCTCGCGCTGGGGCAGGATGAAGCTCATGCCCTCGTTGCCGTTGGCCACGCCGTCGCAGGGCGCGGGCACGTTGAACTCGAAGGGGATGCCGCCGGCGGCGTGCACGCCTTCCTTGACCCGCTCGGCCAGGAACTTCAGGTGCGCGTGTCCGGGGTTCAGCTCGGTGTGAGAGTTGACCACGGCGATCATGGGCTTTTGCTTGAGCTCGTCCACATCAATGCCCAGGCCCTTGAGCACGGAGAGGCGGACGATGCCGATGGGAACGTCCAGGTCCTCGAAGATGAGGCGGCTTTTCGGTTTTTTCATTTTCATGACCTCGAAAAGATCTTTTAAGCGCAAAGACGCAAAGAGCGCAAAGTGAAGAAGAACATTTTATTCTTTGCGTTCTTTGCGTCTCCGCGCTTTAGAAAAATGCTTTCTCATGGCAATGGCACTTCCTTTTCGATGTCGGCCGGACTCTTTCCCTTGTTGAGCTGGTCCTGCCAGAAGAGGTCGGCGGAAATGATTTTATTGGCCTCGGCGAGCACCTCTTTGATCTTGTTTCCCGGCACGACAACCACTCCGCTGATGTCTCCGAACACCAGGTCACCGGGATTGACCAGCACGCCTCCGCACTTGATCGGCTCCATGAGTGAGCCCAGGGTCATGCGGCCGCGCACGGAGCTGGGTATGCAGCCGCGTCCGAAGAGGGGGAAGCGCAGGGCGTTGACCTGGGCCAGGTCGCGGACCGGGCCGTCCACCACTCCTCCCGCGCAGCCCAGGCGCTGGGCCATCATGGAGGTGACCTGGCCGAGGCCCGCGGCCACGTTCAGACCCGACATGCTCATGACCACGGCGCGGTTCCTGCCGACCTTGCTGAACATCCCGAGCATGTTCTGCACGCCTTTCTCGTCGAAAGTCACGGAGGGCACGAACTCCACGGTGGCGGCATAGCCCGCGAAGCGCGCGCCCGGCCACATGGGCTTGATGCCCATGTCCATGAAGCCGGGCCGGAGCTTCAGGTTGTCAATGGCGTCGGAGACCGCGGGCGTGTACAGGTCCGCGAACTCGGCGAGCAGGGACGCGTCGAGTTCGGCCCCGGCCAGCTCCATGGCTTTCTTGATTTTCTCATCTGACCGCACCATCTTTTCTCTCCTTTCCAAGCCATTCATAGGTTTCCTTGATCATGTCAATGTTTGTTTTTAGCGGGCGCCATCCGAGCACGCGCGCGGCTTTTTGGCAGTCCATCATCATGTCCGTGTCCATGAGCCGGATGTGGTCGGGCTCCAGCTTGGAGAGTCCCAGCTTGTACGCGAGCAGCAGCGCGCCGCGGGCGATCCCGGAAGGCACGGAGAGGAAACGCGGCGGCTTTTTCCCGAGGCTGGTGAACATCGCAATGACCTGGTCTTTCATGGTCAGCGTGTTGTCGGCGCCGATATTGAATGCCTCGCCGGCCACGCCTGGTTTTTCGGCGGCATGAAGACAGGCCGAGACGCAGTCCATGACCTCCGTCATCTGGAAGCGCGATTTTCCGCCGCCGGGGAGAGGGAAGAGAGGCGGCGGACGGTCAATGAAGCCGAGGAGGTCGAGGAAGGTGGGCTCGTTGATGCCGGGCCCGACCAGGGTGGAGGGACGGAGGGACACGGTTTCGAGTCCATGCTCTTTCCAATAAGCGATGCACATCTCTTCGGCCTCGAGCTTGTTGTGGCCGTAAGTCCCGATGGGGTTTTTAGGGTGGTCTTCATTAAAAGGCGCGCGCTCGGGAAAACCGTAGACCTCCATGCTGGAGAGGAACACGAAGCGGCGCGCTCCGGCCCGGACCGCGGCGTCGAGCGCGTTCCTGGTTCCCTCCACATTGACCTCCCGCATTACTTCATCGGAGGCCCGGGCCTGCGGCATGAGGCCCGCGAGATGGTGGATGACGTCAACGCTCCTGGCCGCCTCGAAGAGTTTATCGCGGTCGCGGATGTCGCCTTTGACGAACTCCGCCCGTTCGGGCAGGCTGTCAGAGGGGTTGAGGTCATAGACGCGGACGGAATCGCCGGCTCTGATGATGGCGCGGGCGAGCCGCCATCCCAGGAAACCAGATCCGCCGGTAACGAGATGTCTCATGGGTCCACCACCGGGAAGCTCACGCCTCCCTCTGCCACGATGCAGGCCTCCGGCGCGGACGTGCCCAGGAGTTCTTCGGCGCGGCGAAACATGCGGGCCTGGTCGTCGAAAATGAATTGCCCGAGCCTGCCGCCGGTTTCCGCGGCCAGCTTCGGCGAGAAAATCAGGACGTGATAATCCTTGAGCACCTGGAGGCCGAAGTTGATGATGAAGCGGGCCTCGACCGGCACTTTTTTCGGTAATCTTTTAGTAATGGCATAGATGCCGCGCGCGCCGAGGAGCTTGAGCAGGAGGCGGACGGGGCCGAGCGGCGGGACCGTGCGCGGGGCCCTGATGCCATCGAGCCCGCGCTCGCAGGACAGGAAGCACAAGATCGCGCCGCCTTTTTTGATGGCGCCGGGAAAGTTGGCCACGCCCTTGACTCCCTGCCGCAGGTCCACGTCCATGGGGAAGCTGGAGACGATAGCGGCATCGAGCCGGCGGGGGAGGGGGACACCGTAGAGCTCGCGGGCGATGGCCACGCCCTTCTCGTGCGCGGCCACGGGCTCGCCGGCGACCAGGGCGACGGGAGCGAGGTCGGTGCCGAGCACGGTGTTGACGATAAAGGTCTTGCCGGGGAGCATGGCGGCGGCTTGCTCGATGTCTTGGCGCATGGGATTGTCGTCGGGGAGGGTGCCGATCATGTTGTAACGATCCGGCGAGGGCATGATGAGATGATTATGGCCGATGGACCTCGCACCGGCGCAGCCGGGCAGGATGAGCTTCCCGCCGCCGCCGAAGCCGGCCTGCGGGTGGGGCTCGATGGTCCCGATGAGCACGCGCAGTCCCGCCTCCGCCACGGCGCGGTTGATCAGCACCGGGGTATGGAAGGAAGTGGTCCCGATATCGAGGAGATTATCCGGGTCGCGGCAGTTATGGTTTTCACACCGCACCCGGCTGAAAACGTCCTCTCCCGCTTTGGCGCGCATCTCGGCTTCGGTCATGGGCCGGTGGGTGCCGAGCGCGAAGACGACCTTGATCCGGTCCGCGGCCAGGCCGGAGGATAGAAGCGTTTCCAGGACCGCGGGGGCAAGCAGGCGCGCGGGAGTGGGCCGGCCAACGTCGTCAATGACGATCACGGCGTCCCTGGCGCCAGCGGCGAGCTCGGCGAGCGGGGGCCCGGCGTCCGGGCGGGCGAGGGCGCCGGCAAGGGCGGCGGATACATCGGCGATGGCGGGCCGGCCAATAGCCTTGTGGTCCACGATGATCTTCCAGGTATCGGGGACCATGAGGCCGATGCCTTGGCCCTTTCCCCATGGTAACGTGCGCGTCATCAGTTATTATCGCCCCGGCCAAGCCCATCATATTTTATGCGCCTTGAAAAGTCTATACTTGGATTTCGTGCCGGGCGTGGGCGCGGTCCAGGGCTTTTCATCTAGCGGAGTATCCGCTTATAATCGGAGCCAGGATGGGCAAGCGGACCAGAAAGAAAAAGGAGGCCCCGCCTCCGCCACTCCAGCGGCGCGCATTCCCGTGGCCCCTGCTCGCCGTGATGCTCCTGCCCTGGCTTTTATATGTTGACACTCTTAACGCGGGCTTTGTGTGGGACGATCATCTGCTGGTGCAGATGAACGCGAGCCGGCACTCGGCGGCGGACTTCGTCAAGGCCTGGAGCAGCGACTTCTGGCAGACGGACCGCTCCAGCAATCATTCCGAATATTATCGGCCGCTCACCAATTCGAGCTTCATGCTGGATTATGCGCTTCACGACGGCAGCGCGCGCGGGTATCATTTCACCAACATTCTGATTTACAGCGTGGTGTGCGGACTGGCCTATCTGCTGTTCAAGCGCATGGCGGGGTCGTCCTTGCTCGCGCTCTTGCTGGGCCTGGTTTTCGCGGCGCTGCCCGCGCACACGGAGAACGTGTGCTGGATCTCGGGACGGACCGACCTCATGTGCGCGGCTTTCATGTTCGCGGCCATGCTCGCGTATCTCATCGCCGATGAGACGGACCGGACGGGGTGGTGGGTGGCGTCGGTTGCGCTCTTCCTGTTGTCCCTGTTCGGGAAGGAGATGAGCATCACGTTAATTGCCGTGGTCGGGCTGCACCAGTGGTTGGGGCACGGCCTTTCCCGGCGCGCGGTCCTGCGCACTCTGCCCTTTGCCGGCGCGGCCGCCGTGTTCTGGGTCCTGCACTCGCTGGCCGCGCCGCACATTCAGCCCGAGAACATCTACACCACGCCCGCGTCGTATGTGCTTAACGTGCTGCGCAACCTGGGGCTTGGCATCTGGTACTCGCTCGCGCCCGGCGGGTTCCAGTACCTGGTGACGGCGACCCGGGAACAGGCGGCCAGGGATTTTGCCATTCCGCAGGGCCTGCATCTTGCCGCCGTCCTCCTCCCGCTCGCGGCGTGCCTCGCGGGCATGGGCGTTGCCTTATGGAAGCGCGAGAAGGCGGTGGCGTTCGCGCTCGGCTCCGGCTTGATCGCACTGCTGCCCGTCTCGGGCGTGATACCCATCGGCGTTGTGTTCGCGGTCAGGTTCCTGCTCATCCCGGGCTTTTTTTTCTTGTTGGCGGCGGGGCTAATGCTGGACAAGACGCCTCGCCGCGTGACCATTGGCGGGATGAGCGTGCCTCTTAACGCGCTCGTGCTGGTCCCGTTCATCGCGGCCTACACGGTAATCACCTTCCTCCGGGCGCCGGCCTGGCGCGACGACGCCACGCTGATGCGCACGGTGCTGGCGCATCAGCCTGACGCGGCGCTCGCTCACTTCATCCTGGGAAACGCGCTGGCGGGCCAGGGCAACGAAGCGGACGCCATGGCGCATTACGAGAAGGCCCTTCAGGAGCGGCCGGAATATCCGGAGGCTGAATTCAACTTGGGCGTGCTGGCGCAGAAACAAGGGGACACGGCCAGGGCGGAGACTCTTTATCGGCGGGCCATCGCGCACAAGCCCGAGTTCCGGCAGGCCCGGATGACGCTGGCCCAGTTGCTCATGGCCTCCGGCCGGAAGGAAGAGGCCTACCGATTGATCAAGGAAGACCCGCTGGCGCCGAAGAAATAATACCTTACACCTTCTTCTCGGAGTTCTCTGTGACCCTGCTCAGAGAATTTACAGACAGGATCAACAGGATTAACAGGATTTTCGGAAGACGCCACTTGCTTTTTCTTTATCCTGTAAATCCTGTTAATCCTGTCTTGAGAATTCTCATGATTTCAGGGCGCCGCCTCGCGGCATGATGAACTGGGCGAGAGACGTCATTGCTCATTTTTCTCCACTCGCCCTGCTTTTTTCCATCATCTCCAGGTTCTGTTTCGCGGCCCCATTATCCGGCTGCTTGAGGATGATCTGCTCCCAGGCTTTTCTGGCCTCGACGGTGTTGCCGGCCATGAACTGGCAGTTGCCGATGGCGTTCAGGGTGTCGAGATTGTCGGGCTGGATTTCCAGCGCACGCTGCAAATGGCGGAGCGCCTTGTCCATGTTTTTGACCTCCGGCCGTGTGGTGTAGAGATAGCCGAGCCGGGCGTGGGCCGAGAAGAGGTCGGGGTCCTTGGCCGCGGCCTTCTCATAGGCTTCCACGGCGAGCTTGATCTGGCCGAGCTGCTCGAATTGTTTGCCGAGGTCCAGGAGCTCGGGAGCGGTGGTCTCTGGTTTTTGCGCCTCCGCCACGAGCAGGGACAGCTCGCCGCCGTTGAGGCGCCGCAAGGCCTCGGCGCGGTTGCGCATGGCGTCTTCGTTGTCGGGGAGCGCCGCGATGGCCTTGTCGTACCAGGGCACGGCCTTGTCGGGCTGGTCGGTCTTGAGGTATCCGTTGCCGAGGAGGTAATACTCCGCTCCCATGGGCGCGCGGGACTCGGAGGTGGGGAGCAAGCCGAGGAGCAGCGCGATGGCGATGAAGATCCCGGCCGCGGCGAGTGGTTTTTTGTTCCGTTCCCGCCATTTTTCGTGGGCCCAGAAAAAGAAGGCGGATGAAAAGACGGCCAGCGATGGCACGACCGGCAGGCGGTAGCGGTCCACAATGAAGAAGGGAATGATGGAACCGGCGTAGAGCACGGCGAATAAAGCCGGATAGATGGAACGCTCATCTTTCTTTACAAGTACAATGATGCCTACCACTGCGGCTCCCCAGAGCAGGCCCAGGCGCAAAAACGGGAGCCAGAGCGCGCTCACGAAAACGTCGCGGGTGAGATATAAGCTGTGGTTGTCCGGGATCTCGTGCTCGTGGATCATGAGCCGGGCCTTGTGCAGGAAGAGCAGCAGCGCCTTTTCCGGGTTGGCCTCGATCCACTTCATGCTCTCGTGGAACCAGAACCCCGAGACCTCCGCCGGCAGGAGCGGGTGGCCCACACGCTTCTCGGCCTCGGCCTTGAAATCGCCTGCCTCGAACTGGGGGTTGGCGCGCACGAAGGGCAGGGTCACGTAGCGGCCGTTGGCGCGCTCGTTGTTGCCGATAAAGAAGTTGGCTCCTCCCTGGCTGGTGGTCATGACGAACTCTCCGCCGACCACGTAGTTCCTGATGCTCACGGGCAGGATGATGAGGCCGATGCCGGCGGAGAGCAGACCGGCGCGGAGCAGGCGTTGGGAAAGGGCTGACTTCCACGGGATGGCGGCGGCCCACAGCACGATGAAGGGGATCATGGGGATGAAGTTGCCGCGGAGCAGGGTGAGGAGTCCGATGCTCACGCCGACGGCGGCAAAGCGCCACGGCGAGCGCGGCCGGTCGGCGGCGGCCACCCCCAGCGCGCAGGAGAGCGCGGAGAGGAAGATGATGAGCACGCCCTTTTCGAGCTGCAGCTCGAAGAAGTACATGGCGCCGTAACCCGCCACGATGGCGGCGGCCAGCAGGGCGGGAACGTCGCCCAGCAGCTTCCGGGCGGTCCAGAACACCAGCGCCACGCTCATGGCGCCGAGCGCGACCTGGCAAAGGCGCACCATGAGGAAGCTCTTGCCGAAGACGGTGAAGAGGAATGCCAGGAAGTACGGGTAGAGCGGGTCCTGGTAAAATATGGTCTTGCCGATGACGTCGCCCCCGGCGATCTGGTCGGCCCAGTTCACGTAGCTTTCCTCGTCAATGATGGGCAGATTGAAGAAGGGACTTTCGCGGAACTGGGCCACGGCGATGACGCCGAGGAGCACGGAGAAGGCCAGGATGAGAATGAAAACCATCCAGGTCTGTTGCGGGCCCCACGGCGTCCCGGCCACGGCGGGCCGAACTGCTGGTTGAGGAGGGGCCTTGCGCGCATCGCCGCGCTGCTTCTTGCCCGGCTTGCCGGTGGTTTTCGGTGCCATGCGATTATAGTCTAGCAAATTTGCCGGGAGTAATAAAAAGAGGGAAAAAGATTTTAGCCGCAGATGAACGCAGATTAACGCAGATAATTAGGATTATAATATTTATCTGCGTTAATCTGCGTTCATCTGCGGCTTAATTATTCTGCTCCGCCTTGCAAGATGCCCTTCGCTTACATCATTTCCCAGATGGTTGTCGCGCCCATGCCTCCGCCGACGCAGAGGGTGGCGAGGCCCAGGGTATTGCCGCGGCGCTTCATCTCGTTCAACAGGGTGACGATGATGCGGGCGCCGGTGCAGCCGACGGGATGGCCGAGGGCGATGCCGGAGCCGTTGACGTTGGTGATGTCGCGCTTGAGTCCGAGCAGTTTTTCGCAGGTGAGGTACTGGGCGGCGAAGGCCTCGTTGCACTCGATGAGCTCCATGTCTTCGAGTTTCATTCCCGCGCGCGCGAGCGCTTTTTTGGTGGCGGGCACCGGCCCGTATCCCATGAGCTCGGGCTCGACGCCGGCGACGGCGTAGCCGCGGAGGCGGGCGACGGGAGCTGCGCCCAGCTCCTTGGCCTTGTCGGCGCTCATGAGGACGAGGGCGGCGGCGGCGTCGTTAATGCCGGAGGCATTGCCGGCGGTGACGGTGCCGTCCTTTTTAAAGCTCGGCTTGAGGCGGGACAGGTCCTCCATTTTCATTCCGGGGCGGAAGTGCTCGTCGGTGTCGAAGAAGGTGGGCGGTCCTTTTTTCGAGGGCATCTCGACGGGCATGATCTCGTCCTTGAACCTGCCGGCCTTGGTGGCGGCCTCGGCGTTATGGTGGGAGCGGAGCGACACCTCGTCCTGCTCCTCGCGGGAGATGTTGTACTTGGCGGCGAGGTTCTCGGCGGTGAGGCCCATGATAAGTCCGGACCAGGCGTCGGTGAGCCCGTCCCAGACGCCGTCGCGCATCTCGCCGTGCTGGAGACGCTTGCCCCACCGCGCGTCGCTGAGGCTGTAGGGCACGCGGCTCATGACCTCGACGCCGCCCGCCACCATCACGTCCTCGTCGCCCAGCATTATCTGCTGCGCCGCGTAGATCACGGCCTGCATGCCGGAGGCGCAGTTGCGCTGGATGGTGACGCCGGGGACGCTGATGGGCAGGCCGGCCTTGAGCGCGGCCAGCCGCGCGGTAACCAGCTCGTCGGTGCGCTGCATGCACTGGCCCACGATCACGTCGCCGACGGTCTCGGGCGCGGTCTTGGATCGCTTGACCGCCTCCTTGATCACCATGCCCATCAGGTCGGGCGCGGGAACGTCCTTCAAGCTCCCGCCGAACTTGCCGATGGCCGTGCGCACACCGGATACGATAACTGCTTCCTTCATCTCAACACCTCCCGTAATGTTAATTGGTCGAGAATATGCATCTGACACTGATAGAATATGGGAAACTTCCCGCCCAGGGGACAGCGCTCGGACCGGAAAATATTTTAGCACCGCATGGGGGCGGAGTCTATTCGTCCTCCCTGGTTCGCAGGCAATTCAGTGAGCGCTGGAGACGGACGACACCCGCCTCATTGACCTCTTCGATGACCGGGACCGGCGCTTCCACGCGGAGTTGATCATGGAGGCGTCGGAGCCGGGGATGATCGAGGACTGGAATACCTGGCAGAAGTACAAGGCCGAGAACAAAGAGAGATTCGATGAAGCCGATCAGAGCATCCTCGAAGAACACTTCCGGATCGCGGAGGAGTGGGAATGAAGAGTCACGGACTCAAGCTCCGCTACATGATCGAGTTACGCTCCGCGACCGCCTCCGCGATCCCCACTAAGAACCCATCGGCGTCTGGGTCCAAGGGCCCGGCCCCGGGCTGGACCTGGTCATCGAGTACCTCCCCGGCAACCCCGAGGCCCAGGAAGAGGCCGACTGGATTATCAACCGGCTGGTGGAGAAGGGGATCAAGTCGCTACTCGAGGATTTTCTTGACTACCACCAGACCACGCTCTCCCCCTATCGCGGCATGCGCGGGCCAGTAATCGAGACGGATGAATTCTTCTCGATAGAAGCTTGCGTCAAGGTCGAGTTGCCTCACTAAGATCAGTGTGGTATAAGGCTAGATTCAATGTGAAGGTTATGCGCAGATACCAAGGAGACAATCATGGTTGTAGCTATACTTGACGTCAAGGCAGAAACCCCTAAGATCGAGACCCATCTCCTGCGCGTTGATAGGGGCGATTATCAACTTCCAGAATTTCAGCGCACGTTTGTTTGGGACAATGAGCGAATACTGAAGCTTTGGGATAGCTTATACAACGGCTATCCGATTGGACAAATAATGCTTTGGGAACCGGATGAAGTTGACTTTCCAATGCGCTCCCTTGGGTATAGCCAAGAAGAAGTAAAGCCAAGCAAAAACGTTGTGGCGATAATTGATGGTCAACAACGCCTTACAGCATTGCAGCTTGTTTTAAATGGAAACGTTCCGCTGAAGTTTGATTTAAGAGAGGAAAAGTTTACCTACAGTGATGGCCCTGACAGTCTTCGCCTTGATATACTCAGAGATGCAGAGGGCAACAAGAGGAGTTTTGATGAGGCCGGGGAGTCCTTGTATTTTGAGTACCACGCAAGCGAGTCGCAGAAAAAAACCTATGCAAAGCAGATCAATCGTCTCAAAGGGATTTTATCAAATCGCGAGATACCCAATCAAACTATTCGCCACTCTGAGTATTCAACTGTTCTTGACATTTTTAAGAGATCAAACATTGCCGGGTTGGAGCTTAGCGAAGCTCAACTCACAATGGCAGGCATATCCCGCTGTTGGCCTGGAGTTTTTCGGAGGACTTATGAGCTCTTAAAGAAAATGAATTTGGAAATGGGATTTGATCAAATCGAAGACCCAACTTTTGTCTTTCAAGTATGGACCGCTGTTCATACAGAACAGCATCTCGTGAAGCATTTAGCCCCCGAAAGCCCAAAATCAAAATATTATGGAATGATGAGGTCAGAACTTTACGAATCATCCTGGAAAATTACAACTCATGGAATAGACAAACTGATTTCTCTCATGCGGGACGAATTGGACCTAACCAATTTTAGGTTTATCAGATCATACTATCCGCTCAGCGTTGCCGCTTATTATCTAGCAACTCATATCAAAGCAACCGATGAGGAAAAGGACAAACTCAAGCGATGGCTCATACTCAGTCTTGTATCTGGAAGATACCATGAACGGGCCTTGAGCAAATATGGCGCTGATATTAGGGCAACAAGACAAAATAAAGACATATCCGCACTTTTCAAGCACAAGAACGCCCTTGACTTGGAGACAGCGAGTCATCATCTTTCCCCAGATAAATTACGTGTTGCAGGTTTTAGATCTGCATATGTGACTCTGCTATATATGATTTGTCGAAAGACCAATGCGGTTGATTGGAAGCAATCGGAATTCAGGGTGGGAGACCCCTTGCCAATTGATAATAGCCCTTGGCATTTCCATCATATTTTCCCCGATGAAACCTTTGATGGGCAGAGGGCTGATTTGCGTAATATGCTCGAAGAAGCTCAAGCCGAAGGAGAGGTTTCACTTAGCCAGGAGATTGAAGAAGCAATACGAGTCTTGGAAGATAAGATTACCTCGGTGGCTAACTTAGCTTTTTTGACTCCTCGAACAAACATACAGATAGGGAACCGTCTGCCTTCTGACTATCTTGCAGAGATTGCCAGTACGGAAGGTGGCATTGCGTCCCTGGAACAGCAGCTTATCCCCATGAACCGTGAACTTTGGAAACACAACAAGTTTGAGGAGTTCTGTAAGGCCAGGAGTGAACTAATCATTTCAAAAGCCAAAGAATTTTTCTTTTAACAACGTGCGAAACAGGCCAGTTTAACTACCCTGAAGTCCGCCTCATAAATTTTTTTCAACTTTTTTCCGACACTTTTCACTTTCCGCCGGTATATATCCCGCAGGAGCTTGTCATGGGCCTGGACGACCTGCCTGGACCAAAGCTCCCGCGAGGATGTGAATGGAGCTTTTTGCTACTGATTACGAACGGTTGGCGTTCCTGCTGGAGACCGACGCGGCCCTTTGGATTGCGGAACGCGGAATGCGGAATGCGGAATTGGAAGAGGGTGCTGATGAAATTCCTCAATCCGCATTCGCCATTCCGCATTCGGAAGAGCGCCCCAAGTACATCACCAACTACATCGGCTCCAAGCAGAAGCTGGTGGACTGGATTTGGAAGCATACGCCGGAGGGCGTGGAGTCGGCGCTGGATGCCTTCTCCGGGTCTGCGGCCGTGGCCTACATGTATAAGACCAAGGGCCTCAATGTCATGGCCAACGACCGGCTGCGCTACTGCTACCACGCGGCGCGGGCGATCATCGAGAACGACAAGGTCCGGCTCTCGGACGACGAGCTGGAGGCGCTGCTGGCCGACAACCCCAAGGCCGGGACGTTCGTGCGGGACAACTTCAAGGGCATCTTCTTCGCCAAGGGCGGGAGCGGGGCAAGGACTCATCTTGAGCGATAAGAACGAATGAAGACTCTATTGCTTCCGGGCGGCGGCTGGTATTTTCCATGGTTCGGAAAATCATCCGCGACTCATGGTCCTTTGACATTTTCCCCCGGATTCTCTAGATTTATAGGGGGAAGCAAAGAGATGGAATATATTTATGGCAAGGAAAACCCCCGAATCCTGGTGGTGGACGACGAGAAAGTGATCCGGTCCATTCTCTCCGATTTTCTTTCCTCGGAAGGGTGCGTGGTCAAGTCGGTTGAAGACGGCCTGGCGGCGCTCACGGAGTTGGAGACGCACCCCTTTGACCTCATGATCACGGACCTGATGATGCCGCAGATGGGGGGCATTGACCTGCTCAAGGAAGTGAGGAAGCGGAAGTTCGAGCTGATCACGATCATCATGACCGGGTTCGGCACGGTGGAGACGGCGATCCAGGCCATGAAGCAGGGGGCTTACGATTACATCCTGAAGCCGTTCAAGATGGACGAGCTTTTGCAGATCATCAAGCGGGCGCTGGAGAAGCAGCGTCTGGAGCAGGAGAACGTGAAGCTCAAGGAGGTGATGAGCCTCTACAAGGTGAGCGAGGCCATGACCACTTCGTTGAGCCTTGAGCATATTCTTCAGCTCATTCTGGAGACGACCAAGAGCGAGTTGGAGGCCGACGCGGTGAACCTGATCCTGGAGGAGGAGCGGGACTATCCGAGCCAGCCGACGATCAACATTTCGCACACGCTGTGCAACGCCGATGACCGGGACGAGCTTTTGGGCGACCTGGATTACGGCTCGCTGCTGGGCTGGCTCAAGGACAACCCGTTCCTGATCGTGCCGGGAGCGAAGGGGCGGAGGTTCTTCAAGTCCCCTCCCGAGCGCAAGGGACTTTCCTCTTTGCTGTCGGTGCCGCTCAAGGTGCGGGACAAGATCGTGGGCACCATCAATGTCTATTCGTACATGCGCAACTTCAAGTACACGGAGGGGCAGGCCAAGCTGCTCATCATCCTGGCCTCCCGGGCGGCGCAGGCGATCGAGAACGCTCGCCTGTTCGAGAACCTGCAGCGGACGTTCCGGGAGACGATCCAGGGCCTGGTGAGCACGCTGGAGGCCAAGGACAAGTACACCTCGGGCCACTCGCGGCGGGTGACCGAGCTGGCGGTGATGATCGCGCGCGAGCTCAAGCTATCGCCGGAGGAGCTCGAGAAGATCGAATGGGCGGGCCTCCTGCACGACATCGGCAAGATCGGGATCAAGCTGGAGGCCCTGAACAAGCCGGAGAAGATCACGCGGGAAGAGCACGAGATGTTCAAGGACCACTGCGTGATGGGCAAGCAGATTCTCGAGTCCATCCATTTCCTGCGCGACATCGTTCCGCTGGTGTATTTCCACCACGAGTGGTACGACGGCGAGGGGTATCCGGACGGGATCCGGGGCGATAAAATTCCGCTGGGCGCCCGTATCCTGGCGGTGGCGGACTCTTACGACGCCATGACCTCGGATCGCCCCTACCGCAAGGCCATGAATCAGCAAAAGGCGATCAAGGAGCTGCGCCGCTTTTCCGGCACGCAGTTCGACGCCGGCATCGTGGAAGTGTTCGTCCGAATCATCGAGGATAACCAGAAGAAGAAATCAGGCGAGGCCGAGAAGGCCCTGGAGTCCACGCGCACGCCCTTCTAGTGTAATGGTTGGGAGGATCTCCCAGACAATTCCTCATGCCCCGAGGCGGAGCCCGGAAATCATGAAAAGGAGCGAGGATCGAGGAGCGGGAATCGAGGTAATTTTCCGGAACCCCTCGCTCCTCGCCGCTCGATCGTTTTTCTGAGCAGGATGAGACGGTTTCGAGGCCGCGGCATCGCCTTAGAACCCTCCGACCCTTCCCCCCAGCGCCTCGATCAATGCCCGGGCCTTGTCGTAGGTTTCATCGTATTCCATTTGCGGGTCGGAATCATAGACGATGCCTCCGCCGGAGCCGAAGCATACCCGGCGGCCGGATATGATCATGGTGCGGATGGCGATATTGAGGTCGAGGTCGCCGTCAAACCCGATGTAGCCGATGGACCCGGTGTAGACGCTGCGGACGTTGGGCTCGAGCTCGTCAATGATCTCCATGGCCCGGATCTTGGGCGCGCCGGTGATGCTGCCGCCGGGGAAGGCGGCGAGCATGAGGTCGGCCACGTCGCAGTCGGGCCGGAGCATCCCCTCCACGGTGCTGACCAGGTGGTGGACGCGGGCGTAGCTCTCGCACTGGGCGTGCCGGGTTACGGCGACGGTGCCGTAGCGGCAGACGCGGCCGAGGTCGTTGCGTTCGAGGTCCACGATCATGTTGAGCTCGGCCCGGTCCTTTATGCTGGCCAGGAGCTGGGCCTTGTACCAGGCGTCCTCGCGGGGGCTTTCGCCGCGGGGGCGGGTGCCCTTGATCGGCCGCGTCTCCACCCGGTCGCCGCGGGCCAGCAGGAAGCGCTCGGGAGAGCTGGAGAGGACCTGGAACGCGCCGAACTGGAGGAACGCGGCAAAGGGCGCGGCGTTCTTCTCCCGGAGCCGCTCGTACACCTGCCACGGTTCTCCCTGCTCGATCACGGCCGAGAAGCGCTGGGAGACGTTCGCCTGGTAGATGTCGCCGGCCTCGATGTAGCGCCGGGCCCGGGCGATGGCTTCGAGGTATTGCTCCGGCTCGAAGTTTGATTGGAGGGGACCGGCATGCAGCTCGGCGCGCTCGCCCGGTCCCATCTTGGCCTTGGCGACCAGGATCTTGACCTCGCGGAACCTGGCTTCCAGGTCGGGCCGCTTGAGCCCGAAGTCAATGTGGCAGAGGAACCACTGCTCCATGAGATGGTCGAAGGCGAGGACAATGTCGTAAAAGCCCAGGCAGGCCTCGGGGAGATTGAGGTCATCCACGGCGGCGGCGGGGAGGCGCTCGGTCTGGCGGCCGAGCTCGTAGGCGAAATAGCCTGCGGCGCCGCCGCGGAAGGGGATCCATGAGGGCTCGCCCTTGACGGAAAAGAGGGCCAGGGACTGGCGCAGGGCCTCGAAGAAATTGATGCGCTCCCAGCGCAGCCGGTTCCCGATCCGGAAGACGATGGTGTCGTCGCGGTCGGAGAGGGTGAAGAGCGGGTCGTACATGATGAAGGACCAGCGGCCGAGCCCGTAGCGGTCGGTCAGCGCGGAGTCGAGGAAGATGCTTCCGGGCCGCGCGGCCAGCGGCGCGAAGAGGGAGGCGGGGGAGGCGTCGAGGTCGAGCAGCCGGACCCGGCTGCGCCCCTTGTAGACCGGCTGGCGCTCTGAGTTGGAGGGCCTCATCCGGGCAACTCCATGAAATTCCGGAGGACCCTCAAACCCTGGCCGGTGAGGAAGGACTCGGGATGGTATTGTACCCCGGCCAGCTTCCAGATCTTATGGCGCACGCCCATGAGCGTGCCCTCCAGGGTGCGGGCGGTGGGCGCCAGGAACTCCGGCAGGTCCTCCTCCCGCAGAGCCAGCGAATGATAGCGCATGGCCTGGAACGGGTTGGCCACGCCCTGGTGAATGTCCTGGCCGTCGTGGACGACCCAGGAGGTCTTGCCATGCATGATCTCCGGGGCCTGGACCACCGGCATGCCGAACACCGAGCCGATGCATTGGTGGCCCAGGCACACGCCCAGGGTCCAAATCTCGGGGGAAAACGCCCGGATCACGTCCATCGCCGCCCCGGACTGCTCCGGCCGGCCCGGACCCGGCGAGATGACGATGCGCTCGGGGCGAAGCGGCCGGATTTCGTCCACCGTGATCCGGTCGTTCCGGAACACCATGAGCTCATGGCCCATCGCCCCCAGGGCCTGGACCAGGTTGTAGGTGAAGGAATCGTAATTATCTATCATCAGGATCCGCACGCCGACCTCACCTCAAGGATCAAGCATGGTGGTCAAGGAAATGATGAAGGATGAACTCATCCTCGAATGTAAGGCGTATTTTCATCCTTCAACCTTCACACTTCATCCTTGTTTTCCATTTTACCCCATCTTGTTGATAAAAAAATACCCAGCTCCCGCGGGAAGCTGGGTGCCCGGGTCCGGGCTGGCATACTCCCTTGAATTGAGATTATAAAGTTGCCAATGTGATCAACTGCGTTTCTGGTCCTGCCCGATTTTTATTTATTTGCCGCAGATGAACACAGATGAACGCGGATGAAAAAACAATTAAAGATCTTTCTTTTTCATCTGCGTTCATCCGCGTTCATCTGCGGTTACTTTTTGAACCCATGCTGATAAAGACTGGCCTCGCTTGTAATAGGGGGCCAAAGAAAGGGTCTCACTCCTCCATGGGCTCTCCGCAGAAGGGGCAGTTTTCCTCTCCTTCGTCCACCTTGCCCCCGCAGTGGCCGCAGATGGAGTACTCGTCCGGCTCGTCGAGTGGGTTGTCCTCCATGTACGTCTCGATCAGCTCGCGGGCGCGGGCCTCGTCGGTCTCGGACACGAACACCTTGACCTCGCCGGCGTCGGAGGGGACCCCGCCGAAAATGGATGAGCCCATCTCGTTGGTCAAGGCCGAGAAGATGCCCTCGTTGTAGAGCAGCTCCTTGACCATGCCGGCCTCCGCCACGGAAAAGCTGGAGTAGACTTCCGTCATCTCGCCGACAAAGCTCTCCTCGGTCAAGTGGTCAACCAGCTTGACCTCGCAATCCGCGCACACGGCGACCCCTTCCTCGTACTCGTATCCGCATTTCGGACAATAGGGCATTATGAGACCTCCTTAGGCTTGCCGGGCCATTTTTCCGCCCGCGGCCCCGTTTTCCGCCTGCGCGCTACCGGGCCGCATCCCTTCCTTTTCGTTCCGAACCGGTCCCTTCAATTATTAGATTACCCGGATCTGAAATGTTTGCAACCGGGACCCCGCGAAAATATATCATGGCCGGGGCCAGGACTAAAGGCACTGGTCGCGGTCGCCGATTCGCCGGATGACCCGGGCCGGAGAGCCCGCGGCCACGGCGTGGTCAGGGATATCCCCCGCCACCACGCTCCCCGCGCCGATCACGCTGTGCCCACCGATGGTGGCGCCGGCCAGCACGGTGGCCCCGGCGCCGATCATCACGTAATCGCCGATGGCCACGGGCCGGGCCGCGAGCGGCTCGTCATTGTCAAGGGGATGGTGGTTGGAGTCAATGATGGTGGTGTTCCAGGAGAGCATGGCCTTTTTGCCGATGGTGACTTGGGTCCGGGCCGAGATGATGGCGCCGTTGATGAGTGAGCCCGCGCCGATGCTGACGGCGGCGCCCTCGAAGCAGGTGATGACGTTGGGCCGGTACTTGCCGCGGACCCACACGTCCTCGCGAAATTGCACCAGCCCTCCGGCGGCGATCTCCAGGACCAGGGGGAAAGGCCCTCTTTCCACGATGCATCCGGGCCCGAACACCGCCCGGCCCTGGCCCACGAAGTTGAAGCAGGAGGCCCAGACATCGCAGCGCGGCCCGAACTCGGCCCGGCCCCGGAGTCCGCGGCGGAGCATCGAGAAGCGGAGCCGGTTGTACTGGTAAGCGGCGCGGAGCAGCCAGAGCCCGGAGTTAAAGCCGCCCGCCACGCCGAACCCCGGTCATTGGATCTGGAAATGTTCGATGAAGAGGCCGGAGAGGGGATTGGCCGCGATCGTGTCTCCGGCCGCGGTCTCGAGCAGGTCCACGGTGAAGTTAACCGGCGTGCCGAGGGCGGGCAGGTCGCCCACCACGTTGATGCGGACGTTGCAGAGGTTGACGATGCCGCTGGTCGGGTGGGCCGTGTCGCCGTCCACTGCTTCGATGATGACTCCGGCGGCGGTCACGCTCACGTCCGGCGCGGTCTCGAATCCCTGCGCGGGCGAGAACTCATCGGGCGGATAAAAGTCCGGCCGTTGCTCGCAGCCGTAGGGGCAGCCGCGCAGCACGCAACTGCCGGCGCCGAGCCGCGGGTTAGAGCCGGAGATGTTGGGGATGTCAATCAGGAGCGCGGGGTCGGTGACGTCCACCCTCACGCGGTATGCGCCGAGCACGGTGTCGCCCAGGTTGACGTTCACCGGCAGGATGGCGTAGCCGCGGTAGGTCTTGGTGGCGCCGGCGCTGGAGCCGATGCCGAAATCGTATAGGTCGGGAACGCCCGCGAAACAGTTGGCGTAATGGACCATGGGGGGCGTGGCCTCCGCGGGCAGGAGCATGGTCGAGCCGGAGATTTTGCCGGGATGGCCGGGAGGCAGCACCAGGGCGCTACTCCCGGTAAGCGAGATCGTTCCGGTGGCTTCCCCCGTGGCCTCCTTGCACCCCGCGAGGGCCAGGATGGCGAGCAGGAGACACGGCAGCAATGGGGAGAATTTTTTCATGGGCCTCGAAATGATTATAGCCGCTATTTGCGGACCAGCCACACCTTGAGGCTGGCCTCGACTCCCTCTCCCAGTTTCACGGCCACGGTGAACACCCCGAGCTGCTTGAGCGGCTCGGCCAGGGCGATCTGGCGGCGGTCCACGTTGAAGCCGTCACGGCGGAGCTGGTCGGCGATGTCCATGGCCGTGACCGCGCCGAAGAGCTTGTCCTGCTCTCCCACCTGGCACAGGATAGTGCAGGAGTGCTGGGTCAGGGCCTCGGAGAGCTGCTCGGCCTTGCTGTGCTTTTTCTTGGAGTGGTCGCCGATGATGCGCTTCTCATGCTCGAGCTGCCTAAGGTTCTTGCCGGTGGCCTCGACGGCCAGCTTGCGGGGCAGGAGGAAATTGCGGCCGTAGCCGTCCTTCACCTCCACGATCTGCCCGCTTTTTCCCAGATTGTCCACGTCTTCGCGAAGTATGATTTTCATGGCTGCCACCCGCTTATCTCATTTCCTCGGCTTCCGGCGGTCCGAAAGGCATGAGGGCGATGTAACGGGCGCGCTTGATGGCCGCCGCCAGCTCGCGCTGGTGCCGGGCGCAGGTGCCGGTGATGCGGCGGGGCACGATCTTGCCGCGCTCGGACATATACATGTTCAGCAGGTCCACGTCCTTGTAGTCAATTTTGATCTGGCTGTCCGCGCAGAAGCGGCAGACTTTGCGCCGGGCGTAGGGCTTGCGCCGCGTGGGTTTGTTGGTGGCCATGGCTTACTCCTCTCTCTCGCCGGCGGGCTCATCCGGGCCGGGGCTGTCCGGTGCTTCATCGGCCGTCTCGGCCGGGGCGTTGCCGTCATCGGCGGGCGCGGCTTCCTCGGGCTTTGGCTCCGCAGCGCCGGCGGCTTGATCGCCCGCCGTCTCGGCCGGAATTTTTCCGTCATCGGCGGGCGCGGCTTCCTCGGGCTTTGGCTCCGCGTCGCCGGCGGCTTGATCGCCAGCCGTCTCGGCCGGAATTTTTCCGTCATCGGCGGGCGCGGCTTGATCGCCAGCCGCCTCGGCCGGGGGCTTGCCGCCGTACTCATGGGCGGCGGGTTCTTCGCCTTCGCGGGCGGGCCCGTGGGACCTTGCTGCATGTTCCGAGCGCTTGATCACCTGGACTTCTTCTCCCAAGGCGGCGGGATCAATCCCGTGCTCCAGCTTCACCGTCAGGTAGCGGAAGGTGTGGTCGAGGATCTTGATGTTGCGCTCGACCTCGTCAACCGTCTGGCCGCCGCCGCCGTAGGTGAGCAGTACGTAGTAGCCGCGCCAGAGTTTTTCGCCCCGGTACTGCACCGCGTAGGCCAGCGGACGGTTGCCCCAGTGCTCAATCACGGCGAGCTTGCCCTGGGCGCCTTCGATGCGTGATTGCAGGCGGTCCAGAACGGCCTGGACCTGGTCTTCCGGCAGGTCGGGCTTGATGAGGAAAAGGGTCTCGTACTTGTTCATTCACGGTCTCCTTTCGGGTTAAATAGCCCCTGGAGGGGCAAGGAGCAGCAAACATCAAAATTTTAGCACATTGCCGCCTGGTAAGCAAAAGGCTTGAGGCGTGAGGCTTGGGGCTTGAGAAGAACCGCGCGCGATGAGCGGCCTCAAGACCCGAGCCTCAAGCCCTAAGCCTTATTTATCTGGCGCAGACCGCGAGGCGCTCTTCCGGAATGATCCGGTTGTCGGCGTCCACGAAGACCAGTCGCGGCTCCCACTTGCGCGCCGCCTCGTCGGGCATCTCGGTGAAGCTCGCGATGATCACCAGATCGCCGGCATTGGCCAGGTGCGCCGCGGCGCCGTTCACGCAGATGACCCCGGACTTGCGGGGGCCGGGAACGGCATAGGTCACAAAGCGGTCTCCGGTGGTGACGTTCCAGACGTGAACCTGTTCGTTCACCAGGAAGTCGGCGGCTTCCATGAGATCTTGGTCAATCTCTATCGAGCCTACGTAGTCGAGATCCGCTTGGGTGACCGTGGCGCGGTGAATCTTGGACTTCAGCATATTCCGCGTCATGATCTTACCTCCTTGGGTCGCTGCGCCGATACCGGCGTCAACGCCAAAATCTATTATATCAAATCCCGCGCGAGTTGCAAAAAATTTTTATCTTTGCAGCAGAAAACTTGGCGCGGTGCAAATCAGAGCGCCACGTTATCTATCAGCCTGGTCTTTCCCACCCGGGCCGCGATCAGCATGCGCGCCGCGGCCGCGATCTTTTTGATCGGCGCCAGGGTCTCGGCGTCTCGTACCTCCACGTAATCCGGGATGAGGCCCTCTGCCGCGATGGTCTTCAAGGCCCGCTTCGCCAGGACATAGGGCCGGTCCTCTCCGTTTTTCACGGCGTCCCTGGCCGCGAACAGCGCGCGGCTGATGGACAAGGCCCGCCGCCGCTCATCAGCGGACAGGTAGACGTTGCGGCTGGACATGGCGAGCCCGTCCGGCTCGCGGACCGTGGGCAGGCCGATGATCCTGAGGCCCAGGTTCAGGTCCCGCGCCATGCGCTCCACCGTCTTGAGCTGCTGGTAGTCTTTTTCCCCGAACACCGCAACCGTGGGCCGCACCGCGTTGAAGAGCTTGGCGCAGACCGTGGCCACGCCCCGGAAATGGATCGGCCGGAACGCGCCCTCCAAGTCCCGCGTCACCTCCTCCACCGTCACGTAGGTCTGATAGCCCTCCGGGTACATCTCGGACACCGACGGATAAAACACCGCATGCGCGCCGCCGGCCGCCGCCTTCTTGCAGTCGCCCTCGAAGTCGCGCGGATACCGCGCCAGGTCCTCGCGCGGACCGAACTGCGCGGGGTTCACGAACAGGGTCATCACCACCCGGTCCGAGAGCTTCGCGCACTCGCGGATCAGGGCCACGTGGCCGTCGTGCAGATACCCCATGGTCGGCACGCAGCCCACGCTCCGGCCCGCCCGCTTCTGCGCCTCGGACCACGACTGCATCGCGGCCACGGTCTTTATTACCTTGATCTTCGCCGCCATCTTCGCTCCCGCCCTATTTCTTCCTGCTTGCCTTTTTCTTTTCTTCCGGTTTGGCCGGCGCCGGCCCGAAGCAGTGCTCCGGCCCCGGGAAGCTGCCTTCCCTGACCTCTTTGGCATACGCGCTCACGGCGTCGGAGATCACCGCGTGCAGATCAGCGTATTTCTTGACCATGGTCATCTTGCGGCCGGGGTACACCCCGAGGATGTCGTGCCAGACCAGGACCTGGCCGGAGCAGTGCGGCCCGCAGCCGATCCCGATGGTCGGGATTTTCAAAGCCGCCGTGATCTCCCTGGCCAGCGGCGCCGGGATGCACTCCATGACCAGGCAGAACGCGCCGGCGCGCTCCACGGCCCGAGCGTCGGCCAGGAGCTTCCTCCCCTGGTCCTTGCCCTTGCCCTGCACCTTGTAGCCGCCCATGCGGTGGATGCTCTGGGGGGTGAGACCGATGTGAGCGACCACCGGGATGTCAATGCCCGCGATGGCCTCGATCACGGGCGCCATGTTGGCCCCGCCCTCCAGCTTGACCGCCTCCGCTCCCGCAACCTTGACGGCCAGGCCCGCGTTATGCCGGGCCTGCTCGAGGCTCTCCTGGTAGCTCATGAAGGGCATGTCGAACACGACCATGGCGCGCTTCCGGGCCCTCGCCACCAGCTCGGTATGGTAGAGCATCTGCTCCATGGTGACGGGCAGGGTGGTGGACACGCCCTGGATGACCGTGCCCACGGAGTCGCCCACCAGGATCATGTCAATCCCGCAGGCGTCCGCGATCATGGCCGACGGATAATCGTACGCCGTCAGCATCACGATCCTTTCCCCCCGGGCTTTCATGCCCTGGATTTCCAGAATGGTTACTTTCCCGGACATCTTACTTCTCCTTTCCCCACAACCGTGGGACCGACTTTGGTCGCGGCCGGCCGCCTGCGCCCAATAAAAAAGCCCCCCGGACCGGTCCGGAAGGCTTACATACTCCTCTCTCCTGGCGGCGTCAATGAACGGGCAGGCCGTGACGCCGGTAAAAAAGGCAGCGTAAGTTTCCCCCGTCTCGGTCCAGTCACCTGGATCCAAGCGGAACAAAATACTGGGTCCCGCGGCGGACCCGGACGATCTCCTTTTTCAGCTCCTCGAAATCGCCCCGGTTCTTGATGAAGTCTATCTTGTCCGTGTTGATCACCAGGAGCGGGGTCGCGTTGTAGTAGAAGAAATAATCGTTATAGGCCTCGCTGAGCTTCTTGAGATAGTTGGCGTCCAGTCCGTTTTCATAGTCCTTGCCGCGGCGCCGGATGCGCTCCATCAGCACGCGGGGGCTGGCCTGGAGGAAGAGGACGAGGTCGGGCCGGACGATGCGGTTGTCGAGCAAAGAGTAAACCTGGTCGTAGAGCACGAGCTCGTCGTCGGTCAGGTTGACGGAGGCGAAGATGCGGTCCTTGTCAAAGAGGTAGTCGGCGACAGTGTGCTGATGGAACAGGTCCTGCTGGTGGAGCTCGAGCTGCTGGCGGTAGCGGGAGAGGAGGAAGAAGACCTGGGTCTGAAAGGCGAGGTCGGCCCGGGCCTCGTAGAATTTCTTGAGGAACGGGTTGTCCTCGACGTTCTCCAGAAACAGCCGGGCGTCGAGGTCCTCCGCCAGCAGCTTGCAGAGGCTGGTCTTGCCGACCCCGATCGGTCCTTCAATTGCTATATATCTGGTGCTCATCGGATCAAGTAAAAAGTAAAAAGGAAAAAGTTCGGCCTTTGACTTCTTCTTTTTGCCTTTTTACTTTTTCCTTTTTACTTTTAGTGTCCGCAGGTGGAGCAGCTCCCGCCCGAGCAGCTCGAACATCCCGACCCGCCCTGGCTCGACACGAACTTGCCGCCCGACTTGTGCGCGCACGCGCTCATCAGCTTCTTCACCCTCTTGCTCCCGCAGGAAGGACACTTTACACCCGTCGCCCCTCCCATTACAAGCTCCTCGAAGTCACGGGTACATCTCGAACAATGGAATTCATACAGCGGCATGTGATTGCACCTTCTTCATTAAGTTGTCAGTCGCGATGTTAACACAATTCGCCGCGCCTTTCATGCGGTCCGATCAAGCGGTCCACGCGATCTTGAAGCCCTCGAACTCGTGGGTCGGCTGCTCCCAATCCACGTCCACGCGGGTGACGCGGGCGTGGGGCGGGCCGTGGTGGCACCACTCGACCAGTTGCTCCACCTTCTTCTTCTCGCCCTCCGCCACGGCCTCCACCGTGCCGTCGCGGCGGTTGCGCACCCAGCCGGTGAGACCGAGCATCTGCGCCTCGTCCTGGGTGCTGTAGCGGAACATCACGCCCTGCACCATGCCCGTGATGATCAGATGCGCCCGGGCCTGCGCCATCATTTGCCTCCCAGCATCTTCAGGAATTCCTTCTCGTCGAGGATCTTCACGCCCAGCTCCCGGGCCTTGTCGTACTTGCTGCCGGGGTCCGATCCCGCGACCACGAAGTCGGTCTTCTTGCTCACGCTCGAGCTCACGCGGCCGCCGAGCTCCTGGATTTTCGCTCCCGCCTCGTTTCTGGAAATGGTATCGAGCCCGCCGGTGAGCACCACGGTCTTGCCGGCGAAGGGCGAGTCCTTGGGGACCTTTTTCACCACGCTTTTCGGTTTCACGCCGGCGTGCAGAAGGTCGTTGACCAACTTCCGGTTCTCTGGCCGCTCGAAGAAATCGCGGACCGATCCAGCGACCTCCGGCCCGATCCCGGGAATTTCGGTAAGCTCGTCAACGCCCGCCGCCATCAGCTTGTCGAGCGACCCGCAAGCATCGGCCAGGAGCCTGGCTACGTGTTCGCCCACGTGCCGGATGCCCAGCGCGTAGAGGAAGCGGGGCAGGGTGGTGTCCTTGCTTTTTTCGATCGCCGCCAGCAACTTCTCCGCGCTGACCTCCACGTCCTTGCCCAGCTTGAGAAGATCGGCCTTTTTCAATTTATAAATATCGGCGACACTGCTCAGCAATCCGCGCTCATAATATTGCTCGACCTTTTTCTCGCCCAGCCCCTCGATGTCCATGGCGTCGCGGGACGCGAAGTGGAAGATGCGCTCCTTGATCTGGGCCGGGCAGTTGATATTGACGCAGCGGAGCACGACCTCGCCCTCCGGCCTGACCGCGTCGGCGCCGCAGACCGGGCACTTGTCCGGCAGCTTGTAGCGCGGGCGCTGGTCGTGCTTGCCGTCGTCAATGACCTTGACGACCTCCGGGATCACGTCGCCGGCGCGCTGGATCAGGACGCGGTCGCCGACGCGCACGTCCTTTCGGTCTATCTCGTCCTGGTTGTGCAGGGTGGCCCGCTTCACGATCACTCCGCTCACCAGGGCCGGCTCGAGCTCGGCGGTCGGCGTGATGGCGCCGGTGCGGCCGACGTTGGGAGTGATGTTCAATACCACCGTCGTCTCCTGCCGCGCCGGGAACTTGACGGCGATGGCCCAGCGTGGCTCGCGCGAGCGCTCGCCGAGCTCGCGCTGCCAGTCCATCCGGTTTACCTTGAGCACCACGCCGTCGGCCTCGTACTCGAGCTGGTCGCGGTCATCGAGCAGGCGGCGGTGGAACTCCACGGCCTCGTCCACGCCGCGGCACAACTTGATGCGGGGATTGACGGGAAAACCCCACGCCTTGAGCCGCGCCAATACCTCCTCGTGGGCCGCGAGCTTCGTTCCGCCCTCGATCTCGCCGAGCTGGTAGCAGAACAGGGAGAGCTTGCGGGAGGCGGTGATCTTGGAGTCGAGCTGGCGTAGAGACCCGGCCGCGGCGTTCCGAGGATTGGCGAAGAGCGGCTCATGGGCCTTCTCGCGGCCCTGGTTCAGCTCGCGGAAGGCGGCCACGCTCATGTACACCTCGCCGCGGACCTCGACCACCGATGGCGGATTTTTGTCGTGGAGCCGGGCCGGGACCTCTCTGATGGTGAGCAGGTTCCGGGTGACGTTCTCGCCGGTCTCGCCGTCGCCGCGGGTGGCGCCCCATTGGAGTCGGCCCTTTTCGTAAACCAGGTTCACGCCGAGCCCGTCAATTTTCGGCTCGGCCACGTACTCGATATTTTTGTCGGTCCCGATCATGCGTTTGACGCGGGCGTCGAACTCGCGGACCTCGGCCTCGTCCATGGCGTTGCCCAGGCTGAACATGGGCCGGAGGTGCTTCCGCTTCTCGAATTTTTCGAGGGGGGCGGCGCCGACGCGCTGGGTGGGCGAGTCGGGAGTGACGAGTTCGGGGTGCTTGGCTTCGAGGTCAGCGAGGCGGCGCATGAGCTGGTCGTACTCGGCGTCGGAGATCTCGGGATCATCGTCGCGGTAGTAGCGGATGTTGTGGTAGTTGATGAGGCGTCGCAGCTCTTCGATCTCGTCCTTGACGCTCACGCTGATTTCCCCTTTACCTTTTGTGTTTCAGCCGTCCCGGCGCCGATGATATTTGCCCTGAAGCGGTGTATTAATAGATCCTGCGGCGCTAGCATTATTATCGCGCATCCGGTCCCGGCCCTTCGGGCAAGCGCAAGGCCGGAAAAAACCCTTGATCATCAGTTCCCCATTTTATTGCGTCATGGCCTTCAATATCAAGGCCTGCAGGTATCGCAGCTCGGCCTCGCTGAGCCCGGCGCCGAAGGTGACCGTGGCCGTATCGCTGCGGGCGACGATGCCGGGAGACCCGGCCATCTTGAGGATCGTCACCAGGATGCCGGGCATGGGCCGTCCATCGGGCATGCGCATGACGCCGGTGTCGCCGAGCTCATAGGCGGGGCGCTTGGACTGGGCATTCATAGCGGCAGTGGCGTCTGTTAGAGTGGGGAGGGTAAGTTCTTCGAGCTGATCGCCGGGGATCTCGGTGGTGACGAGCTTGCCCTTGACTCTTTCCTCGACCCGGAGCAGGGCGGGCGAGGCAATGACGCGGGTGGACCGGTTCCGGTCGCGGCGGACGTGGGCCAGGGCGGAGAGGATGGGGGCGGCCACGAAAAAGATGAGGATGAGGCCGGCGATGGCGGCGTCTTGCGGGGATGGCGGCCAGGCGAGATCGGAGGGTTCGAGATTGGAAAAGAGGAAGAAGAGCGCGATCAGGCTGACCACCGTCGCTGCTCCCAGGGAAAGGTAGTGGGTCACGTTGAGGGGAGGGCCGGGGATTTCCAGGACCACGCCGTCGCCGGTTTCCTGGACCCTGGTCCGCATGTTAAAAGGCGGATCGGGAAGATAGCCGCTTTTTTCGCCGGTGCGGCGGGCCCGGTCGCGGACGGATTCGTCAAGCTCGCCGGCCTCGCGCACCACTTTCTTTCCTGACGAGGTGTCGGCCACGGGCAGGCCCAGGAACTTGGCCAGTTGCTCGGCTTCGCAGCGGGCCTGGGCGTAGTCGGTTGGATTGGTGACGCTGATCCGTTTCCCGCCGTCCTCGCCCGTGATCTGCACCGGGTACGTGGTCGGCGAGTCGCTGTCGCCCACGTTCTTGTGGATGGAGACGGTCTTGAGCGTGTCGAGCGGGTATTCCCGGCGCTTCATGGGCAGGAGCAGGCCCCACCACTTGACGGCCATGCCGGTGCGCCGGTCCAGGATCAATCCACTCCGGCCGAAGACCAGCACGCCCCCCGCCGTTGCGAACACCAGCCCGAACAGGAAGAAAAAGAACCACGGCATGTTGTCGGAGTTCTCCACCGGTACGAGGCGGAGCGGTATCTGCATGGTGAACAGCCCGGCCAGCAAAAAGGGCAGGCCGAACAGGGATAGGCATCCGCCGCCGCTCCTCGTCTCCAGGACGTCAGGGTCGTGCTGCGGCAGGATGCGGGAAGTGCCGGTCAGTTGTTTCGGACCAGATGTTCTCACTGGCGTCATACTCCTGCGAAAAGAATTTGGAGACAGGATCAACAGGATTTACAGGATTCTCGGAATAGGCTTTTTTTCATCCTGTAAATCCTGTTGATCCTGTCCCGAAAGGTCTTCATGATTTTAGAGGGCGCTACTTGGATCCTTCCCGGAGCAGCCTCTGCTTGGTGGCCGCGAGCTCGCGGCAGAGCAGCACCTGGTACCGGTCCGGGTTGCGCAGGCGCTTCATCTCGTCGGGCAGGGCGGCGATGCCGGCCTGGGCGCGGTCGCGGACCTGGTCCAGGCCGGGATGATCGCTCACGATCCGGCCTTTCTCCATGACCTTTTGCAATAGCGGCACGACGCGCTCCGGCTCGAATTCGTGCTGGCGATAAAACCGCTCGCGGTCCATGGCGGCCACCCGGCCCGGGCCCGGCGCCGGCGCGTCAACCGGGCAAAGCACGTCGGCCTCCGGAGCGCCCTGTCCGTTGTAGAGGCGGTATACCTGCTTGCGGTCCGGGTCGGTGGTCTTCTCCGGGTTGCCCGCGACCTTGAGCCGCGGCCGCCACTCTCCGTCATCCTCCATTGCCACCACCTTGTACACGCCGCCCAGCGCCGGGAAGTCGTAGCCGGTGATCAACTGCGTGCCCACGCCCCAGGCATTGATCTTGGCGCCCTGCCGCTTCAGGTCCGCGATCAGGTCCTCGTTCAGGTCGTTCGACCCCACGATCTGGGGATCGTTGAACCCGGCCGCCGTGAGCATCTTGTACGCCTCCTTGGACAGCCGGGCCAGGTCGCCGGAATCCAGACGGATGGCCGCGCGCACGTTCGGGTTCTTCTTGCGCAGCTCCTTGAACGCCGTGATGGCGTTAGGCACGCCGCTGCCCAGGGTGTCGTAGGTGTCAACCAGGAGCACGGTGGCGTTGGGGAAGGCCCGGGCATAGGCGAGGAACGACTCCAGCTCGGAGGCGTGGCTCATCACCCAAGAGTGCGCGTGGGTGCCCTTCACCGGGATGCCGTACACCTTGCCCGCCAGCACGTTGGACGTAGCCGCGGCGCCGCCGATGTAGGCCGCGCGCGCGCCGCTGAGCCCGCCGTCCGGGCCCTGCGCGCGCCGGAGCCCGAACTCCAGCACCGGGTCGCCCTCCGCCGCCAGGCACACCCGCGCCGCCTTGGTCGCGATCAGCGTCGGATAATTGAGCGCGTTCAAAAGATACGTCTCCACGAGCTGCGCCGCGAACAGCGGCCCCTCCACCCGCACCACCGGCTCGTGCGGGAACACGATCTCGCCCTCCGCCATGGCGAACACGTCGAGCTCGGGATGAAACCCGGAGAGGAAATCAATAACGTCCGCGGAAAACCCCACCGTCTCGGAAAGGTAGTCGAGGTCGGAGCGCGAGAAACGCATGGCGCTCACGCCGTCCAGCATCTGCTCCAGCCCCGCGAACACGGCGAACCCGGAGTGCGGAGGCAGCTCGCGGAAGAAATATTCGAAGCAGGCGCGCTTTTCGTGGACCTGGTTCTTGAAATAGCCAGCCACCATGGTGAGCTGGTAGAGGTCGGTCATCAGGGCCATGTTCTCGCGCCGGACCCAGCCCGCAAGCGGATCGGAATCTTTCACCATCAGATACCACCTCGCAATTCGCTAGAAGAGGCGTGAGGCGTGAGGCTTGAGGAAGAAGCTCAGCCACGCGCTCCACTCCTCCTCAAGCCTCAAGCCCCAAGCCTCAAGCCCCAAGCCTCAAGCCTCAAGCCCCAAGGCCCCACTCCTCAAAAATCCGTAGATCTCACAATCTCGGCGCCGGCGTTGCGCATCTGTTCCACCGCCGCCCGCGCCGTGCCGGGCGGAATGTCCACGCCCCGCGCCGCGTCCTCGATCAGCGCCGCCTCGAACCCGTTCTTGAGCGCGTCCAGCACCGTGGCCTTCACGCAATAATCCGTGGCCAGCCCGCCCACGAACACCCTCTTCACCCCCCGCGCTTTCAGGCCCTGGGCCAGGCCCGTGCCCTGGAACCCGCTGTAGGCCTCTTGCTCCTTGACCGCCCCCTTGCTCACGATGATCGCGTCCTTAGGGACGTTCAGGCAGGCGTGGAACTCGCCGCCCGGAGTGTTCTGCACGCAGTGCCGCGGCCAGCTCAGGTCCGAGAATTCGGGCGCGCCCGAAAACGAGACATGCCCCTCCGGGTGCCAGTCCCGCGTGAAGACCCGCGTCTTGAATTTATCCATCAGTCCGTTCAGCACCGGAACCACCTGGTCCCCGTCCTTGACCGCGAGCGAGCCGCCCGGAATAAAATCGTTCTGCACGTCCACCGCGATCAGGGCGTCACTTTCCTTGATCTCGATCTGTCCCGCCATGGCCGGACCTCCCTGAATTAAGGTTCAAACAGGCGCGCCGGCCCTTTAAGGAATGCCGCGCTCCCTGTTAAAATCATGCCCATCGAATAGATGGCTGTCAACTATTGTTCGTGAGCGGCATCGGATGTCCGCGAGAAGGGCGGGGCGGCTTATGCCATGAAAACGGGTGGAGCGGATGGGGAGGCAAGCACGATTTTTTAAAAGGATATTTAGAACTGGTTTAATAACCAGGACAACCATCTCAGATGAAAATGATTAATAACAAGGATATTCAGGATTCCCAGGATAATTTCCGGTTTTCTTAATCCTGAACATCCTGAATATCCTTGTTAAAAAATTCTTGGCGGGGTTATGAAACCGCCTCTAGGCACGCAACTTCAGCGATCGTAAAGCTGCTGCTCCGCTTCCTCGATCACGGAAAGAAATGCTTCCGCGGTCCGCTGCCGGCGCAGGCGGGCCAGGAACTCGGGCTGGCGGGCCAGCCGCGCGATCCGGGCCAGGAGCTGCAAATGCAGCCCGACCTCCCCGGGCTTGCCCCCGATCAGGAAGATCACGTCCACCGGCTGGCCGTCAATGGAATGATACGGTACCGGCCGGTTCAGCGTGGCCCCGATCACGAACGTGCGCCTGGCCCCGGCCACCTCCGCGTGGGGGACCGCGAGGCCGCGGCCCACGCCCGTGCTCATCTCCGCTTCGCGCGTCTTCAAGCTTTCCAGGAAGCGGCGGTGGTCGCTGACCAGGCCCGTGGCCTCGGCCTCGATGGCAAGCTGCGCCAGCACCTCCTCCCGCTCCGTGGCTTCGATCCCGATCTGGATGCAGGTCGTGGCCAGGTGCTCGCAAAGAGTGAGCATCTTCTTGCTCTTCACGCGCTATCGTCTCCCCGCATGAAATTCACCGCTCCTGATGTAAACACCGGGCCGCCCGGTTGTCAAGGAAGGAGCGGGCGGACGGAAGACCAGGCTCCACTTGGAATTCACCTGTGATTGATTATAATTATTGTGAGGGGATGGGATTGGGACCCACGGTTCAGGTAAAACTCTTCCGCTGAAGCGGCCCGGCCCGGGCGGACCAAAACCATTATAAAACTCTCTATGATTTCCCGGCCCGGGCGCGATGGCGAGGCCGAGGCATATCCAAGATGTTGGTAATAAAGTTGGCCAAAATCATTATCGGCAGTCGAGGAAGCAAGCTCGCGCTGTGGCAGGCGGGATGGGTCCGCGACGCGCTCTCGAAATTGCGTCCGGACCTGGAGATCACACTCCAGGTCATCAAGACCGAGGGCGACGCCCGCCACGACCTGTCCCCCGGGGCCTTCGGCAGGGAAGGCATCTTCACCGCCGAGCTCGACCGCGCCCTGCTGGACCGGCGCATTGACCTCGCCGTGCACAGCTTGAAGGACCTGCCTACCAGGCTGGGCCAGGGCCTCGCCCTCGCCGCCGTCACCGAGCGCGAGTCCATCCGCGACGTCTTCATTATCACCTCCGAGCGCGCTGAACAGCTTGGCATCACGAAAACCACGCCCGCCAGGGAGGCCCTGGCACGGCTGCCCCACGGCTTCAAGGTCGGGACCTCCAGCCTCCGCCGCGTCATGCAGCTCAAATATCTTTTCCCCAAGCTCGAATTCGCGCCGCTGCGCGGCAACCTGGACACGCGCCTGAAAAAGGTCGCGGAGGGCCGGGCGGACGCGGTGGTGGTCGCCGAAGCCGGCCTGAACCGGCTCGGCGTGGGGCCGCGGGGACACCTCTTTATTCAGCTCACTCCCGACTGGTATCTGCCCGCCGCCGGGCAGGGCGCGCTCGCCATCGAGTCCCGGAGCGATGACCCCGCCCGCGCCGTCGCCTTCCTGCTCGAACACGCGCCCACCCGCGCCGCCGTCACCGCGGAGCGCACGGCCATGGCCGCGCTCGGCGCCGGCTGCCGGGTGCCCGCCGGGTTCCTGGCCACGGTGGATGGAGAAAGAATGAGCGTGAGTGGAGTGGTGGGCGATCCGGAGGGAAATAAGCTCATCAAGGCGGACGCGGAAGGGAAGGCGGCCCAAGCGGAGGCGCTGGGCAAGGCCCTGAGCGATGACCTGCTCCGGCAGGGCGCGGGAGAGATCTTAAAGGCGGTGCGCGGATGAGCGGCAAGGTCTATCTGGTCGGCGCCGGCCCGGGCGATCCCGGCCTGCTCACCATGCGCGGCTTCGAGCTGGTCCAGAGGGCCGAGGTCATCCTCTTCGATCAGTTGGTGGACGAGCGCGTGCGCGAGTTCTTTCCGGAGAGAGCCGAAAAAATTTTCGTGGGCAAGGAAGGCGGAACCCACTACGTGACGCAGGATGAGACCATCTCGCTCATCGTGGAAAAGGCGCGGGCGGGGAAGATGGTTGTTCGGCTCAAGGGCGGCGATCCGTTCGTATTCGGCCGGGGAGGCGAGGAGGCCGAGGCCTGCGTCGAAGCGGGCATCGCGTTTGAGGTCGTGCCCGGAGTGACCGCCGGCGTGGCCGCGCCGGCCTATGCCGGAATTCCCGTCACTCACCGCGACGCCTCCGCGAGCCTCGCCCTCATCACCGGCCACCGCCGGGGCGATAAGGAGGACGACCTGGAAATCCCGACTCCCGCCGCCGACACGCTCGTCTATTACATGGGCATCAAAAATCTGCCGGCCGTGACCGACGCCCTGCTTAAAGCCGGGCGGCCCGCCGACACGCCGGTGGCGCTCATCCATCGCGGCACGAGCCCCCGCCAGCGCGTGGTCACCGGCACCATCGCCACCATCGTTGACGAGGCGAAAAAGAGCGGGATCCGGCCGCCCGCCGTGATCGTGGTGGGCAAGGTCGTAAGCTACCGCGACACGCTCTCATGGTTCGAAAAAAAGCCGCTCTTCGGTCTCACTATCCTCATCACCCGCCCGCGCCACCAGGCCAGGGAACTGCGCGAGCTGCTGGCCGACCGGGGCGCCGCCGTGGTGTCCATCCCCGCCATCGAGATCAAGGGACTTGCCGACTACACCGAGCTCGACCGCGCTATTGCGGAGCTCGCGGACTATCATTACCTGGTCTTCACCAGCGTGAACGGCGTCACCGCGTTCTTCGAGCGGCTCTCCGCGCTGAAAAAGGACGCGCGGTCCCTGGCCGGCCTCGCGACCGTCTGCATCGGATCGCGCACCGCCGCCGAGCTCGCCAAATTCAACGTGAGCTGCGACCTCATGCCCGAGAAGTACGTGGCCGAGTCGCTGCTCGAAGCCTTCCCGCAAGACCTCGCCAACAAGCGCGTCCTGATCCCGCGCGCGCTGGAGGCCCGCGAGGTGTTGCCGGAGGGACTGCGCCGGCGCGGCGCCAAGGTGGACGTGGTCCCGGCCTATCGCACCGTGGGCGCCGAGGACAAGATCGAGGTCCCCGACAACGTGGACATCGCCGTCTTCACCTCCAGCTCCACCGTGGACCATTTCCTCAAGCGGGCCACGCTCCCCGCGGGATGCAAAATAGCCTGCATCGGCCCCATCACCGCCCAGACGCTCAGCGAGCACGGCCTCACCGCGGACATCGAGTCCAAAGAGCACACCATCCCCGGACTGGTGGCGGCCATCGAGGAATACCATTACATTTCCAAAGAGAGATCAAAATGATCGGCATCAGCAAATTGCTCATTGACAAGGAAGAGCCCTCCGACGAGCTGCGCTACGGCAAGGCGGGGCACCCGGGCGAGACGCCGGCGGCCTCGAACCGGCCGATCGTGGTTTACAACTGCCTGCGCCGGTGCAACCTGCGCTGCATCCATTGCTACGCGCAGGCGACCAACGAGGAGGCCCCGGACATCCTCTCAACCGCCGAGGCCAAGGCCATGATTGACTCGGCCGCGGACTTCGGCTGCCCGGTCATGCTCTTCTCCGGTGGCGAGCCGCTCATGCGCGGCGACGTGTTCGAGCTCATGCGCCACGCCGCCGCCAGGAACATGCGCACCACGCTCTCGACCAACGGCACCCTGATCACGCGCGAGCTGGCGGGCGAGCTCAAGACCTGCCGCATGGGCTACGTGGGCATCAGCCTGGACGGGCTGGAGGACACCCACGACAAGTTCCGCCGCCACAAGGGATGCTTTCAGGAGGCGCTCTCGGGCCTGGAAAACTGCAAGGCCGAGGGCCTGCGCACCGGGCTCCGCATCACGCTCACCCGGCACAATTACCGGGACGTGCCCGCCATCCTCGACCTCCTGGTCGAGCGTGAGATCCAGCGCGCCTGCTTCTATCACCTGGTTTACACCGGACGCGGCTCGGAGATGATAGAGGAGGACCTGACCCACGACGAGACCCGAGAGACCATGGACATCATCATCGCGAAGACCCTCGAAATCCACGCCCGCGGCCTCGCCAAGGAAGTTCTCACCGTGGACAACCACGCCGACGGACCCTATCTCTGGCTCTGGACCAAGAAGCACCGGCCCGAGCTCGCCGACCGCGTCTTCAAGATGATAAGCATAAACCGCGCCCAGAGCACCGGCCAGGGCATCTCCTGCGTCTCCTGGAACGGAGACGTCTCGCCCGACCAGTTCTGGCGCGACAAAATCCTCGGCAACGTCCGCAAGAACACGTTCGAACAAATCTGGATGAACCCGGACAACCAGTTCCTCAAAGACCTGCGCCGCCGCGAGGAGCTGGTCAAGGGCAAGTGCGGTCGCTGCCGCTTCCTCGCCATCTGCCGCGGCGGCTTCCGCGCCCGGGCCGAGGCCAAGTTCGGAGACATGTGGGCCGAGGACCCGGCGTGCTATTTGACCTGGGAGGAGACGGAGAGATAGGGTGGAAAGTTGAGATGTTTTTTTCACGCAAAGGCGCAAAGCTCACAAAGTTAGGAATAAAAACTATTAATTTCTTCTCTGCGATCTTTGCGCCTTTGCGTGAGAAAATTCTCTGGTTCTCTTAGGAGGTTTTAAGATGGGCTTTCCCCAGACCAGGATGAGGAGATTAAGAAGGACCGAGGCCATCAGGAGGATGGTGCGCGAGCACCGCGTGCTGCCCTCGAACCTGATCATGCCCTACTTCGTGGTGGACGGCGAAAAGGTTCGTGAGCCCATCTCCAGCATGAGCGGCCAGGACCGGCTCTCGGTGGACCTGTTGGTGAAGGAAGCGAGGCGGGTGCGCGACCTGGAGATCCCCGCGGTCCTCCTTTTCGGCGTGACCGAGAAGAAGGACTGTGAGGCGTCCGAGGCCTGCCGCGACGATGGGCTGATCCAGCGGGCCGTGCGCGCGCTCAAGAAGCAAGTGCCGGAGCTCGCCGTGATCTGCGACCTGTGCTGCTGCGAGTACACCGACTCCGGCCACTGCGGCATCCTCACGCCCGCGGGCGACGACGTGGACAACGACGCTACCCTGGAGCTGCTCGCCAAGATCGCGCTCACCTATGCGGAGGCCGGCGCGGACATCATCGCGCCCTCCGATATGATGGACGGCAGGATCGGCGCCATCCGCGACGCGCTCGATACCGAGGGCTTCCCCGACGTGGCCATCATGAGCTACGCCGCCAAGTATGCCTCCGCTTTTTACGGGCCGTTTCGGGAGGCCGCGGGCTCGGGACATTTCCACGGCACGCGCAAGACCTATCAGATGGACCCGGGGAACGCGCGCGAGGCCCTGCGCGAGGTCGCGCTCGATCTGGAGGAAGGCGCGGACATGGTCATGGTCAAGCCCGCGCTCGCGTACCTCGACGTGATCCGCGAGGTCTCCGAGGCCTTTGCCGTCCCGCTCGCGGCCTATTCCGTCTCCGGCGAGTACGCGATGATCAAGAACGCGGCGCAGCAAAAGCTCGTTGACGAGCGCATGATCGTCCGCGAGACCCTCACCGCCATCAAAAGGGCGGGGGCCGACATGATCATCACCTATTACGCCGTGGAAGCGGTGGAGAAGGGATACTTGAAGGATTAAATGTTAATGGAGAGTCTGTTCTCACGCAAAGGCGCAAAGATCGCAAAGAATAAAAAAATAAATTCTTTGCTTTGCGATCTTTGCGCCTTTGCGTGATAAAAATCTTCTCAACGAGGACAGAATTTTATGCATCCCGGACCCGGACATAAAGGAGAAGGCGACGCCTTCCTGCCCCGCGTGCTGGCGTGGGAGCTCACGCGGCGCTGCAACCTGAACTGCATCCACTGCCGCGCCGTGGCCTCGATGGAAGCCCCGGAGGGAGAGCTGACGCTTGACGAGTACAAGGCCCTGATTGACAACGTGGCCTCATTCGCGAAGCCCATCCTCATCCTCACCGGCGGCGAGCCGCTCTTACGGCCCGACCTTTTCGACATCGCGGCCTACGGCACCGGCGCCGGCCTCACCGTCGCGGTGTCCACCAACGGAACCATGGTCACCACCGACGTGGCCCGCCGGCTGCTCGCCGCCGGCGTCAAGACCTGCTCCATCAGCATTGACGGCCCCACCCCCGAGGTCCACGACGACTTCCGCCGGCAGCCCGGCGCCTTCGAGGCGAGCCTCAAAGGCATGGCCATGCTCCAGGAAGCCGGCATCAACGTCCAGGTCAATACCTCGCTCACCCAGCGCAACATGCATGACCTCGACAACATCTTCCGCCTGGTCAAGCGCATGAAGGCGCACGCCTGGCACGTGTTCATGCTCGTGCCCACCGGCCGCGGCGAGGACCCCGGATCGCGCGACCTCATCACCTCCGCGGACTACGAGCGCATCCTGAACTACATCTACGAGAAGAACCGCGACGAGCAGATGGAGATCAAGCCCACCTGCGCGCCGCAGTATTACCGCATCCTGCGCCAGCGGGCCAAGGCTGACGGCATCCCGGTGGACGCCCTGCACTTCGGATTGAACGCCCGCACCAGAGGCTGCCTCGCGGGGATGGGCTTCGGATTCGTGAGTTACAAGGGCGACGTGTTCCCCTGCGGCTATTACCCGGTGGCCGCGGGCAACGTGCGCGAGCAGAGCTTCCGCGAGATCTGGGAGCGCTCGCCGCTGTTCGGGAAGCTCCGCGACTTCAAGAACTACAAGGACCCCTGCGGATCATGCGGCTACATCCGCGTCTGCGGAGGCTGCCGCGCCCGCGCCTATGCCGTCACCGGCGACGACATGGAAGCGGAGCCTTATTGCGAGTACGGCGAGGGATTATGAAGCAAGCGGAAAACGGCCGGCCCGAGCTCGACGAGCTTGACCGGAAGATCTTGAACCGGATCCAGGTGGAGGTCCCGCTTGATCCGCGGCCCTTCCGCGTGCTGGGACATGAGTTCGGGTTGAGTGAAGACGAGATGATAGGGCGGGTCCGGCGCATGTGGAACCTGGGCATTGTGCGCCGGCTCGGGCCGATCATCAACTACCATGCCTGGGACATGAGCGGCGTCCTGGTCGCCTCCAAGGTGGACGAGGACAGGATCGAGGACGCGCGGTCCGCCGTGGCCGAGCACCCGGAGATCACGCACGCCTACCTGCGCGAGCACGAATGGAACCTCTGGTTCACCGTGATCGCGGAGAACGAGGCCGCCATGGACACCATCATCAAGAAGGTGACAGAACGGGCCCGGCTCAGCGACGTGAAAAAACTGCCCCAGAAAAAGTCCTTCAAGCTGGGCGTTAAGTTTGAAGTATAACTATCTAATCTAACATGGAATTTAAATGGTAAGCGACCGAGAATTTATTGACTTGGCCGGGAAGGGCTTAAAGATCGAGGCCCAGCCGCTCAGGCCGCTCGCTGAGAAGCTGGGCCTGAGCCAGGCCGAGGTCATCGCGAGGATCAAGCGGCTGATCGCGGAGGGCAAGGTGCGGCGATTCGCGGCCTCCGTGCGGCACCAGCCCATCGGCTTTTCCGTGAACGCCATGGTCATCGCGCATACCGATGAGGCCCACATTGACGAGGTTGGAAACGCCGGCCAACGGATCGAGGCGGTGAGCCATTGCTACCACCGCGCCCATCCCAACGGCGACCCCTGGTGCGTTTACATCATGGTTCACGGCCAGGGGCAGGAAGTGGTTGATGACGCCGTGGCGCAAATCCGGCGGATTCCGGGCGTCAGGGAGGTCGAGGTGTGCCCGTCGCGGGGTGAGCTCAAGAAGACGTCGCTTTCCGGCGTGAGCGCGGACCCGGACCTGGTCGGCGGCTGACTGCTCAGGCCGCGCCCGCTTACGGCTTGGTCTCGCTTCCCTCCGGCTCGGGCCGATATGTCTTGAACTCAACGGCAGTCAGCACCTTGCCGGATAGGTCCCGGATCTCCACCTTCCACGACCCCTCATCCGACGGCTTGATCTGCTTGCTGCTCCAGGTGCGCCAATTGGACGAGCCGACCTTGAGATCAACCGCCGAGACCTGTTTGTCGTTCAAGAACCACACATGGCTCACCGTGGTCGCGTCCGCCGCGCCGGTAATTCGGGTAAAACAGTAGAGCTTGCCCACGTCGGTCGGGAAGCTGTCGCCCGGCTCCACCGGTGTGCGGTCCTTTACGTCCTTGCAGATCACGGCCTCGCCCACGCCGAGGCCCGCGGCCACGGCCCAGCCGGACAGCAGGACCAGCACCAGGACCGCGATAATCGTCCTCTTCATGTCTTCACCTCTCCTTTTGCCTGTACAGGCAGGGTCAGGTCTTGAGCCGAAAGCAAACGTCATGCCCGGACGCACTAATTGTGCGCCTGGGATCACGGAGTTTCAACTTTCATCCGGCCCCGCCTCGCCGCGAAATTTTCGAGCGCCCTCTTTTGCTCGCGGCTGAGCCAGATTTTCCGCTCTAATTTTTTCAGGATGCCCAGCGCTTCCTCTGGCGTTCCGGCGTCTCCCATCACGATCAGCGCGGCGGCCGCCATGGTGGCGGAGCGGCCGTGGCCGAAGGTGCAGTGCACCAGCGCCTTGCGGCCTGCGGCAAGCGCGGCTTCCAGGAACCGCGCGCCTTGTTCAAGCTCGGCAAGTGTAGGCGCGGTCCCGTCCAGCGCCGGGATGGCGGCGTAAAGAAACGCGTCGTCGGCGACGAGCTCGGGCGGCGCGCTGAATTCCGCGATCATGTCGAGCACCGCGCTGATCCCGGAGCGCTTGAGCTCGGGAACATCGCTGGAGATGACGCGTGCTCCCAGGAACAGCCCCTGCCGCACCTCCTCGAACAGCGGCTCATGCCCCCGAGCGCGATACCTCTTCCATGCCCGCATTTCAAAAATCAGGTAGGGCCAGCAGAAAAAGCGGATGAGCAATTTCACGCGGCCGCGAGGCGTCTTGAATAAAAGCCCCGGATTGATCCGAAAAAGCGAGGCGCCAAGATACATCAGGCCGGTGAACATCTCGGCCATTGCCGCCTGGTAAAAGGCCGCGGCCGCTATGGCGGAGCCGATGAACGATGAACCGCGGCACGCCTCGCCCGCCCAGGCGAACAGGGCCGCGAACGCGAAAAAGATGATTGCGAACCCCATTCACTTTCCTATGCAGAAGCGGCTGAAGATGAGGCCGAGGATTTCCTCGGTGGCCGTCTCGCCGGTGATCTCGCCGAGGCCGGAGAGGGCCTCACGCAGGTCGGAGGCCGCGAACTCGTCGGACAGCCCCTGTTCCCTGGCCGCGCGCGCGCTGAGCAGCGCCTCGCGGCAGCCGCGGAGGGCGGAAATGTGCCGGGAGTTGGTCAGCAGGGGCGCTTCCTGGGACGAGGGGGCGGCGCCGAGGGCGGCGGCGATCTCGCGTTCCAAGTCAGCGATGCCCTGTCCGGTCAGGGCCGAGATCACGACGGCCGGCGCTCCCGCCGCCAGTTCCTGGACCTGATCCGGCCGAAGCGCCGGCGGCAGGTCGCATTTGTTGACGACCAGCGCCATCCGGCCGCGGAGGGTTGCGGCGATGGCGCGGTCCTCGGCGGTGAGGGGACTGGAGCCGTCCACCACCATGAGGGCGAGGTCGCAGGAATCGAGGGCGGCGCGCGCCATGCTCACGCCGATGCTCTCGACCGGGTCCGCGTCATCCCTGATGCCCGCGGTGTCGAAGAGGCGCACGGGCAGGCCCATGATCTCAACCGCGTCCTCCACCACGTCGCGGGTGGACCCGGGCACGGGAGTTACGATCACGCGCTCGGAACGGAGCAGGGCGTTCATCAAGGTGGACTTGCCCACGTTGGTCCGGCCCGCGATCACCACCCGCGCGCCCTCCCGGAGCAGCCGGCCCGCGCCGGCATCGGCGAGCAGTACGTCCAGCGTGGCCCGCGCGTCATCGAGGCGGCGGGACAGCTCGGCGGGCGTGATGGCCGTCACGTCTTCCTCGTCACTGAAGTCTATCCCGGCCTCGATGCGAGCCAGCAGGTCCGCGAGGTTTTCGCGGAGCGCGCCGAGCCGCCGCGACAGGCCGCCCGCGAGCTGCGCCGCGGCCGCGCGGGCCGCCGCCGCGGTCTCGCTCGCGATCACGTCGGCCACGGCCTCGGCCTGGGCCAGGTCAATGCGGCCGGAGAGGAAAGCGCGGCGGGTAAACTCTCCGGGCCCGGCCGGCCTGGCCCCGGCCTCCATGACCGCGGCCAGGACCCGGTGCAAAGCGGCGGGCCCGCCGTGGCAGTGCAGCTCGACTACGTCCTCCCGGGTGTAGCTCCGGGGACCGCGCATGCAAAGGCACAGCGCCTCGTCAATACGTTCGCCAAGATGCTCGATCCAGCCCAGGGCCGCGCTCCAGTCCGACTGGTCCGCAACGCCCCGCGCCCCGTGAAAAACGGAGGCCGCGATCGGAACGGCCCGTGGCCCGGAAATCCGGATGATGCCGATGGCGCCGCGGCCGGGCGCCGTGGCAATGGCGGCAATGGTATCGTTATCGTCGGCGCTCACGTTCATTGTTGGCAAAGGTAGCAAAGGGATCGGGAAAACTCAAACAATTTGCGCACGGCCCCCGACATTTTTTTGCGGCGGGGGTGGTCAAAGAGCGAGAAGTGTGGTAAATAAATAGGCTTATATCTGGACTGCTTTTCCTTTCGGAGCACGTGGTATGCCCATAAGCAAGAAGGACCGCAAATACATTTTGAAGAATTATCCGGCGGTTTCCATCAAGGACCTTGCGCGGGAGCTTGGTGTCAGGCCGCAGGAGGTGCGTGAGGTCATCGAGTCGTCGGGCCAGGCGGTAAAGGACCGGGACAAGGAAGGCCTGCCCGCCCCCCGCAAGTCGCTGCTCGGGTACACTCCGGCGCGGGCGCTGGGGGTCATGGTGCTGGTGGCGCTGGTTTCCGTGGTGTTTCTGAACTCGATGCGCAACGGGTTCCATTATGACGACATCCATTCGCTGCTGCAGAATTTCGGGGTTCAGGTGGAATGGACCAAGAACCCGGAATCGCGCACCCTGTTCTACCGCTATTTTTACCAGCCCGAGCTTTTCAGCTCGCGTCCCAAGGTGGGGATGCCCCGGCCCCTGCTCATGGAGACCTTCGCCCTCAACTACCTGGCCGGGACCATCGCCTGCGACTCGTTCCATAACGGGTGCAAGGACCGCGGCTACGATCCGCGCGGCTGGCTCCTCTTCAACATCCTGCTCCATCTCATCAACACCATCATCATCTACGTCGGGCTGTGCCACCTCACCGGCCGCCACCGGATCGCGCTGCTCACCGCCATCCTCTTCGCCGTCCACCCCATCAACACGGAAAGCGTGAACTACATCAACTGCCGCTCCGAGAGCTTCGGCGTGTTGTGGATGCTGCTCTCCATTTATTTCTTCATGCGGTCGCTGCAGACGGACGGACGGCGGCCACTTGTTTTGTCCGCCGTGTTCCTGGCGCTCGGGCTGCTGACCAAGGAAATGTCCTTCGTGACCCCGGCGCTGGTCTTCTGGGCCGGCTTTATTTTCGTGCACGCGCATGAGCGGGAGGACGAATCGTTCATTATAAACATGTTGGCCAACATGCGGAATTATCTGGCCCGACATTTCCGGAAATTCGCCGTGCTGATCGCCGTGGACGTGGCCTATCTGATTTACCGTTCCGCGGTCATGGAAAGCATGGTGGGCCGGCCGCCGCGTTCCTATGGTGACAACTTCGCCACCCAGATCCCGGTTCTCGTGTCCTACCTCCGCCTCCTTTTCGTTCCGGTCCACCAGAACATCAGCTATGAGAACATCATCTACAGGTTCAAGGACGTGGTTCACGACCCGCTGATCTTCGGCGGGCTCACGTTACTGGCCGGACTCGCCGGGCTGGGCCTGGCCTGGTATAAGAAGCATCCGGTCGTCAGCTTTGCCATCGCCAATTTTTTCGTCACCCTCTCCATCACCTCCATTATGCCGCTCAACGCCATCAAGAACGAGCACCGGCTGTATCTGCCGTCGCTGGGCGCGTGCCTGCTGATCGTCGGGCTCATGGACCAGAGCGCGGCATATTTCACGAAGAAGGACGGGCCGCGCGGGGCCTGGCCCGCGCCGGCGCAGGCCCTGGCCGTGGCCGTCATCATCTTCTTCGTGTCCCTGACCGCGGTCCGCAATTTGAGCTGGCACACCGACCTTACCGTGTGGCGCGACAGCGTCAGGAACTCGCCGACCAAGGCGCAGGTGGTGTCCGACCTGGGCAACGCCTACTACCGCTCGGCCCGGGCGGTGGCGGAAGGGGGCGAGATCACAAAGGACGGCAAGATAGACAAGGCCGACAGCCTGATCATCTCCCAGACCTTCCGCCAGTCCGTGCCGGAGGGACCGATCACGCCGGAGGTCAGAAAGACCCTGGACGAGCTCAGCCTGAAGGGCCTGAACCGGGCCGAGCTGCTTTACCTGTGGGGCATCAGGGTCGAGCGTTCATACTACAAGGCCTGGCACAATCTGGGGACCATCAACTACACCTACGCGCGCGCTGACATGATGAGCCGTGACAACGAGGCCGCAAAGAGGCACCTGGGCATGGCCGTGGAATTTTTCAAAGGAGCCGCCCAGATCTATCCCAACGGCGAGAGTTACAACGACCTGGCATCCACCCTCATGATGCTGCTTCGACTCGAAACCGACCCCAAAAAGCAGGATGAGATTCTCAAGCAGGCCGATAAGTTCTACGAGAAGGCGGTCATCTACAACCCCGAGCTGCCCAAGGGGTTCATCAACCTGGCCCGGATCAAGGAACAACAGGGAGATATAAAGGCACAACACGGAGATAAGGGAGTACAGGGAAAGTATGACGAAGCTATACAACTCCTGGATAAAGCGATCCAGTTGAACCCGGTTGACCCGTTTCCTTATACCGTGAAAGCCCAGATTCAGCTTAAGCTTGAAAAGCCCGGGGCAGCCGCTGACACTTACAAGGCCTGCCTGCAGGCATCTCCCGGCTATGGCCCATGCCTGGACGGCTTGCAGAAGATCCAGCAGGGCGGAGACTTCAGTCCGGGAACACCCGCTCCCGAGCCTCCCTGATGCGCCATGAACAGGCCCGGGCTCGCGGTCAGCGCCGCCGCGCTCTCCATCCCGGCTTTGCGCGTCATCGCCGCTGAATCCGCCGGGCCGCCGTGAGACGTTGGCCCCGATAATGGCGTTAGGATGGACGCGTCGGTGATGATGAAGCATTCCTGGCACAGCAGGTCCCTGCCGATAATAGCGGCGGCATTGATCATCGCCTCCGGCTGCCATGGCCGCGAGCACAAGCCCGTGGCCGGGACCCTGCGCTTCAACATCATGACCGAGCCGCCGAGCCTGGATTGGACCATCGCCACCGACCAGGCCTCGCAGCGGGTGATCGTGAACATCATGGCCGGGCTCACCCGCTTTGACGAACATCTGCACCCCGTGCCCGACCTGGCCGCGAGCTGGGACGTGCTCGATGGCGGCCGCCGCTACGTGTTCCACCTTCGGCCGGACGCCCGCTGGAGCGACGGGGCGCCGGTGACCGCGGACCAGTTCGTCTATGCCTGGCGCAGGCTCGTGGCGCCGGACACCGCCGCGGAGTATGCCTATTTCATCTACATGGTCAAGAACGCGGAGGCCATCAACTCCGGGGAGGAGAAAGACTTGGCGGCGCTCGGCGTGCGCGCGCTCGATCCGCTCACTCTGCAAGTCGAGCTTAACCGGCCGGTGGTGTTCTTTCCCATGATCACGACCTTCTGGGCCACCTTCCCGCTCCGGCGCGACGTGGTGGAGAAGTTCGGCGACAAGTGGACGGAGCCGGAGAACATCGTGACCTGCGGCCCGTTCCGGCTCAAGGAATGGCGCCATGAATACCGCATCACGCTCGAGCGCAACCCGGACTATTTCGGCCCCCGGCCCGGACTCGACCGCGTCATCTTCTACATGGTGAACGAGCTGTCCACCGCGCTCTCCCTGTACCAGACCGGCGAGCTCGACGCCACCGAGCCCATGCCCCCGCCCTCCATACCCTCCTACGAGAAAAGCCCGGAGTACGTGAACTTCCCCTACTTCGCCGTCTACTACTACGGCTTCAACGTGACCAGGCCGCCGGTGGACAACCCGCTGGTCCGCGCCGCGCTCGCCCACGCCATTGACCGCTCCCAGATCCCCAGCATCCTGAAGGGCCACCAGATCCCCACCGCGACCATTATCCCGGTCGGAATGGAGGGAGCTAATCCCGCGCTGGGCCGCGGCTTCGACCTGCCGCGCGCGCGCGAGCTCCTGGCCCAGGCCGGTTATCCGGGAGGAAAGGGCCTGCCCGCCATCACCATCGGCTACAACACCGAGGAAGCGCACAAGATGATCGCGGAGTTCGTGCAGCAACAGTGGAGCGAGAACCTGGGGATCAAGGTCGAGCTCTCCAACATGGAATGGAAGGTGTATTTAAAGGAGCTGCAATACGATCCGCCGCACGCGTGGCGGCTGGGCTGGATCCTCGATTACCCCGACCCCGACGCCATCATGACCGTGTTCCTGTCCAACAGCGGCAACAACCACACCCGCTGGAAGTCCGCGACCTACGACCGGCTGGTGCTCGACGCCTCCCAGGAGCCGGACCCGAAAAAAAGGCGGGAGCTCTATGACCGCGCCCAGCAGCTCCTCTGTTACGACGACACCGTGGTGGCCCCGCTCTACTCCTACACCATCAACATGCTGCTTCGGCCCTGGGTCAAGAATTTCCCCGAGAACGGCCTCGACATCCTCGACCTCAGAAGCACGCGCATCGAGGAGCCGGGGCTATGATCAAGTTCCTGCTGCAGCGGCTGGCGGCGGGGGCGCTGGTGGTCTTCATTGTGGCGACCCTCACTTTTTTCATCATGCACAACGTGCCCGGCGGGCCGTTTGACCAGGAGAAGAGTTTTCCGCCCGAGATCAAGGAGAACATCCTGGCCAAGTATCACCTCAATGAGCCTCTGAGACTGCAATACTATTACTACATGGCCGACCTGTTGCGGGGCGACCTGGGCCCGAGCTTCAAGTACCGGAACCGGCGGGTACAGGACATCCTGGCCGACACCTTCCCCGTGTCCGCGCAGCTCGGGCTCATCGCCCTCATCATCGGCGTGGGCCTGGGCGTGTCCGCCGGGATCGTGTCCGCGGTCAAGCGCGATTCCATCTTCGACCGCCTCTCCATCCTGGCGGCGTCGCTCGGCATCGCCTTGCCGTCGTTCGTGCTGGGCGCGTTCCTGATCTGGCTCTTCTCTTATAAGTTGATGCTCCTGCCGCCGGCGCTGTGGGAAACCTCGTGGAACATGGTCCTGCCCGCGCTCACGCTCGGGCTCGGGCCGGCGGCTTATCTGGCCCGGCTCACCCGCTCGAGCATGTTGGAGGTCATGGAAAAGGACTACGTGCGCACGGCCCGGGCCAAGGGACTCTCCGGCGCGGCCGTGATCCTGAAGCACGTGCTTAGGAACTCGATGGGGCCGGTGGTGACGGTGATCGGCCCGCTCACCGCCATGCTCGTCACCGGGTCGTTCATCGTGGAAAAGATTTTTTCCGTGCCCGGCATGGGCCGGTTCTTCATCACGGCCGTCACCAACCGCGACTACCCCCTGATCATGGGCGTGACCCTGGTCTACACCGCCCTGATCGTGGTCATGAACCTGGTGGTGGACGTGGTCTACACCGTCCTGGACCCGAGGGTGAGGCTGGAGTAAAAATATGGTGCGGCAACGGATGTATTAGTGCCTGTAGCCAAACGTGGTTTTTCAGCAAGCACGCATCAAAGCCACTTCTTCCTTCTGAAATAGATCAGCATGGAGATGGCGGCCGCGATCATGATGGCCCAGGTGAACGCGTATCCATAATTCCACGACTCGATCTCCGGCATGTTTTTAAAGTTCATCCCGTACACCCCCGCGATGAAGGTGAGCGGGATGAAGATGGTGGCGATGATGGTGAGCAGCTTCATGACCTCGTTCATGCGGTTCGACTGGCTGGAAAGATAGATGTCGAGCATGCCCGCCAGGAGGTCGCGGTAGGTCTCGATGGTGTCAATGACCTGGATGGTGTGGTCGTACACGTCGCGCAGGAACAGGCGCGTGGTGTCGTTGATCAGCTCGGACTCGTCGCGGTAAAGGCTGGTGATGACCTCCCGAAGCGGCCACACCGACCGGCGCAGGCCGATATTGTCGCGCTTCATGTTATGGATCGCGCGCAGCGTCGCCGGCGTGGGTTCGGTCACCAGCTGGTCCTCCAAAGACTCGATCCGCTCCCCGAGCTTTTCCAGGATCGAAAAATAACTGTCCACGATCGCGTCCATCAGGGTGTAGGCCAGGTAGTCCGCGCCCGATTTCCGCACCTTGCCCTTGTTGTTCCGGATGCGGTCGCGGATCGGGTCGAACATGTCGCCCTCCGTCTCCTGGAACGAGAGCACGAAGTTCCGGCCCAGGATCAGGCTCATCTGCTCGTTGCCGATCTCGCCGGTCTGGTCGTTATAAGAGAGCTCGCGCGCCACGATGTACAGGTAGTCCCCGTAATCCTCCGCCTTGGGACGCTGGTCAGTGTTGACGATGTCCTCCATCACCAGCGGGTGCAGGCCGAAGACCTTCCCTAACTTCTCCATCACCTCCACCTGGTGGATGCCGTCAATGTTGATCCAGGTCGTGCTCTTCCGGTCCTTGTAAACCTGGCAGTCCTCCACCGCCGCCGCCACCTTTTCCTCAAAACGGTTTTCATCATAGTCCATCACCGTGATCTTGACCTTCTCCGTCCTTTTGTCGCCGATGTGGACCAGCGTGCCCGGAGGAAGGCCACGCTTCTTCGAACGCCGCTTCATTGACTTCGGCATGCCACTTTACCCCTTTTGCTCATGGGAATTTCCCGTCATGATCCTCTCTCATAATATCATATCCCCGCCGAAAATTTTTCATTGCCATCTCGATGCCATGTCTTGCCTTGATTCCCGGTTAAGCGCCTTGGAGTGCGCAAGCTTGATTGCGCTTTTCTTAGCCCCGGCTTGACGGGGCGTTGGAGTCGCACTTTCACCTTTTTTGTTCATTCGCGCTCCGCCGGGATCAAGCTCCCGGCTCGTCAAAGCGGCGTCAAGCCACCGCATTCCATAATCGGAGGCCGCTCTTAACCGGGAATCAATGATGTCTTGTATTTCATCCTCCTCCGTTGTAATCTCGGCTCCATGACGAAAATCATAGGGACGATTATCGCGGTGGTCCTGCTCGGCCTGGGCCTGCTTTTTCTCGTGGCCGCGGCCAAGGCCAATCCGGGGGCTCGCGCGCTGGTGGGCCTTGTTGCCATCGGCATGGGCGCGGGAGTGGCGTGGATCACGCTGGCGAAGAAGCCGGAGGTCGTGAAGAAGGTCGAGGTCACGCAGAAGATTGACCTGTCCGGCGACGTCAACCTGGACCTGATGAAGTGCAAGAACTGCGGCGCGGAATTGGACCGCAAGTCCGTCGAGGTCCGGGCCGGCGCGGTGTTCGTCAAATGCCCCTATTGCGGCAACGACTACCAGGTGACGGAGGAGCCGAAATGGTGAAGCGCATCATATTCCCGATCTTGTGGTTGATGGCTTTCAGCGCGCCGGCGCTGGGGCAGGACTACCGCTTCGCCGTGAACGAGAACCGCTCGGACATTTTCATCCGCGAAGACGGGGGCGTGGACATCGAATACGTCCTCACCTTCACCTGCGCCTCGGGCGCGCACCCCATTGACGTGGTGGACGTGGGACTGCCCAATAATTATTACGACCTCTCCTCGGTCCGCGCCTGGATCAACAAAAAGCAGGTTAGCGACATCCGGAAGTCGTCGTACATTCCGGTCGGGGTCGAGGTCCCTCTCGGGCCGAGCGAGATCAAGCCCGGACAGCACGGCACGCTCCAGGTGACCGCCACCAACCCGCACATGGTCTTCCCCGACTCCGAGAACCCGGAATACGCCAGCGTCGAGTTTTACCCGGTCTATTACGGCTCCAAGTTCACGTACGGCCAGACCCTGCTCCAGGTCGCCATCCACTTTCCCCAGGGCGCGGACGAAGCCCAAGTCAAGTGGCATTACCGCAAGTTCGACCAGGAGGGCGCCGACGAAAAAGGCCGGCTCACCTATATCTGGCGCAACCCCAACGCCTCGCCGTCATCCCAGTACAAGTTCGGCGTCAGCTTCCCCAAGTCGCTGGTCTCCACCGTGTTCGAGCCGGTCTCCGAGAGCGAGTACCAGAAGCCGCAGCCGGGCGGAGTGGCCGGCTTCTTCATTAATCTTTTCGCCTGGATCGTCGCCTTGATCATCTCCACCTCTCCCTTCCTCATCATCGCGGGGATCATCGTTCTCAACATCTATATGGCACGGCGGCGCAAAATGAAATACTTCCCGCCCACGGCGGCGGTGGAGGGCGCCCAGATCAAGCGCGGTCTCACGGCGCCGGAGGCCGCGCTCCTGCTCGAGCTGCCCTTGAACAAGGTTGCGGCCATGATCATATTCGGGCTGGTGAAAAAAGGAGTCGCGCGCGTCGAGCCCAACCCCAGGCTCCAACTCACCGTGCTCAACCCGGAGTCCCAGGAGATATGGCCCTACGAAAAACAGTTCCTCCGCGCCATCGGGCCCGACGGGCACCTGAACGAGAAGGCCTTGAAAAATCTTTTCCTGGACTGGATCAAGGTGGTGCAGAAAAAGTTGAAGGGCTTTAACGTCAAGAAGACCCGCGAGTACTATACGTCCATCGTCAGCCTGGCCTGGTCGCAGGTGCAGAAGTCCGAGTCCACCGCCGACCTCTCCAAAAACCTCGATGAGCAGTTCTCCTGGCTCATGGTGGACAAGCACATGGACACGCGGCTCAAGGAGACGCTGACCGACCGCCAGATCACCCCGCCCGTGTGGTGGCCCGCGTATCACCCGACCTCCACCTGGTCCACCGTAAACCAGACCGCCTCCGGCAACTGGGTCTCCGGCGCCGAGTTCGCCGACTCCGTGGTCTCGCGCGTCGAGAACCTGGCCGACCGCGCCGTGGGCAGTCTGACCGCGTTCACCGGCGGCATCACCTCCGTCACCAACCCGCCTCCGGCCAGGTCTTACAGCAGCGGCGGCGGCTCCGGATGCGCCTGCGCCTGCGCCGGGTGCGCCTGCGCCTGCGCGGGAGGGGGCAGATAGATGGGCATCATCGGGCGGGTCAAGGATTATTACGCGAAGAAGCGGCCGCTCGAGCGCGGCTTCCACACCTGCCGCGGCACGCTGCCCGACGGCGGCGCCTATCGGATGCACCTCCGGGTGGAGGGCGACGGATCGGGAGTGCTGGTCATCAACGCGGCCAAGGTGCTGCACCTGAACCAGACCGGCGTCGAGTACGTGAAGCTCATGATTGACGGCAAGGACGACGCCGGCGTGGCCCGCGCCATGGCCTCCCGCTACCGGGTGGGGCGCAAGCGGGCGGAGGCGGACTTCAAGGAGTTCAAGGATAAAATCCTGTGCCTGACCGCCTCCGACGATGTCTGCCCGGTGGAGGCCCTGGAATTCGGCCGCATCGAGCCATTCTCCATGCCCGTGTCCGCGCCCTATCGGATGGACCTGGCCATCACCCACCGCTGCGACCTGAACTGCGGCCACTGCTACGCGGGCGGTCCGCGCGAGATGAAGGAGATGGACACCGCGGCCTGGAAACAAGTGCTGGACCGGCTCTTTGCCGTGGGCATCCCTCACGTCTGTTTCACCGGCGGTGAGGCCACGCTTCGGGACGACCTGCCGGACCTGATCGCTCATGCGGAGGACCTGGGCCTGGTTACCGGGCTCCTCACCAACGGCTGCCGCCTCTCCGATCCCGATTACCTGAAGCGCCTGATTGCCGAGGGCCTGGACCACGCGCAGATCACCATCGAGTCGCACGATGAGAACGTCCACAACCAGATGGTGCGCGCCGAAGGCTTCGAGCGCACGGTCAAGGGCATCGAGAACGCGCTCGCTCAAGGGCTCTACACCGTGACCAACACCACGATCAGCCGCAAGAACATCGCGGGCCTCGTTGACACCGTGCGCTTCCTGCACGGCCTCGGCGTCCGGCGCTTCGCCATGAACGGCGTGATCCACGCGGGCCGCGGCGCCGACAACCCCGACGCGGTGCCGGCCCAGGAGATGGAGGAGGCGCTGGAGCGCGTGGTGGAGGTTGCCAACGAGCTCGGCATGAACTTCATCTGGTACACGCCGACCCGTTACTGCGAGCTCGACCCCGTCGAGCACGGGCTGGGCATGAAGCGCTGCACCGCCGGGCATTTCAACATGTGCATCGAGCCGGACGGGTCCGTGCTGCCCTGCCAGAGCTACTTTGAATCCGTCGGCAACATCCTGGCCGACGACTGGGACAAAATCTGGACCGCTCCACTTTTAAAGGACCTGCGCGAGCGCGGCTGGGTGGACGAGGAGTGTAAAAGCTGCGACCGGCTCGACCTCTGCGGCGGCGGCTGCCCCCTGGAAAAGGACGGCAAGGGCGTGGTGTGCACGGAATCGCTTTCCAACTTTTAACATGGTGGGAGTTTTGAGCGAAGAATCACCGCCAAGACGCCAAGAACGCCAAGAAGAATTTTTATATTAATAGATTATTTCTTCTTGGCGTTCTTGGCGTCTTGGCGGTTACTCTTTTTCTTGAAAGGCGATAAATGGACCTGACTGACCAGATCCGGCTCCACGCGCTCCAGGCTGAGTGGACCTGGCCGATGCGGCGCGAGTTGTATCGCCGCGCGCGGCTGGCTTCGTGCAAGAGCGTGCTGGACGTGGGCTGCGGCGACGGCAAGATCACGGAAGAGATGGCCGGGATTTGCCGGGGCAGGGTGGCCGGAGTGGACGCGAATGCGGAAGCGATCGAGGCCGCGAGGGCGCGGCAGGGCAGGGCGGAGTACTCTGAGGCCGACGCCTGCTCTCTCCCCTTTGGCCGCTCCTCATTTGACCTCGTGACCTGCCACTGGCTCCTGTTATGGCTCCCCGACCCGGTCCGCGCGCTTCGGGAGTTCAGCCGGATCCTGAAGCCGGAGGGCACGGTGCTTCTCGCGTGTGAGCCGGATTACGGCGGCCGCATGGTGGAGCCCCCGGAGGCCGGGCTGCGAGATGAATTGATGGAGGCGCTGGCGGGGCAGGGCGCTGATCCGCTGATCGGCCGGAAGCTGGCCGGCCTGCTCGCGGCGGCGGGATTTGCGGTCCGTGAGCTCGGCCTGTACCCGGGCGTGTGGGACAGCCGGATCAGCGAAGACCGCTTGAAAGAGGAAGAGCATTGGCTGCGGACCGTGCTTAGCGGACGTGTCGCCGGGCGCAAGCTCGACTCGGCCCTGCGCTCGCTGCACCAAGCGCATCGGCAAGGAAGCCTGATGATGGTTACTCCCGTGTTCTGGGCCATGGCCGGGAAAAAAGGATGACCCACATCCCCTCGATATTGTGATGAGCCTTACTTGACAAGGCAGGCGCCGGTGGCGGGGAGGTCCACTCCGTTGCCCTTGAGGTTGGCGGCCAGGAAGCGGGCGATCATTTCCTCCTGGAGCTGGCAGGGCAGGAGGAAGGAGTCGTGGCCGTAGTTGCTCTGGATTTCGCAGGAGGCCACGTCGGCGTTGTTCATTTTGAGGGCGCGCACGATTTCCTTTGATTCCTCCGACGGATAGAGCCAGTCGGAGGAGAAGGAGATGACAAGGAATCTCGACTTGACGCCGGCGAGCGCGCGGGCCAGGGTGCGCGCGCCGCCCAGGGTCAGGTCGAAGTAGTCCATGGCCTTGGTGATGTATAAATAGGAGTTGGCGTCGAAGCGGCGGATGAAGCTCTCGCCCTGGTGATCGAGGTAGCTCTCCACCTGGAACTCGGTGGTGAAGGTGTAGCCGATCTTGTCCCGGTCCTGGAGCCGGCGGCCGAACTTTTCGTGGAGCGACTCGTCGGACAGATAGGTGATGTGGGCGATCATGCGGGCCAGCGAGAGGCCGGGGTTGGGGTAAGGCCCGCCGTAGTAGCGGCCTTCCTTCCAGGCCGGGTCCGACATGATGGCGCGGCGGCCCACGGCGTTAAAGGCGATGCCCTGGGCCGATAGCTTGGCGCAGGTGGCGATCAAGGTGGCGGAGCCCACCATGTCCGGGTAGTCCACGGCCCATTGCAGGGCCTGCATCCCGCCCATCGAGCCGCCGACCACGTTGAGCAGGCGCTTGACGCCGAGGTGTTGGATGAGCGCATGCTGGGCCCGGACCATGTCGGCGATGGTGATCACCGGGAACTGGAGGCCATAAGGCTCTCCGGTCCGGGGGTTTATGGAGGACGGGCCGCTGCTGCCTTTGCACCCGCCGATGATGTTCGAGCAGATCACGAAGTATTTATTGGTATCGAAGGGCTTGCCGGGCCCGATCACGAGGTCCCACCATCCGGTTTTGTTGTCGTCCTTGTCATGATAGCCCGCGGCGTGGGCGTCGCCGGACAGCGCGTGGCAGATGAGCACGGCGTTAGATTTGTCGCGGTTGAGCTCGCCGTAGGTCTCATAGGCCAGGGTGATGGGCCCGAGGGTGAGCCCGCTGTCGAGGGTCATCTCGCGGGGGGTCTGGGCAAAGGTATAGTGCCTGGTGGAGACGATGCCCACCGATTCGCGCGCCCGCCAGGGCTCCCTGATTATCTTCTTTGCGCTCTTCATCCGCCTTGCCTTTAATATTATAACTGGGAAAGGGCCTGGTCGAAGTCTCCGATGATGTCGTCAATGGCCTCGATTCCGACGGAGACGCGCAGCAGGTCCGGGAAGATGTTGAGCGCCCGGCGGCGGTCTTCCGGGAAGCTCACGTACTGGCTTGACCAGGGGTGGATGATGAGCGTCTTGCAGTCGCCCAGGTTGGCCAGGTGATAGACGAGCTTGAGCCTGCGGATCAGCTCGAAGCAGGCTTTTTCGTCGGCGAGTCCGAAGGTGAGCAGGCCGCCGAAGCCGAGTCCCTTGAACTGGCTGCGGGCCACGGGGTGCGCGGGATGGTCGGGCAGGCCCGGGTAGTTGACCCACTTGACCTTGGGGTGTGCTTTAAGCCACACCGCGAGCGCCTCGGCGTTGCGGCAGTGCCGCTCCATGCGCAGGGCCAGCGTGTCAATGCCGATCAAGGTGAGGTAGGAGTGCCAGGGCGCGGCGCTGGTGCCGAAGTTGATGTGGATCTCTCGCCAGACGCGGTCGAGGAAGGCCCTGGCCCCGGCCCGGTCCTTGAACGGCTTGAAGTCCGCGTAGCGGTCGTCGGGCCAGCCGAACTTGCCCGAGTCCAGGATGATGCCGCCCACCGCGGAGCCGTGTCCGTTCAGGAACTTGGTGGTGGAGTGGACCACGATGTCGGCGCCGAGGTCCAGGGGCCGGCAGAGCCAGGGCGTGGCCAGGGTGTTGTCCACGACCAGCGGGCAGCCGGCGTCGTGGGCAACGGCGGCGAGCCTGGCCAGGTCGGGCACGTCCATCACCGGATTGCCGATGGTCTCGGCGAAGAAGAGGCGGGTGCTGGGCTTCACCGCCTTTTTCCATTCCTCCGGTTTCATGGGATCAACCAGGGTGACCTCGATCCCGAACTTCTTGATGACCTGCGTGAAGAGGAGGTAGGTGCTCATGAACAGCGAGTTGCCGGCCACTATGTGGTCTCCGGCTTTGAGGATGGCGAGCACGGCGTCGGTGATGGCGGCCATGCCGGAGGAGGTGGCCACGGCGCCGATGGCTCCTTCCAGCGCGCTGACCCTTCGCTCCAGGGCCTCGTTGGTCGGGTTTCTAAGGCGCATGTAAATATGTCCGGGCTCCTTGCCCGCGAACACGCGCGAGAGGCCCTCCGCGTCGGGGAAACGGTGCGCCGCACTCTGGAAAACGGGGGCGAGAGTGGAGTTCAGCCAGGCGTCGGGCGTCTGCCCTGCATGGATCACCTTGGTGTCGAATGAATGTTCCTTGTTGCTCATCAATCAGTCCTCCTTCAGGTTGGAGAGTGCGGCGGCACGACGCCGCTTTCATTGGCGTTAATATTTTATTTTAGCCGCAGATGAACGCAGATGAACGCAGATAGATAAAATCATTTTAGGGTTATCTGCGTTCATCGGCGTTCATCTGCGGCTGCTTTCAAATCTCTATCAAGGTCCAGGCTCATGCGTTCTCGAACAGCCACGTTGACAGGTAGCGCTCGCCGGTGTCGGGCAGGACCGCGACGATCATTTTGCCCTTGCCGGTCTTGCGGCGGGCGACTTCGAGGGCGGCCCAGGCCACGGCGCCGGAGCTGATGCCCACCAGGAGACCCTCCTCGCGGGCCAGCCGCCGCGCGATATTGCCCGCGTCCTCGTCCGCCACCTGGATCACCTCGTCCACCAGCGAGCGGTCGAGCACGGCCGGCACGAAGCCGGCGCCGATGCCCTGGATCTTGTGCGGGCCGGGCTTGCCGCCGGACAGGACCGGGGAATTCTTCGGCTCCACCGCGATCATGAGGAGGCCGGGCTTCTTGGGCTTGAGCGCGCGGCCGATGCCGGTGATGGTGCCGCCGGTGCCCACGCCCGCCACCACGATGTCCACCTTGCCGTCGGTGTCGTCCCAGATTTCCTTGGCGGTGGTGCGCTCATGGATCAGCGGGTTGGCCGGGTTCTCGAACTGCTGCAGCATGACGGCGCCCTTGGCGACCTTCATGATCTCCTGCGCCCGGTTGATGGCCCCGGTCATGCCCTTGCCGCCCGGAGTGAGCACGACCTCGGCGCCCATGGCGGCCAGCAGCTTGCGCCGCTCGATGCTCATGGTCTCGGGCATGGTGATGACGAGCTTGTAGCCCCTGGCCGCCGCCACCATGGCCAGAGCCACGCCGGTGTTGCCGCTGGTCGGCTCGACCAGGGTCCCGCCCTTTTTCAGCGCCCCGCTCTTCTCCGCGTCCTCCACCATGCTCACCGCGATGCGGTCCTTGACCGAGCCCAACGGGTTCCGGCTCTCCAGCTTGGCCAGCACCTCCGCCTTGAGGCCTTCGGTCAGCACCCTGAGCCTCACCAGCGGAGTCTGCCCGACGGTCTTGGTGATGTCGTCATAAATCTTCAATGCGTCTCCTCCTTTTACAATGTGCTCTTCCATTGACAGGGGCCAAGACGGAATCCCTAATGGTCCACGGACCTAGATCGAGTAGGTGGCGCCCTCGTGCTTTTTGTCCAGGTCGCGCTGAATGCCCACCAGGTCGCCGAGCGTCACCGCCGCCAGCTTGCGCCGCGTCTCCTCCACCGCCCCGAACCAGGTCTCGTGCAGAGCGCAGTGGTCGTGCTTTAAGCACTCCGGCTTGCACTGCGACGGGAGCTGCACCAGCGCGCCCTCCAGCGCCTCGACGATCTCCAAGAGCGTGATCTCGTCCGGCGGCTTGGCCAGCCAATACCCGCCCCGGGCCCCCCGCACGCTCTCCACCAGCCCGGCCTGGTGCAGGAGCCGGAGCAACTGCTCCAGGTATTTCTCCGAAAAATTGTGGGGCCGGCAGATGTCGCGCAACAAAGCCGCGCCCTGTCCGTAGCGGACGGCCAGATCCATGATGGCATGGATCCCGTAATGTCCTTTGGTGCTGAGCTTCATTTCCCTACCTTCCCTATAGGTTATGAAGGTAACATAACTGCATTCGGGCGTTGTTGCAAGCCAGGGCGAAAATTATTTGCGCGGCCCGGCTCAAATGAACCGTATTCATTTTTTCGACTTGACAACCCGATGATCCATCTGCTAATAATGAACTGCTTGACCTGACCGCAAGGACAGTATCATCGCCGTTGTCCTTCGAATCGAACGACGAGGTGAACGTGGGCTCTTGGTTATCGCGAAATAATTTTCATCACTCGGATTTTTCCGATCTTCCGCGGCTGGTGCGGGAGAAGGAGGCCCAGGGAGTCACCATCAGCGTCGGGTTCCCCACCTATAATGAAGAGACCACGATCGGGGAAGAGGTCAGCCTGATCAAGAGTGAGCTCATGGACCGGTGGCCGCTGGTTGACGAGATCGCGGTGATTGACGGCGGCTCGTGCGACCGGACGGTGGAGGAGGCGCGGGGGGCGGGGGCCGAGTCTTACGTGGCGCGCGACTGCCTGCCCCACCTTGCCGAGCTCAAAGGCAAGGGCGATAACCTGTGGAAGAGCCTGTTCCTGCTCAAGGGCGACATCATCGTCTGGCTGGACGCGGACATCCGGAACATGCACCCGAAGTTCGTTTACGGCCTGGTGGGCCCGCTGCTTTTTTACCCGGAGATCCAGTTCGTCAAGGCCTATTATGAGCGGCCGCTGCACCGCCCGGGCGAGGAGGACGAGTTCGGCGGGGGCCGGGTGACGGAGATTCTGGTCCGGCCATTGTTCTCGGCCTTTTTCCCGGAGCTGGCCCAGCTCTATCAGCCGTGCAGCGGGGAGTGCGCGGGCCGGCGGTCGCTGCTCGAGTCGCTGCCGTTCGCGGCGGGCTACGGCATCGAGACCGGCATGCTCATAGACATCCACTCGCGCCGGGGCCAGGACGTGATCGCGCAGGTCAACCTGGACAAGCGCGTGCACCGCAACCAATCCACCACCGCGCTCGGCACCATGGGCTTCGAGATCATCCACGCCTTCCTCTCCCGCCTCGAGGCGCTGGACCGCGCCAAGTTCCAGCGAACGCTGGGCAGCGAATATTTCAAGCTGACCTGCTCGCCCTCGGTCTATAAGCTGGAGGACACGCCCGTGCAATTGAACGAGCGGCCGCCCATGCTCAGCATTCCGGAGTACCGAGAGCGGCGCGGCCTTTTCCCCTGATCCGTCGCCGGCTTCCCTCGGCGGAATTCACCGTCTTGCCGCCACGCACGAAAAGAAACAGGGCCGGGATCTTTGTGCTATAATTCCATATCCATGAGGTGTGAAGCATGAGCCCGCAATCCCGGGTGCAGGGACTCCTCGAACAGGGCCTTTACTATTACGGCCTGGGCGAGGTCAAGAAGGCCATCGAGCTTTGGCGCGAGGTCCTGAGCCTGGACCCCGGGAACGAGACGGCGCGCGAGTACATCGAGATCGAGACGGGCCGGCCCCCCGAGGTCAAGCCCGCACAGCGGCCGGCACCGGAGGAGATCCTGGAGCCGGACGCCGAGGTCACCGAGAAGCTGCCCGACGCCCCGGTCCTGGCCGACGACTTTCTGGAAGGGCAGCGCCTGCTCCAGCACGAGGACTGGTCGCAGGTGATCAAGGAGTTCGAGGCCGCGCACCGTTTTGACCCCGCCAACCCCCTGTACTGGACCCACGTCGAGCTGGCGCGCGCCGGGCTCATCAAGAGCGTGATCGAGCGCGCCGGCGGCATTCACGCCGTCATCAGCCTCAAGGTGCCCCTGACCGAGCTGATCGGAAGAAAGGATTTCACCCAGGAGGAAGGGTTCGTGCTTTCCCTGGTCTCCGGCGAGACCTCGCTCATGGACGTGATCTCGCTGTCCCCCATCCCCCGTTTCCAGACCTACCAGATCATCCGGATGCTGTTGGATGACGGGCTATTGAAGACCCAGAGGAAAGGACGATGAGCACGGCGGACGCCCGGGGCCGGGTCTCCGAGAACACCCTCCTGTATTTTCTGGAGGACCCGGTGGTGGTGTTGAGCGTCAAGGGCACGGTGGCCTACGCCAACCCCGCCTTCCGCTTCCGCTTCCAGGTGCGGAGGAAGGACGTGGTGGGCCAGCATTTTTCCGAGGCCCTGCCGCAGTGGATGTGGGAGCCGGTGCTGGCGCGGCTCCGGGTGATGGAACCGGAAAGCGCTCCCCATAACTTCTGGCTCAAGAACGGCCAGGAGCGGTTCCGGGTGAGCATGGCGGGCATTGCGCTGAACGGCCGGACCGCGGGGGCGGTGGTGACGTTGTGGGACGCTTCGCGGGAGGGCGAGCAGAAGTTACGCAACCTTGAGCTGTTCCGGGCCATGCTCGAGGACCTGGAGCATCCGCTGGACCAGCTCAAGGACCTGCTGGACGGCCCGGTGGACAAGGTGAAGGGCCTGAAGCCCATGCATTCCGGGGTGGAGCACGTCGAGGAGGCCCTGTCGCGGTTCCGGGATTTCGCGGAACTGCTTCTGGGAGAGATCCGGACCGAGCGGGTCCCCTTTTTCCCGGGCCGCCTGATCGCCCTGGCCCGCAAGTCGCTCCGGCCCCTGGCCGAGCAGCGGGGCGTGTACCTGGAGGAAGGCATGGCGCGCGAGCTGCCCCGGGTGCAGGGCGACCCCGCGCTGCTCAACCGTGTGCTCGGCCTGCTCGTGGATTACATGGTCAAGGCCGTCCCGGTCAAGGAGATCGTGGTCATCGCCGCTGACCTTCTGCTCATGGAAAACGGCTCGCCCTGGCTGGCCTATTCCGTCACCGGGACCGGCTTCGTGAGCCTGGAGACCGAGTTATTGGAGGAGAAGGCGCCGCTCTTGGAGACCTTCAAGGGTCTTCCGGACGAACGCAAGCGGCTGGTGCTCCGGCTGATGCTGGCCCGGCGGCTGGTCACGGCGATGGGCGGGGTGGTCTCGGTGGCGGCCCACAAGCTGGCGGGGACTGCCATTTCCGTGCGCGTTCCGGTGGAGCTTCATATTTCCACGGTCGGATGATCCCCCCTCATTCCTCCTCGTCAAACCCGTCCTTGTCGGAGGCGATGCCCAGCTTTTCCAGGCGGTAGCGGAAGGAGCGGAAGGACACGCCCAGCAGCTCGGCCGCTTTTTTCTTGATCCCGCCCGATCGCTGCATGGCTTCCTCGATCAGCCCCCTTTCCAGTTCCTGGAGGATTGTTTCCATGTTGATTCCGGACTCGGGGAAGGGTATGGCGGGCAGGCCTTGGCAGATGGCCTGGGCGTTCCTGATTTTCTCCGGGAGATTGGTGGCCATGATGGTGTCGGTCTGGGCCAGGCTCACGGCGCGCTCGATGGCGTTTTCCAATTCGCGGACGTTTCCGGGCCAGTCGTAGGCGAGGAGCAGGCGCTCGGCTTCGGGGGCGATGTCTTTGATGTTCTTGCCGACCTCCTTGGCGTAAAGCCCAATGAAGTGGCGGATGAGCACCGGTACGTCCTCGCTGCGGTTGCGGAGCGGCGGGACCTTGATCTGAATGACATTGAGCCGGTAGAAGAGGTCTTCGCGGAAGGCGCCGGTCTTGACGGCGGCCTCCAGGTCGCGGTTGGACGCGGCGAGGACGCGGACATCCACGATCACGTCCTCGATCCCGCCCACCGGCTTGAAGGTCTTGTCCTGGATGGCGCGCAGGAGCTTGACCTGGATGGAGTGCGGGGTTTCGCCGATCTCGTCGAGAAAGATGGACCCTCGGTGCGCGGCCTCGAACAGTCCGCGCGTGTCGTGGTACGCGCCGGTGAACGAGCCTTTGAGATGGCCGAACAGCTCGCTCTCCAGGAGCTCGGCCGGGATGGCCCCGCAGTTGACGGTGACGAAGGGCTTGTCGCGGCGGGGGCTGTTGAAGTGGATGGCCTTGGCCACCAGCTCCTTGCCGGTGCCGGACTCGCCGGTGATCAGGACGTTGGACTTGGTGGGAGCCACCCGCCGGATCACCTCATAGACCGCCTTCATGGGCGCCGAGGTCCCGATCAGGTTGGCGTATACATATTTAGCCTCAACCTCCCGCCGGAGCCGGATGTTCTCGCGCACCAGCCTGGTCTTCTCCAGCGCCTTGGCCACCACCAGCTTGATCTCGTCCACCTGGAACGGCTTGGTGATATAGTCGTAGGCCCCGTTCTTCATGGCCTCCACCGCGCTCTCAGTGGAGGCGAAGGCCGTGATCATGATGACCATGGCCTCGGAGTCGAGCTCCCGGGCGCGGGCCAGCACCTTCATGCCGTTTACCTTGGGCATCATGATGTCGCAGATGATGAGGTCAGGGTTGAGGCCGGCGTCGAGCTTCTGGATGGCCTCTTCTCCGTTACAGGCCGTTTCGACGGCGCAGCCTTGTTTCTGGAGCAGAATTTCGAGGAACTCCCTCATGCTGAGCTCATCATCCACCACTAGGATCCTGTCCACTTCATTTCCCCCTGTTTCCCGCGGCCTGATCCGCGGAGGCGCGGTACGGCGCGCCGGGGTCTCCGGTGAACCTGACCGGGATCCTCACCACGAACCTGGTCCCCATTTGTTCGCCGTCCTCCACGCTGATCGAACCTTGCATGGCCTCGATGATCCGATACACGGTGCTCAGCCCCAGCCCGGTCCCACCGTCACGAGTGGTGAAAAACGGGTCGAAGACCTTGTCCTTGAACTCCGCGGGTATGCCGCACCCGGTGTCCTCTACCTCAATCACCACCATGGGCGGCTGATCAATGTCATCGCCCACCGGCGGCCCGTCCTCCCCGCGCGGCCTGGTTCCCGGTTCCATGTCGCCCGCCCCCGGTCCGCCGCCGTCCCGGCCCCGGTCCTCGTTTTCGCCTCCCTCCGCGGATTGAGCGCGGCCGGCGGGATCAGCCCCGCGCCCGTCCTGGAACGCCCTGATAATGAGGTCGCCGCCCTCGGGCATGGCCTGGACCGCGTTGTGGAGGAGGTTCCAGAGGACCTGTTCGATCAGCTTGGGGTCGGAAGTGATCATCAGGTCTGGGTCCACCGCGATCTTCCATCTGATTGCGGAGGGCATGTCGGTGCGGTTCTTGTACACCTCTATCATCTCCGGGATGAGCCGGTCCAGCCTCACCTCCTGGATGGTGCGCGGCTCGGGCCGGGCATAAAGAAGGAAGTGAGTGATCAGGCTGTTGAGCCGGTCCGTTTCCCGGATGACGATGCGCATCAGCCGGTGGCTCACGGGATCGAGGTCCAGGTCATTATCCAGGACCTGGATGGACCCGCTGATGGAGGCCAACGGGTTCCTGATCTCATGGGCGATGCCGGCCGCGAGCTGCCCCACCGCGGCCAGCCGGTCGGCTTTCCTGAGCCGTTCCTCCATCTGCCGGATCTCGGTGATGTCGTTCATGATGACCATGGTCCCGACCAGCTCTTCGCCCGCTGCGCGCAATGGTGAGATGCGGAACTCCAGGTTGTGGGCCTTGCCGTGCGGCGAGATCCAGACGATTTCGTGGCGGCTCGCCTTGGCCGCCCGGAGCGCCGGGTCCAGCGACAGGATGCCGACCAGCTCGGGAAAGATGATAGCGCAGTGCTCACCGATGGCCGAGCGCACCGGGACCCCGGTTATGGACTCCGCGGCCAGGTTGAACGAGGTGATGCGGCCGTCGAGCCCGAGCGTGAGGAGGCCGGATGACAATGACCTCACGATGTTGTCGTTCAATGCCTCCAGGGTATCGCGGTGGCGCATCGTCTCCTGCAGCTCGTTTCCGGTGACCCGGAGCTTCTCGGTCAGGTAAGTGGAGAGCACGGCCATGCCGAACATGGCGGCCAGGTTGATGGACACCAGGTAGAGGATCTCGATCCAGCCCACGGGTTCGAGGCGTCCGACCAGGGGACGCAGCCATCCGGCTTCCATGGCGGCGAGGAGCAGGCCATAGCACAAGGTCCCGGAGAAGGCGGCGAGGAAGCTTCCCAGCCGGTATTGCAGCGTCCCGCCGACGATGACGGCGAGGAGGTAAAGAAAGGAGAAGATGCTTTCGTTTCCTCCGGTGACGTAGATCAGGGTGGTGACGAAGATGATGTCCCATCCGATCTGGGCGTAGGAGAGCGCGGTCAGCCTCCTTAAGTATCTCAGGGCGAGGGCGGAGACGAGGGTGACGAAATAGGTAACGCCGGACAGGATGTAAATGGCCAGCAGTGAGGTGGCGATGAGAGAGGGCGTTTGCCGGGCCTGGATGACGGCGGTCGCTCCGAGCAAAAACGTGACCATGATGACCCGGAGCAACAAGGAAAGTTGCAGCCGCCGGTGGAGCTCTCCACCGGCGGCCGGGTCTTTCCGGGCCATCGTTGTGATGGCCTTCTGGTTCACGATTGGCTTATCCGCCGACATCGCCGAAACTGGCGGCCATGGTGAAGATGGGCAGGTACATGGCGATGACGATACCGCCGACGGCCACGCCCAGGAACACCATGAGCAAGGGCTCGAGCATGGAGGTGAGCGCCGCCACGGCGTCGTCCACTTCCTCCTCATAGAAGTCGGCGATCTTTGCGAGCATGGTATCGAGGGCGCCGGTCTGCTCGCCGACGCCGATCATCTGGACCACCATGTGGGGGAAGACCTTGCTCTCGCGCATGGGTTCGGAGAGCGTCTTGCCCTCGGCGATGGACGTGCGCACGTGCACCAGCTCTTTTTCGACCACCCGGTTGCCGGCGACCCGGGCCACGATCTCCAGCCCGTCCATGATCGGAACCCCGGAGCTGATCAGGGTCCCCAGGGTCCGGGTGAAGCTCGCCACCGCCGTCTTCTTGATCAGGTCGCCGATGATCGGGATCTTGAGGTAAAAGGAGTGCAGCATGAACTGCCCCTTCTTGTTATTGTTGGTCATGACGTAAGCGGCGATAAAGCCGCCGGTCGCGACAAGGATGTAGATAAACCCGAACTTGACGGTGAGCCAATTGCTGATGCTGACGATGTACTGGGTGAGCGCGGGCAGCTCCGCGCCCATCTCCTTGAACATCTTCGAGAACACCGGGATGACGAAGATCAGCAGCACCGAGATCACCACCACCGCGACGCTGATGACGATCGCGGGGTAGACCATGGCGCTCTTGATCTGCTTTTTGAGGCGGGCCGATTTTTCCATGGACAGCGCCAGCCGGTTCAGGATGGTGTCGAGGATACCGCCGATCTCCCCGGCCTTCACCATCTGCACGTAGAGGTTGTTGAAGACCTTGGGATGCCTGGCCAGGGCGTCGGCGAAGGTCGAGCCGGCCTCAACCGTCTCCTTGATGTCGTTGAGCACCTTTTTGAACGTCCGGTTGTCCGACTCCGTGGCCAGCAGGTCAAGACACTGCACCAGCGGCAGGCCCGCGTCAATCATGGTCGCGAATTGCCGCGTGAAGATGATGACGTCCTTGTCCTTGACCTTGGGCTCGAACCCGGGGATGTTTATTTCCATGCTGAAATCAAGGCCCTTGGGCTTGATCGAGCCCTGCAGGGGAGAGATCTCCTGGGACCGCAGCTTGGCCACCACCGCTTCAACATCCGGCGCTTCCATCACGCCCTTCTCGACTTTTCCCGCTTTCGTCCTTCCTTGCCAGGCAAATTTAGCCATTTCCCATCCCCCTTGTTGGTTTCACCGCCGGCAATGCCGCCGGCCGGCTTGACGCTCCTCAGGCCCCGGGCCCTTTCACCCCAGGGGTCCGAGTCGGAGCCCCGCGTTCGATTATCTGCTTCAGCTCTTCCGGATCCGAACTCCTACTCAGCGCGTCCTCGAAAGTGATCAGCCGCTTCAGATAGAGGTTGGACAGCGATTGGTTGAATGTAATCATCCCGAACTTGTCCTGCCCCACCTGCATGGCCGAATAGACTTGGTGGATCCGGTCCTCACGAATCAGGTTGCGGATGGCCGGGTTCGGAACCATGACCTCCAACACCAGCACCCGGCCGTGGCCCGAGGACTTGGGCATCAGGTTCTGGCACAGCACCCCTTCCAGAACAAACGATAGCTGGGCCCGCACCTGCGGCTGCTGGTAGGAGGGGAACACGTCAATGATACGGTTGATGGTCTGCACGCAGGAGTTGGTGTGGAGCGTGGCGAAGACCAAGTGGCCGGTCTCGGAGCAGACCAGGGCCGACTCGATGGTCTCCAGGTCGCGCATCTCGCCGATGAGGACGACGTCCGGGTCCTGTCGCAGGATGTACTTGAGGGCGGTCTTGAAGCTCTTGGTGTCGGAGTTGACCTCCCGCTGGTTCACGATGCAGTTCTTGTGAGGGTGCAGGTACTCGATCGGGTCCTCCACCGTGATGATGTGCTCGTGACGGTCGGCGTTGATCTTGTCCAGGATCGCCGCCAGCGTGGTGGACTTGCCCGAGCCGGTGGGACCGGTGACCAGAACCAGTCCGCGCGGCTTGTTGGACAGGCCCTCGACCACCGGGGGCAGGCCCAGCTCCTGGAAGCTCATGATCTTGAACGGAATGGTCCGGAAGGCCCCGGCCACCGCGCCCCGCTGCATGAAGATGTTGGCACGGAACCGCGACAGTCCCTTCACCCCGAAGCTCAGGTCGAGCTCGTTGCTTTCCTCGAACCGGTGCTTCTGCGAGTCGGTCAGGATGGAATAGCAGAGCTGCTTGGTCTCCGGCGCCGTCAGCGGCGGCGACTTAAGCGGCGTGAGCCGCCCGTCCACCCGAAGCTGCGGAGGCGCGCCGGTGGTGAGGTGCAGGTCCGACGCTCCTTTCTCGATCATGGCTTTGAGCAACTGATGAAGGTTTGGCATTGACTCTCCTCTTTATCGCATTTTATGGCTATCAAATTTCTTAATCGGCCGCCGTGACCCGCACCACCTCGTCCAGGCTGGTGATGCCTTCGCTCAGGTAATACAGCGACGACTGCCGCAGCGTGACCATCCCCAGCCGGATGGCCTCCTTCTTCAGCTCCGCCGAGCTCGCCCCGTTGAGCACGAACTCCTTGAGCTCGTCATACATGTACATGACCTCGATGAACGAGATCCGGCCCTTGTACCCCGTCTCCGAGCAGTTGAAGCATCCGGTGCCCTTGTAAAGCTGACAGCTCTTGGCCTTTTCCTCGTCGAGGCCGAGCTCGATCAGCGCGCTGGGCTCGACCTCGAACGGCTGCTTGCACTCCTTGCAGATCTTCCGTCCCAGCCGCTGGGCCTGGATGACGTTCACGGAGCTGGCCACCAGGAACGGCTCCACGCCCATGTTGAGGAGCCGGTTAACCGTGGACGGCGCGTCGTTGGTGTGCAAAGTGGAGAGCACCAAGTGGCCGGTCAGGGCGGCCTTGACCGCGATCTCCGCCGTCTCGAAATCGCGGATCTCGCCCACCATGATGATGTCAGGGTCCTGCCGCAAAAACGACCGCAGCGCCGCCGCGAAGTTCAGTCCGATCTCCTCCTTCATCTGCACCTGGTTGATCCCCATCAGGTTGAACTCGACCGGGTCCTCCGCGGTGCTGATGTTGGTGGTGGTCTTGTTGAGCTCCGACAGCGCGGAGTAGAGCGTGGTGGTCTTGCCCGAACCGGTCGGCCCGGTGACTAGGATCATCCCGAAGGGCATGTCAATGGCGTGCTTGAAGATCTTGAGCTGCTCGGGCAGGAAGCCCAGCTTGGTCATGTCGAGCTGGAGGTTGGACTTGTCCAGCAGCCGGAGCACGGCTTTTTCGCCGAACAGGGTGGGCAGCACCGAGACGCGGTAGTCCATCTCCTTGTCCTTGCCCAGCTTGATCTTGATGCGGCCGTCCTGCGGCAGCCGCCGTTCGGCGATGTCCAGGTTCGACATGATCTTGATGCGCGCGATGATCGGGTTCTTGAGCTTCATCGGAGGCTTCATCACCTCGTAGAGCACCCCGTCAATCCGGTAGCGGACCCTAAACGTCTTTTCGTAAGGCTCGATGTGGATGTCGGACGCCAGCTTCTTGATGGCGTCGGTCAGGATCAGGTTGACCAGCCGGATGACCGGAGCGTCGTCGGAGGCCTTTTCCAGGTCCGTGATGTTGACGTCCTCTTCCCCGTCCCCGCCCAGCGCGATGTCCAGGTCCTCCATGTCCCCCAGCATATCGTCCAAATTCTGAGAGCTTGCCGCGTAATACCGGTCAATCGCCTCCTTTACCGTGTTCTCCGGCGCCACCACCACCTCGACCTTGTAACCCGTCAGGAACTCGATGTCGCTGATCGCGAACATGTTCGACGGGTCCGCCATCGCCACCACCAGGGTCGAGCCCGCGCGGTTGATCGGGATCAGCATGTGCTTGCGCGACTGCTCCTCCGGGATCAGGCTGATCACCTCGGTGTCTATCTCGAACTCGTTAAGGTTGATGGACGGAACGCCGTACTGCTTGCTCAAAAAATCGGCGAGTTCTTCCTCATTGATAAAGCCGAGCCGGGTCAGGTTCGCGCCCAGACGGCCTCCCTTCTTCTTCTGCTCCTCCAGCGCCTGCTGCAACTGCGCCGGCGTGATCAGATTCTCCCTGACCAGCAACTCGCCCAATTTCTGGGACATCATTCCCCCCTTAATTCACCAGGACCTGAAAACGGGACTACATTCATCAGAGTACACAGGTATCCCTAATTAAACTATTTTAAACCAAAAGATTAGAGCGTGTCAAGAACGCTTTAATTTTGTTTTAATCTGTGGAATTGTCCGCCTTGGCCGGGACTCTGCGGCGGCCCGGCAAAGGCCCGAGGCCCGAGCGCCCTCTAATGCTTTTGATACAATTCGCTGGTCCCGGATTCAGGCTCCGCGACCCCGGCTTCCCCGGCGCTACCCGGCGACAAGCGCCGCCACTGTAATCACCGCCATTTGACAACCCGGCCACAGGGGTGATATTCACACACTTGATCGCAAACGGGAATTAAAGCTGAAGGAATCAATTGCCATGGAAATGCCGCTATCGGGGGTCAGGGTCCTGGATTTGTCCATGTTTTTGTCAGGTCCGCGGGCTTCACAGCTCCTGGCCGACTTCGGCGCGGAGGTGGTGAAGGTCGAGCCGCCCAGCGGAGAGACCATGCGCATGTGGATGATGCTGATCCCGGACCAGGAAGAGTCCATGACCCACTGGCACCGCAACAAGAAGGGCATCTCCCTGGAGATCAGGAAGCCCGAGGGCGCCGAGATGCTGAAAAAGCTCGTGGCCCATTATGACGTGCTGATCGAGAACCTGGCGCCCGGGACCATGGAGAAATGCGGGGTGGGCTACGAGGACCTGAAAAAGATCAATCCCCGCCTCATCTATTGCACCATCTCCGGCTTCGGCAAGAACGCGCCCCACTCCGAGCGCGTGGCCTTTGACATCATCGCCCAGGCCACCGGCGGCATCATGGCGGCGCAGCGGACCGTGAGCCGCAGCCCGGGGGTTTTCTTCGGTGACCTGGTCAGCGGGGCCTACGCCTGCATCGGCATCCTCACCGCTCTGCGCCACCGCGACCGGACCGGCCAGGGCCAGATGGTGGACATCTCCATGCAGGACGTGATGTACTTCCACAACTTCCGGGCCTTCCAGGTGCGCATGCAAAAGAACGCGGAAAAGGTGAAACAGGCCATGGGCGCGACCTTCGAGGACCTGTTCGCCGGCGATGAAGGGCTGCCGTTCTGGCGGCCCTACAAGGCCCGAGACGGCTACGTGGCCGTGGTCTTCCTCACCGACCGCCAGTGGCAGGCCATGTGCGGCATCATCGGCAAGCCCGAGTACAAGACCGACCCGCGCTTCTCTAACCTGATCGAGCGCGTCAAGCACCGCGAAGTGATCCGAGAGGAAATGAAGGCCTGGATGGAAAGCCGCGACGCCGCCGAGATCGAGAAATTACTCGACCAGCACCGTATCCCCTGCGGCCGCGTGCTCGAGACCGCGGAAGTGAACCAGGACGTGAACCTCATGGCCCGGGACATGATCACCGAGGTCGCGGCGCCGGACGGCCACAAGATCCCGCTCCCCGGAGTCCCCATCAAGCTCTCCGCGTCGCCCGGCACGATTCGTGACTCGGGACCGTCCGTGGGCCAGCACAACGCCGAGGTCTACGGCAAGCTCCTGGGACTGACCGAGGAAGACTTGAACAAGCTCAAGGAGCGGGGAATCATTTAGGAGGCTTGGGGCTTGAGGCGTGGGGCTTGAGGAGATGCCGTCTTCCTCAAGCCTCAGACCCCGGGCCTCAAGCCCTGCTCTTCAGTTGAGGCTTAGGAAAGGAAGAACAAATTGGCCGGCGCTTTTTTCGACGTGGATTACACCGTGCTCTCCAGCAACTCCGCCACGCTTTTCGTCAAGTACCTGCGTCAGCAGGGAAAGGTGGGGGCCCGGGAGTTGCTCGTTACCCTGTACTGGGTGGCCCGCTACAAGCTGAACCTGGTGAACTTCGAGTACCTGGCGCTGCGAGAGACCCGGAAGCTCGCGGGCCAGCCGGAGCGAGAGATGATCGAGCTGTGCAACCGCTGGTTCGACGAGATGGTGATCGCCTACATCTATCAGGACGCCGTGGCCAAGATCGAGGAGCACCGAAAAAAAGGAGACACCCTGGTCCTGCTCACCGCCGCCACCACCTATCTGACCGAGCCGCTCGCCAGGCGCCTCCGTGTCCCCCACTTCCTGTGCAACCGCCTCGAAGTGGACGAAGACGGGAATTTCACCGGCGAGTTGATCCGCCCCTTTTCCTACGGCGCCGGCAAGCTTGTGCTCGCCGAGCGGTTCGCCGCCGAGCACGGCCTTGACCTGGGCGAGAGCTATTATTATTCCGATTCCATCACCGACCTGCCGGTGCTGGAGGGGTTCCGCCATCCCATGATCGTGAACCCGGACCCGCTCCTTCGCCGCGAGGCCCGGCGCCGCAACTGGCCGGTCCTGGCGTTTAAGTCATGACCCGCATCGCGGCTCACTCACGAGGTGCTTCGGTGAGCAGAATTATCCGCATATCCGTTCTTTTCATGCTGCTGCTGCCGGCCTCCTCCCTGCCGGGCGGGGCGCCCGTGGAAAAGCCCGCCTGCGCACAGAACCAGAAGCCCGCGTGGCTCGACTATGACGCGGCGCTGGCCGCGGCGAAAAATGACAACAAGCCGGTCCTGATTTTTTTCCATGGCAAGGACTGCCGTAAGTGCGAGGTCCTGGAACAGCAGGGCTTTGACCGGCCCGAGGTGGCCTGTTACCTGAACCGGAAATTCGCCGCGGCCAAGGTCATGGAACCCGACCGGCCCGACCTCAAACAGAAATACCGCGTCAGCTCCTACCCGACCGTCTGGTTCCTCACCCCCGAGGCCCGCGAGATTGACTTCTTCATCGGATACGTCAAGCCCGAAAAGCTCACCCTCATCCTCAACTACGTGGGCGACGGCGCTTACAAAGAAAAGAGCTTCGCGGAGTATGAAAAGGAGCGGGAGGGGTGATACAAGGGAGGGGGAAGAATTTTGCCGCAGATGAACGCAGATGAACGCGGATAAGATATTTAAAAAAATTGATCTGCGTTCATCTGCGTTCATCTGCGTTAAAAAAATCATTGCCTGACTGTTAACGGAGGCCGACTGTTAAGCGCGATGAGTGGGCAAGCAAATAATCCTTCGGCGCGCGACTGGCTCGCGCCATTCATGGCCGTGGCCGTGATCGGGGCCATGGCCTGGGTCACGCGCCGTTATTTCATGGACGATGCCTTCATCGGGTTCCATTACCTCACCAACCTGCTTTCCGGACGCGGCTTCACGTTCAATCCGGGCGAGAGGGTCGAGGGCATCACCAACATCGGCTGGGTCCTGTCGCTCATTCCGCTCGCCTCCATCCTCACTATCCCCGCCGCGGCCAAGATCATGGGGCTTTTCCTCGCCTCGGCCACGGTGATCATCGCATACGCGCTGGCGCGGGCGCTTGGCCGGGACGGCGGCGCGATCGCGGCGGCGCCCGTGCCGCTCCTGATCGCCTGCAACTTCGATTATGCGTATTTATCGCTGGCCGGGATGGAGACGGCGCTGCTCTCGGCGCTGTTGCTCGCGGCGGCGTGGCTCACGATGATTGACCGCCGGCGGTGGCTCGTGGGATTGCTCCTGGCCTTGGCCTTCCTGTGTCATCCGGAGAGCGCTCTCATTTTCCCGCTCTTCATCGTTCTTGTCGCCGCGCTCCGGAGGCAAGAGCTTCGGGGCTGGCTGCCATCATTCGGCCTGTTCGCCGGGGCCGTCGCCCTGTTCACGCTGGCCCGGTACTCTTATTTCCACGACCTCCTGCCGCAAACCTTTTACGCCAAGCCGGCGGGGATTAAAGATGTGATCAAGTCGGGCCTGATTTTCATGAAGGGCTGGGACACGAACTTTATTGCGCCGTGGGGCGGGATTTTCGTCATCATGTTCGCGCTGGCCGGCGGGATCACGGCCTACCGGAGCGCGCCGCGGGCCGCGCTGTTCCTGGCCGCGGCGGCGATGGCGGGCGCGGCGTTCGCGGTTTACGCGCCGCAGGACTGGACCTTCCTGGGACGCTATTTCGCGCCCTACCTGCCGGCGGCGGTTATTCTGTCCTGGAAGGGCGTAATCGAGACGCATGAGGCCGCGCTTTCCAGGATCATGGACAAAAGAAGGATCGGCTGGCTGCTCGCGGCGTACGCCGTGGCCATCTCGGCCTCAGGCCTGGCCGACGCGGCCATGCATTTGAGGAAGAGCTACGTCGAGCGCTACCCGGGCTACGTGTTGACGAGCGCGAGGCTGGAAGGGCCGGCGCTGTGGATCCGGGACTATGTTCCGGACGGCGCGGTCATCGCCACGCGGCGGATCGGGGCGGTGGCGTTTTACTCGCGCAAGAAAATCTTTGACTGGAAGTTCGGGTTGATTGACCGCGAGGTCGCCGCGGTGGTGCGGAGGACCCCCGGCGCCATTAATTTCCCGACCCATCCGGCGCTCGCGGAGCTGTGGGCAGAGAGGTCGCCGGACTTTCTGCTGGAGGACTCGCACGTGATCGCGGTCGTGCTGCGCGAGACCGGGGGGAGCGAGGATCGGTTCGAGGTGCACGGCGTGCCGTATCACGTGATCAGGAAATTCCCGATCGGCCTTGACGTGGACTGGGTGCTGTGCCAAAAAATGGAGTAGACTTGAGGCGTAGGGCCTGGGACTTGGAGATTGGCCAAGCCGGAAAAAATGGATGGCAACGGGAGGTGGAAATCGGGATGAAAAAATCGGCATTGGCGATAATGGGGCTGTGCGCCCTGGCGCTTGGCCTGGGCGGGTGCGCGGCCAAGAAGCAGCGGGACGCGGGCGCGCACTTCGGGACGGAGGTGAACTGGCCGGTCTTTTCAGGTCCCCAGGATTTCTTCCACCGCCTGGGCCAGGTGAACGAGATCCTGTTTCGGCACCAGCTGGACGGCAAGGCGGTGGACACGAGTTGGATCAGCCCGGCCTTCCGCGAAGAGCTTTGCCTCACGCTTACCATCAATAACCACTGCGTGGGTTGATACGAGGCGCACTCCCAGTTTGGGAGAAAAGCGGGACTGTCGGACGAGGACATCCGGAAACTCGAGAAGCTCGACCCGGCCGAGTTCGACCACAAGACCTGGGTGGCGCTGGCCTGGACCCGGGACTACGCCCTGTTCAACGGCGACTTCCCGGACCCCGAGGTCGTCGAGGACTTCGAGTCCGAGTACACTGAACAAGAGCGGCGCGATATCCTCGCGGTCCTCACCATCATGGGCTTCGCCAACCGCTGGATGAACACCTCAACCGGACAGGTGCTAACAGTGGGGGATTGAAGCGACGCCTTGGGGACATAGAAACATTATTGTTAACCGCAGAGACGCAGAGAACGCGGAGAAGTGAATTGTAATTAATAAATCTCCGCGTTCTCTGCGTCTCCGCGGTTAAAGGAACACTGTCGAGAAATGGAAGTCACGATCATCGGCGGCGGCCTGGCGGGTTGCGAGGCCGCGTGGAGACTGGCAAGGGCGGGGCTCACGGTCCGGCTCTTCGAGATGCGGCCGGAAAAGATGACGCCGGCGCACCAGACGGGGCTGCTTTCAGAGCTGGTGTGCTCGAACTCGCTCAAGGCCGACGCGGTGACCAACGCCTCGGGCCTGCTCAAGGCGGAGATGGAGCTATTGGACTCGCTGGTGATGCGGGCCGCCCGGGCCACGGCGGTGCCGGCGGGCGCGGCGCTGGCGGTGGACCGGGAGCGGTTCGCCAAGCGGATGACGGAGGCGGTTCAGGCGCTGCCCGGCGTCGAGATCGCGCGGGAGGAGGTCTCGGCGGTGCCGGCCGCGGGGACGGTGATCATCGCGAGCGGTCCGCTCACCTCCGACGCGCTGGCCGCGGACATTGCCCGGCTCACCGCCGCGGACGGCCTGTTTTTCTACGACGCCATCGCGCCGGTGGTGTTCGCCCAGAGCGTGGACATGCGGGTGGCCTTCCGGGCGTCGCGCTACGGCAAGGGCGGGGGCGACGACTATATTAATTGCCCGCTGAGCAGGGAGGAGTACGAGGCGTTCGTGGACGCGCTGCTCGCGGGCGCCAAGACCGCTCCGCGCGCGTTCGAGGAGCTTAAGGTTTTCGAGGGTTGCCTGCCCATCGAGGTGATGGCGGAGCGGGGCCGCGAGACGCCGGCGCACGGGCCGATGAAGCCGGTGGGGCTTGTTGACCCGCGCACGGGGAAAAGGCCGCACGCGGTGGCGCAGCTTCGGCAGGACAACGCGGAGGCCACGCTGTACAACATGGTGGGTTTTCAGACGCGGCTGAGGCGCCCGGAGCAGGAGCGGGTGTTCCGGATGATCCCGGGCCTCGGCCGCGCCGAGTTCGCGCGCCTGGGCAGCATTCACCGCAACACGTTCATCCACTCGCCCCGCCTGCTCTCTTCCGATTTGTCGCTCCGCTCCGAGCCGCGCGTCTTGTTCGCGGGGCAGATCACGGGGGTGGAGGGCTACCTGGAGAGCGCGGCCATGGGCATCATCGCCGGCCTGAACGCGGCCCGGCAAGTGCAGGGCAAGGGGCCCGCGGTCCCGCCTCCCACCACCATGACCGGCGCGCTCATCGCATACATCACCGATTCCGCCCGGGAGGACTTCCAGCCCATGAACGCCAACTTCGGCATCCTCGCCCCCCTGAACGCCGCCGTGAAGAAGAGCGCGCGCAAGCAGGCGATGGTTGACAGGGCGCTCGCCGATATGAAAACATGGAGAGAGATAGTGTCATAATGCTTTTACGGCCGCATTGATGGATGAGATTTTTAAAACCGCGGAGACGCAGAGAACGCGGAAAAAAAATTATAGTAAAATTATCTCCGCGTTCTCTGCGCCTCCGCGGTTAATTCAATTTCAATGCTCAAGGGAACGCCAATGACAGCGGCGCCGCCGAACTCCAAAGGGAGGGATACGATGAAAAAATCGAGACTGGTCCTGGTAATGGTCTTGCTGGCGGCGATCGCCGGACTGATGGGCGCGCGCGGGCCGCTGATCGCGCGGGACGCGGTGGTGGTGGTGGACTTGGGCGGCAGGATCCCGGAGAGCGTGCCGTGGAACCCGATCATGAGCCTGTTCCAGGCGCCGGAGCCCACGGTGCTGGACAAGCTGATGCTGCTCAAGGAAGCGGCCAAGGACGGCCGGGTCAAGGCGGTGGTGGCGCGGATCGAGACCGCGGGCTACAGCTTCGGCAAGGCGCAGGAGTTCCGGGCCGCGCTCGAGCGGCTCCGGGCCTCCGGCAAGCCGGTGTACGCGTACCTGGAGCTGGAGGGCGGCGGCAACATCGAGTATTACGTGGCCAGCGCCTGCGACAAGATCTATCTCAGCCCGGCGTCCACCCTGGGCCTCACCGGGCTCGCCACCTTCCGCTTTTACCTGGGCGGGCTGTGGGACAAGATTTACGTGGACGTGCAGGTGGACCAGATCGCGGAGTACAAGTCGGCGGCGGACATGATCGCGCGCCGGGACATGTCGCAGGCGGAGCGGGAGGTGCAAAACGCCATCCTCGACAGCCTCTACGACCAGTTCCTCACCGGCATCAGCCAGGGCCGCAAGGTGAGCAAGGAGAAGGCCGCGGAATGGGTGGACGCGGCGTGGTTCATTCCCGAAAAGTACGAGGAAGCCGGCGCGATTGACGGCATCAAGTACCTGGACGAGATCGTGGCCGAGGCCGGGGGCAAGGCGGTGCCGGAGCGCGATTACGGCCGCGAGATCAGCATGAAAAAGCGGCTGGGCGGGCCGCGGGTCGCCGTGATCTATGGTGTCGGCAACATCGTGTCCGGCGAGGCGCCGACGGGACCGTTCTCGACCGGGAGCATCATGGCGAGCGGGCCGATGGTAAGGCGGTTCGAGAAGGCGCTTGACGACGATTCCATCGCGGCGGTGATCTTCCGGGTGGACTCGGGCGGCGGCTCGGCCCTGGCCTCGGACCTGATCTGGCGGGCCACCCAGCGGGTCAAGCTCAAGAAGCCGGTGGTGGTCTCGATGTCGGACGTGGCCGGGTCGGGCGGCTATTACGTCTCCTGCGGCGCATCCTCCATCGTGGCCCAGCCGGGCACGATCACCGGCTCCATCGGCATCCTCACCGCCCAGATCAGTCTGGGCAAGCTGCTCGAAAAAATCCAGGTGGGCACGGCGGTGATCGGGCGGGGCAAGTATTCGGAGATGGGCCGGCTGGACCGCCGGGCCACCGCCGACGAGATGGCCAAGGTCCACGATACCATCGCGTCCCTCTACGACCTGTTCACCTCCAGGGTCGGCGCCGGAAGGGGCATGCAAAAGGATGCGGTGAACGAGATCGGCCGCGGCCGCATCTGGACCGGGGAGCAGGCCAAAAAGATCGGGCTGGTGGACAAGCTCGGCGGGTTCGAGGAGGCCATCGCGGAAACAAAGCGGCTGCTCGGAGTGCCGGCCGGCAAGGAGGTCGAGCTGGTGTACGGCCACGAGCCCGTGACTTTCTGGAAGCTCATCACCGGCCGCGTGAGCGAGAGCGTGGAGGCCATGGTCCTCGCTCCTCACGAGCGCGAGCTCGTCCATGCCCTGCGCGCCCAGGGCCTCTGGGCCCCGGGCACGCCGCTGGCCGTGATGCCGGAACCCGCGGCGGTGCGATGAAACCTCAGCCTCGAGGGGCCATCCCGCCCTTGTGGTCCTGGCGAAAGCAGGGGCCGGCGCCGGGAAAGACCGATGATTGATCAAGGCACACTGTCCTACTTTGATGGCGAAGCCCGGGAGTATTCCCCGCAAAGGCTCAAGTACGCGGTGGAGATCATCAACCAGCTCCGGCGCGACGACGACTCCCTGGTGGACATAGGCTGTGGCACGGGTAACATTCTCGAGTATATAAAAAATGAGACCGGGATCACCGAGCTCTGCGGCATAGACATAAGCCCGGCCTGTTTGACGAGCGCCAGTGTGAGGACCGGCTGCCGGACGCTCCGGGGGTCCATACTGGACGCGGAATTCGTGGCGTCCCTGAAAGGCAAATTCAGGTTCGCGGTCCTCTCCGCGGTGTTGCACCACCTGGTGGGCAAATCGAGACGGGAATCGAAGAACAACGCCCTCACCGCCATTCGGCATTCTCTGCGCCTGGTCGAAGACAACGGGTTCCTCATAATCCTCGAGCCTACTTACAGCACGTCGCTGGCCATGGACCTGGCCTTCTACGTAAAAAAGCTGGGAGAGAAGGTAACCACGGGCAGGACCCGGATCCTGGAGCTCATCAACCTGGGCCCGCCGTTGGTGTCCTACCTGTCTCACCACGAGCTGAAAAGCATGTGCAACGCCGTGGATCATTGCGAAATCATCGGGTACCAGATAAGGCAGCACCAGCTAAGCCCGTTATTAAAACTGGCCCTGATCACCAGAAGGGCCACCACCACCCTGGTGGTTCACAAAAAGAGCGGGTGAAAAGAGGTGAGGGCATGGGGTCGAAAGAACGCATATTGATCGTTGACGACGAGCCGGGGATCGTGGAGTCGCTGACGCTGACGTTCGAGGAGGATTACGAGGTGCTGGCGGCGACGGCGCCGGAGGACGCGATCGAGCTGCTGAAGACAAACGAGGTGGCGGTGGTGGTTGCGGACCAGCGGATGCCGCGGATCACGGGGGTCGAGGTCTTGAAGGCCGCGCGCGAGCTCCGGCCCGACGCGGTGCGGATCGTGCTGTCCGGCTACACTGACATTGACGACCTGATTACCGCGATCAACGCGGGCGAGGTGTGGCGGTATCTGACCAAGCCGTGGGAGCCGGCGGAGCTCAAGATCACGGTGAACCAGGCGGCCGAGCGCTACGCCCTGGTGCGGGAGAACCAGCGGCTGGTGAAGGACCTGGAAGCGGCCCACGAGAAGCTCAAGGCGGAGTACGAGTCGCTTCGGAAAGCGGCGCGGGACAAGTACAGCTTCAGCGAGATCGTGGGCAAGAGCCAGGCCATGCAGAAGGTGTTCGCCATGCTGGAGAAGGTATCGGACTCGACGGTCACGGTGCTGGTCCTGGGCGAGACCGGCACGGGCAAGGAATTGGTGGCCAAGGCCATCCATTTCAATTCGGCGCGGCGCGACCGGAAATTCCTGGCCCAGAACTGCGGCGCGCTCACCGACAGCCTCCTGGAGAGCGAGCTGTTTGGCCACAAGAAGGGGGCGTTCACCGGCGCGGTGGCGGACAAGAAGGGGCTGTTCGAGGAGGCGGACGGCGGCACGGTGTTTTTGGACGAGATCGCGGAGACCTCTCCGGCGATGCAGGTCCGGCTGCTGCGGGTCGTGCAGGAGGGCGAGGTCAAGCGGGTAGGGGAGAACGAGCAACGCAAGGTTGACGTCCGGGTGATCGCGGCGACCAATAAGGACCTGGAACAATACGTGAAGGAGGGCAAGTTCAGGGAGGACCTGTATTACCGTCTCTCGGTGATCCCGGTGCGGATCCCTCCGCTCCGGGAGCGGCCGGACGACGTGCCGCTGCTCGCGCACCATTTTCTGGACCGGGCCTGTAGAAGATTCGGACGGAGCGTGACCCGGATCAGCGAGGAGGCCATGAGGTTCCTGGAAGCTTACGCCTACCCCGGCAACGTGCGCGAGCTGGAGAACGAGATCGAGCGCGCGGTGATGCTGGCGGAGGGCGACATCCTGACCCCAGAGTCCTTGTCCTCCCGGGTCCGCGAGTCCACGGCCCACGAGATCGCCGCGCGGGCCGAGGGCGGATCGCTGATGGAGGCCGTGGACCGGCTCAAGCGCCGCATGATCCAGGCCGCGCTCTTGGCGGAGTCCGGCAACAAGACCAGGGCCGCCGAGCGCATCGGGCTCACCCGCCAGAGCCTGCAACAGATGATGCGCCGCCTCAACATGGAATGAGGCCGGCCTTGATCCTCGCGCGCCGAAGAATAGAGGAAGGCGGAAACCGAGCGGCGATGAATCCGTTCGGGCCCGGTGCCAGTCATGGATGAACCAGGAAAATACGCGACGGCCAAACTCGCCTGGGAGACCTTTGAAAACGACATTCTCCCCCGACTCCTCGCCATGGACACCAGCTTCCTGTTCTACCAGAACGGGGCCTTGCTCTCCGCGAACCACGCATTTCTCAAGCGGTTCAATTACTCTCCCTCTGACCCCGCCGAAATCCACGAAGCCCTCTGGCGCGGCAGCGAGGACAGGACCCGCTTCCACCAAGACGTGGCGGCCTGTCTGTCCGGCAAGAAGGTGGAGAGCCGGGAATACCTCATGTTTCACGGGGACGGCGCCGAGGCCCGGGCGAAAATTCATTTCGTGCCGTTCGGTTTTACGGACCATGAGCCGATCTGCGCCTGCGCCATTTCCGACCAGGCGGCCACGGCCCATATCATTCAATTGATGCAGGACTGCGGCGACGACATCTTCCAGCTCATCGCCGAGCAGTCGTTGAACGGCATCGCCCTGATTGACGACCGCTTCCGGCTGATCTACATGAACCCGGCCGGACTGGCCATCTACGGCTTCAAGGACCTGGAGGAAGCCAAGAACACCCCGATCATCAATACCATCGCCCCCGAGCACATGCCCCTGCTCATCGAGCGGGCCAGGAACTGGCTGAAGTCGGTCCCCAGCGACCCGCACTTCGTTACCAAGATCGTGCGCCGCGACGGCGAAATCAGGGACCAGGAGATCATGGCCGCGAGCCTGTATCGCAACGGCCAGTTGTGCCGGCTCAACACCTTCATAGACATCACCGACCGGCTCGCGGCGGAGCAGGCGCTGCGCGAGAGCGAGGAGCGCTCGCGTGCGCAGTACAAGGGCTTCCCGGTCCCCACCTACACCTGGCGCCGGCAGGGCGACGATTTCGTCCTGGAGGAATACAATGACGCGGCGGACGCGATCACCTCAGGCCACATGAATGAATTCCTGGGCATGAAGGCGAGCCAGATGTACGCGGACCGGCCCGAGATCCTGGCCGACCTCAAACGCGGCTTTGACGAACGTACCACCATAAATGGGGAATATGACTACCATTACCGCACCACCGGCCAAACCAGGCGCATCGCCGCGAAAGTGGCCCCCGTGTCCGCCGACCTCGTCCTGGTCCATACCGAGGACGTAACGGACCGGAGAAAGGCGGAAGAAGCGCTCCAGCGCTCCGAGGAGAGGTTCCGCATCGCGGCCCAGTGCGCGAGCGACCTGATCTATGAATACGATGTCAAAACCGGCCAGCTCAACTGGTTCGGAGACGTGGACGCCCTCTTCGGCTTCGGCCCCGGCGAATTCCCGCCGCTATTGGATGACTACAACCTGCTGATCCATCCCGAGGACCGCGAGCGGGTTTTCGCCGCGGTGCGCGAGACTCTGCTCGCCGGCAAGCCCTATTACCAGGAGTACCGGATACGGAAAAAGGGCGGCGAATTCCTGGAGGTCGCGAGCCGGGGGACCATGGTCCTGGACGAACAGGGCAGGCTCGAGCGCTGGATCGGCGCCGTCACCGACATCACCCTGCACAAGCAGGCGGAACAGGCCATCCGCCAAAGCGAGGAAAAATACCGCCTGCTCTTCGATTCCTCGCCCGAATCCATTGCCATCATCGGACTCGACGGCACAATCCTCGACGTCAACCAGGCTGGGGTTGATTTCGTGGCCCTGACCCGGGATGAGATAGCGGGGGAAAATTTGAACACCTTCTCGCCGTTTCACCAGGAAGACATCCCAGGATTCGCGAACATTTTTTCCCGACTATTGCAGGGTGAGCAGATCAGCCCGGTGCAGCTAAGGGTCAAGAAAGGACAACAAGACATCTGGGTCGAGAGTTTCCCCTCCCTGTTGAAACGGGACGGTCGGGCTTACGCCATCCAGGTGATCACGCGGGACATAACACAGGCGCGCAAGGCCATGGAGGCGCTGCGCCAGTCGGAGGAAAGTTTCCGGGCGGCCGCCACCATCGCCTCGGACCTCATCTTTGAATGGAACTGGGACACCAGGCGCTTCGAGTGGTACGGCGACGTGGACGCCATGTTCGGCTACCCGCCCGGCGAGTTCCCCCGCGATCTGTTCGAGGGCAACAAGCTGATCCACCGGGACGACCGGAAACGGTACCTGGAGGCGGTGGCCCGGACCGTGAGCAGGGGCGCCCCTTTCAACGAGGAATACCGGGTCAGGAGGAAAGACGGATCATATGTCTTCGTCTCCAGCCGCGGAATGGGCATCCCGGAAAAGGGCGGAAATCTTTTCCGCTGGATCGGGGTCAACACCGACATCACCGAGCGTAAAAAGGCCGAGCAGGCCCTGCTCGAGAGCGAGCGAAAATACCGGCTCCACGCCGAGAACGTGACCGACGTGATCTGGACCATTGACCGGGACTCGCGCATGACCTATATCAGCCCCTCGATCGCAAGCCTTACCGGCTATAGCCCCGAGGAGCTGATCGGCGCTTCCCCGGATAAGCTCATGTCTCCCGAACTGTCTGAGGCCGCGAGACAGGCCTTCAAGCGGGCCGTGGAGAACGGACGCGCGGAGGCCCATGAGCACGGAGGCCAGGCCTTCACCGTGGAGATGCAGTTCCTGCGCAAGGACGGCTCTCCGGTCTGGACCGAGATCAAGTGGTCGTTCCTGCGGGACGAGCAGGGCCGGAGCACCGGGATGCTGGGGGTGGCGCGCGACATCGAGAAGCGCAAGCAGGCGGAGCTGGTGCTGGAGCAAACCGAGCGGCGGCTGCGCCTGGCGCTTAAGGAGGAGCTCCGCCACGCGCGGACCAAGGACCACCTCGAGTTCCGGGGGGCCGACGCCGATTTTCACCAGTATCCGTCGCCGGCGATGCGCCAGATGTTGGAAGAGGCCCGGGTCGCGGCGCAAAGCGACGGGAACCTCCTGTTGCTCGGCAAGAGCGGGGCGGGCAAGAATTTTCTCGCCGGCTGGATCCACCAGCAGTCGCCGCGGGCCGACGGACCGTTCCTTACCATCAACTGCTCGGCCATCCCGGCGTCGCTGATCGAGTCCGAGCTCTTCGGCCACGAGGCCGGGGCCTTCACCGGCAGCCGGGGCACCAAGCGCGGGCTCCTCGAGCTGGCCGAGGGAGGGACCCTGTTCCTCGACGAGATCGGCGACATGGACCTCATGCTCCAGACCCGACTCCTCCAGTTCCTCGATACCCGCGCCATCCGAAGGGTGGGGGGCAGCAAGAGCATCACCGTGGACTCCAGGATCATCGCCGCCACCAACCACGACCTGGAGGGCCTGGTCCGCGAAGGCAGCTTCCGCGAGGACCTCTACTACCGCCTTAACGTCCTGGCCATCCGCGTGCCCTCGCTCCACGAGCGCCGCGAGGACCTGCCGGTGCTGGCCGGAGAGATCATCCGCCGGCTGGCCCGAGACATGGGCTTGAACAAGCCGCCGGTGCTCGGACCCGAGGTGCTCAAGGCCATTACCCGATATGATTGGCCCGGAAACGTGCGCGAGCTCAAGAACATTCTGGAAAGAATGCTGCTCACCGCCGAGGACAAATTAATCATCAACGACTCGTCCCTTATAATTACCCAGACCAACCGCATCCCCCGCGAGCCCCAGCATTTGGACCTGCAAAAGGCCAGGATGGACCCCACTGAACCGAATCAAACCGAGGGGAAAGGATCGTCGCTTAAATCCGCTCAAACCGATGTGATCAAGAAACTCATCCAAGAAGCCTTGGCCAGAGCCCAGACCCGCAAGGAAGCCGCTGAAATACTTGGAATTTCCCGTCATGCCCTGTACCGCTACATGTCCAAGCTCGGTATCAAAGCGCGGAAAACGCTCATCGTGCGCGATAAATGAGGCATATTAACATATTGATTAATAAAATGTAAATCTAATATTGGCGGACAACGTGTGCGATTTGCGCACAAAGATGGGAAAAATCATGAGCCAAGCACCAAAGGCCTTGCCTCTCGGTTATTGTAACTTCATGTTTAATAAGGATAATGTAAATATGCGCAAAATTATTCACAGCATGGCACGCTGATTGCTTAGAATCCAACACAGGACAACTCCTAAACCCCACAGTTCAGCATACTAAAGGGGCAAGGATGCCGAGAACAACAAGCCGGGCCTTTTTAAGTTATCCTCGGCTTAGGTTATGAGCGGGCGTTGGTTTCAGGAACCAACGTCCGCTCCATTTGTGTGCCAGGCATGTCGCACCTGTTGGAGGTGGAAGTCCTCTGCGGGCCGCGGTGAGCGGAACCGCCAGCCTAGGCAAGGGTGTCCGCCGCGAGGCGGAATCTGAAGGAAGCCAATGGCAAAA